>Ga0114922_10000615_pt1 | contig 34270 bp, 27 predicted proteins | sample AartaG_FD_100975 | JGI IMG/M metagenome (GOLD analysis project Ga0114922, IMG submission 100975) | Deep subsurface microbial communities from Aarhus Bay to uncover new lineages of life (NeLLi) - Aarhus_00045 metaG | ecosystem: Environmental > Aquatic > Marine > Oceanic > Sediment | place... | reverse complement strand
GCAAGTGAATCGGGGGATTTCCCTGGAAATCTGGGAGGATCGATCCCTAAAAATCGTAGGGAAGCATAGCTTTGATCCGCCCACGATCTGCTTGGCTGACAGTATCTAGTTTGCCTAGATTTCTTTTTCTCTTGGCTGATTTCTTCGTGAGCATATGACTTTTATTTGCTTTTTTATGAAGTACCTTCTTCTTTCCCGTTACTTTGAATCTCTTTTTGGCTCCCTTGTGTGTCTTTAGTTTTGGCATCTTTACCTCCTGATTTGGTCGCGGTTAACAGAGCTGATACAGCCCAGGGTTGGGTTCGGATAGTGCCGTCTTTTTGTCCCAGTTCTTTGATGTCCTCGAACACTCGATCCAAAATTTTATGAGCCAATTCTGGCTTCGCTTTTTCCCGTCCTCTAAGCATCACTGTGATTTTTACTTTATTTCCATCCTTTAAAAACCTTTCTACATGACGCATTTTGAATGTGTAATCATGGATGCTGATTTTCGGTCTGAATTTGATCTCCTTGATTTGAATCTGTTTTTGGTGTTTCTTGGCCTCATGAGCCTTTTTGTGCAATTCGTACAGAAATTTTCCATAATCCATGATGCGGCAGACAGGAGGATTTGCTGCGGGAGCAATCTCGACCAGATCTAGATTCCTGTCTTTTGCCATGTTCAAAGCCTCTTGGAGCGACAGAACACCGACTTGTTTTTTGTCTTCATCAATTATTCTGACCTCTCTAGCTTGAATCCTTTCATTGATCCTATGTGGCTTTTCCTTTCTCTTTCCAGGATGAAATCTCCGTCTTCTGATGATTGACCTCCTTAAATATTTACACTCAATGATTTATTCTTAACCAATTCCTTAACTTTTTCAAGGAATTCATTGACGTCTATTTTGCCCATGTCCCCCACACCATGGACCCTGAGAGACACTGTTTGTTCGGAAATCTCTTTATCTCCCACGATACACATAAGGGGAATCTTGTTCATTTCGGCATCCCTGATTTTGTAGCTTATTTTTTCGCGCCGTTGGTCGACAGAAGCCCGCAATCCCTCTTCTCTGAACCTTTCGCTGAGCTTTTCGACATACTCGTTGTGCCTGTCTGCGATTGGGAGAAAGATCACTTGAACAGGGGCAAGCCACACAGGAAAGTTACCGTTATAGTGCTCGATGAGCACACCAAAAAATCTTTCCAATGAGCCGAGCAAAGCTCTGTGGATCAAATAAGGTCTCTTGGCTTTCCCATCTTCCCCGATATAACTGAGATCGAACCGCTCTGCCAGGTTAAAATCGAGTTGAATCGTAGTGCATTGCCAGGACCGCTGGAGTGCATCTTTTATCTTTATGTCTATTTTGGGGCCGTAAAACACCCCTGCCCCAGGATCGACTTGGTAGGTCATCCCCTTTTCTTTTAAAGCTTTTTCCAAGGCTAACGTGGCCTTTTCCCAGTCCTCGAGAAGCCCACAGTATTTATCCGGGCAAGTGGATAAATACACTTCGAATTCTTCGAACCCAAAGGCTTTCAATAGTTTCTGTGCAAGCGATATGGCCCGCTTGATCTCGTCTTCCAGTTGCTTACCCCGGCAAAAGATATGAGCATCGTCCTGCGTAAAACCTCTCACGCGCATCAATCCATGGAGGACTCCACTTCTCTCATACCGGTACACGGTACCCAACTCTGCCCAACGGAGGGGAAGATCTCGGTAGCTCCTCGGTCTGTTGTTGTAGACCATGATGTGGAAAGGACAATTCATAGGTTTCAGCTCATATTCCAATCCCTCATGAAGAAGCGGAGGATACATGGCATCGTAAAACTCTGTGTGCCCGCTTTGACGCCAGACATCGAGTTTGGCGATATGCGGAGAATAAACGATTTCATAACCGTCTTTGAAGTGTTCCTCGTACCAGAATTCCTCGATAACACGTCGGATGGCTGAACCTTTGGGATGCCAGAGGATCAAACCTCCACCTAATTTTTCGTTGAAACTGTAAAGGTCGAGTTCAGGACCGATTTTTCGATGATCGCGTTTTTTGGCCTCTTCCAGAAGAGTCAGGTATTCATCCAGCATTTTTTTTGAGAAAAAGGCCGTTCCGTAGATCCTTTGAAGCTGCCGCCCTTTTTCGTCCCCTTTCCAGTAAGCACCCGACGCAGAGAGTACTTTAAAATGCTTGATGTATCCGGAAGAAGGCACATGAGGGCCACGACAAAAATCGATGAAATCCTCTTGCCTGTAGTTGGATACCTTATCTTCACCCTTTTCCTGGATGAGTTCCACTTTTAACTCCTGGCCTTCATCTTTGAAGAGCTTCAGGGCTTCCTCCTTGGACAAGATGATTCGTTCTATCGGAACATCCCTCTGAACGATCTCTTTCATCTTCATCTCGATGGCTTCCAAATCCTCTGGAGTGAAGGGCTGATCCCTTAAAAAATCATAGTAAAATCCATTCTCGACAGCCGGTCCGATACCCGTCTGGGTTCCAGGGTAAAGCTCCATGACCGCATGAGCTAAGAGATGGGACGCGCTGTGCCTCAATACATCCAAAGCTTCTTCAGAATCCGCGTCGATCAATTCAAGCTCCGCATCTTCGATCAATGGGGTATCGAGAGAGACCAGTTGACCATTTATCCGAGCAAAAAGAGGCCTTTTTCCCAACTCTAAACTTGCCAAAAAGTCAGAGATCGGAGTATTCTTCTCGATCGAATTGGTAGACCTATCTATCGTAACCTTGATTAATTCCGTCATTTATATTTATTTTGTATTCAACCGGGAAGTCAATTCACCGGATTTTTCGGTCCTTTTCCTGAACACAGACTCCTTGACCTGACGTTCAATGGTAGGCGCGGAGGGGATCGAACCCTCGACTTCTTCCGCGTCAAGGAAGCACTCTGCCACTGAGCTACGCGCCTATTGTTTCAAGCCTCTATATATTAAAGATTTAGACTGTCACTGTCAACACTCTAACCCCATTCCCGACGGTGAACTTTTGCATCTATCTTTTCGGAGAAATGGTTTTCTCCCGAGACTTTTTCTTCGACAGTCGCGGCACAGATTTTCGGGCTTTCTGCCATGCAGGTTTTTGTCTCCGATCTATCTTTCTTGGCATCTTTTATAAATATTTCAGGCTAAAGGAAAACGATTTCAGCTTCCCATGTAGAAAGATCCAAAAGCCCAACCGAACTTTTTCCTGAAAGCCATCCCCCTGTCTCTCCCGGATTGATCAGAAGAGTGCCGTGAGCCTCTCTTATTTCAGGTTTATGTGTATGCCCAAAAACAATGATCTCATATTTTCTCGATGCAGCATATTTATCCACAGAGACATGGATATGCGTTATCAGGATGGTCCTATCTTGATGGGAAAAAACAAGGGGAGCATTCTTGATCTCCCCAAACGGTTGGATGGTTTCCTCCAATCCCCTTTTTTCTCCATCACAGTTGCCGAAGACAGCCTTCACAGGACATAAGATGTGCTCCAGCTCACGTGCTGCAAACGGGGCGACAAAATCTCCCGCATGAATAACGAGTTCACACTTCTTATCTTTGAAAAAGCGTACGGCCCGTCGGACAGCATGGCAATTATCATGAGAATCAGACATGATGCCGATCAATTGCGACTCCTTCTGAACATTTATTCTAATGGAACTTCCCGTTCCTTGTCCATCCAATCGTTACCGAGGATAAGCATCCCCACCAAGGAATCTCCATTTCCTTAATACCGAAAGGCTTTGTTCGGCTCTCTAATCCTTTAGCGAAGTCGTGCTCAATACATCCTCGCCGACAATATGGGATGTCCCCATATTGTTTCCCTCGAAGAACGGGTCGTAATGGCTAAATCTTCAATTGTCGCTTCAACCATCCCCAAAAGCCCAATTTATCATGGTGATGGAGATGCTTACCACTCCCTATTCCTTGTTGAATAAATATCAGGGGTGTATTATACTAAGCGTTCATTTTTGTAGAAAGAGATAAAGGAGTTTTTGAAATGAAAAATGTATTGATCATGGGTGCAGCTGGAAGAGATTTCCACAATTTCAATGTTTGTTTCAGGGACAACGAAAACTATTGCGTTCGATCATTCACCGCCACACAGATTCCTGACATAGAAGGCAGAAAATATCCAGTAGAGTTGGCTGGCGAACTCTATCCGGACGGCATCTCCATTTATCCAGAAGAAGACCTGAAAAAACTGATAAAAAAATGGGACATCTCAGAGGTTTACTTCTCTTACAGCGATGTCCCTCATACCTATGTCATGCACAAGGCCTCTGAAGTGCAAGCGGCAGGGGCAAGTTTCAATCTCCTCGGACCCGATGAAACAATGATCGAAAGCCAGCTTCCGGTTATATCCGTCTGCGCGGTTCGAACAGGATGCGGGAAAAGCCAGACAACCCGAAAGATCGCTCTCATTCTGAAAGAAAAAGGGCGCCGGGTCGTCGTGATTCGACACCCCATGCCATACGGAGACTTGAACAAACAAAAAGTTCAACGATTCGGGACATATGAAGACATGATCGAGCATGAATGCACAATCGAAGAAATGGAAGAATATGAACCCCATATCAGCAACGGCATTTTGGTCTATGCGGGTGTCGATTATGGAGCCATTTTGGAGGAGGCGGAAAAAGAAGCGGATATCATACTTTGGGACGGAGGAAACAACGATATCCCATTCTACAAAGCCAACCTGGAAATCGTCATTGCAGATCCTCATAGGCCCGGGCATGAACTCGCCTATTATCCGGGAGAAACAAATTTCCGCAGGGCTGATGTGCTTATCATCAACAAGATGGATACAGCCATAGAGGAAAAAGTCGACCAAGTCCTGGATAACATCCGGTTATTTAATCCGGGAGCAACCGTCATCCAGGCAAAATCACCGATCACTGTCGCCGAAGGGGAACTGATCAGAGGGAAAACAGTTCTTGTGGTGGAGGATGGCCCGACCCTCACTCATGGAGAAATGGCCTTTGGGGCAGGCATTGTCGCAGCTGAAAAATATGGGGCATCGCACATTGTAGATCCCCGTCCTCACGCAGTAGGAAGCATCCGGGAAACATTCGCGAAGTACACTCACTTGGATAGGGTTCTCCCTGCTATGGGATACGGCAAGGACCAAATCAACGAACTTTCGCAAACCATCGACAGCGTGGAATGTGACTTGGTGATCGGTGCCACACCGATCGACCTGGGACGTCTGATTCAACCCCACAAAAAAATTCTCAGGGTTACCTACGACTTGGAAGAGATGGGCACGCCTGATCTAGAGGAGATCCTGAAGGATTACTGATGAAACGAAAGATCGCCCTTATCGCCTTTGGAGGAAACGCCATCCTGCCCAACAAGCAAAGGGGTTTGCAGTCCGAACAGATGAATAATGCCCAAAAGGCAGCCCGTCTGATGATCTACATCGTCAAAAAAGGCTACGATCTTATCATCGTCCATGGCAATGGGCCCCAGGTCGGAAATTTGCTCATCCAGATGGAAGAAAGCGTTACAAAAATCCCCCCCTTTTCTCTCGAAGTGTGTGATGCGATGACCGAAGGCAGCATGGGATTTATGCTCGAGAGAGCGTTGACAAATGAGCTTAGAAAAAATTCTATCGACAAGGAAGTGGCTACGCTGATCACGCAGGTTGTGGTTGACCGGGAAGACCCAGCCTTCGATAGTCCCTCGAAACCGATCGGTCCATTCTACTCGAAATACAGGGCTTCCATGCTAAAAAGACAGAAAAATTGGAAAATGATCGAAGATGCAGGCCGGGGCTACCGCAAAGTCGTCCCTTCGCCAAAACCTATAGATGTCGTGCCCAATAGGATCATTCGAGATTTGGTGCACGCAGGAAAAATCGTTATCGCAGCAGGAGGGGGGGGTATTCCGGTGATCATTGACGGAAACGGACTTTTCCAGGGAGTGGAGGCTGTCATAGATAAAGATTATGCAGCCAGTCTGATCGCTCGAGAGGCAAAGGCGGAATTGTTTATCATTTTGACGAATGTTTCCTGTGTTAGCCTGAACTTTAATAAACCCAATGAGAAACCCATCTCGGTTATGACCGTGGATGAGGCAAATGGGTACCTGGCGCAAGGACAATTTCCCCCAGGTTCGATGGGCCCAAAAGTCGAGGCCGCCGTCGAATACATCCAGAACGGAGGTGAAAAGGTTATAATAACATCGGCAAATCATCTTAAAGCATCCCTTATCAACCGGTCAGGGACAAAAATTTTCTCAGGACTTTAGGCAGGAGAGATGGACAAAGACTTTTTATCCATTCACGATTTAACTCCCTACCAATTCAGTCAAATTATGGATCGAGCACGCGAAATCAAAGAAAAACCACACCGTTTCAGAGATAAACTCAAGAACAAGATTCTGGCCATGATATTCGAAAAACCATCTCTTCGTACCAGGATGACATTCGAAACCGGCATGTTGCAGCTGGGTGGGGAAGCCATTTACTTGGCTCCTGCCGACATTCGGATGGGAACACGCGAGACCCCGCATGATGTGGGCAAAAACCTTGAACGGTGGGTGGATGCGGTCATGATCCGGACATTTGCCCATCAGATCGCAGTGAACTTGGCTCAGTCCTGCGGAATACCCGTCATCAACGCCCTAACCGACCTTCTTCATCCCTGTCAATCTATGGCCGATTTTTTTACTCTCAAGGAGAAAAAGGGAGATTTGGCCCATCTGAAACTGGCCTATGTTGGAGATGGAAGCAATGTTTGCCACAGCCTTTTGTTTGCAGCGGCAAAAACCGGGACAAAAATTTCCATTGCTACACCTGCAGGGTATGAACCCGACCCGGATGTTATCAATAAGGCCGTGCAAGATGGAAAAGAGACGGAGTTCGAAGTCTTTATAACGACCGACCCCAACGAAGCCGTTCACAACGCGGATGCCGTATACACCGATGTATGGGCCTCGATGGGCCAGGAGGCCGAAAAAGCGAAAAGAGCCGAGATCTTCTCTCCTTTTCAGGTCAACAGAGAATTGATGGCACTAGCCAAGCAGAGCGCCGTATTCATGCACTGTCTTCCAGCCCATAGAGGCGAGGAAGTGACCGATGATATTATCGATTCGGCTCAATCGGTAGTTTTCGATCAAGCAGAAAATAGACTTCATGTTCAAAAAGCCATTATGCTATTATTAATAGAACAAAAAGGCAAAAATGGATAAAGCGAACGAATACACCAAAATCACTGAAGCTGATCTTTCTTTCCTAGAAGAAAAACTGCTTCATATTAACAAGGCATTGACCTTGAAAGAGCTGGCTCAGAAAGTTGCGTTCAAAAAAACATCCAGCCAACTCAAGCAGGATGTAAAAAAATATGATTCTTATTGTCAATACGAAGTGGGGGATCTCATTTTCAAAGAATATGACGATCCTCTATTGGTTAGCAGCAAGGGCGCAGAACACTTTAAAGGATCTGTGGTGCTTAAGGTTCTAAATAAAATCTCCTTGGAAAGCTTTGATTGCGAAATGTTGGAAGTGGGCTATTCAGGAGGTGGAATCTTCCGTAAGCACATCGACTACATGACGAAAACAAAAACACAGGTTCTCCTGCCCTGCAATTACGATCATAAAGGATTGGAACCTCAAAAACTTAAAAAAGAGGAAGACCCGAGACTTGATCAGGTGCCGATGACGGACAAAGACCTGACAAATTTGGAAAAAAATCTAAGCAAGGCCCTTTCCAAGGCTGAGAAATTCTTTTGCTGGGATGAATTCTGGCAACTCACGAAAAAGAGGATCGACATCTCGGGCAAAAAGATCGAAGAGATAAAAAAACTCATCCGAGAATCACAGCAATCGGCAAGCACACAAGAGTTGTGCTCTCGGCTCTTCAAAATTGATCCATCAGATGATCTTTTCGACCTCCATTGTCTGAGTTTGAACTACACATTAGATAAGAAATACAAGAAAATTTTTATCTTTGTCTCGCCTTTAAATTGGGGAAAATGGCATCTCAAAGAAACCATGGATTCAGTCCTCAAGGGAATACCCCTTTCAGCATCGAATGCCAAAATTCCTGCCTTGGAAGAAGAAAACAAACAGGAAATATCCATTGCACAAAAATTTCCTTTGAAAATATATTTGACATGGAGAGAAATTCTCTCCGGAGGGATCAAGGCTCCCAAAAGTGTAAGGAGATCGCTTGCTAACTTCAGGGAATACATTTTCACCGATAACGATGGGAAAAAAGACTACACAGTTTATTATTACCCATCTTCCGGTATTTTCCTGGGTTTGAAGGAATTTTATGAAAACAACAATGTTCCCCAAGGCGCAAGTCTTACTCTTGAAAAAAAAGATCCCGGACATATCCATTTCTGGCTAAAGAAATCCAAAAAGAAACTTACCGTTCCCCAGGCGACATACGATCCAAAAAAAGATAATTTTTCAGAGACCGGTGAAGAGGTGTTCACATTTTCTCTCCCCAATAAAATCATCCATCTAGAGCGGGATACGTTCAGCAAACTTTGTTCGCTTTATGACCAGAGAGCCAAACTGAATCTGAAAGAGCTGCTCATTCTCATCTTCAACCATTTTGGCCTGGAGGGTGAAACCTTGTTCCTTCATTACCTTCGTGCATTTCATCTGGTTGATGTGCTCAAACAAACCTCGCATGAAGATGTAGAAAGAACACTGCTTTTCTCTCCTGAATTCAGCAAGTCTGAGAAAAAGAAAGGAATATTCTTTTATAAAGAGAAGGTTAGAACAGAAGCGGAAATCATATCCGACGAGATGATCGAAATCCCTACAGAAATTCCTTCTGTCGATGAAAAGCCAGAAGTTCCAAGAGAAGCTCATCTCGCCATCGGGACAATAGAAGAGGAAGTCCCCGAACCTGAAGTCGAAGAAGAAAGCATCGTCGTGGAAGAAGAAGTGAAAGAAGTAGTCGAGGAAGCGGTTGAGGAGCCTGCACTCATTGAACCACCCACGCTTCCCGTAAAGGAAAAAGCAGACACGAAGAAAAAAGAAGCCCCACCCAAGAAAAAGAAAAAAGAGCGGAGAAGGGTCGAGGGAGAAGCGGCTCCACGTCGAAGAAAAGGGGAGAAAAAGTTCATCGAAGAACGGATCGAGTTAGAAGAGTCTGAACTTGAAGCCTTGGTTGCCATTAAAGAAAAAAGAGAGGAAAAACCAGAAAGGATTTCCGTTAAAGAAAAGAAAAAGAAGGAAGAATTCCAGACACCTGTCACGGAAGAACCCACATTCGGCATTTTTGCAGAAAAACTGAAGGTCGCCCTCCATAAGCAAGATAAGCCAAAAAAAGCCGCAAAGAAGCCCGAAAAAAAAGCCGCAAAGAGGTCCGAGAAGAAGCCCAAGAAGAAAACGGAAAAAAAGCCAGAGAAAAAAACCGAGAAAAAGAAAAAATAGTTTTTTTACAGCTTAATAGAAAAATCAACAAAAAGAGGGAATAAGAAGAGCAACGTTTCCAATGTCAAGGGTTGACCCCAAAAACAAAAGTGCGACAGATATCGTTGTCATCGGGGGCGGAATCACGGGAGTCTCGATAGCCTATTTCCTTGCAAAACGCAGTCAGAGAGATGTTTTTCTTTTGGAAAGAGACCTCTTAGCTCAGGCCTCCACCGGTCTGTGTGTGGGGGGAATCCGACAGCAATTTTCTCATCCTGCCAACATTCTTTTGTCCCAAGAGATGATCGGTTTTCTTCGGCATTTTGAAAAAGAATTTCACACCAAAATCGACTTTAACCAGGCAGGTTATCTCTTTCTCACCCAAGAACAAGCAACCTGGGATGCTTTTCATACGTGTGTCGAAATCCAACGGCAGTATGGGGTGCCCGTCGAAATCCTCTCACCCGAAAAGGTCAAACACCGATGGCCATATCTTGAGGTCGAAAACTTGATGGGGGGTGTATTCGGGCCAGAAGATGGGTATGTCGATCCATACGATGTGACTATGGCCATAGCCAACAAAACAAGACAATTAGGAATTTCGATTCTTGAAAGAACTGAGGTTAAGGATATTCGCTTGGAGAACGGCCGGATCAGAGGTGTCGATACTTCCCAAGGTTTTATCTCTGCCCAAATCATAGTAAACGCAGCCGGGGCATGGGGAGGTGAAATCGCCAAAATGGCCGGAGTCGACCTGCCCGTACAACCATTCAGACGCCAGGTATTCATCACCAAAGCGTTTGATGCCATTCCCCGGCCTGTTCCGATGATCATAGACCAGGACACCCAATTCTATATCCGCGGGTATGCTCCGGGAATCCTGATGGGTATGACCGATCTTGAGGAACCGTCGAGTTTCCACACCCATACGGACCGAAGCTTTCTGGAACAGGTGACAGCAGCCGCGGTGGAGAGAGTTCCCATACTGGGACAGGCGGAAATCCTGCGCGGCTGGGGAGGACTTTACGCCATGACGCCGGATGAAAATCCGTTCATCGGGGAGATTCCCGAAATCAAAGGATTTTTCTGTGCCACGGGATTTTCTGGGCATGGTTTTCAACACGGACCAGCCGTAGGACGGATCTTGAGTGAGCTCATCCTGGATGGAAAAACCGAGTTCAGCCTAAGTCCATTTGGCTACGACCGGCTCAAAAAGTGTGAAAAAACGACCGAATTGATCACTGTTTAAAGCAGAAGCGTTGTTTTTTCGGATCGTGTTTATTAGCCTGGATTATTCACGAGTTGAGATTGCTGCAGCGGCGAGGAAGTGGCCCATGAAGCTGTATTTGTATACCGCGCATGGGCTACAACGATGCCGATGTAGTGAGATCAGCCCGCCTGTCGGGTAAAAATTGCTGATGAATATAAAAAAATTTTTCTTGTAAAGTTTTTTCAGCGATGTCAGGATAATTTCCTGATATCGCTGAAGAAAAAAAGCGTCGGCAATTTTTATGAATAATTCAGGTTAGAGGAGCGATCATGAATATAAAAATCCTGTCTCGGCATGATGTCCAAAGATCTGTGACCATGCCTCAAGCTATCGGTGTAGTCAAACAGGCTTTCATCTCACTCGCTCAGAAAAAAGCCATCCTTCCTCTTCGAACACAAGTAGCCGTTAAAGAATATGAGGGGATAACCTTATTCATGCCAGCTTATCTTCCTGAAATAGAATCCCTGGGAGCGAAGATCGTTTCGGTTTTTCCACAAAACGTGAAAAACAACAGGCCGACCATCCATGCCATGGTGATCATCTGTGAAGCGAGGACTGGACAGCCGTCCGCCATGATGGATGGAACCTACCTGACAGCCCTCCGCACGGGTGCTGCCTCAGGAGTTGCCACCGATTTACTCGCGCGTAAAGAGGCAAAAACGGCAGCCATTTTTGGTGCAGGCGTTCAGGGACGGACTCAACTGGAGGCCATCTGTTGCGTGAGGGACATTCAAAAAATTTTAGTTTATGACAAAAATCTCCAAAGCGCCCGATCTTTTTCGGAGGAGATGCAAAAACATGGGGAACCTATCCCAGGTGACATTGTTGCTGTGGACTCCCCCGAAAAAGCCGTTTCTGAGGCAGATGTGATCTGTGTGGCCACAACCTCTTCTATCCCCGTTTTCGAGGACAAACACTTAAAATCAGGCGTGCACATCAACGGGGTCGGATCCTACACTCCCCAAATGCAGGAAATACCCGAAAAAACGATCTTGCGCGCGAAAGTTATCGTTGATTCCGTTTCAGCCAGTCTAGAAGAGGCTGGGGATCTCATAATCCCGCTCAAGAAAGGTCTGATCGATGAATCCCATATTCTAGGAGAACTGGGTCAAGTGGCATCGGGTTTTATTTCGGCAAGGGAATCCGAGGCGGATATCACTTTCTTCAAATCCGTCGGATTGGCCATCCAAGATGTGGCTGTGGCAGAATTGGCTCTCCGGAAAGCAACAGAGCTCCGGTTGGGAATGGATCTCGAATTATAGCTATGGAGGAGAGGAGTGACGTTATGATAAAAAACATAAAATGGGATCCCCCTTCGGAATGGACAACGATAAAAACCATTGATGCTCACACGGCTGGAGAACCGTTGCGTGTCATCGTGGATGGAATCCCTGAGATCCCTGGTGCCACCATGTTGGAAAAACGGCGGCACGCTCAGGAGAATCTGGACCATCTTCGAAAGGCAATCATCTTGGAACCTAGAGGGCACGCCGATATGTATGCCTGCATTCTAACCGAGCCCACTACAGAAGATGGAACAATAGGTGTGCTTTTTCTCCATAACGAAGGTTTCAGCACCATGTGTGGGCATGGCATTATTGGCCTGACAAAAGTGGCTTTTGACACAGCTCTGATACAAGCCAAAGAAAATGAGCCGGTTATAGAGATAGACACGCCAGCCGGACGGGTGAGTGCACAAGCCCACATTCACAGTGGCCGGGTCCAGAACGTGACATTCCAGAATGTCCCGTCTTTTGTACTGGCGCTCGATAGATCTGTATATGTTCCTGACCTTGGGACCGTCAAATACGACGTCGCCTTCGGTGGGGCCTTTTATGCATTCTGCCATGCCCCCGATCTGGGGCTCCAGCTTATCCCCGAGGAATCAGCTAAAATCATCGATTTGGGAAAAAGAATAAAAAAGGCCGTGACGGAAAACGATCCACCCCATCATCCTTTCGAGGAAGACCTGAGTTTTCTTTACGGCACCATATTTATCGGACCGCCGCAAAATACCCGAAACCATAGTCGCAATGTCTGCATCTTCGCTGAAGGTGAGCTGGATCGAAGCCCGACGGGAACAGGAGTAAGCGCTCGCGCCGCTCTGCATTACGCCAAAAAAGAAATTGGCTTGAATGAAAGCTTTACCGTGGAAAGCATCCTGGGAACATGCTTCAAAGGAAAGGTGGCAAAAACTCTCTCCTATGGACCATTCGAAGCCGTGATTCCTGAAATCTCTGGAAGCGCCCACATTGTCGGTCGAAACGAATGGCTCATCGATCCGGAGGACCCTCTCGGTTATGGCTTTTTCCTCCGCTAAAAAATAAATGGGATAAAAAATGCCGCCAACCCACCCCGCCCGCTCAATAAGGCAAGCATAAGCTCAAAAAATTCTATTCTTGCTAATGAACCTGGACTATTCACGAACCAAGATTGCTGCGGCGACGAGGAAATGGCTTATAAATAATCCAGGTCAAAGAATTTCGCGGGTGGATCCTCGTCTTCTTGTAACCCTCATCTGATCAAGAAGCTCCAGGAGAGGGATGGCAAATTTTCTTGTCAATCCGGTCATCTCCTTGAATTCTGAAACTGTCAATTCCCTCTTACCGGAATTCCTGACTTGTTGGATGACCTCATCGAGCCAACGGGAGTGAAGGATAAATCCATCCTTGCCAAGAACGATCTTTTCCCTTTCGGTTAGAAGAGCGAGCATTTTATTCAATCGTTTGGACGAGAGGCGAAAGGATTTTCTCAAGTCATCTAAGGAAACGGATTGGAATTTGTCTTTGAGATACATTTCTTCCAATCGGTTGAGGATCTTTTCCTCTTCAGGAAGCAACGCCACTTCAAAGGAAAATAGCGACACATGATCTTCTTTTTCCTTGATTTCGCCATCTTGCGTGAGGTATTTCAAGGTAAGAGTCAAAATACGGGGATGCACATCAAATCTCTTCTGGATTTTTCCCCTTGGCACTCCTATATCACTCGGATGTTTTTCATGAAATTGTGCCAGGTATTTCAATATCTTCTCACAAAGAAACACGATCCCAGTCTGGGAGACGACAAATAGAGGAGAAAACTCGAGAATCCGAATCTGTCCTTCGGTTTCGAGCTCCTTACTCAACTCCAATAGAGAACTCCTGGAATGATGCCCAAAGCGGATGATTTCTTTCTCCTGGATACCGTGGATTCCTTTAAACAAGATCACGGCTAATAACATCTCTTTTTCGTTGCCGAGAAGTTCCTTCAGGTACTTTAATCGCCGTTTCACCTGACTGCGGGTTACTTTTCCGGCAAAGGGATCGAGAACCATCCCCTCTCCCAAGGCTTCCTTGTTGTCTGGGCTTTTTACCGTAAAGACTTCTTTCCACTTCAAGAAGAGAGGTTGTGCTGTCTGCGCCTGAACGAACATGACCTTCTCGCCGGCCTCGGTGTGTTCCTCGTAAAAACGAAGAGAGGCAGAGACCGACGTTTCCTCTATGCAAAGCAATACTCTTAGGGGATCCTCTCCGCAAGGGTGGGAGAACTCGACCGCAGCATCGAAACATGATGTTTTTGTCATCAATCCACTCCCTATAATTCTACTTTTTCAGATAATATCAGATTCATCCTTCTGAGCATCGGATCCGCTGAAACAAGAACAACTCTTATTCGGCTGCCCAGTTCGAACGATTTTCCCGTTTTTTTCCCGCTCAACACTTTTTCTGTCTTCTTATAGAAATAATCCCTTCCGAGGTCGCTGTAAGGAATCAGCCCATCGACAAAATAATCATCAAGTTCCACGATCAAACCCGCTTTGGTGAATTCGACGATAATTCCCCCAAATTCATCCCCCAGTTTTTTCTTCAAAAACCGATATATTCTCCATTGCACCAAATCTCTCTCGGCTTCCTGTGCTGCCCTTTCTTGCTGTGAACACTGACGGGCGATCGCTGTTAAATCCTCTCTCTCGATTTTATTCCCTTCAAGAATACGTTTCATGATACGGTGCACGATAAGATCCGGATATCTCCGGATCGGCGATGTAAAGTGGGAATATTCCTGCTTGGCCAGCCCATAATGACCATAATTTTCATCGGAGTAAACCGCAAGCCTGAGGCTCCTCAACACTCTGAGAGTGATAAACTTTTCTTCAGGCTTTCCCCGGACATGTTCCAACGCCGACTGAAGATCTTTTGAGCCTATTTTTTGCGACTTAGGAAGATTTATGTTGAAATGCGACAATAATTCCCGCAGATTATCCAAATCCGAATGCAAAGGTTTGGGATGAACGCGGAATATCGACTGAGCATTTTTTGAGGAGAGAAACTGGGCAACTGCCTCATTAGCCAAGACCATGAATTCTTCGATGATGTGATGCGCTTCGTTGGCCTCAACCGGAATGACAGAAGAGAGGTTACCCTCTTGGTAAACGAGTTCAGGTTCAGTCAAATCAAAATCCAATCCTCCCTCGTTTATTCTTTTTTCCCTCAAAACCGTCGATAGATCTCTCATAAACAAAAGGTCCGGAACAAGCGAGGCAAACTTTTTCCGTTCTTCCGTATCACCTTCAACGATCTTCAGCACAGAATGGTAGGTCATCCTCTCGACCGTTCGAATCCATGAGGGATGAATATCGACATCCAAGACACATCCTTCGGTATCGATTTCTAAAAGCACAGAGAGTGTGAGTTTCTCTTCTCTCGGCCTCAAGCTACATATCCCGTTAGAAAGCTTTTCTGGCAACATCGGAAGAGTGTGGTCAGGGAAATATACACTCGTCCCTCTATTTATGGCATCTCTGTCCAATGCCGTTCCCGGTTGAACATATTCGGCAACATCGGCAATGTGCACACCGAGGAGATAGTTTCCGTTGGAGCTTGACTTTATGCTGACAGCATCGTCAAAATCCTTTGCGTTATCTCCATCGATGGTAAAAGTCTGCCAGCCGGTGTGATCGACTCTTCCTTTTTTTTGATCTGGAGTCACAGAACCCAGGGCCTTTTCTGCTTCCTCAATGGCTTCCTTTGAAAAAACATCTTCCAGATCGTATCTTTCGATAATGATTTTTGTATCTACTCCCGGCTCATCCAGACTACCGAGGATCTCCTCCAAACACATCGTGTCTCTATGGACTCTCACCACATCACCGGAGTTGGGTAGAGAATGTCCCGCGCAATCGATCGGGACCTCTTGTGGAGACACGGCTGCAAAAGCCAGAAAAAACACTTGACCGGATCGGACGCTACTTTGCCCGAGAAGACTCTTTTTTCTTTTTTGAAGGATTCTCACAACTCTTCCTTCAGGCTTGCCTAACCTTCCCTTCTCTTTGTAGTGAACTTCAACGAGATCGCCGTGATAGGCCCCTCCGGCAAACTGTGCCGGCACATAGATATCTCCCAAGAATTCCTCCTCCGGAATGACAAATCCAAAACCTCTCGGAGAAGAAGTGAATCGTCCCTGTGTGATATTCGATCTTGGGCGGACAAAATATTTCTTCCTCAATTTCAGGATCAACCCCTGGGCCTCCAATTTTTTGACATTCTTGCGCAGCAAGATTTTTTCCTCCGGAGAAATTCGAAGCTCCCGGACCAATCTTGATAGGCTTATCCCGCCTTTGTTTTTTGCAAGTAAATCCAGAATCTCTCTCACCAAGCCTGAATTATTCATATAAAGTTCCGATACTTCCTTCTTTCCAATAAAACAAAAATTTCATGTCCAGCACTATTATACATCGAAACTTTCTACCCTTCGGGCGAGCCTATCTCACTACACCGGCTTCATCGTAACCTGTTTGCGGTAGTCCACTACAGCATCACAGGCTACATCTTCGCCGTTGCAGCAATCTCGACTCGTGGATAATCCAGTCAAATCCGCCTGAATTATTCATAAAAAGTTCCGACAATTTTTTTGCTTTTCATCGATACCTTCACAATCAGTAGTAATAGAGGGAAATATGGGGAATTGCATATTTTTTGCGGATGTGTTTGATCAGCTTCAGATCTTGAACTCTGTTCCGCTCCTGTGCATTCTTGTCTGCAAATTCAGCTATAACCTCATCGTGGATCTTTTTTCGCTCCATTTCAGAAGCCATCCCGATAATGAATGCCTCCATCTCGAACTCCAGATCTTCGAGGATCTGTTCATCTGAATCTTTAGAGATCAGCGTCAGCACACGAGAATAAACCTTCCGTATATCAGGGAAGTTTTCAGGACAAGAAGCCAAAAACCGCTCGACCTCTTTTTTCAATTTTTTCCTCTTATCTTCCTTTTGGGAGGGTTTTCTTTGGCCGCCAACCTTTCTCTCTTTGTAGGCTTCGAAACCACGCCAAACGAATGCATGACAGAATGCTAGAGATAAAATTTTACCTTTGCGGCCTGGCCTTCTCCTGTGGGTCACAAAACTATCTTTGATCCCCTCCCGAACGATCTGCAGAGGGATATCCATATTTTTCCATTCTCTTATCTTTTCCACTTCCTTGGATGAAAGGAAAAAAGGGGAACCGCGTTGCTCGAGAAAAAACCGGGAAACAGCCTGGAAATACCGGCTGGTTTCCTTGTCTTCTCGCTTCATCACGTCTTATTCCGGTCATAAATGATCCTGAGACCTTCCAGCACAAGAAAGGGCTCAAGATATTGGATCGACGCAAGATCCGGATAGATCTGAGAGGCAAAACTTCCGGTGGCAACGATTTTTATGTCCTTGCCCAACTCTTTGGAAATTTCCTCGATGATGTTGGAGATGAGTCCGATATAGCCAAAATAAAGGCCGGATTGCATGCTGGTGACAGTGGTACGCCCGATAGCATTTTTGGGTTTTTTTATCTCGATACGGGGAAGTTTTGCTGTCTTGAGGGTGAGGGCCTCTGCAGCGATCTGGATTCCAGGTGCGATGGCACCACCCAGATATTCTCCTTCTTTTGAAATAACATCAAATGTCGTGGCCGTTCCAAAATCGACGATGATGGCGGGCCCTCCGTATTTTTCGAAGGCAGCTACCGAAGCCACCACTCTATCGGCGCCAACTTCTTGGGGATTCTCATACAGGATGGACATCCCTGTCTTGAGGCCAGGGCCCACCTCCAAAGGATTCACCTTCAAGAGGTTTTGGCTCAGGCTCTGGAAAACCGGGGTGAGCGGAGGGACAACACTGGAAATGATGACAGATCGAATGCTATTTGCTTCGAGATGGGCAAGAGACAACAGATTGAGGAGAATGATTTCATACTCATCGCTTGTTTTTTGTTGATCTGACCTGATTTTCCAATGCTGGATGAGATCTTTTCCGTCAAATACACCCAGCGCTATATTCGTGTTACCTATATCCACTGCCAACAACACATCAAGCCTCCTATCCTGAACTATTCATAAAAAACGTCAATGCCAACCCGCCCCACCCCAACATCAAGGTATACATACAAAATATTATCCTGACATTGCTGAAAAAACTTTTCAAGAAGAATCTTTTTATATTCATCGGCGTTTTTTACCCTTCAGGCGAACCAGTGTTGCTGGGCGGGGCGGGCTGGCTGCTTCGTTGTGATCCATTTGCGGTGGATAACCACAGCTGCATGGGTCACGCCTCTCATCTGCAGCAACCTAGGCTCGTGAATAATCCAGGCAATGTGATACTAATATAGAATAAATTATTGGGCTAGACAAAGGATATCGAGTAAAAAAAAATTGAGGATAAGATTTTCTAGAATTGCGACTGAATGTGCTCCAAGTTCTCGCCAATCCTTTTATTCCGTTCCTGAAGCTCGATTAATCGTGATTTCGATTCTTCCACAACTTCTTTGGGTGCCTTTTTCACGAATGCTTTATTTCCCAACCGGTTTTCAATCTTGTGGATCTCTGCTTTTATTTTTGCCAGCTCTTTTTCCAGACGCTGTTTTTCCTTTTCGAAATCGACCAAACCTTTTTCGAGGGGGATGGCCATCTCTATCGCACCGGCCACTCCTTTTAACATCATAAGATCTTCGGGGAACTCATCCAGGATCTCCAGGCTCTCGACATTCGCCAATATCTCAAAGTAAATTTGATGTTCGCAGATGGCCTTTTCTTCTTTTTCGCCACATTTCACCAAAAGCCGTATTTTTTGTTTCAGGGGAATTTGGTTTTCAGCCTTCAAAGTCCGCAGCTCGACAATGGCATTTTGTAGCACTTTCATGGCATTTTCTCCTCCTTTGTCTATCATGTGCGGATCGACGGTCGGGAACTTGGCCAGGGCAAGAGAAATGCCATCCGAGGGAAGATGTTGCCAGATCTCTTCGGTCACGAACGGCATGATCGGATGGAGAAGCCGCAATATTTTATCCAGAGTATCGATAAGCACGGCCAGGCTTGTGCGGTTCCCTTGTTTCAGGCTTGGCTTGACCAGTTCGATATACCAATCGCAAAATTCATGCCACACGAAGTGGTAAATTTTATCGGCGGCCTCATAAAACTTGTACTCCTCAAGAGCAGCATTCATGTCAGCGATAGCCTGCATTAGACGGCTCCTGATCCACCGGTCAGCCAGAGTTAGTTCAGCCTCGTTCACCTCCGGATCTTGATCTTGGAAGTTGATCATAACGAACCGGGAAGCATTCCAGATCTTGTTCACGAATGCCCGGTAGCCGGCCATCCGTTCCTCACTGAGAGAAATATCCATTCCCGGTATGGCGAGAGCTGTAAGAGTAAAACGCAAGGCATCTGTCCCGTACTTTTTCATCATTTCCAACGGATCAATGCTATTGCCTTCGGATTTGCTCATTTTGCGCCGCTTGAAATCTCTCACCAGTCCGTTTATAAACACATGCCGGAAGGGGATATCCTTGGCGAACTTCAGCCCCATCATGATCATCCGGGCCACCCAGAAAAAGATGATATCGAATCCCGTGGACATCAGATCTGTGGGGTAGAATGTTTTTAAATCCTCGGTTTCATCCGGCCAACCCATAGTGGCGAACGGCCACAAGGCTGAACTGAACCAGGTGTCCAAAACATCCTCTTCTTGGACAAGATCTTTGCCCTGGCATTTATCACACCGTTCGGGTTTTGACTCGGCTACGATTATCTCGTCACACTCCTGGCAAAACCAAGCAGGGATCCTATGACCCCACCAGAGCTGGCGGGAAATGCACCAATCATGGATATTGTACATCCACTCAAAATAAGTCTTGGCCCAGTTGGGAGGGATAAATTCAATCTCACCCTCTTCGACAACACGGATAGCTTCTTTCGCAAGAGGTTCGACCTTGACAAACCACTGCCAGGAGAGATTGGGTTCGATAATATTTTTGCATCGATAACAATGGCCCACAGCATGATGATATTCCTCGGTTTTTTCTATCAGGCCCTGCTCTTCCAGACGGGCAAGCACCAAGTCTCGACATGCAAACCTGTCCAAACCGGCAAATTCCTCGCCCGCCTCTTTTGTCATGATTCCAGAGCCATCGATGACGATGACCTGCTCGAGGTTGTGGCGTTTCCCCAACTTGAAGTCAACAGGATCATGAGCGGGTGTGACTTTGACAGCCCCGGTCCCAAAATCCATCTCCACCTGCTCATCTGCAATGACAGGAATCTCCCTGTTCTGGAGAGGAAGAAGCACATTTCGCCCCACATATTCGGTATAGCGTTCATCCTCCGGGTGAACGGCAACTGCCGTATCTCCGAGCATGGTTTCAGGACGCGTTGTGGCCACGATGATAAAATCCTCTGTTCCCACGACGGGGTACTTGATGTACATGAGTTTCGAGGCCAACTCTTTGTGCTCGACCTCGATATCCGAAAGAACGGTAGCACAATGAGGGCACTTGTTCACCAGGTAATAATCCCTGTAGATCAGTCCTTCGTTGTAAAGGTCGACAAATACGCGCACGACAGCTCTGTAAAAGCCTTCATCCAGTGTGAACCTCTCGCGTGTCCAATCGAGAGATGTGCCCAGTTTAACGAGCTGGTTCACGATCACCCCTCCATATTTTTGCTTCCAATCCCACGCGATCTCCATGAATTTTTCTCTGCCGAGTTTTTCTCTCGATAGGCCTTTTTCTTCCAAGCTCTTCTCGATAACATTGTGGACAGCGATGCTGGCGTGGTCTGTGCCCGGAAGCCAAAGGGTGTTATATCCCTGCATCCTTTTCCAACGAACGATGATGTCTGGCAGTGTGAAACACAAAGCATGTCCCATATGAAGAGAGCCGGTGACGTTCGGAGGAGGCAGGACCATCGAGAAATTTTTCTCTGTACCCGTGGTTTTTGGCGTAAAAACACGATTTTCTTCCCAATGACTCAGCCACTTGTCTTCGACAGGATCAGGGTCATAAGCTTTGGCCAATTCGATTTTTTCTTTCATGCAACTATCCTAAAATACAGAGCCCTATTTTAACAGGTTTTGGATATTTTTTGAAATCAGAAACTTGGATTGAATACCAGAAGGAACTGCCTTATTTTTTTTGATTGTTGATCAGCCACATTTTGAGTTCTGCCAGAATACGGGCTTTTATCCTCTTCTCCAGCTCTCTCTCTACTTCCAGAATTTCCTGTTTGACCAGTTCTCGGATTTTCTCGTCCAGCTCGACATTCATATCGTCGGACGCGTCTTCATCCCAAACAGGTTCTTCAGGAAGTGTCATCGGGATTTTTCTCTCCTCGATGATCGATCGCACCTTTTGAACCAAGGCGTCAGAATCGAAAGGTTTCTGGACAAGCTTATCGAATTCGAAGCTTTCTAACCTATCCTTATCCAACGGTTCAAAAGCTTCCTTGATCAGTATCAGAGGCACCTGAGCAAGTTCTTCCTGATTTTTGATGTGTTCGCCCAATTCATACCCATCCTTATGGGGAAGCGAAAGGTTCATGAGAATGGCATCAGGATTTATCCGACTAAGCGAATCCAGGACCTCCTGTCCATCGCTAAAAGCAAATATTTCAAACTCGTCGGCAGGAAAGGATATTTTGATGAGTTTTTGGATGGATGGAGAATCGTCGGCAACGAGTATTTTATAGTTCATCGGCCTTAAGTATAAAAAGTATAAAAAGTCTGAACCAATTGTCAAACTGAATTTTCACAAAAGCGACCCTATTTGTATTCGATAACCACCGATTTTTCGCCGAGCAAATTCTCGACATCTTTGGTGAGCTCCTCTGAAGGGATGACTCCCTGAATCTCTCTCGATTGAGCTACTATTCGGTAGGAATGAGGCGCTTCGAGTTCAAAGAATACGGGACATGGTCCTCTGTATTTATCCAGGATGATTTTCAGCTCTTCGAAAACCGTTTCCTCGATGCCTGGCAGGAAAATTCTAAACAGCACTTTTTTTGCCTGCTTCTGGAAGGCCTCTTCCAAAGGCATGATCTGCAACATGTGAATTCGCCGGCTCTCTCCCTCCCCTAAAAATTTGCCTTTGATCCAGACGAGCTGGTCCTCTCTCAAATATTCAAAATTCTTCTGATAACTGTCTGGAAAAACGACCACTTCGATACGGCCGCTCAGATCTTCCAGCTGCAGCGTGGCCATATTTTCGTCCTTTTTTGTCCTCAGCTGTTTTACGGACGAGATGATACCCGCAACTTTAATTTCACTGTTAAAATCCAACTCATCATCCAACTGGCTGATTGTGTGGGAGACAAGACGGTTCAATTGCTTCCCGTAATGGGTCAAAGGGTGCCCTGTGATGTAAAAACCCAAAACATCCTTTTCATATGAGAGCAGCAGAGATTCATCCCATTCCCTCATTTCTTGCACTTCTGGAGGAATCTGAGGCGATTCGACATAGCTACGTCCAAACAGAAGATTTTGTTTGGAGGAGTTGATCTTCTGGATTTCATGGGAGTAGCGGATCATACTGTCCACAAGATGAAACATCTGCGATCTTTTCCAATTCAAGGAATCGAGAGCACCAGCTTTGATAAGGCTTTCGATGACTTTCCTGTTTATGGTTTTGGGGCCGGAGTCGTCGAAAATATCGAAGGGAGAGGAGAATCGCCCTTTTTTCTTCCGCGTGCGGATTAAGGCTCTGATGGCTCCTTCTCCAACATTCTTGACGGCTGAGAGCCCAAAGCGGATGTTTCCTTTGGAAACGGTGAAATTGAAGTCACTCTCATTTATATCTGGAGGGAGCACATCGATCCCCATCTCTTTGCACTCGTTCATGTACTTGACCACTTGGGGGGTCGCACCTCTTTCAGCCTCTGATGTAAGGAGGGCAGCCAGAAAACAGAGAGGATAATGGGCTTTCAAATAGGCTGTATGGTAGGCCAAAAAAGCATAGGCAGCGCTGTGAGATTTATTGAATCCGTACCCAGCGAAATGTTTGATCAACTCAAAAATCTTGTTGGACTTGGAGGGTGAGAGGCCTTTTTCTTTAGAACCCCTCGCGAATCTCTGCTTCTGCGCCTTCATCACAGAAGTGATCTTTTTCCCCATGGCCTTCCTCAAAAGGTCCGCCTCGGCCATGGAATATCCTGCAAGCTCGGTGGCGATCTGCATCACCTGTTCTTGATAGACAATGATCCCTTTGGTTTCCTTTAGGATAAGCTCCAGTTCCGGGAACTCATAGCTGATCCGCTCGGGATGATTTTTGCGTTTGACGAACTCATCCGTCATGCCGCTCTGCAAGGGGCCGGGCCGGTACAGGGCATTCATGGCGATCAAGTCTCTCAGTGATTCCGGTTTATAATTCCGGAGCAGATCTTTCATCCCCGTACTCTCGAACTGGAACACGCCATCTGTGTTTCCGGATTGGAATAGCTCGAAGGTTTTTTGATCATCCAAGGGAATATTATCCATATCGAGCTCATCACCATTGTCCCGTTTTATCAGTTCCAGTGTATCCTGGATCACGGTGAGGTTGCGAAGGCCCAACAGATCCATCTTCAGAAGCCCGATAGCTTCGATGTCCCCCATCGGAAATTGTGTGGTTATCTCACCCTTGACAGATTGATACAGGGGCATATACTCCACAAGGGGCTTTGGGGTGATGACAATCCCGGCAGCATGGATAGAAGGATGGCGCACCTGCCCTTCCAGCTTCTGCGCAACCGATAACAAGTGGGCGATCTTTGCATCCTTGTCTCTCATCTCTCTGAGCTGGGGAAGGTTTTTCAAGGCTCCTGCTATCGAAGAATCCGGACCGAACGGGGGGATCATCTTGGCTATACTGTCCACTTGCGGGAGGGGAACTTCAAGAGCCCTCCCCACGTCTCGAACAGCCTGGCGAGCCGCCATGGTCCCGAAGGTGATGATCTGGCAAACATTCTCCTGCCCGAATTTCTCTGTGACATAGGAAATAACTTCATCCCTCCGTCTTCCACAAAAATCGATATCGATATCAGGAAGGCTTATACGCTCGGGATTCAGGAATCGCTCGAACAGGAGGTCGTACTCAAGAGGATCTAAGGCCGTGATCTCCAAAGAAAAGGCTAGAAGGCTGCCAGCCGCCGATCCTCTTCCAGGGCCCACAGGGATTCCCCTCGAACGTGCTTCTCGGATCAAATCCCAGACGATCAAAAAATATCCTTCGAATCCCATTTCCTTGACAAGCCGGACTTCCTTATCCAGCCTTTTTTCATACGCCTTGCGCCCGGGGAGTTCTCCCTTTTCGATCCGAGGAGCCAACGTTGCCATCCTCTCCTCGAACCCTTGTTTGATGACTTTGTCGAAATATTCTTCGAGGGAGCTGTCCTCTGGCGGTTTGAAATTCGGTAAAAAATATCCCGAATGAGGGAAGTCGAAGTTGCACTTGGCTGCAATTTTGGTTGTATTGGAGATGGCTTCAGGCGTCTCCTTGAAAAGCTCCATCATCTCATCATGCGGCTTGAAATAGAATTCTTGGGTGGCAAAACGGATCCTATCCTGGTCCGTGACTTTTCTGTTTGTCTGGATGCACAGAAGGATATCATGGCTTTCATGATCTTCTTTGCGGAAATAATGGACATCATTCGTCGCGATAAGGGGGAGGTTGAGTTTTTTGGCTAGCTTCACGAGAAGAGGATTGATTTCCTTTTGTGCCGGGATTCCATGGTCCATGAGCTCGATATAAAAATCCCCTGGAGCAAAAAAGGCAGCATACTCTAGAGCTGTATCCTCAGCCTTGTCTGCCAATCCCAGTCCCAGATTATAGCTGATCTCCCCATTGAGGCAGGCCGACAAGCCAATCAATCCTCCGCTGTGTTGAACCAACAGCTCTTTATCTATGCGGGGTTTATAATAAAAACCTTCCAAATAAGCTTTGGTGAGGAGCCGGCAGAGATTCTCATATCCTTTTTCATCCTTGACAAGGAGAACCAGATGGAAGTGTCTGGGCCCTTTATTCTCGGGCGATTTGTCGAACCGGCTCTCGGGCGCCACATAGATTTCACACCCGAGGATGGGTTTGACCTTTTTTTCTTTGGCCTGTCTAAAAAAACTCACAGCGCCAAAAATATTGCCATGATCGGTGAGGGCCACTGCAGGCATCTTGTTCTGGTAAGCCGCATCCACAAGCGACGAGGTCTTGATGGCTCCATCGAGAATGCTGAAATCCGAATGGTTGTGAAGGTGAATGAATGTCGATTCCATTCTTATTCCCACTCTATGGTTCCAGGAGGTTTTGTGGTTATGTCATACACAACCCGGTTGACTCCATCTACCTCGTTGACGATCCGGCTGGAAATTCTGGAAAGGACATGGGTATCCGCTGGGTACCAATCAGCCGTCATCCCATCCACGCTGCGAACCAGCCGGAGCACCACCACTCTCTGGTAAGTGCGCTGGTCGCCCATAACTCCCACGGATTTGACCGGCAATAAAACCGTGAAGGCCTGCCAGAGTTTGTTGTACAACCGTGCTTTTTTTATTTCCTGGATCAATATCTCATCGGCCTCCCGTATGATCTTCAGCCTTTCTCTCGTCACTTCTCCAACGATCCTAACAGCCAGTCCTGGCCCAGGAAAGGGGTGCTGAAGGACAAAATTCTTCTCCACACCGAGCTCTCTGCCGAGCTCTCTGACTTCATCCTTGAACAGTTCTTTTAAAGGTTCTACCAGCTGGAAACTTAAATTTTTAGGCAATCCACCGACGTTATGATGGGATTTGATCTTCGAGGAAGGACCCTTGACAGGATTACTCTCGATAACATCGGGATAGATCGTTCCTTGAGCCAAGAATTTCACCTTGCCGATTTTTTTGGCTTCCCGTTCGAAAATGCGAATAAACTCCTTGCCTATGATCTTTCTCTTCCTCTCCGGAGAAATGACCCGCTCGAGTTTCTCCAAGAACGACTCAGAGGCATCCACTCCGATAACGCTTAGCGAGAATCGATGCCTAAAGTTTTTTAACAATTCCTGGAATTGTCCCTTACGCATGAGGCCATTATCGACAAATATGCAGGTGAGTCGGTTTTTTATCGCCTTATGGATCAACAGGGACGTTACAAGCGAATCGACTCCCCCACTCAGGCCACAAATGACCTTTTCTTTTCCGACCTGATCACGAATTTTCTGGACTTTTGTCTGGATAAACGAGCCCATTTTCCACTCTTTTTTGAAACCCGCCTGACGAAAAAGAAAATTTGCGAGAACACGTAAGCCCTGCGTGGTATGAATAACCTCCGGATGGAACTGAACGCCAAAAAGCTTCTTATCTTGCGATTCGATCACAGCCGCATGACAATTGGAGGTCACTCCAGAGATTATGAATCCACGGGGAACATCATGAACCTTGTCCCCATGGCTCATCCAGACCTGGCTCCTATCTTTAATGTTCGAAAGAAGACCTTTCCGGTCTTTGACATCAAGAAATGCAAAGCCATATTCTCTTTTTTTTGAGGGTTTGACCTTTCCTCCCAGAACATGCGCCATGATCTGGAGGCCGTAACAGATGCCCAGAACAGGAATGCCTAACTGAAAAATCTCTTCAGAAATTTTGGGAGAGTCGGGAGCGTAAACGCTTTGGGGCCCACCAGAGAGGATTATGGCCATCGGCTTCTCTTTTTTGATCCTGGACATGGACAGACTGAACGGGAATATCTCGGAATACACACCCAATTCTCTGATCTTTCGGGCGATCAACTGTGTGTATTGGGAGCCAAAATCGAGAACAAAAACCTTATCCATGCGTCGATTCTAACAATTGCCACAACGAATGAAAAGGGTAAAATTTTATTTTAGGACTCTTTCCTATCAAGCCCATTTAATTTATAATTAATGGTTCAGAAAATTATGAAAGTTATGAAAACCTGATCAAGGAAAAAACATGAATTGGGAAAAGATCGCAGCAGATTTAAGCACAGAAACACCATCAAAGATCATCCTCCTGGTAATGGATGGATTGGGAGGGCTTCCCCTTAATGGAAAAACCGCACTCGATGCGGCCCACACGCCAAACCTGGATGACCTGGCGGCCAAGAGCGCCTGTGGCTTGTCTGATCCTGTTTTCATGGGAATAACCCCGGGAAGCGGGCCGGCTCACCTCTCACTCTTCGGGTATGATCCCCTAAAATACACACTGGGAAGAGGCATCCTGGAAGCTCTCGGAGTGGGAGTTGAAGTCAGGAAGAATGAAGTGGTTGCCCGAGGTAATTTTGCCTCGCACAATCAAGGCATCATCACAGACAGGCGGGCAGGCAGAATTCCGACCTCCGAGAATGAATCGCTATGTGAAAAAATCAATGCCTTTTTAGAAACCCGGGAAGGGCCACGAATTAGGCTGTATCCAGGGAAGGAACACCGCTTTGTCGTCAAATTCAGCGGCGAAAATCTTTCCGATTCTCTGAGCGATGCCGACCCACAAAAGGAAAACAAGCCCCGAACTTATACCCAGCCTCACGAACAGGATGCACAACACACAGCAAAAGTGGTAAATTCTTTTCTGGACGATCTGACAGAATTCCTGAAGGATTCTGAACCTGCAAACACAGCGCTTCTTCGCGGATTTGCGAAATATCCATCCCTTCCTTCGATGCAAGATCTGTTTAAAATCAAACCTGTGGCCGTGGCCAACTACCCGATGTACAAAGGATTGGCCAAATTGGTGGGGATGGAAATCGTCGATGTGGGACCCGAGATCGTGGACCTGTTTGACACGCTGGATGAAATCTATGCCAAGTACAATTTTTTCTATATCCATGTCAAAAAAACCGATGCGGCAGGGGAGGACGGCAACTACGACGCAAAAAAGGCCGCCATCGAAGAAACCGATAAACACATACCTCGGCTTATTGGTAAAAAATCTGAGGTGTTGGTTGTCACATCAGACCATTCCACCCCTTGCCTGCTCAAATCGCACTCCTGGCATCCCAATCCGTTTATGATTTACGCATCGACAGCCATGCCTGACGCCGTTGTTCGATATGCCGAGAGAACCTGCGGTCAGGGATATCTGGGACGATTTCAGGCCATTTATTCCATGCCCCTCATGCTAGCCCACGCTGGAAAGCTAAAAAAGTATGGCGCATAATGAAAAAAAATCAACTGTTGACACTCGTTTTCGTTTTGCTTTCAGTTTTCTCCGCGTCCTTTTCGTTCCAAAAGGACGCACGCGTCGAAATCTACGACCTCCGCCATTTCACACACCCCACGTTTACCCGGATCGTTGTGGACATCGGATCACTCCGGGAGTACAGCCCTCACGAACTGCCTTCACCCGATCGTATCTTTGTGGACATCTACCAGGCTAAGCTCAACCCGATCTTACACAACAAAACGTATTTGGTGAACAACGATTACATTAACCAGATCCGAATCGCCCAAAAATCACCCAACACAGTCCGTGTCGTCGTTGACCTCGACTTCGTAAAGGTCAAACGTTTCCAGATTTGGCCGGCCTTCGATCCCTTCAGGATCGTCATCGATATTTACCCCAAAGAGCTCAACATGGAAACTCCGGCAGAAATTCCTCCTCAACCCGCTCAACCCACTAAAGAAGGGTACAGCATGGCACGACAGCTGGGCTTGGGTATCCAGAGGATCGTGATCGATCCAGGACATGGTGGCAAAGATCCTGGCACCATAGGGAAAAGTGGGACCATGGAGAAAAGAATCGTCCTGGATATCTGCCAGCGCCTTAAAAAACTACTCGTTGCCAACAAAAACCTGGAAGTCATCATGACCCGAGAAACGGACATTTATGTCCCGGTTGAAAACCGGACAGTCATTGCCAACCAGAAACAGGCCGATCTGTTCATTTCTGTGCATGCCAACTCCAATCCAAGTAAAAAACGATCAGGCGTCGAAACCTTTTATCTCAATTTCAGCCAAGATCCATCCGTTATCGAAACGGCTGCTCTGGAAAACGCCACATCGACGAAAAACCTCAGCGAGATGCGAAGCATTCTGGAGAAGATTGCCAAAAACAGCAAAGTCATGGAATCCAAGGAACTTGCGAATGACATCCAGAAAAACCTTGTCTTGACCCTCCAAAAACAGTATAAAGGTGTCAAAAATTTGGGATACAAAGGAGGGCCATTCTGGGTCCTCATCGGGGTGGAAACCCCCTCTATTCTGGTCGAAGTCTCCTACTTGAGCAATTCCAAGGAAGAAACGAGGCTAAAAAACGCCCAGTATCGCCAATACATCGCCCAGGGAATCTACAGCGGCATCAAAGAGTACATGAATTCTCTGGGGAAAGGAATATGAAATGAAAAGAAGAGATTTTTTAAAGAATGTGGCTGTCGGTAGTCTTCTCGCCAGTGTTCCATCGCGCCTGTTGACTCAAGAGGGAGGACTTCCTGATCTGGCCATGATACAAGGAGATTCTCCTGGCCAAATAACCAAAGAAGCCATCACCGCTGTCGGTGGGATCAAGCGTTTTATCGCCAAGGGAGATGTGGTCATCCTCAAGCCGAACATCGGTTGGGACCGAACCCCTGAACAGGCCGCTTGTACCAATCCCGAAGTGGTCAAAGCTCTGGTCGAACTTTGTGTGGAGGCCGATGCCAAGGAAGTCATCGTCATGGATAACACCATCAATCCCGCCCGCAGAACCTACGCGCGTTCGGGCATCGCAAAGGCCGCCAAGGAAGCAGGCGCAAAGGTGCCGTACGTCAATCCTCACCACCTGAAAAAAATGGCTCTCAACGGCGAATGGTTCAAAGAGTGGGAAGTCTACACCGATTTTGTCGAAGCGGATAAAATCATCAACGTCCCGATAGCCAAAGTTCATAGCCTGTCGCGGTTGACCATGGGCCTGAAAAACTGGCTTGGAGCAGTTGGGGGAGCTAGAAACCAGCTCCATCAAGGCCTGGATTATGCCATGATCGATCTGGCCAAGTTCTTCAAACCCACCCTGACTGTGCTGGATGCCTACCGGATCCTTTTGAGGAACGGGCCACAAGGAGGAAGGCTCTCCGATGCGCAACTCCACAAGACCGTTGTAGCCGGCGTTGACTATGTGGCTGTTGATGCTTTGGGTGCAACATTTTTTGATATAAAACCCGAGGAACTTCCATTCTTGAAGCTGGCCAGCGAAAAAGGGATCGGCCGAATCGACTTGGAGAAATTAAAAATTGAAAAAAGAACGCTCTAAGAAGTATCGCCTCCTGCAAAAAGCCCGAATTCTCACACAATTCTTTTTTTTCGGGGTTTTTTTCCTCCTCCTTATCAATACGCGTTACCCCGGTGAGGATTACATCACCAACGTGGAAGGATTTTTTCATTGGAATCCTCTATTGGCCTTGTCGACAACCATCGCATCCCGTGTCTTCTTTATCGCCTTTTGGCCTGCAGCAATAATCCTTATTTTAACCTTTTTTCTGGGCCGCGTGGCGTGCGGATGGGTCTGTCCCTTGGGATCTATTCATCAGTTTTTCTCTTTTGTTTTTAAAAAGACAAAACTCCACCGCCCGAAAAAACTGCGGGACAATCACACAGCATGGAAATACTACATCTTTGTGTTCATCCTGGTAAGCGCTGTATTCACCCTCGATCTAGTGGGTCTATTCGATCCATTTTCCTTTCTCTACCGTTCGGTCGTTGTCGGAGTTTTACCAATCTTGAGCTACGGTTTTTCGGCTTTTATCGGTCTGTTCTATCAGCTCAATCTAACCGGAATCGGCGATCCTTTGATCCAATTTTTCGAAAACCTGGATATCAATGCGATCTTTATCCAGGGTTTTTTTATCGGAGTGATATTCATCGGCGTCGTCCTCCTGAACATGGTCCGCGAAAGATTTTGGTGCCGGTACATCTGCCCTTTGGGGGCCATGCTCGGACTCGTTTCTCGGTGGAATATTTTCGATCTCAAAATAGACAAGGACAGATGCATCGATTGCGGGCTGTGCACCATTCAATGCGAGACACAGGCCAATCCTTTCCCGAATGAGGATTGGAAAAGCTCGGAATGTGTGTATTGTTTCACCTGTAGCGCCATCTGCCCGACAAACGCAATCTTATTCCCGGCAAAGTTTGCCGCGGAGAAAGTCGAGACCATCGACCTCTCTCGCCGGAAACTCCTGTTCACCTCTCTTGTGGGCATTTTCGCCATGCCCTTTTTCCGCATCTCCCCGACGCGACATCGGGCAAACGAGAGATTGATCCGACCACCTGGTGCACTTCCGGAGGAACAGTTCCTTAAAAAATGCGTGAAGTGCGGGGAATGCATGAAGGTTTGTCCGACAAACGCCATTCAGCCCGTTCTTTCAGAGGCGGGGCCCGAAGGCATCTGGACGCCAAAGCTCGATTTCAAAATAGGATACTGTGATTACTACTGCTCTCTCTGCACACAAGTTTGTCCCACCGGGGCCATAAAGGAGCTCACGATAGAAGCAAAAAATGAGCTCATGATAGGCAGTGCATGGGTGAACCGAAACCGCTGTATTCCTTGGAAATTCGGCGATCCCTGTATCGTGTGTGAGGAGCATTGTCCTGTTTCACCCAAAGCCATAAAGTTCCAAAAAATCGAAGTCCTGCATCTGGAGGGGATAGTAAAAACCCCCCTGGCTCCAATCATAGATCTCGAACAATGCACTGGATGCGGCATATGCGAAAACAAATGCCCGGTCGTCGATGATCCAGCTATCTATGTCACCAGTGTCGGAGAAAGCCGTTCGAAGAAAAATCAGATGCTCCTGGATATCATTAAAGTCGAAGAAAACATCTTCTAACCTGAATTATTCATAAAAAGTGCCGCCGCTTTTTTTACTTCAGCAATATCCGGAACTTATCCTGACCTTGCTGAAAATAATAACAAAAACATTTTCAATCCTTTAAACCTAGGGGGCTGGTTGGGGACAGAATACCATTTCACCAATTTTATCATCATTAGCGACAAGTATTGCGATCAAAGCTTATATATGATAGTATGTTCATATATTAATTTGTTATGAAAAAAACGGTCAAGATCCTCAAAGCTCTCTCCGATCCCACCCGCCTGAGAATCGTCATTTTGTTGCTGGAAAAGGACCTCTGTGTGTGTGAGCTTCTTTTTATCCTGGATATGGAACAGTCTAGAATATCTCATCAGCTCAGGATACTCCGGGATGCTGAGTTGGTGGAAGATATCCGAGATGGCAAATGGATCATCTACAGAATACCGAATGAGATCAGACAAAAGCTCGAGCCTCTCTTCGGTCCATTCTTCGGGGAGGATTTGCAACAGTCTAACAAAATCAAACAAGATAAAGACAATCTGAAAATATGCCTCGAAAAACAGCTGAGAAAATCTCAAAACTTACTTGGGAAGATAGACGAATGAAAGACCGATGGATCCTGTCGATATTTGTCACTGTTTTTTTGGCGGCTTTTTTTATTCCTTTCGGCCAGTTGAATGTGCAAAAGGCCCTCGTCGAAGCGTTTTCTCTCCTGCAGGAATACGCCCGTGAACACGTTCTTCTCTGTTTGATCCCGGCCTTTTTTATCGCTGGAGCCATCTCGGTTTTTATAAAAAAAACCTCCGTTATCAAGTATTTCGGGGCTCAAGCCCGAAAAATCCTCTCCTATTCTGTCGCATCCGTCTCCGGTTCTATCCTGGCTGTTTGTTCCTGCACGGTGCTTCCGCTTTTTGCCAGCATTTACACGCGCGGAGCCGGGATCGGGCCGGCAACAGCATTCCTGTATTCCGGACCAGCCGTCAATGTATTGGCGATCATATTGACAGCCAAAGTCCTGGGCACCAAACTGGGTGTTGCCAGAGCTGTGGGAGCGATCGTGTTTGCCGTTCTCATCGGGTGGATTATGCATCTCCTGTTCGAGAAAAAGCCAGAATCCATAGACGCCAAAACAGATATCCCTGTCGAAGAGAAGCCAGAATCACGATCCCTTTGGAAAACAGCCCTGTATTTCTCGACAATGGTGGCGATCCTGGTGTTTATCAACTGGGGAAAACCGGGAACAGAAGCAGGGACCTGGGCCTCCATATACAGTGTAAAGTGGGTGATCAGCGGCGTTTTGCTCCTCTCGCTCGCTTGGATGATTTTGGCATGGTTCGACAAAGCGGAACGTAAGGAATGGACATTTTCCACATGGATATTCGCCAAGCAGATCTTTCCTCTCCTGTTCGCCGGTGTTCTGATGGCCGGTTTCCTTCTCGGGAGACCCGGTCATGAGGCTTTGATCCCGAACGAATGGGTAGCCCGATGGGTCGGCGGAAATGGTTTAGGAGCCAACCTGTTTGCCTCCATCGCGGGGGCATTTATGTATTTCGCCACATTGACCGAAGTCCCCATCCTGCAAGGCCTTTTAGGAGCTGGCATGGGTAAAGGGCCAGCCCTGGCACTTCTGTTGGCCGGACCGGCCCTTTCTCTTCCCAATATGCTGGTCATCAGGAGTGTAATCGGAATGAAAAAAACTCTGGTCTACATTCTGTTGGTGGTTATTATGGCAACCATCTCTGGACTGATCTATGGCGTCATCCCATGAATATAAATATCTCAATCCAGATATATTCTCCCTCAGGAGGCATAAAATGGAAATCAGGATTTTAGGCACCGGTTGCCCTCGATGCAACGAAGTCGAAAAGCGGACCATGAATGCTCTAGCAGAACTCAGCATGGCGGCAGATGTTCAAAAGGTCAAAGATATCAACGAGATCGCCAAATATAGCGCTTTTGGAACCCCCGGACTGGTCATTAATGGAAAGGTAAAAAGTTCGGGGCGAATCCCTTCCCTCGAGGAAATCAAAACCTGGATCCAACAGGAAAAGTAAAATCTAGAATATTTATCGAATTTACAGTTTTTATATTCTCATCTTTTAGGGTGAGAAACAGCATATAAAAATCACCAGGCAATTAACCCTATAAGGCTATATTCACAACGAATCCAATTTGACAAAATCTTTGTTGACAAATACGAAAGTTGTTTCTGGCCTACAGAAAAAACACAAAAGAGACTCGAACTGATGAGAGGAACTAAAAAGAAAGCTTTCACTCTGATCGAAGTCCTCCTGATCGTAGCCATAGTGGGGACTCTGTTGGCCCTATTGGTCCCCAGTTACACAAACCTGCTCGAAAAATCGAGAACCAACCGAGCCATTGCAGACATCGTTAGAATATCTCGGGAACTTGACGATTTTCTCATGGATAACGGCAATCTTCCCGAAACTCTGAACGACCTTATCCAGCAGTTAAAGCCATTAAATTTGATCGATCCATGGGGAAATCTCTACGCATACCTGGTCATTCTCGGGAAGAAAAAAAACGAAATCCAGGGCAAGTGGCGAAAGGATCGATTCATGGTACCCATAAATTCGGATTACGACCTGTACAGCATGGGG
>Ga0114922_10000614_pt1 | contig 34277 bp, 25 predicted proteins | sample AartaG_FD_100975 | JGI IMG/M metagenome (GOLD analysis project Ga0114922, IMG submission 100975) | Deep subsurface microbial communities from Aarhus Bay to uncover new lineages of life (NeLLi) - Aarhus_00045 metaG | ecosystem: Environmental > Aquatic > Marine > Oceanic > Sediment | place... | reverse complement strand
TGCTGGATGTGCCCGGGCGTGTTGCCCAGGCTGCGCCAGTAGGCCCCCCTGAGCATGTTCATGATCCGCCACATGGGCTCGCGTGGCACGGTCACGATGATCCGCTGGCGGGCCACGCGCAGCAGCTCGCGCAATCCCGCGTCAGGATCCTCCAGGTGTTCCAGCACCTCCGAGCACAGCACGGTGTTGAAGGCGTCGTCGTCGAATGGGATGTGATATATGGAGCCTTCCACGCTCTCCAGCTCCGGGACGATCCTGCCCATTCGCTCGAAGCAGTCGGAGTCGATTTCGACGGCGACCACCCCCTGGCGGGTGATCCTGGGCGAGAGGAAGAGGTAGACGTCGCCTTCCCCGGTCCCCACGTCCAGGAGTTTGCCGTCGCTCTGGATCAGTTGCTCGTCCAGCCTGCGCAGGAAGCGCCCGATGAGCAGGCGGGAGACGGGGTTGCGGGTGGCGTACTTCTCCTGTAGCGGCTCGTCCCACTTGGTGGATTCGTCCGTGCGGCCGCTTTCCGAGAGCGTCGGTCCACCCGTGAGAAGCGGCTTGCGAGAGCGGCGATAGCTCCTCCGCACCGCCCGGCGCCTGGAGAGATGGTTCAGCAAATCCAGCGTCCAGCCGGTCAGGTCGATGCACTCGGCCAACATCGCCTGCCGCTTGCGTTCCCACTCGGCCTTGAGTTGCGGCTCCGACAGCCAGGAGTCAAGCCGACCGAGAAGCTGGCCGAAACGCTCCGGCCTGACGCCGGCCGTGAGGCCGTAGCGGTGCTCGAGCTCCTCCAGCACGGATAGCCGCCCGACGAAGGTGTTACACCGCAGCGAGGGCGTGCCCATGACCGCCGCCTCAATGGCCATGGTTTGACTGTCGCCGATGATCATCTCGGCGAAGGAGACCACATCGAGCATCCGGTGCGGGGGAGCAGGAACCAGGTGTTGGTGCAGCTCGCCCGGAACGTCGCCCTCGGCGCTGATGAAGATCCGCCCGTGCGGCTGCAGGCGGCGCATCAGCTCTCGAACCTGGACTATGCTCAGGCCCCTCTGGCCGATGTCATGATGGGCCTCCAGGGCCACAAGCCTGAGCAGGAAATACTTCTCCCCCCGCTTGACGCCGAGAAGCTTCCGGACGCTGGGGTCGGGCTTGTACAGCCGCGGGTGCAGATAGGCCAGCTCGTGATATCCCGGATATGTGAGGTGCTTCGGCCCGTAGGCCTCGTGCTCCAGGCTTCGCGGCGTGACGATGTAGTGGGCCGAGGGATAGGCCGACTTGGCGAACAGCGGCACCACCGCGGCGTCGTCCTCGCAGAAGACCACCGAGGTGGCCCCGGTCAGGCGCGACGCCGGGCCTATGACGATCGACGAGCCCACCATCAGGTCCACCGGGTGGCGGAGCACCAGTGAGATCACCCGGGCGAAGGCCTCGCAGGCCTCCATGCTCAGCGCAGCCAGCCCCCTGCCCCGGCGCTGGACGAGCTGATAGGGCCAGCCGGCATTGTCCAGCAGATCCAGCAGGCAATCCTTCTGCCGGGCGAGGATCTGGACCTCGTGTCCCGCGTCGCGCAGCGCCGTGATGACGTTCTTGAACAGGTGAAAGTGTGCAGGATGACCGAGATCGAAAAGCGTCCTCATGTTTTCGGCCTCCGTGAAACGGCCGCGCCTTGTGTCTCGATCAGCCTTGTGACAATCTTCTCGGCGCTATGGCCATCCCCGAAAAGATCCACAGGCCTGTCGGCGGGAAGCCCGGCCCCGGCGGCCTCGAAGTCCGCAACCGCCGCCAGGATTGTCTCAGGATCTGCGCCAACGACACGGTTGCAACCGGCTTCGACAAGTTCGACCCATTCCGTCTCCTCGCGAAGCGTCACGCAGGGCTTGCCGAACCAGAAGGCCTCCTTCTGCACTCCCCCCGAGTCGGTCAGGATCATCCGGGCGTCGCGCTCCAGCCGGATCATGTCAAGGTACGAAACGGGGTCTATGACGCGGACACGTCCGCCAAGCTTCTTCAGGGCGCTTCCCAGGGCCTTGCGCGTTCGAGGATGCAGCGGCAGGACGACGGGCGCGTCGATCCGTTCGAGGGCGGCGATGATGCCCGCCAGGCGGGCGGGGTCGTCGGTGTTCTCCGCCCGGTGGATCGTGCCCAGATAGTACGAGTTCGGCTTCAGCTCAAGCTGCCCAAGGAGGTCGCAGGCCCCCTCGGCCAGGGCGGCATTGAAGAGCACCGAGTCATACATCACGTCGCCGACCTTGCCGACGCCCCGGGTTATTCCCTCCTTGGCGAGGTTATCCACGGCCGCATCCGTCGGGCAGAACAGCAGCGTGGAAATACGGTCGGCCACGACGCGGTTGATTTCCTCTGGCATGCGACGATTGTAGCTTCGCAGACCGGCCTCGACGTGAGCGATGGGAATGTTCAGCTTGGCCGCCGCCAGCGCGCCCGCCAGCGTCGAATTCGTATCGCCGTAAACCAGGACCCAGTCGGGCTTTTCCGCCAACAGAACTCGCTCCAGGCGTTCCAGCATGGTGCCGGTCTGCAAGCCGCTCGGCCCGGAGCCGACCTCCAGATTGATCGCCGGCGCGGGGATCCGCAGCTCCTCGAAGAAGACCTTCGACATGTTGTCATCATAGTGCTGCCCGGTGTGAATGATGCATTCGCGCAGGCGGAGCTGCTTTCCGGCGGCGTTGAATGCGGCCACGGCCCGGCTGATTGCGGCAGCCTTGATGAATTGGGGGCGGGCCCCGACTATCGTAATGACCTCTAGACGTTCCATTACACTTATCGCACCCGGCGCCCAGAAGCCCCTGGCAGCTTCCGGTGATCTCTCGAGGGTCATCCGGCCGAAGCGAAGGTTGCTAACCGTTCCGCGCGCAGTAGATTATCCAGCCTGGATGCGATGGGCAAGCCCCAAACTCTCATTCCGGCAGCAGCCGGAGCTGAACGTCAATCGTCAAAGCGCACGTCCAAGAGTTCCGACCACCGGACCAGATTCACCAGCCGCCAGATGTGCCGGTCGAACCGCTTGCGGCCAGCCAAGACCGCCTGCCATTCCTCTAGCACCGCAGGGAACTTCAAGGCGGGAATCGCCAGCGCAACGTCGCTTTGAAGCATACCATCCGCCCACCGCTTGAGCACAGCGAACCAGCGCCGTTCGGGGGTCCCAAAACCTATCTTGTCCTTTCGGTCCAGGATCGGCTGTGGCACGATGCCCCGCATGGCCCGCCGGAAGAGCCGCTTGCCCGCCCCGTCGGGGCCGATATGGTATTCCTCCGGCTGGGAGAGGCAGAACTCGGCCAGGCCCGGCGTCAGGAACGGAACGCGACTCTCCACGGAAAACGCCATGGAATTCCGATCCTCGTAACGCAGCAACTTCGGCAGGGAAGTTCGCACGATTGTCTCGTGCATCTGCTGCCTGAGGGCCTCGCGCCCGCAGCTGGAGCGGGGAAACTCGGCGGCTACGCCCCTGTCCCTGAACCACTCTCCGTTCAGCCACTTCGGGAGCAGGTTTTCGCCTATCAGCCGCATCGCCAGGCCCTTCAGGCACGGCGGCAGGGCAAACGCCCCCGTATAGCACAACAGCCACAGTCCACCGCCCGGACCCGGCAGCCGCATCGCCCGCCCCAGCAGCCGGGCGGCCTGAAGCAGCCTCCCACGCCTCAGGAGCGAAGTAATCCGAGCGCCTACGTAATACCGATACCCGCCCAGGATTTCGTCGGCGCCCTGCCCGTCGAGCATGACCTTGATGCCCGTCTCGTGCGCGAGCCGGAAAACTCGATACTGCGCGTACATGCTGGTGCTGCTCACCGGCTCATCCTGCGCGCCGATCAGGGCGTCCAGGTCCGTCGCCAGTTCGGCCGGCTGGATCCGCACCTTGTGGACCTCCGCACCGGCGGCGCCGCCCGCCAGGTCAACCCATTTCTCCTCACTGATCGCCTCGTCGGCAGCAATGTAACTGAAAGTGCTGATCTTCAGGTCAGCCCCCTGGACGTGGCGCATCGCCGCAACGATGGCCGATGAATCTATCCCGCCGGACAGCGCGGCGCCGACGGAAACATCGCTGCGAAGATGCAGCCGGATGCTCTGGAGGAACTCTTCCCGCAGGCTCTCGGCCGCTTCGTCAAAGGACATCCGCGAACGACCCTTCAGCCCCAGCCGCCAGTAACGAACGCACTTCGGCTCGGCCGGCGAGTCGACGGGGACCTCCATGTAATGGGCGGCGGGGAGCTGGCGCACGCCCGTCAGGAGCGTCTCGCCGCCGTAGTCCGTAATCCCGAATCGCAAATACTCATATAGGCGCTTCGGATTCACGCGGCGCTCAATTCCTGGAATCTCCAGCAGCGACTTCATCTCGCTGGCAAAGGCAAAGAATCGCTCGTCGCGGACATAGTAGAGCGGCTTAATCCCGAAGAAATCACGAGCCAGCAGTATCTTGCGGTCGCGGGTATCCAGGACAGCGAGGGCGAACATGCCGACCAGACGCTTGAGTGCTTCGGTCCCCCACCGGGCCAACGCCGCCAGCAGCACTTCGGTATCGCTTCGGCTCCGGAACCGAAAGCCCGATTGGGCCAACTCGCTCCGCAATTCGAGGTAGTTATACACCTCGCCGTTATAGACCATGTGGTATCGGCCATCCGGCGAGGTCATTGGCTGGGCGGCCGCCTTGGTCAGGTCCAGGATTGCCAGCCGACGGTGCGCCAGGCCCAATATGGAGCCGGGCAGGGATTCGGGTTTCTGCGAAACCTTTACATCGCCTCTGCCCTGCCACGAGAGGAAGCCGAGGTCGTCCGGCCCGCGATGGGCCATGCAGTCGCCGAGGCGCTTGAGCGTCTGATGGTCAACGCCTGCGCCATCGAATCGTATTACCCCGGCAATTCCACACATGGCGATTCAGGCCTGTGGCCCGTCAATGAACCGGCGGTGCCACAGTTCCAGACAAAGCGCGCCCCATAGCGATCGGCCGAAGGTCCGGCCCGAATTAATCTCGGCCTCTATTCCCGCGGGACTCACGATGCCCCTGTCCTTGCACCGCCGGCTCAGGAGGACGTCGCAGATAAACTCGCGGAGGTCGCCGGCGGCCCACTGAGTCAGCGGAACGGGAAAGCCCATTTTGTCCTTGCGGGCCATAATCTCCGGCGGCAGAACGTTCTGGACGACCCGGCGGAAGAGATACTTAAGTTGCCCGTTCTTGAACTTGATGACCGGCGGGACGGAGGCCATCAGTTCGATAAGCCGGTGATCGAGCAGCGGCATGTGGCTCTCCAGGCCCCAGGCCGCACTCATCCGATCGTCAACGTGCAGAAGCGCCTGGATGCCGGCCTTGAGATCAAAGCAGAAAATCCGGTTAATCATGGCCGCGGCGCCGTGGCTGTTGAAGATGGCGTCGAACTCCTCGAAAGTCCGGCCGTGATCCAGCCCGAGGTCCGAATTGACGAGGTTCCGAGCGCCGGTGAAGCGGTCCATCAGTCTGAAGTATCGCCGGGCGGGTTCGTCGAACAGGCCGTCCCGCCAGAAGTTTCTCAGCATCGGCACGTAGTTTTCGAGGCCCGGCAGGGAAGGGACGATGGTCTCCAGCGTAGCGACGTAACGGGCCCGGTGGGCCGTCTCCTCAATCGCGCCCTTGAGGCATTCTTCCAGGTATGCCACGAGGTAGCGCGCGTATCCGATGAACAGTTCGTCGCCGCCTTCGCCACCCAGGACAACCTTGACGTGCTCGCCGGCGAGTTTGGAAACGAAGTACTGCGGGAAGACGCCCGGCCCGGCCGCAGGCTCGTCCAGGTGCCAGATGATCTTCTCTATAGAGGTGGGAAAACTCTTCGCCGAGATATACGTCTCGAAATACTCGGTCTTGGCCGCCTTGGAGACAACCTTGGCATACGAGGTCTCATCGAAGCCGCCCCCTTCCCGAAACGCGCCGGTAAAGGTCTTGATGGGCACCCCATCGCCAAGAAACAGCCGGGTCAGGCACGTGATGGTGGACGAATCCAGCCCGCCTGAAAGGTACACCCCCACCGGCCCGTCGGCACGAAGCCGCAGACGCAGAGCGTCGCCGAGGAGCCAGTTCAACTTGTCCACGAAGTAGCTTTCATCGTGCTCCTCATCCACGGGGAAGGAGATATCCCAGTAGCACGACAGTTGCGGGGCCTTGCCCGCCCGCAGGATAAGGTTGTGCCCGGACGGCAGAGACTTGACGCCCTCAAAGAGCGTCGTCTCGCCCAGGCAAAACTGGAAGGTCAGGTAATGCCGCAGTCCCTCCCGGTCGGGCCTGGCCCCGACCGCCCCCGCCGCCAGCAGCGCCTTGATCTCAGAAGCGAAGGCGAAGGATTTGTCCGTCCAGGTGTAATAGAATGGCTTGGCGCCGACGCGGTCGCGGGAACAGAACAATGTCTTTTCTCGCTTGTCCCAGATAGCGAAGGCCCAGACGCCGTTGAACCGCTGGGCGCACTTCGGCCCCCATTCCTGGTAGGCGCGAAGGACGACCTCGTCGTCCGTATGGGTGCTGAAGCGATGTCCTTTCTGCCTCAGTTCCCTGGCAAGGTCCAGGCCGTTGTAAATGAGGCCGTCGAAGGCGATCCAGGCCGTTTCGCCACCGTTGGCCGAGACCTGCCGCCCTTCGTCCGGTTCGGTTACGTCCGCCCGGTTGCATCCGAGGCCGAAGGAGCCGTCTTCAGCCGCCCAGACGCTCTTGCCGTCCGGGCCTCGGTGCTCCATCTCCTGAAGCATCCGATCGATAAGATCGTTAAGTTGTTCCCTGGAACCCGGTCCGGACATTCCCGCAATTGCACCCATCGGCCAAACACCTTAATCATGTTAGATGACTCTCGTTAGTCTATCCAGGTAGGAAGGAGAAGCAAGGCTATTCTACTCCGATCATCTCTGCTCCATAGGATACCCGAACGCTTTCTGGGACAGAGGCGTGCGATCTTGCCTTTGGGTCTTGCACATTGGAACGTGAGCACACCCAGCAGGGAGGCTGACGGCCGTGCCAAAGCCTACTATCCAGCCAACACAAGTCCTTCGCAACGGCGCCACGTTATCCGCTGGCACCGGGTGCTGCTAGGATTTCGATCTTGTCTATGTGGAGCAACCGTCCCGTCTCACGAAAATCAAACCCGATCTGGATCGAGCAAGACTTACCATCGTCCGGCCGGAAGCGGATCTCCCATATCTCTGGCTTCTTGCCGGCGAGACGCTTTGTCGAAGCAAACGTCGATCCTGACAGCACGCTTGCCTTGCTACCTCTCGCCCAATACTTCAGCTCGGCATCGGTGGCGCGGTAAAGATGATAGCGAAGCACATATGTTTTCCCGGGCTTGCAACCCTTGAATTCCCACATCGTGTGGAAGGTATCATGGGCCGTTCCCAGGGACACGCCCAAACACTGGCTGATCTTCAGCTTGATCCCATCTTCATTCACATCGGAAAGGCTCCTGTTAGCCCGCCCGATCTTCACCGGCTCTTTGATCCGGCCAAGGTCAACGGGAGCGTAAAGGGTCTTTACGTCGGGCAATTGGAAGAAACCGGCTGTGTCGCGACCGCGACGGACCTTATCCTGAGTATAGGTAAGACGCATCCGGTCAACGTTGTTTACCTTTCTGCGATGGACGGTATCTTCCGATAATTGACCGTATCGGTCGAGGGTCTGCTCAAAAACGACCATGTGCTGCAGGGATTGCTCCGGGTGCGCGGCAATCTGCTCCCAGGAGAGCACGTTGCCGTCGCGGATGAATACACCTGCATAGGTGACGTCAAAGAAATGCCACTTCCCGTCGTAGTATGCCTGCGCGCATGTGTGCCCGGCCCCTGGGCCCTCGAAGTTGTATAGATTGAACACCCGCGCAGGAATATGCAGGAAGGATAACATCCTGACGAAGAGAACGGCTCGCGATCCGCACATGCCGTTCCGATAAGCGAACCATCCCAGCTCGTCCTTTTCCTTGCCATTCCGGTTGGCTATGTTTCCTGCAATCCACCGCGCGATGCGGAGGCATCGTTCCTGATCTGAAGCAGTCCCAGCTACCAGCCGCTCGACCTTTTCGGCAATGATCGCCGAGAGGATCTCCTCCTTGGCAATGGTCGCTCTGCTCTTGAGACTCTTGCCGGAGCCGCTTTCTCCACCCTCGATCTCGACGACCAGACTCTCGGAGATCCGGCGGAGCCTGGCGAGCCACACGGTGTTAAGAACGGTCATCCCACAGACAGCGACAATTGCGCAAGCCACTAAAGCCCATACCACTCGACGTTTCCAGCCATCTGCCATAGCACTCCGCTCCTCTCTGTCTCCAGAACGGCTCAGCATCAACGCATGGCTAGCGAGGCCGTCCCCGCCACAGTTGAAGGTTGGTAGCGGCCCACGATCGTGAATCCTATGCCACCTTCGTCGCCGCGGCAACCGCTGCCGCGGATTCTTCGGCCCCCAAGTACGACTTCAGGATCCACAACTGCTGGTACCCCATGATCCGCCGGAAGCGCTTCTCCGGCTCCAGCATCGCCGTGGCCGCCCAACGCAACGCCATTGACCCGTCCCGCCAACGCGTCACCCGACGCGTCCGCATGCGGCTGTCGTCAAGGCTGTGTGCAGCAAGTACTGATGGACGAAGAACACGGCCAACTTCAGGTCGAGCCAGCGGCGCACGCGGTGCAGGCGACGAACGTGGTAAGGCAACATGCTCACGTGGCTGTTGCCCTTGGCGGTCCACGATGAGGAAGACCTTCCGATCCGAGTGCTTGATCAGTCGTCGAAGGAACTCCACGAACACCCCGGCCGTGAACCGCTCCCGGAACACCGTCCAAGCCATCTCGCCACGGCTGATCCGATGCGTCGAGCCGCAGAGGAGCCTAGCCAACCGTTCGATGGTACTGCAATGCCCCACGGTCATCGCCATCACCAAACCGCAGAAGTGCTTCCAGGCCGGGCGGGCGAAGTGCTCGCGAAGCGGCCGGTAGAACGCTTGAGTTCTCGCTGGGATTCAGCCGATGGCAAGCATGCGGCGACTCCTTCGATAAGCTCTTGTGGACACAGTTCTTATCGTCAGAATCCCCCGCTTGTTTCTTGCCTGTGCTATCATCAAAGTGCTGTGAATTGGTCAGTTCGAGCTTCCTATCGCTGGGGGATGTCCGGCCGGGGGATGTACCACGGACGTCCCGCCCCTGAACAGTCGCCACCCCTGCGCGCGGTGGACGTGCGGAGGTGCCGATCACCGCCGTTTCCCGAGCGACCATAACATGTCCAGTCCGGCGGCACAGTACCGGCGAAACTGGTCGAAAGACCGAACCGAGCGAACCGCACGGAGAATCTGCCCGGGGCGGAAGTAAAACTCGTTCATCGCTGCGTGGGCGATACGCCGCAGCTTCTCGTTCTCGATGCTGGTCCAAGGCCTTCCCATGAACGCCGTATCGGCCTCTGGACGGGCGATGTACTCGGCCCAGAAATCGTGCTCGACGTGCGGCAGGTAGTAGCGATCGTACAACTCGGTCTTCGGAAACGCCGTCAGGCAGTTGAAGATCGCGAAGTCCAGCGGCAGGGACTTGGCGAAGTCGATCGTCTTGCGGATAGTCTGTTCCGTGTCGCCGGGCGAACCGATGAGGAAATAGCCGAACGCGCTGATCCCGAGCTTGTCGGTCTTGCGGATGATCCGCTCGACATGGCCGAGGTCCATGCCCTTCCGCAGCTTCTTCAGAACCTCCGGGGCGGCGGATTCGATGCCGTAGAAGATCCGGTAACAGCCCGCCTCACGCAGGGCCTCGAGCATTTCCTCGTCAATGGTGTCCACCCGCGAGCGGACGTCCCAGATCATCTTCCTGCCGAGGCCGTTGTCCACGAGCAAGCGGCACATCTCCAGCACACGCTTCTTGCTAACGGTGAAGCTCGAGTCGAAGATGTCTACCTCGCGGATGCCGTGCTTCTCGTAGCACTGCTCGAACTCGGCAACGACGCTGGCGGCACTGCGGGCGCGCCATTTCGATCCAGCGGCCTCGCAAAAGATGCAGCGGAAGGGACAACCCCGAGAGGTATTGAAGACCGTGTAGTTCCGCCGCACGCTGATGAAGTTGAAGTACGTCTCGTTTGGCACGAGGTGGCGGGCAGGAAATGGTACCGCGTCCAGGTCAAGGCAGGGCTCCGGCGGGCCGGCGTAGCGGATCTCGTCCCCGTCGCGCCAGAGAAGCCCGGGCAGTCCCTGGAAGCTCTCGTTGTGCTCCCAGCGGCGTACGAACTCAGGGAGCACCATTTCCGCCTCGCCCACGCAGCCGAAATCCACGCGCAGGTTGTACCGAAGCGTTTCGGTCGGGAAGATCTTCATATGCACGCCGCCGAGCATGATTTTCGCCCTGGGCACGACCGACTTGCAGAACTCCGCGTAGCTCCTGGCGTTCTGAAAGTGGGAGGTAAAGACGCTCAGCCCGATCAGGTCGGGATCGAACGCCTTGAGCTTCTCGGCCAGTTCGTTGTGAGAAAGCCGCATCCCCACCGTGTCGTAGTAGGCGATCTCCACCCCGAGCTTCTCCAAGATCGCCGCAACGTACAGCAACTGGATATTGGGCATGTGCCCGAAATGTTTCATCACGGTCTTGTTACCCGGCTCGTTCGTCACCCGAGTAACATCGTAATGGATTAAGGCCATCCGCATGTCAGGTCATCCTTCGACAGCGCTCCCACCGGATTATGGGACCCTTTGGCCCACTGGTCCTCTACGTTTCCGGCGCGCCAAGGCCTTCTTTGCTGCGAACTTCAGGTAGCCTTCTCCCTTCGTCCATTTGCCTCCGCCGTAGGGGCCCCACGTGGATTCAAGGCGGGCGATCTCGGTCATCCCTGCGCTCTCGAACCACTTGCAGGTTTCCGGCTCGCCGTAGGTTTCACGAATCGGCACGTACGCACAATTCGTCACGGTGTACGTGGACCACGTCGAAGGTGTTGTCTGGATACGGCATCTCCAAGACCGTGCCCACTGACGCCCCCAGCCGATCGCCGAAGTCCTTGTTGCGCTCCAGGGTGTTGCGGATGCAGCCCTTGCCCACGTCAATCGCGCAGACCTTCTCGCCTCCGGCCAGCAGCAGGCTGCGAACGGCCCGGCCACTCCCGCAACCGGCGTCGAGCACGACTTTGCCCCTGAAGAAGCCAGCGTCCGTCGGCAACGGCGATCACTTGTGGAACTGATCGCGAGAAAACTGCTGCCACTGCTGCTGACTGAAGTCGTCCCAGATCGACGCGTAGAGTGCCCCGGTCTCAGCCGTGATCTGTTACTTGTCATCTCTCATCTGGTTCTGCCCGCCGTTGGTCCTCCGACGGTGCGGGCTTGCTGACTGGCGTGGCCGTCGGGTTATTGATTGCCTGGTGCGAGCGGTAGAGCTCTTCGAAATAGAACTTATTCTGAAGCATGAGCATCGTGAAGGCGGACAACTGCAAGCCAAAAAGCAGCAGTGCCCCGCTGATGAAGAAACTGTAGGTGTAGGCATTGAACGTCTCGCTCAGCCCTGCCGAAACAGCCCCGAGGAAACCCAAGTGCATGTTTCGGGCGATGCGGGCGATGCAGCGAACCAGCAGCGCCATCGCCATGTACATCCCCGGGAGCACGACAAGCATCGCCGCGACCATGAACACAAGCGCCGGCCGCGAAAGCCAGCCCATCAGCAGGTACAGCCGGATCGTCGAGAGGATCCGCATCTTGGAGACACGGCCGAACTTGGCGTCGGAGGCCTTGTCCTTCGACCAGAGCAGATCGGCCGGAATTTCGCACACGCGGAAACGCATCATCCCCGCCTTCATCAGGATTTCCAGTTGCAGTTCCATGCCATCGGAAGTGAGGTAGATCGCGTCGATCACCTCCCGCCGGTAGGCTCGCACGACACACGTGCTGGTGGAGATGCGGTAATGGCTCATTCTGGCCAGGTAGCGGTTGCCCACGCGCGAGAGGAAACGCCGGTAAAACGGCACGTTGCGGACCAAGCCGCCCTTTGCGTAGGCTGAGGCCAGTGCGATCTCAACGTTCTTTTCGTCCAGTGCCTCGGTCAGGCGGAAGATGTATTCGGGCCCGTAGCTGAGATCCGCGTCGAGCGTCACGATCACGTCGCCCTTGCAGGCGTCGAAGGCGGTGCGAAGCGCCCTTCCCTGCCCGAAGTTCCGTCGGTGGTGCAGCACTCGCACACGGCATTTGCCGGTTGCGAACTGATCCATCAGCTCGCCCGTCCGATCGCCGCTACCATCGTTGACGCAGATCAGCTCCCAGTCCCAGCCTTCGCGGCCGGCAAGCTCCTCAACAATCCGCTGAAGGTTGCGAGCGATGATAGGTTCTTCGTCGTAGGCTGCTACGACGACGGTAAGTTTTCTCGGCTGGTTCGACATTTGTGTTGATGCGCCTTCGGAACAGCCAAGGTGGCCCGGGCCGTAGACAAAACCAAGAGATTATAGACATGCTATCGCGAACCGGTCAACGGTCTTGTCCCAGATTCCCCAGATAAGTGCACCGACGAATCGTGGCACTTCAGGGCGCCGGCCGCCAGTAGGCAGGCGCGTCCACTTCAGCGCGTTCCTGCCCTCCTTGATCTGCCTGCGGCTCGACTGATCTCGCCGAAGTCCGGCAGGCAGGTCCATTGCTCCGCGGTGCCACGCTGGGTGTGGAATCTTACCACCCCTTCCGCCGAACGACGAAGATTCGTCACGATGAACCGCACCTGGCGAAATAGCTCGCCCTTGTGCCATCCGCGACATCGAGAAAAGCCTGCATTCGTAAGGTTGAACGTGACATCATCACACTTCAGTTGTGGATTGTGTTCGGGAAATGCGGGTTGATTCGACTAGGCGAACGTTGTAGGCTCACACTGTTGAGGTCCGAGGCGGCGGCTTGGCAGCGGGCCGCTCGCACCGGCCGGATGATACGTCAGAGGCGCAGGCGAGGTCCGAACATGGTCCGTTACCTGATCCTTCCCTTGTGGATGCTCTGCTTTGGCCTGATCAACTACAGTGCAAAGCGCTTGGTCGGCGCAATGCCGCCGCTTTCCAAAGGAGCTGTGGAACTGCTCAGCTACTTCTTCGGCTCGGCGTGGACCTACGCGCTGGGCTGCTGCTGGGGACTTAGCGCCTCGCTGTACCTGGTTGCGCTGAAGATCATGCCGGTATCCATCGCCGCGCCCGTGTTTCTGACGTTGGGCATACTTGTGGCGACGGTCCTGGGATGGTGTGTGCTCCGCGAGCCGATCTCCCTGCGGGCGGGCCTGGGCATGGCCCTGTGCCTCGGGGGGATCGTCCTGATGATGAAATGAACCGCCGGTCGGATTGAGAGAAGGCCCTGTCACGAGGACGGGCCGACAGTTAGAACGGTCGGTGCCGGCAGTGAACGCGCCGGGCTGGGAGGCTGAAGCATGGAGATCGCCGTAGCTGCGGTTGCGGCCGCCGCGGTCGTTGCTGCCTACCAGCTCTTGCGGACAGGCGGTGCCTGTTCGCAGTCAACCGGTCTCTTCAGGCTGACGAAACTTGACTTGCCGATGCTGGCCGTGCTGGCGGCCTGCCCGCTGGTGCTCTACGTGCCCATCCACTTGCGCATACCCGACGACCAACGCCTCCTGATGACGTTCTCTCCGGACTTCAGCCAGCAGGCCAAGCTCGCCGAGAAGATGGTCGAGCGCGGCTCGTTCGATCTATATCTCGACGAAGAGCCTGCGACTCGAGCCCGGCACGCCAACGCCTGGAGGTTCAGCTACGGCTGTCTGCACATCAACGCGACGATCCTGCTTTCCCGCGCGGTGTCGATCTTCGGTCGGCCATCCTACGCGACGATCGCGCGGATTCACGCCTCGCTGCTGCTTGCCGGGCTGATCGCGACGATCTTCCTTCTGTACGCGTGGGGACGGGGCATCGCCGGACCGGTGGCGGGCCTGATCGCGGGCCTAGTCTACCTGCTGCCGTACAAGTCGACGTTCCTGGTAGTGCACGCCTGCTCGCCGGACCACATCCAGCAGGTATTCATGCTAGGATCGCTGATGGCCTGCGCGGTGTTGGCGAGCCGGTCGGGGCTTCGAAACGCGCTGGTCGCGTCGGCTCTGGCGGGAGTTGCCTTCGGCACGAAGTACGCCGGCGTGTTCCTTCTGCCGCTGATCCTCGCGGCTGCCTTTGTCCGGCCAGAAGGGAGAAAGCGGCTGCTGAACCTGCGAGCTCTTGCTGCGCTCGGCGCCGTCGTCGCGGGGGGGTTCGCCCTGGGCTTCGCCTTCGCTAGCCCCCAGGCGGTACGCCATCCGCTGTATTTCCTTGGGTGCATGCGTGACCTGTCCAGGTCGCTGAACTACTCCGGCGCGTTCAGCGGGGGCGTGGTGTCTTCCTACGCCAGGCTCATCTGGCAGGGATTCCTTTACCGGGACCTGCCGCTTGTCTGTGCCTTCGGGATCGGGTTTGCTGTCCTGCTGCTGGGCGGCTGGTGGCGACCCGGTAAAGTGCGCGATTATCTCGTCCTGGCCGCGCTGGCATGGACAGGAACTTACGCCGGCGTGCTGCTGTGCCTGCTGCGATACGTGGACCCGGGGGTGTTGTATCCGGTCTGGCCGACGCTGGCACTGGCCGCCGGCGTGGGCCTGGTCGGGCTCGGCCGGGCAGTCCGCCGATTGATCCGCGTGCGGACACAGTGGGTGCCATCGGCGATCGCGATGGCTGTCTTCGCAGGCATCATCGTACACGAGTTCGTCGGCCGAAGGGCCGCCTTCACCCCCACGCGCGTCGATCGACCACTACTACTGAACTACGAGCATCCATTCTACGCGGGGCTGAGGCGTCTCGCCAGCTTCTTGCAGCAGCGATACCCGGCGAACACGAGGATTATTGTTGATTACACCATGATCTATGTACCCAGAGCGTTCGCGGACGTCCATCACAGCTCTTTCGTGTTTCTGGGCACGCTGCCATCCGAGGTACTCGAGAGCACCGACGTGTTTGTCCTGTCGCGTAAGGATAGCGAGTTCGGCGAGGCCCTGAAGCAGGGCTACTACGACGAGGACAAGATCCTGCTGTCGAGACAGTTCTACCGCCAGGTCCGCGACGGCCGGCGGTTCAGGAAGGTGACCGAGATCGACTACCCTTCGGGGTGGTTGGCTTCCAAGGTCGAGGTCTGGGAGCGGCTGCAGGCGAAAACTCAGGCGGAGTCGCAGCCCAGCGGCCCGCAGCAACTTCCCCGCCAGGTCGAAGCACAGGGACCAACCCATGCCGAATAGCAGCGCGGAGAAACGGATGCCAACGGCACGAAAGACGCTCCGCCTGGCGATTGGGTATGGGCTGCTGGTGGGGGTTCTCTCGGCGGTCCTGCGCCACGCCCCGGCGGTTGGCATCATCACAGCGGGCGTCGTTTTCTTCCATGTTTCCTGGCTGTTGCTGCGCCGCCGTTTCGCGCCGTATCTCAGGCACCTACCGGACCACAATGACTGCTTGTCGGCAACCGCACCTGCCGGCTCGGCCGGGCCGCCACGACCGGCTGTGCCGGCTTGGGCGTGGATTACGATGGTCCTGGCCTCGATCCTCATTGCCGCGCCAATGGGCGTCGTGGCGTTGAAAGCAAGTGACAACTCCCGCATGATTTGGGCGTTTCACGAGGACGAGGGCTGGCTGGCCGACCTGTACGACAACTACGCCTCAAGCCCGCGGATGGACCTGGGCGAACGCTGGGGATACACGTATGGGTCTTTCAACCTGATGTTGGTCTCTTTCCTTGCCCGAGCCGTTCGGCCGGTGATGCACCTCGACGGTACCGACTGCGTGATCCTCAACCGGATGCTCCTGATGCTGGCGTTCGTGGCGACGGGGTGGCTGGTGTTCTGCATCGCCGTCCGAAGCTTCGGTTCGCCCGGCGTGGGCGTGGTAGCGGCGGCGCTGCTGTGGAGCAACAGCAAGGCCGTGGAGATTGGCATCCCGTGCAATTACCCCGACGTCTTCGGCATGCTGCTCATCACCATCGCTATCTTCCTGATCGCGCGGATGCTGAGTGAGTTTCATCTGCGAACCTTGTTCTTGGCGCCGTTGTTCGTCGCCGTGGGTTTCAGCATTAAGTACATGGGCCTTCCCCTGGTGGTGTTCGTGCTGGTCGCCTTCTTCTTGTCGAGAAAACGCGTGGCAGGGGTGAGCAGCCCTCGGCGGGCGCTGGGCGATCTCGGCCTCTACTCAGCCTATACGCTCGCGGCCATCCCCGTGGGATTCTTCATGGTCAACCCCTACTATCTTGTTCACTGGCGGCGATTTGCTTCGCAGATGCGCATAGTTTGGCACCTCTACGGCAGCGGCAACATCAACGCCTTGCCGGCTTCAGGGGTCACCCTGCCATCGCTTGGCGACTGGTGGCAGGTGGCTACAGGCGGAGGCACGCCGGATGGCGTCCTATTCGTTGCAGCGGGCATCTGCGGCGTGTTGACAGTGTTCCGCGTCGTGCGAAAGCGTGGCCGGTTCGACCGTGGCAGCGCCTTTGTATGCGTGGCGATGTTGTTCGCGGGGTGCTGGGCGGCCGTGGTGATGGCCGGCAGTCAGTTCGCGTTCTTCCATTACTTCCTGCCGGCGCTTCCCAGCGCCTATCTCGTAGCGGCTGCGTCTGCGATCTATGCCAGGGAATCGTTCCCGGCGCGGTGTGCCCGGTTGCGGCGGTTCCTGCCTGGGCTGCTGCTGGCAGCCCTGCTGGTTTACGTGACCTCCTCGGTCGTTGTCGAGATCCGCAACGTCCTGCGCGCGGGCCAGGCCTACACAACGCACTCGTTCGGCTATGCGGCGAGGTCGTCGCTGCTAAAGTCGAGGCTCGGCCGGACCTTCCAGCTGTTGAGCACTGTTCGCGAGGTAGAGGGATCCGTCGCCTTGGAGGTCGGCCGATGGCTGGAGGAACACTGTCCCGAAGCGCGCACGCTTGTCACCAATGAAACGATCTTCTACTATCCCCCCAGGATCGAGCAGATCAAGTATCTGAACCGCCAACTGGACATGCTGGCGTTGGTCAGGACGATGCCGGACCTGCTGATCGTCTCGGACTACTTCGTCGAGATGTACACGCGGAGGTACGAGCAAAATGAAATCGACGCGATGGACCGGTCGCAGCGCGATCAGTTTCTCAGGGCCCGGCAGTTCTATTCGCTTGTCAAGGACAGGGATGCATTCCTCAATTACGTGCGGATCAAGACGTTTGACGCCCCTAAAAGCTGGTACTGGAAACGGCTCCACATCTACGAGCGCCAAGGCCCGAGGACGCTCAAGGGTCTGCTTGCGAGCCTCGGCGGCAGTCGGCTGATGCCCCCGCCGAACGGCAGCGAATGCCTGACCTTCGACGGATTCGTCATGCCGGTGAGAATGTACGCAGCGGCGGTCCCCGGCCAGGCCATGCCGTACACGCTGGACATCCGGCTGGCCCGTCCGATCGAGGTGACGGGCATCGGCGCTATGTGGTGGTCCACAAACGATCATCCTACCCAGGTCCGCCTGGAGCTGTGGCTGCGGGACCAGCAACTACTCGGGACGGACCTGCCCATCAACGTCGGGCAGAGCGCTCCGTTCAGTTGGGTCGAGCTTGATCGCCCGGCCGAAAGGGCGGACCGGATCGTCCTGAAGGTTTCGTCCTTCGCGGGGCAACAGCGGCTCATCATGCGCCGGCTGCTGATACGTGGCGGGGGGCCCGCTTGAGCCGGACTGGCGCAACCTCGCGGGACCCGGCCGGGACGGTGTGATGCGGCCAGACGGTCGGCGCAATGGGAATATAGGAACACCAGGAGCGGTCGGCATGCCAGACCGAGCATCGTCAATCGATGTTGCCAGCACCGAGCAGCAGGCCGGGGCGGTTCCGCGCTGCCCGGCCTGCAGCTCCGCGCTGAAAGACGGACGGCTTGCGTTCGTTCTTGACGACTCGAAGTGGCCCCTGAAGATCTACCGCTGCGCGTGCGGGCTGCATTACTCGGACTACGCGGTCCGGCAGGTCGCGGGCGATATCTATGACGCGCCCTATTACGACCATCCCCGCTATGTCAACGCGGCGGGACGGCGGGCCTACGTTGCGCATCTGGCCGGCTTCTTGACAGAGTCTATCGGCATGCCGCCGGTCTCTTCGCAGCGTCGGCGGTTGCTGGACGTTGGTTGTGCGACCGGAGATTTCGTCGAGTGGGCCTTGCAGGCCGGTTGGGATGCTGAGGGGGTAGACATTTCGCCCGAGGCGGTGGAAATCGGTCGCCGGGTGGGCCTGCCCTTGCGGCAGGCGAGCATCGAACAGGCGAGCCCGGCCGGGCCGAGCTACGACGTCGTGACGCTCTGGGACGTCCTGGAGCACCTGCCGCGACCGTTGGAGGCGCTTCGCTCGGCGCAGCGCATCCTCAGACCAGGCGGGACGTTGCTGCTCAAGACCGCCACCTGTACGTCGCTGGTGGACCAGTTGGCGCGGGGGGGTTATCGACTGAGCTTCGGAAAGCTCCAGGCCCCACTTAAGCGAATGTACGTGGTTGGGCACCTGTACTACTTCACTTGCGACACGCTGCGGCGGGTGTTGTGCAACGCCGGGTGGACGGCGAAGCTTCTCCGTCAGACCGATACGCCGCCGGCGTCACTGTCTCACTCACGGCCGCTCCAAGCGGCGTTCACGGTGCTCTGGGCGCTACAGCGGTGGACTGGGCGATGTTACGAGTTGATGGCAGCCTGTCAGAGAAGCCAGCGCGGCCGGCCGGAGCCGTAACGCCCCCTCATGCATCGCACGACGCCGACGGACCGGGTGCGGGTGCTGACCTGTTGATTTCTCTTGCTTCTGCTGCTATATAGGCAGACTGAAAGGACATACACGAAGGCGACGAGCCTTCATGGAAGATCTGGGCCAGGAGGGGGGGGCTCGGACGTAGGAAGCGCGACCGGCGGCCGGGCGGGGAGCGCACGCCAGCCCCGTAGCGACCGTACGTGGCGTGGCAAGCTAAGGCGAATGTGATGAACGCGCTACTATCTCCCCTTCGGTTGCTCTGGCAGCACCGGGCCTTACTGCGCCAGGCAATGCGGAACGACGTCCGCGCACGATACGCCGGCTCGGCGCTGGGGCTCGGAGTCGGCTCGGTAACGTCCAATGCCACGCTTATCAAGAACACGCTGTTTCCCATCGAGTTGATCCCGGTCAAGAGCGTTCTGGCCAGCCGGTGCACCCAGGTTGCCGGCGGCGGGTCGCTATTGATCGTGGTACTGCTACTGGTCAAACTGACGACTTGGAGCCTGCTGCTGCCCGCCGTCTGGGTGCTGCTGGCGCTGGCGGTGGTGACTTTCTTTGTGGGGTACTGGTTCTTCTGTCGCTTGAAGGCGGTGTTTGCGGGCAATGTGTGATCTTATCATCGACATGCAGGGAATCGGCAAGATGTACAAGCTGTACCGTCGGCAGGCCGACAAGGCCCTCGACGCCCTCGGCCTCTGTGCACTGATGTTTTGGCGCAAGAACTATTACCAGGAGTTCTGGGCCTTGCGGGGCTTGGATCTGCGAGTTGCCAAGGGCGAGCGACTGGGAATCATCGGCCGCAACGGCGCCGGCAAGAGTACTCTGCTGAAGGTCATCACCGGCACTATTTCGGCAACAGAGGGTTCTGTCGCCGTCAACGGCCGCGTGCAGGCCTTGATGGAACTAGGCACCGGCTTTCACCCGGAGTTCACCGGGCGGCAGAACATCCGTGCATCCCTGTCGTATCAGGGTCTGTCCGCCGCCGAGATTCGCCGCAAGGAAGAAGAGATCATTGACTTTGCGGAGTTAGAAGAGTTCATCAATCAGCCTGTCAAGACATATTCATCGGGCATGTATGCGCGGCTGGCGTTCTCCACGGCCACCAGCGTCGAACCGGAGATTCTCATTATCGATGAAATCCTCGGGGCGGGTGACGCGTACTTCGCCGCCAAGTGCATCGATCGGATGAAGCGGCTGACCGAGGACTCCGGGGCCACGGTCCTTTTCGTCAGTCACGATCTCGGAACCATCCAGCGGCTCTGTCAACGGGTCACTTGGATCGACCGAGGACAAATCGTGGCCAACGGGGATCCGCTGAACGTCACGAAGGCATACTACGCCTCGATCATGGACCAGGAGAAGATCCGCCTCAGGGCCCGGAACGCGAAGCTCGCCCGGAGGCAGGCGGGAGCGTTGGTGCGCCAAGAGCACGAGCGCGGAGTGCGGGAGCTGCTCTTCCGCCTGATGGTGCCGGGCGAAAGCCCCCCCGCCTGCCCGCATCCGGTGCGGCGGCTGACGCTGCTCGCACAGAATGGCTTTCGGGTGGAAGTCCACCCCGGTGCGCCCATGGACAACGACCCGGGGCAGGCGGCCTACATCATGGCAGATTCGTATTACATGAACTGGAGCGAGCCGCGGCTCGTCCGGGGAGTCCATGTCCGCTGCTTTGAGAACGTCAGGGGCAAGCTCCTGCACGCGCCTTTCATTTTCGGCGTGCCGGCGCATGTGGCGGATTGCGAGCCGCTTTCGCTCGAGATCGAACACTGCGCGTCTCCTGAGGAGGAGGTGGCCGTGGAGTTGTTCGATGGCCAGGAGTACCGCAGGCTGGGACTGTTGACTGCTGACGGCGAAACGTGGCACTGCCAGAGATTCCAAGTCCCTACGACCTCGCCGCAAGATGCGGAGACGTCCATTTCCGACGAGGGCGACGAATCCGAGCGGGCGCTCCAAGAGCTGACCGGGCAGGTGCAAGCGCCCGGTGCCGCGAACGCCTCTGCCAAAGACGCCCCCGTCCCAACGGTTGAAGACCGGTGGAACACCCCCCGGGCGAAGTTCGACGAGATCGTGCCTATCGATGCCGAGGGGAACGTCAAACACGTCTTCGCAAGTGGGGAGACGTTCGGATTCCGCATTTCGGCCACGGTTCACGAGACCCTGCCCGTCTGTTGGCTGGTCGTGGTCATCTACGACAGTAAGGGCCACAAGCTATGCATGTGGGTGGCGCCGTTCGAGGAGCCGATTCCGGGCGGGAAACACACTTGGGAACTGACCGCAGACCGGCCAAACCTCCGACAAGGGGAATTCGTCGTCAGCGCGGAGCTGCTGGATGAGTACGACTCCAACGCGCTGGGGAAGCTTTCGTACTACTGCCACTGGAACCGCTGCGTAGTGTTCCGCATCGATGAAGGCTACGTAGGCAACATCCCCCTGGGGGCTGTCACGCTGCCCGTCAGATTTCGCGAGGTCACCCATGAAAGCCATCGGTAAGCCGGCCAGTCAGACCGTACTGGGTAACCCCCATTTCGGCAATGACGGCGTGGTTCGGTTCCGCCTGCAAACGGGACAGACCGTGCAGCTGGTTTACTGCATCGCCCAGCAGGCGATGCTTGGCGAACGGTTCGCCGAGCGCTACGTGGACGGAGAGATCACCACGCCTCACGCGGAGTTTGTGGACATCGATCTGCTTGCTGTCGGACGAGGCGATGCGGTTTCTGAGGCGGCCGCTCGATGGCTCGCGGAAAACGCAACTGATCTTCCCGGCGGCGGCGCGGGTTGGCTCCATGACTTTGATTTCGTCTATCTGTCTGGGCAGCCGCCGATTGCCACGGGTTGGCTCTGCGGTATCGGTCAAGCCAACGCCCTGCTGGCCTGCCTCCACCAGTGGCGCCGCACAAGGGATGCCAGATGGGCCGAGCTTGCCCGCCGCGCCATCGTGCCCTTCACCCGGCCGCTGGATGCCCGGTCAGGGGTGGCATTGCAGGGCGAGGATGGGTGGTGGTTTGAGGAATACCCCCTCCATTCACCTGCGCACATTCTGAATTGCCATTTGCTGTGCCTGGTCGCGCTTGATCGCGCGGCACGGCTGCTGGACGCGCCGGAAGCGCAGGAAGCCTTTCAGCACGGCTGGGACGCCCTGCGGTCGCGTATCGCCTACTATGACAGGCAGGACTGGAGCCGATACGATCTTGCCGGTAGGTTCTTGCTGTTCCTGCGCTTGGTTCCCTCAATCGCTGGCTCTGTAGCCGTGGGGATGACCAACCTTGAGACGCACGATGGACGCCCGATCATCCGGCTCGATGCCGCTCAAGACACGCCGTGCGACATCCCCGGGTCGAGGCTGGCCGGGATCGACTGGGGCCAGGTGGGAGACTTCGGCCGCAAGCCAGGCCGACACGTGCCCAACCGCCAAGCCGCGCACATCGGGGCGGTCCCTGAAGGCGGTACCGATCAGAACACGTACCTGATCTTCGAGGAGGACCTACCGGCGAGCCGCTGGGCCAGTGGAGGGGTGCGGCTGACCATGGAGGTCTGCTGCACGCCGGACGCAGAGCTTCGTGTTGAGTACCGCGACCCGAGGGTACCGGGTATGGCGTTCAGGCAGGACTCGGCCGTTCCGCCCATCGCAGGCGCGGGATGGCAGACGGTCACGTTCGAGCTGCCCCCGAGGCTGATCGGCCCCCCCCTGAGGCAGCACTATCATCGTTTCCATACCGAACTTCTCGGGACGCTGTTAGAGCGACACGGCGACGAGGAGCTGGAGTCAATCTTTGGCCGATGGCATCGAAGCGATCTCTTTGACTTCATAAGCCCTGAGGGCCCGGCGCCAGATTTGCCGAAGACAGTCTTCGTTTTCGTCAACAGCAGGTGCAATCTCCGTTGCCGGATGTGTGACGTGGGGAACGACAACTCCGAGGCCTCACTCAAGCGATTGATGACCCGGCGGGGCGACAACCTCGACCTCGACATGTTCGAGGGAGCCCTGAAATCTCTCCGTTCCAACCATGCGGAGGCCGCGGTTCACTTGGTCGGGACCGAGCCGCTCCTTTATGACCGATTTGATGCTCTGCTGAAGCGGGCAAGAGAACTGGACGTGCGCACGAGCATGACGACCAACGGCCTGCTGCTCGAGAACAGGGCTCAACGAATCGCCGAAACCGGTCTCGATCAGATATACCTTTCCATCGACGGGCCGCCTGAGATCCACGATCAGATCCGCAGGCGCGAGGGGCTTTTCGAGCGCGTATCGCGAGGTGTGCGGCTGCTGAGAGAATGTTGCCGGGCGGCGGGCGCGCCCCCGCTTGAGCTGGTCATAAGCTTCACGGTCTGCAAGGAGAACCACTTACACATCAGGGAGTTCCTGCAGGCGGTCCGGCCGATGCAGCCTGATTCGGTCGTCATCAGCCATTTGAACTTCGTGACGCCTGAGATCGCCGAATCGCACAACCGTCGCTTCCCCGGTCTGCGCATCGGTCCCAGCAGCGTCGAGGCGTGGAGAGATTGCTTGCAGATGGATTTCCTGAGCTTGTTCTATGAACTCGAAGGGGCCAGACGGATCGACTGGACGCAAGTCTCCATCATTCCATTCTGCCCGACGCCCACGCGCCTCCGCTGGTATTACACACGCCCGGCCTTGCCGATGAGCCGACCCCGCTGCGCCGCGCCCTGGCATTGCGCGCAGGTGCTCTGCGACGGAACGGTGGCTGTCCTCGGTCGATGCTTCGAAACCACGATGGGCGACCTGAAAACCGAGAGGCTGCCGGAAATCTGGCATTCGACGGAGTACGAGAGATTCAGGAACTTCCTCCGGGAGCACCCCTACCTGGAGCCGTGCATGCGATGTTGCGGCAGCTTGTGAGAAGCGCGGAAGGGATAGCTTGGGATGGCTCACGACAGCCAGGGAGGAAGTGATCGGTGAGGCTGAACCGACCCGCGCGCCCTGGTTGCGGTGAGGGTCGGCACGCCCGCCGGGAGACCGCCCGTGACCGATACCACGTACTTTGAGCAAACCGCATTGTGGGGCAAGCCACCACAATTCTACCAGGTACAAGTCCTCGCGGACATCCTGGAGATCCTGCCGCCTGATGTGCAGAGCGTACTGGACGTGGGCTGCGGAGACGGCTACATAACCAATTCATTGCTGGATCACCTAAAGGTGATGAGGGGGACATCAGCAAGGAGGCCCTTTGGCGGTCGGGGCGTTTCCGTGATTGGCCCATCGGAGAATCAACCATCAACGAGTTTGTCTCTTCGGACAAGGCAGAGCCGTGGGATTGTATGGAGATTAACGCGGATGGCAATATGGTTGCCATGTCACGCTGCTGTCGGCGGACCCTTGGAAATGCGTACGAAGAGAATCTGGGATCAATCTGGGGCGGCGATGCTTATGAGGCCTTTCGGGACTTCTTGCGTGATGGAGGAATTCACGCCCCCGTGCTACCGTTGCTGCCGAATCTTGTGATGCGTAAGTCAGTCAGGACGGACCTGATTCAATGCCGAGGCCCGTGTATTCTTCAAAGGGCAGTGTGGTGATGGAGAAAGACGTTTGTCATATTCAGTCCTTTGCCGTCATTGGTCTTCCCGTGACCCGACATGGTGTTTCGCTGATTCGGCACGTAGTCGAAGCGGGCTTGCGTCCGAAATTCGGCCTTATCATTGCGCAAAGAGATGACCAGTTGGAGCGATCTAGCGGCCTGTGGTCGGTACCTGAATGGTGGGAGAAGGCGGCGGAAGGTTGGTCAGAGACAGAGCCGGCTTCGGAGAGTGGGGCGATAGGCGAAGACAGCGTGGAAGCTCTTTATCGTGTACATCGCGTTCCGTATGTCTTTGTTCCCGACCTGAACGGCCAGGTTGCGTGCGAGATTATATCACGGGGAGCGGTGGACGCAATCCTTTTGGCCGAAGGTCCAATCCTGAGGGAGCCAATCCTCCGGGCATCGCGTTGTGGCGTCGTGAATGTCCATGCCGCGCCTCTTCCGGAATATCGGGGCAACCATGCCACACGTTGGGCCCTTTACCACGATGAGCCGCTGTGCGTGAGCGCTCATATCGTTGACAAAGGGATCGACACCGGACCAATACTGGCAAGACAGCACCTTCCGGTCATGAGAACCGACACGCTGGTCGACGTTGATGAGCGTGGATTCAAAGTGTGCGGCGAACTGGCTGCCGAGGTTTTTGCCCATGCTATCAGAACAGGTGTGCCAATTCAGCCCCAGCGTCCCTGGCAAGGGCGAACGTTCAAGGGGCAGATGCCTCGAGAGTTCATCGAAGAATTGGAAAGACGGTTGCGGGATCAGGAGTACTCACACTATGAGTGAGACCCATACGAGGTTGCAGGTTATGATGCCTGGACCTGGCCCGTTTCCATATCAGGAGCATTTGTGGAGATTGGTCGGAGCGCACCTCGGCCTTGCCGTCCGGTTTGGCTATCCCAGCGAACCTGCCGGGGAATACAGGGTGTTCTGTGGAAGCGGCGGCCCTTCATTGCGGATGCCGTTTGAGGGGGGCGGGGGCGACCTGCTGGCTGATGGCGTCAGGCTGCATCGAGTGCGGCAGGGTCGGCGGCGCTGGAAAGTTCTTGCCGGGGCGAAAGGGTTGAAGGTCAAGTGTCAGGGGGCTGACGTGACTGTCAACACTGACCTTATTGGGCCTCTTGGATGGCTGCTTTCGTTAGGAGAGGAAGGTCAGATCTACCGAAGGGACAGGTATGGTCTCTTCCAAGGCCAGGACAGCGTGCGGCGTCGGATGGGGGCGTTGTCGGAACCGATTTTCGAGAACACAGCCGCTTGGATTGGCGCCGTCGTAGATGCGCCGTTACCGCCCGCGTACGCCCGCGAAGCCACGTGGGCGGTTGCGGTAAGTTGCGATGTGGATGTGCTGGGGGACGGGTACATTCCGGCAGTGCTGGAATTCCTCGACGAACACCGGGTCGAACGTCCGACGTTCATGATTTGCGCGCACTCCGAAGAAGAGGGGACGATCCGCGACCCGTCCTACGACATCACCACCGATTCTGCGAGCAGACTCCTTGAGCCGCTGCGCCAGGCCGACGTGGAGGTCGGATTGCATGGGAGTTATCTGGCGCACGATAGGCCGGGATTCCTGATGGCTCAGAAGTGTCGGCTGGAACAGTGGTGGGGCAGGTCTGTTCAGGGCCATCGGGCGCATTTTTATCGGTTTGCTTATCCTCGCTCGTGGGCTTGGCAGCACCGCTGCGGATTTCTTTACGATGCTTCGTTGGGCTATCCCGATCTTCCAGGCCTGCGTTCGGCGTGCGCCTCCCCCACAATGTTCTATGATCATGAGCGCGGCAGTGTGCCCTTTACCGTCTTTCCCACAGCCGTGCTGGATCAGCACTTCTTTTGGCCAACGCGATGGAGCCGGAGGAAGTTCAGAAAATACATTTCGGCTCTGTTCAAACGGATCGCCCGGATCAACGGCGCCCTACTGCTTGATTGGCACACATATACTATCGATGCCCAGAGATACCGGGGCTGGTGGGATAGGTTGGACGAAATCCTTTCGTGGGCGCGGGAGGCGGGAGCCTGTTCGAGTGGTATAGGCAAGGTGCTGGAGGATTATCGGAGGCGGTGGGAGCGGTGCACGGTGCAATGTCCCGCCCTGGTACTGGGCGACGGCACAGACACCTTGGACTTGAGCGATCGAAGTGCTAATAATCAGGGCCCTTTCCCGATTGTGAGATAAATGAGGCCTTGACGCGAGTAACTTCATTGGCAAAGGAACTGCTGTTTTCAGGACTGATAGACTTCTCTTGGGCAGAGGCGACTTTGTCGCCAGCGCCGCCATTTTCAAGGACCAGCCGACCAGCGTCGAGCTTGAAAGTTATCACATGTTGGATCGTTGCATCCATTTTGCAATTCACCAGGAGGTTGGTGTAGAAATAGAAGGTGGCCTTTGCCATCAACCTTTCATGGTGGAGTATATGCATGGATAAGAACACAAAAAGTTATTATGACCAACCGGATCTTTGGGGCAAGCCCCCCCTGCTCTACGAGATCCGCCTTCGGGCGGACATTCAGGCCTTGTGGCCCGATGATATCGGAAGTATAGTGGACGTGGGCTGCGGAGGTGGTTACATAACCAACGCCCTGCTGGCCTGTCTCCACAAGTGGCGCCGCACAGGGGATGCCAGATGGGCCGAGTTCGCCCGCCGGGAGACCGCCCGTGACCGATACCACGTACTTTGAGCAGGCCGCATTGTGGGGCAAGCCACCGCAATTCTACCAGGTACAAGTCCTGGCGGACATCCTGGAGATCCTGCCGCCTGATGTGCAGAGCGTACTGGACGTGGGCTGCGGGGACGGGTTCATCACCAACGCCCTGCCCGAGCAGTTGCGGGTAGTTGGGGTCGACATCAGCCAACAGGCCGTGAAGCACGTGAAGCGTGAAACAGTCATCGGCTCGGCCACCGATCTGCCGTTGCCTGATCGCTCATTCGATATGGTCATGTCGAACGATGTCCTGGAGCACCTGGACGACCAAGAGCTCGCCAAGGCGCTGCCCGAACTCGCCAGGGTCGCCAAGAACTATGTCCTGCTAACTGTTCCCAACGGCGAAGACCTCAGCGCAAACCTTACCCGATGCGCTGATTGCGGGATGGAACACCACATCAACCAGCACAAGCGACCGTTCGACGACCGTGCCATGCGAGAGCTAGCCCCAAGTGGCTTTCGGCTTGGGGAGCTGCGCTGGTCCGGCGACGTGACGCGCCCTCCCGGCGATCCCACGGCGTACCTTCGATGTCGGGCCGGATACTATCGCATCTGGCCGAACGCTATCTGCCCACGCTGCGGGTCGAGCCTCCAGAGCTCGCGGCCCGCGGACGACCGACTTCTCTGCGTTACAGATAGCCTTTGGGCCGAAATCTCGGCTGATTACCTAACCGACGTCGGCCCATGGAATGACCGCAGCGAGATCATGGGGCTTTATTGTCGGGAGGATGTTCCGTACGTCCGGGAGTCCGCAGAGGCTCGCTGCGAATCGGCCTCGTTGCTGACCGTTGATTTCGGCAATCCGCACCAAGTCGCTCGACCGGACTTCGTGCCAGGAGGGTTATGGTCGAAGTTCGTGCCTCCACCAAATGCAAGACAGGATCAACGGGGGCTCCACATACCAAACGCGAAATCCTCCGCGGTCGTACGGGTGCAGTTGCCGACCTCTGCTTGCCCCGACGACCAGATCATCATCGAGGCGGCTGGGACCGGCTGCGCCTGGCTGCACGCCGTGGACGGCGTCGCCCTGAAGTCGACGACTTTGGGCCAGCTCCAGCTGACCGGCGGAAGCAGCAGGCACCGGCTCCACGTCGATAAGCCCTGGCGCCCGAACCGGTTCGGACTGGCAGTTGAGCTCCACGTTCAAGGGACCGTGTGCTTGCGGCGGTTGGAATACATTCCTGACGAGTCCAGGAGACTCTCGGCCCCGTTCATTTCCCTCGGTCCTGGGCACAACCTCGTGCGCGCGGCGAACGGAGAGTCCTACTGGTCCTGGGGATTCCTGGCCAAGGCGCCCGGCCGGGTCCCCGCCCCGACGCTGGATCGGCTTTCGCGCTACGCCTCGGAACCAGAGCTTGCCGAGCCGAAGGCATCCGACCTGCTGCAGTTGCTCCAAAGGGATGACCGCCACGGGGAGAAAGACGAACGTGGTGCCACCGATTCGACCGTTCCCGATGGACAGCAGGAGAAGTCCGAAGCGACGCCCCCGGCCGAGCCGGCCGGAGCCGCCCAGCGGCGGCGTCCCCGCCGCTACGGGTTGCTAGGACGAGCATTGCGGCGAGGAAGGCGGGAACTCCAGTTGCGTTTGACCAGGCGCCCGGGCTCCAGGGTGCCGACCTTGCCTTTTCCGTGGATGCGGCTCGAGCCATCGCCGCGTCCAGCCGGACCCTCGCTGCGAGTGTTGGTGCTCTCGCACATGTTTCCACATCCAGACCAGCCGGCGTCGGGGAACTTCGTACTCGAACAGGTTCAGGCCCTCCGGCGGCACGCGGGAATCGACGCCCGGATGCTCGCGGGACGCCCATTCTGGATGCCCTGGCATGACAACCTGCTCGCCTTGCTGCGCCGCGAAATCGAGTACCTTCGCCTTCGTTGGCAGAGTCGCTGGTGGGAGTTGGACACTGTCCCTGTCAAGTATTTGCCGTATCGCGTTACCGGTAGGCATTGGATGAGCGGCTGGCTGTACCGGTCAGCATTATTGTCGAGCATCGAGAGCCTATACAAGTGGTTCCCATTCGACTTGGTGCACGCGCATACGGGGTATCTGGACGGAGGCGCCGGGCTGGCGATCTCCCAGCGGTTTGGGGTACCGCTGGTGATCACCGAACACACCGGACCATTCTCCCTGCTTATGTGGCATCGGATCATTCGGCGCTGGACGTTGCGCAGCCTCACTGGCGCTAGCGCTGTCATTGCCGTCTCGGAAGCGCAGAAGCGAAACGTCGGCGAACACCTGCGCCCGTCAGTCGCAGCGGCGGTTCGGGTCCTGCCCAATGGCGTGGACTGCACCCTCTTTCGCCCTTCTCGCAACAGGCGACCACGGCCCGAATCGCCGAGGATCGTGTTCGTAGGGTACTTCGTGCCGATCAAGAACCTGCCGGTGCTCTTCGAGGCCTTCACCCGAGTCCGAGCCGAACTGCCCGGTGCGACGCTCGCGGTGATCGGCGGGGGCGAAACACCCGATCAGCCGCAACGACTTCAGAATGACCTGGAGCGTATGGGCTTAGCCGACAGCGTTGAGATCAGCGGATACCAACCTCGCCACGTTATTGCCAGGATTCTCCGTCGGCAGTGTGACCTGCTCGTCCTGCCCAGCCAGGCCGAAACCTTTGGATGCGCACTGATCGAGGCCATGGCGTCCGGCGTGCCAGTCGTGGCCACACGCTGCGGCGGCCCGGAAGATATCATCACCAGTCCGGAACTCGGCGAACTTTGTCGGCCGGGCGATCCCGAAGACTTGGCCAACGCGATCCTCCATGTCGCCCGCAGGGCTGGGCGATATTCGCCAGAAGCGATCCGCGCTCAGGCTGTGAGACGGTTCTCCTACCGTTCCGTCGCCGATCGACTGGCCGAGCTCTACCGGGAACTAACTGACAGCGCGGCACACAACCGATGAGTGACCATCGGAGGGCGCACCGAAGGATAGTGGCGCCAGGGGGCCACAAGATGCAGGGCTGTCTCCCGGTCGAAGTTGGAAACCGAAGAGAAAGGAGCACCATGAACGCACGAGTGCGAACTGTTCTTGATGAGATGATGACCGAGATGAAGGGACGGTTCAAGGATGTGGCTGAACAGTGACTGTCCCAATGATTGTGGGAAGATTTGTGGGGAGATCGGTCGGTTGGGTGGGGGTTGGTCAGATGGTTTTCGGAAGATCGCAGACACCGTCCTCGCCTCGCAGGAAGCTGGACAGGTGCCGATGGGCCAGCGGCTGAAAGGCCCCGGCATGCGCTGGTCGGTCAGGAACGTCAACCCCATGGCCGCCCTGGTGAGCCTGTGGAGTGATGGACAGTGGGACCTCTACTGGCAATCCGCCGCTTAAGTGCCACAATCCGCCGGTGCACCCCTACCCGGCCGCGACGCGGATTTGCCTTCTCATTCTACCCGCGGGATCTTAAGATGTGCGGCCGGTCTGGCGGGCGAGGAAGCTGGCCCACGGTCAGCTTTGCGGTAGCCTCCTCACAGCAGAAGGGCAGCCTGATGAACGTGGCGTTCGTCTATGTGAACAATGAATGCAATGTCGGCCGAGGCGCCGGATACGTCGCCGCGTCTGTGATCCGCGCCGGCCACAGCGTGACCTTCTACGACACGTTCTTCACGCCGATCGAGACGACGGCAGACGCCATCGCGCAGGGCAGCTACGACGTGCTGATGGTCTCAACCATGACCACGCTGTTTCCGGAGGCCCTGCACCTCGTCTCATTAGTGAAGGAACGGCGTGAGATTCCCGTCCTTCTTGGCGGGATCCATCCGACGATCGTGGGCGGGGCGATTCTCCAGGAGCACCCGGAGATCGATTTCCTCTGTATCGGCGAAGGGGAGTCCATGGTCGCCGACTTCCTGGCGCGTTTCGGCCGCGCCGGATTCCAAGACATCCCGAACCTCGCCTACCGCCGCGACGGTCAGATCCGCGTCAATCCACCGAGGCCGCCGGAGGACCTAGCGACACTCCCGCCATTCCCATGGTACCTGTTTCCCGAACGGGCGGTGGTTCAAGAAGGACAGGGGTTCCTTTACGTCAACGCTACGCGCGGATGCCCTTATCGCTGCACCTACTGCTGCAACCACGTCTACCTGGCGCTGTACGGCAGCAGCTACATCCGCTTCCGGCCGGTGGACGACGTGATCAAAGAGCTGCGATTCCTGCAGCGCCAATACGCCCCGAGGCTGCTCTACTTCGGCGACGAGATGATTCTGTCGAAGGCGGAATACGCCACGGCGCTATTCGAGACGATCAAGCAGAAGCTTGGCGCGCCGTACGGCTGCATGGCGAGAGTGGAGTATCTGACCCAAGACGTCGTAGACCTACTCGAGCGGACCGGGTGCCAGTATATGGGAGTGGGAGTGGAGTGCGGGGATGAGCAGTTCCGAAAGACGTTCCTCGGTCGCCGAATGTCCAACGAGCAGATCAAGCAGGCCGTCGCCCGAGTCAAGGCCGCGGGGATTTTCGTCACGTCATTCAACATGATCGGCTACCCGTTCGACAACGACGACGAGCTAACGGAATCGACGGTTAGGTTCAACCAGGAAATCCAGCCGGACTTTGTCCAGCTCTCTATCTTCTATCCTTTTCCGGGCACCAAGCTGTACGAACGATGCAAGAAGCTAGACCTCATCGATCCGGAGAAGCAAGAGGGCCTGAAAGACTACTTCGAGGACACGGTCCTCCGTAGTCGGAGCCTGAAGGATAAGAGAAACGAGATCGAGAAGCTGTTGGACCCCAATGGTTTTCAGTTTACCGTGGGGCATCGGCCGAAGGCGGCGACCATTGACCGGTCGGCCGAGGCCCAGTCGCCCGAGAAACGGCGCGTGCTGATGCTCGCGCCCGACCACAACATCATCGATCGACGGATCCTTCAGGAGGCCAAAACCCTCGCCGACAACGAATACGCCGTGACGGTTATCAGCGGCTTCGAATGCCCGCAGGAGGAGCATTTTGCTCGGGACGGTGTATACGTGCACCGCTACAGCTACGACCTTGCCTGCCGATCCACCTCCGCCAGTCTTGGACGACAATTGCCCCTTCCAGCCGGCGATGCGCGATCTCGACTGAGGAAGCTGGCGGCGAAACTGGTGCGAAAGGTGTTCCGGGGCACCATTCCGTTCGTCCCCAGGCCGGATCCATTTCGGTCTTTCATACGCGACATCGCCGGGCGTTTCAGAGCCGATATCGTCCACATACACGATCTGCCGCTGCTCTGGCTCGGTCTCGAGCTGGCTAGGCAATGGCAGGCCAGGCTGGTCTATGATGCCCACGAGATCTATTACGTGCATCACAGCATACCCGCTGCCCTCAAGCGAAAGCTGAAATCGGAGGAACGAGAACTCGTAGCTGAGGTTGACGTGTTCATCACGGTCAATGAGGCTATCGCGAAGCACTTCTCCAAGCTATACGGCAGGAAGGTGCTGATCCTCCACAATGCTGTCGACCCACCGTCGGATGCCGGGGACGAGGATTCGGCTCATCGCCTCCGTACCCTAGCGGGTCTGCCACGGCCTTCGCGCGTGATCCTATATCAAGGTTGGTTCAGCTCCGAACGGAACCTGGAATCCCTCGTCTTGTCAGCTGGGCTTCTACCAGACGATACGTACCTCGTCATGATCGGCTATGGCGACCACGAGCGGAAGCTGCGCGACCTCCTGCAAGGAAAAGCCTTCGCGGACAAGGTCCGGTTTCTCGGACAGGTTCAGCCAGATAGGCTGCTGTCCCTGACGGCCGGCGCCGATCTGGGAGTGGTCCCGTATCAACCGGTGGACCTCAACCACAAGTATTCTTCGCCGAACAAGTTCTTTGAGTATGTCCAGATGGGCGTTCCTGTGATCGCCCACCGTTTGCCCTTCTTTGAGACCATGGAGAGCAGATTCGGCGTGGTGAAAACCGGCGACATTTCCACGCCCCGCGGCATGGCAAAGACGATCAACGCCCTTCTGCAAAGCCCCGACCAGTTGATCCGAATGCGAGAGGCCTGTCGGTCAGCAGCGGCGGAACTCAGTTGGCGGAAGGAGAGCAAGAAGCTCCTGGAGGCCTATCGCTCCCTGCCCGACGCGCCGCCGGCGGAATAGAGACCGACTGACTCACCGGTGCGAGGGAAAATGCATGTTGGTTTGTCTTGAAATCCATTCTAGTGTACCCCGCCAGGCGGCGGCTCGCCACGGATTGGCGAGCATGCTTGGCTTGAAGCCAGTGCGACTGAACCAGCAATGGGGACTGTTTTGGCCCAACCTCCCAGGCGCACGATCACCAAGACACCGGCGCGTCCATCGTTCACCTCACGATGAGTCGTGGATCGGCTTCGGCCCCGGGCTCCTTCACCATGACGGCTGATTTGGTTCTGCGCCTGCCCGGTTGGCGCTGCGCGCACCGAAGCAGGCGTACGTCCTGATCGAGTCGCTGCGCCGGCTGGGGCTGAAGGATACCCAACTGGCCAAGGCCCAGGCCGGCAGGCTCCGGCTGAAGCTCTTGAAGATCGGCTCGTGCAACATGCGGGCTAGATTAGCTCCGTTGCAGTTGCCCGTAGACGGAAAGCAGCTTCTCTTCCTCCCTCGACCAATTGTAGTCGGTCGCTCGGCCTAACAGCCGCTGGCGAAACCTGCCCGGGCCGCCCTTGGACTCATCGAACATTTCGCGGATGGCCTGGACGTATTGCTCCTCGCGCTCCAGCTTCGCCACGACGCCGAACTCCTCTTGCCCGACCACCTTCCGCAGAAACGGCAGGTCGTTGACTATGATCGGAAGGGCCGCCTGGATGAACTCGAAGAGTTTATTCGGCGAGCAGTAGTAGTTGTTCAGGTCCACCGGCTGGTACGGGATGATCCCCGCATCCGCCGAGGCCGTCCAGTACAACAGTTCAGCCTGGGAGACGGCCTCCTTGAAATGGACCCTTCCGCCCAGCCCTCGCTCGCGGACAATTTGCTCCAGATCGGCCCTCGCATCACCATAGCCCATCATGACCAGGTGGACGCCGTCATCAACTAGGCTCATCGCCCTAACCAGGTCCTGCAGGCCTCGCGTTTGGGACATCCAGCCCTGGTACAGCAGGACGGCATCGCCGCTGGCGATGGGCATAGTTTCGCGGAAGCGGTTCGGCGCGACGGTCGGGTCAAAGCCGTCCGGCCGGTTAACGGCGTTGTAAATGACCGTGGGCTCGGGGATCCCGTACCGCTCGGCCATCTCTTTGGCGATAAACGGATTCACCGTAATGGCATGATCGCAGTATGGAACCAACCGCTTCTCCAGACGCCCCTGCAGCCACCTCTGGAACCGTGAGAGGGAGTTGATTTCCGGATACAACTCGTGCGCATCGTAAACCACGGGGAGGCCGAAACGCCGCTTGGCATAGACGGCAACCTTCAGGCGGGGCAGGTCGTGGGCATGGATGACGTCCGG
>Ga0114922_10000613_pt1 | contig 34299 bp, 25 predicted proteins | sample AartaG_FD_100975 | JGI IMG/M metagenome (GOLD analysis project Ga0114922, IMG submission 100975) | Deep subsurface microbial communities from Aarhus Bay to uncover new lineages of life (NeLLi) - Aarhus_00045 metaG | ecosystem: Environmental > Aquatic > Marine > Oceanic > Sediment | place... | reverse complement strand
CGGGCTATCTGGGAAACATGTTACGTCCTGTATTTGTTCAGCGTGCACAGACGGAATCTGTTTCGGGCTTGCCTCTTCAGCCCGAAGGGCGATAGTCTGTAGCCACGGGCGTCAGCCCGTGGAAAACGATCGCCTAAAACCGCAGAGCCCCGCAAGGGGCGACAGAACAATTCGACGACGATGTCCGCCAAGAGGCGGGACGACGACGAGGACGATTTGAGGCGTCACGCGCTGTCGGCGCGTCCGCAACGTGGCGCGATCACCGCCTCCGGTGCCCACGCTAAACACGTACAACGTCCTTACGTAACACATTTCGTCCATTTCAGCAGGCGCCTTTAGAACTCAAAGGCAGAATTCGCCGCCGGGGTGCGGCAACGAGATTTGGTTTTTGGTTGGTGCGCGACATTTGCGCTCGTCCTCGTCGTCGCGCCGCCTTTCCGAGACGGTGCCGCTATCGCGTGTACCTCGACGAACGTCTGTACGTGTTTAGCGTCCGCACGGCCCATCGGTGGGACGGCCCGTCCCCGCAGCACATGCGTCGTTCCTTCTAAAACGAAAACCGCCGTTGATCGAATCGGGGGCGTTGTTGCATGCCGCCCAAAAACGTTCGGCGGCCATGTAGGGGCGCGGGTTCGCAGCTCGGCTGCCTTCAGGCAGACGAGACCGAATTCCCCGCCCTCTGTGTTCGAAGAAAGAAACGGAACGGCAGCAGATGGCAGTACGCAAGCAATGACAACAACCAGGGCGGGTCTGAAACGCTTCCTCTCATTCAACGGAGGGGGAGCAACGCCTGCCGTCTGTAACAGCGCCTGCCTCGGGGCAGATTCACCGACCGAAGCGGCCGGAAGAGGGCGGGGAATTCGGTCTCGCCCGGCCCCTCGGGGCCGGCCGAGCTGCGAACCCGCGCCCCTACGTCGCCCATGCCGATCTCTTTCTGTTCGATGGTTGTGGGGCGTTCCGTTCATCTCGGGTTTTTCGCCTGCCAGGCACGTATGCACCCACGCTAAACACATACGAACGTCTCTCCGCCTTCTCAGGCGGGCTTCGCCGAGCCGCCTTCTCAGGCGTCCGTCGTCATCGATGTGGCTGGCAGGTGTGTGGTGCGTGGCATTTGGGCGTTGCACGGCATGTAGGGGCGATTCGTGAATCGCCCTCCGTCGAAGGCTGGCGGTGTGGCGAGCAGGTTCGCCGGTGCCCGATACAGAGGGCGGCTCGCGAGCCGCCCCTACATGGCCTTCGGACCCGCCTGCAGAGGCCCTACGGCGGCCCGCGCGTGGCCCCTATGTGCGCCGCGCAAATTATATCAGCTTCACGGCCTGGGGTCTTTGCGTCAGGCTATCTTCCTCCGTCATTGGGCATTGGAAATTGAACATTGCCCTCCGTCATTGGTCATTGGGAATTGAGCATTTCGATTTTGGACTTTGGACCTTGGACTTTGGACATTCTTCCTTCCTATTCACATTCCGGGCAGCTTGTACGGGCGTGATTGCGCACGAATATCATGTCGAGAACGTTCACAATGCAGTCACCGGTCACATCCCCCGGCAGGCGCCAGTCGTACTGCGCCAGCGCGGTATGATTGGCGTCCAGCGTCACCTGTACGGTCAACTGGTCTTTGGGCTGGGGGACGTTATCCACGTACCATCGGTCGAAGTTGCCCACCTTGCCGTTCACGCATGCCGTCGGAGGCGCTATGAGAGATACAACTTCCTGATCGTCACAATTCGCAGTGTAGTCGGTTGTGCCCGGCTTGCCGCCCGTTATACTCAGTGCATCGATGGGCGCTGATATGACGGTGAGAACGGGCCGGATGAAGCATGCCACGACGGTCTTGTGGCCATCCATCAGAATCGTTTCGGGGTTCAACGAGCCGGACAGATCCCCATCCCAATCATCGAAGACAGAGTCGGGAGAGGGGTGTGCCGTCAGGGTCACCGTTGTGTCCTCCTCGTAGACCCCGCCCCGCGGGGAGAGATCGACCGTCCCCGTCCCGCTGCCCGACGTCGTCACCGTGAGTATCAGCCCCCGCTCGTGGACGAAGATGTCCTGCCCGGCGTTCGTGTCGCCTGGGACAAGGTTGTTGGCCATAGACTCGAACGCCACGAAGGCGCCGTCCGCACTGACGGAGGGGTTTCCTGACATGCCGTTTCCCCCGTCCCCGCCGGATGCGACGCTGACGCGTGTTGTCTGGCCGGTCTGCCGGTCGTGGACGAAGACGTCCCTTTCGCCGTTCGTGTCGCCCGCGACCAGGTTGCTCGCAGACGAGTAGAACGCCATGAAGCGGCCGTCGCCACTGATGGAGGGGTATCCAGAACTATTATTTCCCTCGTCCCCGCCGGCTGCGACGCTGACGCGCGTGGTGTCTCCGGTATCCCGGTCGTGGACGAAGATGTCGGCCGCCGTGTTCGTATCGCCCGGGACGAGGTTACTCGCATCCGACTGGAACGCCACGAAGAGGCCATCGGCACTTATGGAGGGACAGTATGAATAACTGTTTCCCTGTGCCCCGTCTGATGCGACGCTGACGCGGGTCGTCTGGCCGGTCTGCCGGTCGTGGACGAAGACGTCCCTTTCGCCGTTCGTGTCGCCCGCGACCAGGTTGCTCGAATACGAATCAAACGCCACGAAGAGGCCGTCGGCACTGATGGAGCGGTTTTCTGAACTACCGTTTCCCTCGTCCCCGCCGGATGCGACGCTGACGCGTGTCGTCTCTCCGGTCTGGCGGTCGTGGACGAAGATGTCCGCGTAGCCGTTCGTGTCCCCCGCGACAAGGTTGCTCGCATACGAGTAGAACGCGACGAACCGGCCGTCGGCACTGGCGGAGGGGCGCCATGAAGAATCGGTCCCCTCCGTCCCGTCGGAGGCGATGCTGACGCGTGTCGTCTCTCCCGTCTGCCGGTCGTGGACGAAGATGTCCCGCTCTCCGTTCGTGTCGTCGGGGACAAGGTTGCTCGCACCCGAGTCGAACGCCACGAAGCGGCCGTCCGCACTGATGGCGGGGTGGGCTGAATTATGGTTTCCCTGGGTCCCGTCAGATGCGACGCTGACGCGGGTCGTCTGTTCCGTTTGTCGTTCGTGGACGAAGATGTCATCGTAGCCGTTCGTATCGCCCGCGACCAGGTTGCTCACAACCGAGTAGAACGCGACGAACAGGCCGTCCGCACTGATGGAGGGCTTTTCTGAAATACCGTTTCCCTCCGTCCCGTCGGATGCGACGCTGACGCGCTCCGTCGTGGCGGCAACGGCGGGTCGCGCGGCGCAGACCAGACCAATAACGCAGACCAAAACAAACAATAGCCCGAATGATACATTCCATTTCATGGCGAGACCTCCTGTTCAAGTACAGCCAACCGAAAACGATAAAAGCAATCAGCCCTCTTTGGGCACACAGGCCGTGTGCCCCTACAAGATGATACCACACAAAATCGGATGTGTCAAGCAAAACTTGGAGTTTTTCAGTTTAACCACGGAGAGCACGGAGCACACTGAGAAGAAGAAAGACGTGAGGGGATTCCCTCTCTTGGAAAAATGGGACAGCTACCTATTTCAAGTGCACTGTACAGATGGCCATGTTCTGAGAGTGCAAGTGCCCGTGCCCACTTGCCCATAAATGAGGCTGAAATAGGATAGCAGTCCCGATTTTTCCGCAGTTCTTGCATTAGTTCGAGCTTGGAAAAACGGCGCAACATCGCTGATAGCTCTGCAAATAAGGCGGAATGCGGAAGATTCACCGCAAAGACGCAAAGATCGCGAAGAAGAGAAGAAAGGCGGAAGGATGAAGACCTTGGATTTTGGACGTTAACTCATAATTCATCCTTTCTTCTCTGCGTCCTTTGCGCCTTTGTGGTGAATCCCCATGATTCATAACTCATAATTCATCTTCTCTTTTCTTTCCCACACTTCTTCGGCTTCGGGACGGTGCAGGTAGATGGGGGCGAGGGCGAACGGGTCGGCGGCGCCTGAGGTCAGGAGTTTCTCGGCGCCCAGTATGGCCACGACCGATGCCCGCGGCAGCCAAAGGTTTGCGTCGGCCAGGATCCCCCCGCGCGCGGCGAAGTCGTCTGCGTAGAGGCCGACGGCATCGCCGATTACAAGTCCGCCCGGTTCGATGACGGAGGTCGCCTTGTCGAGGGGAACGGCTGCGTAATCGGTGTCGCGTACCAGGCGGCCGCCTTTGCGTCGGTAGGCGCAGAAATAAACGCGTTTGCGTTTGGCGTCGATGGCAGCGTACACTTTCGTTGCCGAGGCCGGCGCGTTGTGGGCGAGCACATCGAGCGACGGCACTCCAACAACTCCCTTGCCGAGGGCATAGGCCAGTGTCTTGGCGCACGTAATGCCCACGCGGATGCCGGTGTATGAGCCCGGCCCCTGGCTCACGGCGAACAGGTCTATATCTTCCGGCTGGAGGTCGTGCTGCTTTACGACGGCATCGATTGTGGGGATCAATTCCTTGCCGTGCCGCAGCCCTTTGGTAAAGAAGCGCTCGTCGGCGAGGGCACCGTCGACCAACAGGGCAACGCTCCCTGTGCCGGCCGATGTTTCAATGCCGATTACGCGCATATTGCAAGCCCTTGTCTCCCGGCCTTTTTGCGCCGGGTGTGATTAGATATCTTGGTTCAAGCCCTGGTCTCGTCGCCTGTACTGGGGGAAACCTTTCTGGAGAAAGGCTTTCCCCCAGACCCCCTTCCAAAGACTTTTCACAGCCGTCCCGGTGGCCGGGCCGGCTTGCTTTAACAGCCTAAGGGCTTCTGAAGGTCGTCGCCCCCCCTCAACTCTTGGACTCTTACACCAGGCCGAGCCGGCTGCCGGCCCGGCCGTGAAAAGTTTCTGAAGGGGAGCACCTTCCGAAGGCGGCGCCTTTCGGAAAAGGCGCAGGGGAAACTCTTTTCAAAGAGGTATCTGTTTAGCGTTTCCGTGTAACGACACACCTCCGTGCCCGAGCAGTACCGCCCCCTGCCGGCTTGACCGGCAGGGGCGAAAGATTGACAGGCTACGTGGGGAGAACACCCGAGCACGTTCTGCGGCCGCCGACCTTTCTTCGGAGCCTGCCAAACGGCAGGCTCCGAAGAAAGGCCACGTTGCCTGCATCTTGCTGGCAACGACATCCGCCTGCGGCGGATGCGGCGGCCCGGGATGCACGGGGGCAACACGGTTTAGCCCATCAATCTGTTGCTCCGGCGGGACAAGCCCGTCGGGGGCAGTTTCGAAGACGGGACGTGTCATTTCAGACCACGCTAAACACATACTCAAAGAGTTTCCCTCCCGCCATCTTTGCTCGAAAACGTTTCTAACAGCCCTGCCTGTGCGGACACGCAGACAGCCGCTGTGAGGCCGTGTACGCACAACTCCTGAACCGTCAAAACATAAGAAAGACCAAGATACTTAATCGCACCCTTTTGCGCCGGTGCGGTGATTTCTTTCTCGTCTTTGTCAGACTTCGGTCAGCGGTGTGCTCAGGTAGCGCTCGCCGGTGTCGGGCAGGACGACAACAATAAGCTTGCCTTTGTTTTCGGGGCGTTTTGCCACCTCGACGGCCGCGCTCGCCGCTGCTCCCGACGATATCCCGCAGAGGATGCCTTCGAGCCGGGCCATATCCTGCGCCATCTTGAACGCCTGCTCGTTGGTCACCTTTATCACTTCGTCGAGGATGTCCACATTGAGCACGTCGGGCACGAATCCGGCGCCGATCCCCTGGATCTTGTGCGGGCCGGGTTGCCCTCCGGAAAGCACGGGCGAGCCCTCCGGCTCGACTGCTACGATCCTGACCTCCGGCTTTCGTGATTTCAACACCTCGCCGACCCCGGTGATGGTGCCGCCGGTGCCGATGCCGGCAACGAAGATGTCGACCTCCCCATCGGTGTCGTTCCAGATTTCCTCCGCGGTGGTCGTGCGGTGAATGTCGGGATTGGCCGGGTTCTCAAACTGCTGCGGCATGAACGCCCCCTCGGTCTGCTCTACGAGCTCGCCTGCCTTGGCTATGGCCCCGGACATTCCTTCAGTTCCCAGCGTGAGGACAATTTCGGCCCCGAGCATCCTGAGAAGACTGCGGCGTTCGACAGACATCGTTTCGGGCATGGTGATGACCAGACGGTAGCCCTTGGCCGCGCACACGAACGCAAGCGCTATGCCGGTGTTTCCGGACGTCGGTTCAATGATGACGGACTTGTCGGGGCTGATCAGCCCCTCCCGTTCGGCCGCTTCGATCATTGCTGCGCCGATCCTGTCTTTAACGCTGCTGCATGGGTTGAACGCTTCGAGCTTCGCCACGACCTCGGCGCCCGCTCCTTGGGTTATGCGGCGCAGTCTCACCAACGGTGTATTCCCGACGGTTTCCACTATGCTTTCGCAAATCCTGCCCATTTGAATCTCCTGGTGTGCCCGTTGCGAGCAAAGCCGTGCCTTTGCCTTGTGTGATACGCCGTTGCTGTTGATTCCCGCAAACGTTGGGTCATTACCATGTTACTCAACTTGCCATCGCGGATTCCAGTCTTTTTCGGTTGAGCAGGGCGGGGGCTCCAAGGAAGCTCTTCTCCGGCGGATGAGTATTTCGCGCACGATATGATTGTCAGGGGGTAAAAAACTTACCCGGCGACATTGCTGCCGCCGGGTAGGTTTGTTTGTTATTGCTTTTTATCGGGTCGGTATTCAGCGCCGCTTGCGACGCACGAGCAGACCAAGTCCGCCCACGGCCAGCAGTGTGAGGGTGGCCGGCTCGGGGATAACTTCACTCTCGTATGTGTAAGTAATGGTCCCGCTGCCGGAAGCGCCGTACTCGGAGACGGTGATAGTCGAGTCGGACACGCCCGAGAGCACGAAGCCGCCTTGGCCGGAGACGAGGATCTCTATGGTGGCAATGCCTGTGCCGATGAATGGCGCCAGGCCGGCAGTGAGGAAATCGCTATCGCTGCCCGATCCACCCACCGGGCCAAACTCATGATAGTCGGGTCCTTCACCGGGCACGCCGTCCGTGGCGGCGACGCCCACGGGCCCCTTGGAGTCAGAGATGAGGGCCGTGGCCAGAAGACCATAGCCGCCGGCGGAGACGAAGCCGCTGAGGCTGGCCGTGATGCTGCCGGGAATCACCGAGTCATTCTCACCAGTGATATAGGCCAGTTGCTCGGCTTCTATTTCGAGCGTCACGCTCAGCAGGGACCGCGTCCCACCCAGGTCGTCGAACTGATCGAAGTACAAAGTTGTGCTGTTGGGCGAGAGAGGCATCATGAAAGTCTCGGTCTGGGGGATGACTCCTGCCACAGCTACGGGAACAGCCACCACTATAAGCGCCAGCGCCATCAACATCGCAAATTGCTTCATCACATTAACTCCTTTTTTGCAAGTTGCTCCTGCTGCAGACATCGGGTGCGGGTCCTACTGGTTCCCAGCACTTTCAGTCTGCAATCCTAAAAAACCAAAATCAGTTGTCAATGCTTACGCCACGCGTATAGTGCAAAAGGCGGGCCAAACTGATGCCATAACCTTAGCTGTTTCCTCTATAGGTTTATCTAAGGCATTATGGCGACATGATTTACAACTTCTTTTTTTTCTTGCGGGCAGCGCCTGCGCGGTTTTGCACGGTTTCGCCAATGTTGCCCCGGCCGAACGTCCTATGAATCGAGAGGACCGGTTCATCGACGCAAGTCTTTGAGGCACAAAGGCTTACGAAACGTTGCCCGGGCTGAACACGATGTTCGGCACAAGCAACAAAAACCGCCCTGGGGCAAATGGAACAACCGCGTGTTTGTTTTTCCCCGGCAGGGTCACTGAAGTGAGGAAACGAACTGAAGTGAGGAAACGATTGGAATAGGGCGCCCGGCCGACGCAACCGCGGGAGGCGCGCTCATGCATGGGCGACGTTGGTGAATGACGGTTTGAAGAACGGATCGCAGACAAGGCAAGGATGGCTGTGGCGGGCAAGGGACCCGCTCGGCCGGATCGACACGACGCAGCAGTGCACCGCCATAAGCTGAAAGGTTGCCGGCGCCTTTCGGGGGTTCAGGCGCGGCGCCGTCGGCGCATAGCCAGGCCGAGAGCGCCGGCCGCCAGGAGGGCGAGCGTTGCCGGCTCGGGGATACACTCGTACTCGTAGGTTATCGTGGCCTGACCGAAAGCCCCGAAATCCGAAACGGAGAGGGTGGAATCGGTCACGCCCGACAGCATGAAGCCTCCGGAGCCGAATATGTCGATGTAAATCAATTCGCTGCCGATGAAGGCGTCGAGGCCGGAGGTGAGGCTGTCGGAATCAGCACCCGAATTCGAGAGCGTCCCGAAATCGTGAAAGTCGGGTCCTGAGCCGGGCACTCCGTCAGATTCCGCAAGAAACGCGGGCCCGGCCGAGGATGAAATCAGGCAAGTTGTCGACAACCCTGCGCCGTTGCCGGTCAGGAAGCCGGAGAGGTTGACGGCTACGTTGCCGCTGATCGACGAGTCGTTCTCGCCGGTGATTCGGGCCGACTCTGTGGCTTCCAACTCCAGGGTCACGCTCTGCAGGATGCACATCCCGTTGTTGTCGTCGAATTGACTGAAAGACAAACTGACGCTGTTCGGCGAAAGTGGAAACTCGAAATCGTGACTCTCAGACATGGTGCCTGCCGTTGCTACGCCCGCTGCCAGCAACAGCACCCAAGCCGCAAGTAGGCCGAGTCTGTTCATATTGCTCCCCAGCAGAAATTACGCTCGTTGTGTGACAGATCTTGGACTATCTTGCGAGACCACTTTCAGCCCGAGCGGCCCGGGCGCTCTAGTGGACACGTGATATCCCTGTCTTCAGACCATAGTTGTCGGCACATTGCATTACCGCCGGTTCATATTAAGCAAAAAGCGTGCCGGGTTTCAGGATCTCGTGTGATTCTTATTGCCCGAGCCAGCCTAACATAATGCTGTGTCATCACTTACGCTTTTTATTATTTTCCCCGGGGTGCGTGTATCCCAGGTAGGTGCGATGTCAGAACTGGTAAGCCCTTTCGAGGCCCGCCGAGTCATCCGGCAATCTATTTCCTTTCGCGCGGCCACAGCACTTGCTGCTCGCGCCCCCGCAATATACGATCAGGGCGCTATTTCAATTTGACATGTGCCTTGCATTCTGTATAATATCACTTGGGGACGCGTACCACTGGTTAGTGCGACAAAGCAGATGCGGCATGCGGGCACGCCTTTGTTCCCGCCAGGTCCACAGAAAGGGGGCAAGATGGTCGGAAAAAAGCGAGTACTTGTCGTTGACGACAATCACGACACCGTAAGACTTCTTTGCCAGTCTTTAGAAGAACACGGCTATATGGCCGTTCCGGCCTACGGGGGCGTGGAAGCTATCCAAAAGGCCCGAAACGAAGACCTCGACTGTGTGCTGCTCGACATCATGATGCCTGGCTGCAGCGGCCTGAAGGTGTGCCACGAGCTGAAACGCCAGCCTGCAACGAAGCATCTGCCGATCATCATACTCTCGGCAAAGAAAGACCCGCAAGACATCTCTTACGCGAAGCTGATGGGAGCCGATGCCTATCTGACCAAGCCTGTGAAGCTGAGCAAGATGCTCGAGAGCATCGAAAGTTTCTCCCAGCGCAATCGGCCGTCTGAAACAGCCGTTGCGGGCCAGAGCGTATTATTGGTGAGCGGCGACCTGCAGTTGACGCAGACAACGCAGGCTGCCTTCGATGCAGAGCGCACAGGTGGCAGCGAGTGGTTTCACGTTGAGCTGGCGGCCGGTTGCGACAAAGCGAAAAGAATCATCGGCGAAACCGCGCCCCGGGCGGTGATCATCGACGCCGGAACATGCCCCGCAGAAGCGCCGATGCTGTGCCGCGAACTCAAGCTCAGCCCCGATACCAAGCACATTGTTGTTATCGTACTAATGCAGGATGCCGCCGACGACATCAAGTTTGCCTGGGCCAACGAATGCCTGGTCGGTCCGGTGGAGCCCGGCAAGCTGGCCGCCACACTCAAGGGCCACCTGCGGCGAACGTAAAACGTGAACGGGTGCGATTGAGTATTGTGGTCTTTGCTGTGGTTGTGACGGCTCAGGAGTTGTGCATGCAGTGCGTCATAGCCGCTGTTTGAACCGTTTTCAAGCAACGACGGCGGGGGGGAAGCTCTTTGAAAAGAGGTACTTGTTTGGCGTGCCTGCACGGGTGGGTTAGCATTTGGATGTGAAGTGCAATGGGCGTCGTGCCTACAGACCGCCCTACGGCGGGCTGCAGACACGGCAAAGCTCTAAGGAGTTATTCTGACAAGCGCTGAGAATCGTCCTATCATTCTAGTACAGCATTATTCTTCCCGTACGGATACAGTCTTTGCGCTGGACGAACTAAGAGATTGCACCGACAAGGTGGCAAGATAGATACGAGGGCCTGGCATGGAAGAACACTTTCTGAAAGACTGCGTTGAGGGTGAACCGAAGTTCTCGGCGGAGCCGCAGTATAATCCGGATGGCGACTGCATCCACTACAAGATGGCCGATGAAGCCACCTACGCAGACCGCATCATAATTGCTGCAGCGGCATGAGCCTGCGGCACAGTGCAGGATTTGCTGCGCCGTTGAATTGCCTTGGGCTCTCGCCTTTATCCGACCTCTGAACTCCTTTCGCCCATAACGACCATCACGTTTCCGGTTATTCCGCCACGGTTGCCTTCACTGCGAACAAGCACCGAAAGCGTGACCTCCGCGCCGGGCCCGCAGTCCGGCAGGGGCACGGTTACGGGGGCGGCGCCCGCGTCTACCTTGGAGGCTCGGTGCTCTCCGTTCGCGAAAACCCGGGCCGAGCCCTTGATCCCCGTGAAAGAGATCGCGGCCATTCTTCTTTCCGGATCAAAGGCCGGAAGGCGGGCGGTCGTCCTGAAAACCGCATAGCCGGGATTGTCGTCAAAAGCGGGCTGCGGACCTCTGCCGACCTCGACCGGGGGCATTGGCAGAATTCTGCGCTTCTACCGTATCTTTTGCCGGCGCAGTCTGATATAATTCTGTGTTGGATCGTGTGCGAAGGAAGTCTGACGTTTTGCTGTCATTATATTGTGGGAGCCAATCCAATGGACTCGATTGCCAGATTCTTGCCGACTTGTGCCATCGTGCTGGTTCTGCTCTGCTGCTCATTCCTGTCGGTGCCGGCGGCTCGGTGCGAGGAAAACACTGATTGGGAACTCGTAAGGTCGATGACCGACACGTTCGACGGCCCGGACGTCGGCGACACGTGGGGGCAGCTCCTCCTGACCGGGATCGATTTCGCCGATCCCAAGCGAGGCGTGATAAGCGGATTCAACGACGCAACCGAAATCCGCCACAACGGCCGCACCGAGGGGATGGTCGGCTATACCGAAGACGGCGGCCGCACGTTTCACACAATCAAGACAAAAAGTAACATGTGGACGGCCCACCACGCCGGAGGCGACACCTTCTATGTCGCAGGTGTCGGTCAACTGATGCGAAGCGACGACGCCGGCAAAACCTGGAAAAACATAGGCGGAGGAGGAGGCTCCCGCCCGCCCTCGCAACTTGACTTCGCCGACCCCGACCACGGTGTTCTGGCAATAGGCAAACTGTGTAGCACCGAGGACGGCAAGACCGTCAAGAAGCTCGAGCATCCTGCGCAGGTCCTCCATGGAGTATCAATGGGTGAGGGCGGATTTGGGGCCGCCGCCGGCCGGCACGGCGATATACTGGTCACGAACGACGGCGGAAAGACATGGAAGCGCCTCGACGGCTGGCGCACAGACGACAAGAACAAGATGGCAAACTGGTTTACCAATGCCGCGGCCGTCGGCAAGACACACGCGTGGTATGTCGGCGACAACGGCGCCGTGGTGCGAACGACCGACGGCGGAAAGACCTTCGACATTCAGCATCTGCCCAGCCTCGTGCCCGGGGTCGGCGGGGAGTTCCTCACCGCCACCCGCTTCGCCGATGCCAAGCATGGATGGGCCCTCGGAACGCACTACCTTTACAAGACCGACGACGGCGGCGAAACCTGGCAGATGCAGCAGACCGCCGGCGGCGTGAACATGTACGGGATGTCCATCCTCGACGCAAACACCGCCTGGATCACCGGGCATTACGGTGTCGTTCAGCACACCACCGACGGCGGGAAGAACTGGCAGACGCTCAACGACTACACCGATCTCTACGCGGTGGCGATGGTCGACGACAAGATCGGCTATGCCGGCGCGGAAAGCGGCGGCATGCTCAAGACCGAGGACGGCGGCCGAACGTGGAGTTTTATTCCCAGCCTGCGCGGCAGCGCCGTCGAGGCCATACAGTTCCTCAACGCCGACATCGGCTGGGTCGTCGGCGACTGGGGCCACACCGCGGCCACCACCGACGGCGGCAAGACGTGGCACCGAGGTGAGACCGACTTCTACGGCATCCTGAAGGATCTGCATTTCTTCGACAAACAACGCGGCTTGGCCGTCGGCGAGCGCGGAGCAATCGTGTCCACCACCGACGGCGGAGCCACGTGGAAGCAAATCGAAAGCCCCACAACCGAGATGCTCTACGCCGTCGATTTCCCCACGCCGCAAACAGGCTACGCCTGCGGCAAGGCCGTCGTGCTCAAGACCACCGACGGCGGGGAATCATGGGGCACGCTGAAAAGCCCGACCGATCTCGACATACTCTCCGACGTGAGGTTCACGGACGAATCGCGCGGAGTGATGGTGGGCGATATCGGGATGATATTCCTCACCGCGGACGGCGGGGATACGTGGCGGCGTGCCGGAAGCCCCACGATCGAATGGCTTCACCGCATCGAAGTCGTCGACGACAAGACGTTCCTCGTGGCAGGTTCGCGCGGGAATATCCTCCGCAGCAGCGACGGGGGAGAATCCTGGGAGAAGATGCCGTGCGGCACGCGCGACAATGTCTACTGCATCAGCCGAGGCGTGGCGGTCGGCCGGTGGGGTCAGATCCAGTTGCTCGACCCAGCCATCGACATCAAGAAGCCGATGCCCGACGATCTCGCCGTGGTGCCGCAAAACCTCATGCCCGAGCAGGTGTGGAATCGGCCGCCCGAAGACACCGCCCGGGGATCATTCAAACTTGATGAGAAGGGCTGCCTGACCGGGGTCACGGTGAACGGCAGGACCTTTCCGACCAACAAGCAATTCCCCACCTTCAAGATTCTTGTGTTCAAGGATGGCTTGCCAAGCAAGGTGAAAACCGTAGGGCCGGGCGACGAGTCGTGGGAGATCATGCCGACCGACGGAGAGATAGACGAACAAGCCTTCATCTTCGACAGCGACCTGATCACCATTCGCATGAGCTACAAGAGCAAGTCGGACCGGCTCGTGGTAACCGCCAGCGTCGTCCAGGAGAAGGAATCCAGCCTGGTAGGCATTTCGACCGGCGACGGGAAATTCCTGCGCCTGATCGGCGACTCGCCGGAGGCGCTGCGCCGCGGCGCACTAACCGTGCCCGTCGACGGCGGCGAACTCATACCCTTCACAGGCTTCACCTCAGACAGACCTGAGCTTCAGAAATGGAACAACCTCCACGGTTGGTACTTCAAGAACCGGATGGTCGCCTTCACCGATGGCGTCGGGGGCGTCATCCTCCGATCACATCAGTGGCACGCCGTGTTTACCTATGGCCAATCCCACTTCACTGGAATCCCGTTGCCCACGCGATACCTGTATCTTGGCTGGGGTTTCGACACACGCAGGGGCGGGACGTGGAATATGCAGCAGGGAATCGACAAAGGCTGGTGGGCAGGAGGGGCACCCGACTGGATGACGGCCAAGATGCCCGTCACCACCTTCGGGTTCGACATTCAGTACGTGGGCGACACCAACGGCGACGGCGACGTGAACTGGGTCGACGCCGGTGTGACCTATCGCGACGGCAACTTCCCGCGCAGCGCCATGATCGATGAGCAGCCTGCCATGTGCGGCAATGCCAATCAGACGCAGGTGAGCTTCAATTACGGATACATCCTCTGGAGCACGCCCTACTCCGGAAACACCCACAGCGACATGCGAGCCCACAGACACGGCGACGACGGCCGCCCCGCACTCGAGTGGGGCGACTTCAGCCGAAGCGTCCCTTACGAAACCGCCAGCGGTCGCATGGCCCGCTATTTCGACAAGCAGGCCGACGAGTGCAACTTCCCCCCCATGCCCGCCCACATCGGGGCCGATACGTGGACATGCGGCCTCGGCGGGGGCGACAGCACACCCGGGCATTCCCACACCGGCGAAGAAGGAACCCTCGCGAAGATCGAAGTGCTGCTAATGCTCGGGCGGCGAGGGTACCTCACTCATAGCGAGGCACTGAGCGAGTGGGGGCTGGAGGGCAACTACTTCTACGGCTGGTGGACGCCCTACGTGGGCGGCGGCGCGTGGGCCCTCGGCTTCTCGCGCTGCTGGGAATACAGCCCTACCGGAGGCTACGGCAGGGGCAGCGGCCCCCTCAGAGCGCACTTCTTCAGCAAGCCGATCCCGCTGCAAGCTGTCATCTTCCAAGGCATGACCTACTACGGCACAGGCGCCTGGGGGCCGCCGAGCTATTCGATCCTCCACGGCTGTCAACCCCAGCCCCATGATTTCCCCGGAGTACACGGCAAAGCCTTTTTTTATTACCCCTGGATGGTCCTGTGGAAGATGGTCAGCACGCATCGCGTTATGAATGTGCGTAGCCCCCAACCCGACCTGTGGGAGCTCACCTACGACGACGACAGCGTCCTTGACCTCGACGTGCGGACGAATTCCTGGGTCTACACCAAAGACGGCATCGTTTACGACGGCTACAGCCCGCCCAACCCGTATACCGATGCCGTTATGCACCCGCCGGCGTTCGGCTGGGGGATTCCAAACTCAAACGAATACGCCAAACTGTTTTCTAAAGGAAGCTTCGGCGTGTGGCGCAACGGCACGTTCACCATCAAGGTGCCGGGCATCAAGGCAGTGAAGCCGCCGCGGGTCGCCGGGATAAAGAAGGACTCCAAAAAGAAGCCGCAGGTCGGCTCCCCCTCGGACGCCCCCGCTATACCGGCCTACGAGACAAAATACAAGAACGGGGTGCTGACAATAAAGATCAAGGACAAGGATCCGAAGGCCCATCCGATACTGATATTCGAGCCGGAGGATCCGATGTAGCCGGCATCGGGTGCGACAAGGTATTATGGTTTCCGTGAATCGACGGCAACTGAAGAGAAGGCGGAAGGCGGAAGAAGATCACCGCAAAGGCGCAAAGGACGCAGAGAAGACAAGGATGAAGGATGAAGTTGGGCCTTGGACTCTTAATCTTGTCATTGATCATTGGACATTGGTCATTGAACATTGCCGCAGTGTTTCACGTGCTCGAAATGCCCGTCTTTGGTGTTTTCTGTGTTTCGCGTTTTCCTAGCCCGAAGGGCGATAGTCTGTAGCCACGGGCGTCAGCCCGTGGAAAAGATCGGCCCCATAACCCCAGAGCCCCCGCAGGGGGCGGCAGAACGGCCGCCCAAGAGGCGGGGCGACGACGAGGACGAGAGGAAATGTCGGGAACCAAGCAAGAACCATATTTCGTTGTCGCACCCCGGGCATCGCGCGCTCATTTCACGGGCACGTCGCAGAAGCCGAGGATCGGGCGACCGTCGTCATCTTCCATGCTTATCGCCGGATTTGGCGAGAGGGCGCCGTGAACGCGAACGTCCCCTTTCGTCTCGCGCGAGAGCTGCAGAATAACACGCGCACCCGCTACCGATACCCCCTCGAGTGAGACCTCACCCTCGTCGTCTTCCACTATGAACTCCGGTATGGGATACTGGTGCGCAACGATGGGCTGTCGGACATTATCGAACTCGAGCACTATCTTTCTGTGATCCTGGAACTTGGCACGCGCCAGGTCGGGCGCGCGATGGTTGCCTTCACGCCCGTATACCATCGCCAAGGCAGCCCTGGCGAAGCGCCCGCCCAGCGTGATGTTACCCCTGGCGCTCGTGTGAATGGTGTCTGAGAGGGTCAGGTCGAGCGTCGGCAGCACCGCCACATTGGGCAATGTCCTCGCCAGTTGTCGCTGCGTCTCCCGAAGAACCCCCCACAGCTTGTTGTCGAGCGGGTTGTAGTTCCCTGCAACGCGATTCAGTTGTGCCGTCAGCACTGGTAGGTCTGGGCGCCCCACGGCTTCTCTCACGGCGTTAACAAACCGCGTGAAGCGCTCGGCGTAGGTAGGCGCGTCCTCGGGATTGCAGTCACTCTCGCCCTGGTACCACAACATCCCCGCCACCCTGCCGCCGACTCTCGCTACTACGTCCATCATCATCTCATACAGGGCGGGATTGTCCGAGCCCGGATCATAAAGGCTCAGCGGCGCGCCGCCAAGGGCCAGCGGCAGCAGGCCGATCGGCACGCCGGCCGCCAGGTACACTTGCCGCGCAAATGCCAGCCACGGGCTGTGGTCCACAAAGCCGCTGTCGCGGTTGGCCGGATGCATCGTGCGGGTCGTGTCGTGGAGCGGGTGTGTGGCGAGCTTCCACTTCAGGTCCGCCCCGAACGAGTGAACGCACAGGCATGGCGGATCCTCAACGGACCCGTGGCCGTAGCCTGTGGCGTTGCTCTGCCCGGCAATGATCCACAGGTCACCCACGGCCACGTGAAAAATCCTGTCTCCCGTGATCCGCCACGGTTCCCCGTCCTGTTTCATGCACGTCTCGATTCTGTAGAGCCCGCCGGTGGGCAAGCCCCTCAGCGTTGTCTTCCACGCGTTTGGACCGGTCGATTCAACATCATGCCAGTCGCACGCCTCGCAGGGCGGTCGGTTCGTATCTTCCCGTACTACGCGCACCTGCACTGCGTGAGTGGGCTCATAATTTGATACGCCCGACAGACCGATCTCGGCCGTGCCATCCGCCTTGCGTTGAAAAATCTGCCACTCCTGCGGGCCATCAAGAATGTACGCCCCGGGGTGTTCGTACTGCTTGTCCATCTCTCATATCCTGCCATCGCCGAGGAAGTCCAATGCATTCATACAGTGGCCGTAAGACTATACAGATTGAGTGGGGTGAAATCAAGGCAAAGGGGATTTGACCACGGAGAGCACGGAGCACACTGAGAAGAAGAAAGACGCGATGCAATTCCCTTTCTGAGATTTCTCCGTGCTCTCCGTGTTCTCCGTGGTTTGATTTCCTCCTCTTCCTTTGTGCCCTTCGTGCCTTTGTGGTGGACATCTTTTCCGGCTGACGACGACTGCACACCGCAAGATCCCGAGAATCAAACACGGGCGACCCGCGCATCGCGGATCGCCCGTGTTGGCTTTCGGGCAAGGGAGATCAGATGCGGGCTATCTGCAGGGCGAGTTGAGATGGTTCCGCACGTATATCATGTCGAGAATGTTCACCTTGCCGTCTCCGGTCACGTCGCTGTCGACTCGCCTGCGGGACGCTTCCACCGTATTGCCGTAAGCGCCTATGTTGATGGCGCAGCCGTTCGGAAGCGTCTCGTTCGACCTGTCCTCGGGCTCTTGGCTATCGCCGCCGTCGATGCACAGGCTCGTGACCTCGTCGAGGACAAAGAGGCCGAGCCCACTGTGCCACCTGCCGTATTCTGACTTGAGGTGGTAATCGCCGTTGTTGGCGAAGAGGGGGTCTTCGTCGATGTTCCCGTCGCCGGCGTCCCCATCTTCGATACAAGAGTAGGTTGCCGTGCAATCATGCAGGTCGTCGCCATTGCCCCAGACGATGCAGTTCTTAATCGTCGGCGAGGAGCTATTGCAGTAAACACCACCACCGGGGTTGCCCGCAATGGTGTTGTTTGTGATCCCCGGCGAGGAGTTGTTGAGGCAGGCTATACCGCCCCCCTCGGTTGCCGTGTTGTGGCTTATGATGTTGTGACTGACAGTCGGCGATGAAGAGCTTTCGCACGCGATGCCGCCGCCGTCCGCAGCATAGCCGTTCTTGATCGTAAATCCTTCGACAATCGAATCCGGGCCCTCGCCGCTCTGGAAGATGAACCCTCGATGCGGGTTAAGATCGGTGCCCTCGGCGTTGATGATGCAGTTCGTGGGGCCGTTCTCCGAGCGGACGGTTATTGCCTTGCCTCCGAAGTTGAGGTCACGGTTGCCGCCGCCCGTGTACGTGCCGTCGAGGACGATGACAATATCGCAGTCCCACGCCGCGTCGATGGCCTCCTGAATCGTATCGAACGGGTGCTCGGGCGAGCCGTCCTCGTCGGGGTCACTGCACGTGGGATCGCCCGGGCACGGGTCGTTGGAGGCGTCGTCGTCGACGTGAAGGGCTAATGAGGCCAAGGGATTGGCAAACTTGTGGCCCTGCTTGTACAGGCATGCCAAGCCGGTCCATCCGCTACTGGCAACGTGCAGGAGCTTGTAGTACCATGCGTCGCCGTAGCCAGTCCAAGCTCCCTCGGGGGCCGGTGTGGCTACGAGGCCGAGGCCGTCTTCTATGCCGTCGTTGGGCGGTGCGGCGTTACGTCGGATCCAGTCAAGGCAGGTGAACAAAGGCGTCGCATCCGCGGCCCGGCCTATCCGTAAGAAGGCCATCGCCCCACCCGCCGTAGCCTCGGTCTGGACATTTGTTCCCACGTCACTAAATTTCGCGCCAGTACAGATCTCCGGGCAGCAATTGACAAGAAGATTGTCCCACACCCATTGCATGACCTTTTCAGCCCTTGCTTTCGAGTCAATACGGGCCAGGGTGGCCCATGTTTGGGCGTCCGTGGGGATTGGGGATTCATTCGGCGTGCATCCGTCATCAAGTGTACCTGTCCAGTAGTATCCCCTTTGCGGATCTACCTCCACGTACATTGACTTCACGAAATCCTGAGCATGCTTCGCCATTTCTTGCCATTTCACTTTGCCGGTCAGCTCGAAGAGCGCCCGAGCAAACACATAGACGTCGATGTTGTGTTCCGTGCTCTTCCACGTGATTGGAGTCTGGCCCCAATCTTTATAGCCGCCGGTAAAACCACCCTCACATCTCTCGTCTTTACAATGGTCGAGGATCCATTGCGCTTTCTCCTCCGCAACCTCCAGGTACTGTTGTATGGTCACGAAGCAGTCCGACCGCTTTCCCACAGAATAGAACCGGGTCAGCGCGATTCCAAACCAGGCCATGTTTCCAACACCCACATTCGGGTCCATAATCCACAGTAGATCGTCTGCGTGGTAAGCCGCTCGTATTCTTCCGTCCCCGATCGGGTCATTCTCCTCGAGGAAGATTAGAGCATCGAGCAACTCCTTGGCCAGGCTGAGTCTTGAACACGCGTCTTCGTTTCGGCCATTGTCGAGGTCAAGCTCCGCCAGAGCGATAAAGAACAGAGCTGCCACCGATTGATCGTAGACGTCCCCTCGGTAGCACATTTCCCCCAGCGGAGGTGGGGCACAAGGGGGACCATCAGGGCAGGGCAGCGGGTCGAGCTCATTTGGCGGAAAGGTCTCGCACGTGGCCCAACCGAAGGTCTGCACGAGTGGAGGCTGGTCAGGCGGTCTAACCGAATCAAATCGGTGAATCTGGAGGATCAGGAAGTCCTCAACGCTCCCGACCATCTCCCCACACTCATCGGGGAAATCTACATCCGCAGCTTTGGTCATGTCACACGAGACGCAAATGGCCCAGATCGACGCGGCAATTGTGATTGCAGGTACGATTGTGAATGAGTGGCTTCTCATTTGTGAGCCTCCTTATCATAATGACGGTTGGGCAGGTTAGCCCAACTTCCTTGCCTCTGGCGAATTGAGAAACTTCTACACGCGCGCATCTTCATCATCTGCTTCTCACACCTTCTTTCTATCTCCGATGGCGCAAAAGGCCCGAAGATCGAATGACAAAAGCGGCATTTTGTTCTTGTACTGCCCGGCGCTCATGTCCCACGTATTCTGATCATTATACTCTCGGCTGGAGGGCTGTCAAGGAAAAACTCGAGGATACAGGAAAAGAAAACCGCAAAGGCGCAAAGGCAGCAAAGGAAGAGCCGGAAATGAAACCACGGAGAACACGGAGTTCACGGAGAAGAGATTCACCACAGAGACACCCGCCGCCGCGGGGCTATGGCGGGCAAGCAGAGAAGAGAAGAAAATGAGTTGTGGGTTATGAGTTCTTGTCTTCTATCTTCTTTGCGCTCTTTGCGCCTTTGCGGTGATTTCTTTGGCGGTTGGCTACTCGCTTTTCGACAGCGCCTCGTAGTAGCTTTTGAGGAGGTCTTCGTAACCGCGCGGGGGTTTGCCGTCGGTTGAATCGAGGATTTCCTTTTGGACCTGAGTGGGCAGGCGGCTTGACCAGTCGCGATTGATCCGCACCTGGTCGTTGACGAATCGCCGGGTGTCTTCGATTCCCTTGAGGACCACCTTCCGTTTGCGGAGGGCGGCACGGTACCGGCCCTGAGTGAGGTCCTCCTCGATGGAGCGAAGGCTCTCGACCGTCTCCCTGAAGAGCGACGGCCAGCGTGCCACCTGGAATCGAGCGGAGATTTTTTCGGCCTTGTTTCTCAGCGCGGCCTGACGTTTCGCCAGTGACTTGAGCTTGAGCTGCAATTCGGGCGGGACCGGCCCTTCCATCCCCTCCTGGGCCGCTCCCGAGATCTTCCCGCCGCCGGTGGAACCGCCCGGCGGCTCGTTGCCGGTGTCCTTCACGATTCCTTGTTCGAAAGGATCGGGCGTGAGGCGCGTGGGCGTTTTTCTGCCGCCTTTGCCAGTTGCCGTTTCTTCGACAAACTCGCCGGACGACTTCCCCGTGCGGCCCTCGCCCGACCGCCCGCCCATCTCGCTGGAGTTCGGCAGGCGATTGCCTGTCACCCCCTGTGCGCTCATGTTCTGTATCGGGCCGTCCATCGCGTCCCACCCGGCCCCCTTGTCGAGCGAATCGGCCCAGGCGCTGGTGGCGTCTTCCATGTCGTCGAAGATGTCCTCCTCCTCTTCCATCAGGTCGCCGATAAGATCTTCGAGCTCCTTGGGCAGTTCGGCCATCGGCGTTTCGTAGTCGCCCAGGGCTTCCTCCATCTTCCACTGATCGCGATCCGGGGTGTCGGGCAGCCACTTCTCGATGTGCGTAGTGAGTGCTTCGGCAAGCTCGAGGCCGTTGTCTTCGAGCGCGGTGGCGATCTCGGTCGCCTTCTTCTTCAGTGCGTCTTTTGCCATTTGAACTTCGCTCTGCACCTCGACCAGCTCTTTGAGCATCGAAGGGTTCGAAAAGTCCTGCACCGGCAGCTTGCTCAGGTCGGTGTAGACCTCCTTCATGAACCTGGACCACTTCTCCTCCGTCGCGGCCAGCTCCTCAAGGAGCTTTTCGTCCTGCTCGGTGAAATCATCCACGGGCCGCTTGGCGAGGTCGGCCGTCGCGTCGATGACCTTTTTCTGCTCCTTCGCGAATTCCTTTAGTTTGTCGGCGAGATCCTTCAGCTTCTCCACGACGTCCGAGGGCATGTCGTATCCGTCGTCGAGGTCGGGCTTGTTGATCTGTTCGGCCAGTTCGGGCATGACGCCGAGTACTTTCTCCAGGGCGGCGATGATCGCGTCCTGATCTTCAACGACCGCCGCCAGGGCCGCATCCGCCTGCTCGTCGTCCGCCGCGCGTTCAAGGCGTTCAGCTTCTTTGACCGCCGCGGCCATTTCGTTTGCGGTGAGATAAAACAGCACCTCCCTCACGCGGCGCGTGAGGCTTTCCGATGCATCCATCTTCTCTGCGAGCCGGATGGTCTTGCCGCGAATATCGGCCTGCTTAAGCTTCAGGTCGGCCCCGGCCCCGCGGCGGCCGTTGAGGTCGGCGTTCTCAGCATCTGCCGCGGTGGTCCGTGCGAATCGCTGGGCTTTCAGGATTTCGACCAGGCGCCTCTCCCAGTCGCCGAGTTCCTTTTGCTTCGCGGCGATCTTTTCGACTCGCCTCTCGATGTTTATCGTGTATTTCGGCGTGCGCGCCCTTCCGGGGGCCGAGACCTCATTGTTGTCGACCGCCTCAGCATAGTACACCAGCTTTGTTCCCGGCCCCCATTTTTCGGCGTCGAGATGCCAGTCGAAAGTCGGGGCGAATTCCTTCCGGCCAATATCCTTCCAGTCGTGCAGCCTTCGTATGGGCGCGTTTGCCGAATCTTGAAAGAATATGGCGATCTCATCCAGGCCGTAGTCGTCTGCCGCGCGAATAGCCAGCTTCACCGTTTCGTCGGGGGCCGCAGTTGTCTCCTTGCCTGGGTGGGTGAAGCGAATCACAGGCTTGCGGTCGGGCAGGGCCCTGATCATGCGCGAGATCGGGTTCTTGTTGGCGCGGCCTTGAGCGTCTTCAATGTGAATGGTATAAAAGGAATCGTCTTTGACTGTGAGGGCGGCGGCGCCGGCGCGGGCGTTATTCTCATTCGTTTTCAGGTGAACCGCCGTATCGCCGCCGACCAGCAGATGCCCCTTTGCGATATCCCTGGTCGAGGCGACCGTGACCACGACAAGCGTCCCCTTCACGGCGCGGATATCCCCCCGCGAATTCTTTTCGAGCAGATCCTTCAGACCGGTGTAGGGCGGAAACCGGTAGGCCACGTCCACCCGTTCGACCTCCGGCCTGCGGGCAACGGTCACCTTGAATGCCCGCGTTTCGCTGTCGCCGATCCTCAGCCGGTATGAGAACGGCGTTCGGATGTCGTTGATGCGATAGGCGAACCGCCTCACGGCCGCGTCGCCGCTGAGTGGGCTCATCTGCCTGGTTATGGTCTCTGCTCGCCCCTCGGGCGTGTAGAGGATCACGCCTTCGGTCTCTTCGGCGCCCGTGTGAGCGGTCGCCGAGATCGCCAGGTCGTCGCCGTAGAAGACTTCGGCGTCGCCGGGCTCGACCTCCGCAATCTTCACACTGCCCACGACGGGGGTGTAGCTGAAGGGATTCAGCAGCCTGTCGACGGCGTTGGCGATGCGCTCGCTGCGACGCGCCCCAAACAGGAGGCAGACAAAAACCGCCGCGCAAAACAGCGACGCCCCGCCGATCCGCGCCAGGCGGACCTTGCTCACCGATTCCTTCAGATCGAAGGCCTGGCTCTCGCGGAAGGCATCCGATATGATCCGGCCTACCAGCGGCTGACCTCGCACGAGGTCGTCCTTGCCGAGCTGAACGCTGTTGATCAGCGAGTTTCGCAGCCGAGGGAAGCTGTTTTCCACGCGAATCGCGATCTGCTCGTGACGCGGCTTGCGGGCGAGTGTCCTGAGGGCAAGTGCAAGGCACACGGCGATGCCCGTCCCGTACATGCACCACAGCAGCAGGTGAAAAGCCGTTGCGATGGACGGGGCAGTCGGGTGGAAGGCAAGCTCGCAGAGCACAGCCGCGGCCGGCACGGCGAGCACAACGCACATCAGCAGCAGCGACCGCTCCGCAATCCGCACCGCAGCCAGATGCCGCCCTACATCGCCCAGCAGGCCAAGCAGCGCGTCGTAGTGCCGATACGGTTTCTCTTCCACGCTCACCTCGCGGCTCAGTTCAGTGGGACGTCTTTAGCGTAGGCGACAGAGGCAACGTTGCGCATGGGCCAAGCGCGCGTGGTGCCTGAATTCGTCGTCGTCCTCGAATGGCTCTGCCGCCCCCTACGGGGGCTCTGCAGTTTTGGGCGATCGTTTTCCACGGGCTCACGCCCGTGGCTACAGACTACCGCCCTACGGGCTAGCAAACCTGAAACGCTACTATCCAGTGTTCGCCAATGTCCGTCACTGCCGCCCTCTTGTCCGCCGTAAGACTTCTGAAGGCGGGTCGGGCTAGCAAGCAAGCCTGAAACAAACAGCTTTCCGCCGCAAGTCGCCACCGAGCCACAGCCGCTAAGGCAACGCTGCGGCTCCCGCAGGCGGGTCTGCCGGCCAAAGAAATCTCTCTTTGCCCCACTTGAATTGCTCGTCCTATTTGTTTTTTTGGACACTAAACGCGTACGTTCAGTGGGTCATCGAATAAACGATGGCGTTCGCTCCGATCCTCAGGGCGTCGTGCGAAGTGTATCCGAGGGAATAAGGGTGCGATATGCCTTCCCAACCGTTGCCGAGATCATAGGGGCTGTAGATCACGCACAGTTGCCCGCCCACACTTACTCCCTCGATCACGGGCGTGTGGAGATCGGGATTCTGCTCCTGCATCCATTCGCTGTAGGTCACCTTCTCGATCGGGTAAAGAGATGAGAACAACGGATGATCGAGCGGTATCTTCTGCAACGCGTCCCCATCGAATATTTCAGCCATTTCGCGCCTGAAGGCGACGTCGAACGCCTTGCGCCCACAGCAGGCGTTGGCAAGCATCACGCCGCCGTTGCGGAAATAGCTTCGGAGCGCGGCGACTTCCCGGTCGGTGAAGTCAAAATCCTCGTGGCCGGTCATGTAGATAAACGGGTATTTGAACGCGTCGATGTTTCTCAGGTCGACGTCGGCCCGCGCAAACTGCACGTCGATCGTCGTGTTGGCGGCAAGGAACTTCAGGAGGTTGGGCACGGCCGTGGGGTCGGGGTCCCAGTCGCCGCCGTGGATCACCTGTCCGAAAACAAGTTGCTCACGGGTCGGCTCGTCTTGCTCGAGGTAGACCTTCTGGAGGCTGTATGCCTTGCCGTACTGGTAGCTGGCCAGCACGTAGGTGATGATGTTTGTACCGATCTTGATGGCGTCGTCGATGTGAATCCGCTTGCCCTGGGGGTGCTCGTGCCGCGCCCATCCGCAGCTCATGTCGTGCGTGCTGAGGATCACCGCCAGCCTGCAGCCGATGTTCATTCCCCTCAGGTTCGGTTTGCCCTTGCGGGGTGCGTTGCCCTCCTCCTTATAGGTCACCTGTTCCACGTCGTAGAAGCAGTGGTACAGCGGGTCGTCGGGGCTTATCACGCGGAACGGCCTGTCGGGGAACATCTTCTTTACGTTTCTGACGAACGCCACGGAAAACTCATTCGCCCCGCAGCAGGCGTCGCCGATGAGCGTGCCGCCATCGCGGAGGTACCACCCCAGCCGCTGGAGCTCTTCGTCGCTGAAAGTGAAGTCGTAGTGTCCGGTAAAGTAAAGTACCGGCAGCTCGGCGGGGTTGTATGAGAAGTTCGCCAGGGGCGTTTCGATGTAGCGATAGCTGATTCCGAGCTTGGCGTTTGCGAAGTTGAGCAAGTGGTGGAGGTCGGTCGTATCGCTGCGCCAGTCGCGGTAGCTGAAGCGGCGGCCGTCTTCGGTTGTCACCCACACCAGCTTGCCGTACTGGATCTTCCCGATGAGGGCGGGTTTGGCGGGCTCGCGTTTTCGTTCGGACCTCCTGAGGGGGGTTGCCGGCAGAGGCAGCGGAGGGAATCCCTCGCCCGCCTTGATCCTGCTTGGCTTCGGCGGCGGGGGCGGCTCCCAGTCGGCCGGGGCAAAACTACCGGCCAGAAATGCCACCAGGAGGACAAGCGCTGTTATTCGGATTGCTTTCCGTGCGAACATATCTCGATTCCCTTTCGACGTAAAGGACACCCACCCCTCTGTATTAAAGATCGGCCGAAGTACAAGGTTACTACATAAATTGGAAGATGTCAAGCAAAATGATCTGGAAAACGCCACGAGCACGCTGCGAGGCGCACGGTTTTCATTGTTCATTTTGCATTCTTGTCCCCCGCCGTTCCTACGTTCAGCGTAGCAGCGAGCACCCCCAATCTGTGGGGGATCGCTAACGGCTTGCCGCTTCAGTACTTACAACGTGCCGCACGCGGCGCGCACTGCCTCTTCCAACAATTTCTGTAGTGCGTCCGCCACTGCCATAGGCCCGAGCAATGTTCTTAAGTCGTTATTGTGTCGCATCTTTCGCATGGAGTGGCGAGTTCGGCACGCCGTTTGCAGGTAACAACGTAACTGCATAAGCAAAAGCGGGGAGCAGACCACAACCGACCGTTCCTGATTGAAGAAAGACGTGACCGCGGGACGGCCGAGGAGGCTGCTATGAGCGAAGAGTATCTGGATTGTTCCGTCGAGGTCAAGCCGGTCGGGACAGAGGATGAGACAAGTGACCCGGCAAGCCGCCGTACGACCGAAAGAATGGCGGGTGAAGGCGTGGCCACGTCGGTCCGCCAGGCAGGCTTTCATAAGCTTGGGGCAATGCATTCGGTAAGTGTTCTCGACATAGGCTCCGGAGGCATCAGCTTTGAATCAACCGCGGCGATGGCGACCGGCCAGAAGGTTGAGCTGTCGATGGACACTCCCGTCAGGAACGGCGTAAAGGCCGTGGGTAGAGTGAAGTACTGCATCCGCTGGGCCGGGGGTTTTCGAATAGGCGTGGAATTTATCGAAATCAATTCTGCAGATCAGAAGATACTGACAAGAAAGTTTTTCGAACTTCCTCACTGAGCTGTGTCTCGTTAATGACCAAGGTACGGTCTGTGAAGGTCCGGGTCCGTTCGCCATATAAGCCCTGTGGCAGCGGACCCGAATTATTTGCTTTCCCTCTCCGCCGCCCGCCGGCGTCGCCTTCGCTTCACTTCTGTTTTCTCGCCGCTGAGAAGCGTTGGAGTGTCTTGATGACTTCCTCATCGGTTGTCTGGCTGAAATCCTCATAGAACTGCCCCACTGCCGCGAAGAAAGCCGGCGTGGAGAGGCATACGAGGTCGTCGACCATCATCGCGATCTGATCCACGTTTTCCGGCGGCCCGACCGGCAGCGCCACGATGAGCCTCCCCGGGTCTTGTGTCTTCGTGCCCTGTATCGACGAAATCATGGTGGCACCCGTGGCTATGCCGTCGTCGGCAATGATAACCACCCTGTCCCGGATCTCAGCCCTGGGTCTGTCGCCCCTGTATGCCGCCGCGCGCCTTTGGGCCTCTTTGCGCTGACGTTCGGTTTCTTCTTCGATGTACCGCCGCGACACTCCCAGGGAGCGAATGATGCTTTCGTTCAGATAAGGCTTCTCGGCGCCTTCCATCAGTGAGCCGATGGCAAGCTCAGGGTTTGAGGGTGCGCCGAGCTTTCGCACGATCACGACGTCGAGATCGCAGCCCAACTCTTCGGCGATCACGCCCCCAACAACCACCCCGCCGCGCGGAATCGCCAGGACAAGGGCGTCGGGGCCGGCCAGCTCGGCGAGGTGTTCGGCCAGGATGCGCCCCGCTTCGGTTCGGTTCCGGAATATCCTCTCTTCTCTCGATACGATTTCTACGCTCATTTGTGTCACCCCTCAATTATCAAGCCTTTGGCATAGTCTTTGCCGCCTCCACGCCTCCTCTATTTATCGGCAACTCGTCCTGCTCGTGAATCGCATCACTGGCCGGTTTCTTCTTCCGCTTCCCTCTCCAGCTTTTGGGCTACCTCGTCCTTGTGCTCCCGCCACCACTCACGCCAGAGGCGCTGAATGCCCTTCCAGGTGTACATCCAGCGGTTTTCGCGCCTTACAACGCTCGCACCCGTCATTACGTGCAAGCCGTAGAGTGCAAAGTCTCTCCTGTTCTTCTCGGTGATCTGCGAGGCAAATGCCTCAAACACCTCCTTGCCGCCGATCCCGGCCATGGCTGTGGTTATGAAGAGCGTTCGATCCCACTGGTCTCTGTCGCGCTGCGGGTTGCTTTCCACAAAATACCCCGCCAGTGCCCGGGCCGCCTCCGGTGCGCGTATGCGGCCCAGAGCCGCGCACACCTGCCTGTTCATCACCCACGACTCGTCGCGCTTCAGAAGCTCAAGGAGCGCGGGCACGGCTTTTTGCGACCGAACTTTGCCGAGGCCCTCTATTGCGATGTAACGCAGCTCGGCGTCGGTCATCAGCTCCAGCAGGTGCGGCTCGGCGTCGGCAATGCGCAGGTCCCCCGCAGCTCGCAGGATTTGCGGATTGCGCAGCATCGCGGGCGCCCGCCGTATAATGTCCTTGTAGCACGAGAGAAGCTTTTTGTCTTTTCGCGCCGACTCCGCCGGATAGCTTGCCGACACGAGCGCTGCGGTTCGGATCTCCTCGTCAGTTTCGTGCTGCCACACGCCGAGCAGCTTTTCGACCTTGGCCGCGTCGGTTGAGCCACGGAGGGCTCGAGCGGCCGCCAGGCGAATATCCCGCGTGGGATCGGTGCACATTTCGGTGAGAAACGGCGTGGCCTCTTCCGGCGTCTGCGCCCGCGCGACCCCTTCGATCACGGCGCGTTTCACGGTATCGGACGCGCCGCTTGCCCGGTCGCACACTGCGGCGGCGCTTGAATCGCTCAGCAGACGGGCCAGGGTGCGCGCCGCCCGGTGGCGCACGCGAGGAGCCGGATCGTCCATCGCCGTGAAAAGGAGGCCTATCGTGTCTTTGTTGAGGGACAGCTCCTGCAGCTTCGTGGCCGCGGAGTAGCGTACTTCCCACTCGGGCGAGGCGAGGTCCCTCTGGAGGCCTCGCACGCCCGTGCAGCCGGCAATCAACAAGAAAGCAAAAGCCAGTGCCTTTGGGTTGCCTCTCATTTTAGGTTCTTCCGGATCCATTGCGGGCGGCGCCAGACAGCCAACTCGCACCTCTTTGGGCACACAGGCCGTGTGCCCCTACACAGAAACGCGCCCCGCGCCGGCGCGCATGTAGGGGCGGACGGCTTGTCCGCCCTCTTGGGGCACACAGGCCGTGTGGTATGTGTTTAGCGTTTCCGTGTAACGATACACCTCCGTGCCCAAGCAGTACCGCCCCCTGCCGGCTTGACCGGCAGGGGCGAAAGATTGACAGGCTACGTGGGGAGAACACCGACCTCCGTTCTGCGGCCGCCGACCTTTCTTCCGAGCCTGCCAAACGGCAGGCTCCGAAGAAAGGCCACGTTGCCTGCATCCTGCTGGCAACGACATCCGCCTGCGGCGGATGCCGCGGCCCGGAATGCACGGGGGCAACACGGTTTAGCCTATCAATCTGTTGCTCCGGCGGGACAAGCCCGTCGGGGGCACTTTCGAACACGGAACGTGCCATTTCAGACCACGCTAAAGACACAAGCCGTGTGCCCCTACATGCCAGCCGCCGAGCGTTATTCCCGGTAACGAGGCGATCGAGCGCTCGTCCACACATTAATCCCATCCCTACCAGTAAAGTGCACCGAACGGCGGCAGCACATATCCCTCGTGCCCTTCCGCCGCACCGGTGGGGCTAACCATCTGTTCGGCCACGGCCTGCCCCTTGCAGCCATTGAGAACCGCCTTGCCCATCAGGTGATGCTGCGCGTTGCGAACGCTCATGATGTGCACGAATCCCGCGTGGACCGTCTCCTTGCTCGAGATGCCCAGGTTATTGCCATGACCGAAATACACCACCGCGTAGGTGTTGGAGCCCTTGATTATCCGCGCGATGTCCTGCCTGCTCGCGTCGCCGATGGTCGTGACGTGGTAGCCTTCGGCTGTAGGCGCTGCGGGCCGCAACACATACGCGGCGCCGATGGGTCTGGTCAGGTGCGACCAGATGCTCTCGGGATAATCGATTGTCCATTGAAAAGCGTAACCCAGGTAGGGAACGTACGCGACCGGGTTGTAGATCGACGCGTCGCCCATTACCAGGTAGACGCGATTGGGGAGCGTATATCGCTTGCCGAGAGCCGGGGCGGCATCCAGTACAGGCTCACCGTCGACGTCTTGCGCCCACCATTGGTGTTCGATGGGGTCCAGACCGCTGAGCTCGCCCAGACGCTGCCAGGTGCATTCATCGGCGCTGGTGCAGAACCAGATGGAGCGATCAAGATGAGGAAGACGGATGTAATTCCATCCACCGGCGCCGATGGCCCGGGCTGGCCAGTCGAACGCGACTTCCGGCGAACTTCGGCATCCGGTGCAGGGCGCAAGCAGTGCAAGGCAGAGAAGAAGCAAGAACGGGCCGGCATTCGGCTTCGGCGTGCACAACAGGCTATCCCCGAAAGGCGCAGGCGAGCCGACACGGCGCCGGCTCGCCCGTGGTGAATCCGATTTACAGCGCCATAGCAGCGTGAACCACAATCGCCACGGCAATGAGCATTCCGGCGGCAAGCGTCCCCGCCGCAACGTTCTTGCCCTCGGAGATTTCCTTGTTCATATCGAACGGCGTGGCGATATCAAGGACCCTGTAGCCTATCAGAAGGATCACCAGGCCCACGATGCCGAAGATGACGGTCGCCAAAAGCGGTTTGAACAAGCCGCTGACGATACTTTCCGCCTCCGGGGCTGCTTCTCCAGTTTCGGCGAGAGCCGCGGTCAGTCCGCCGGAAAGAACGATCAATACAGCCACCATCAATCCGAGTGTTTTCAACTTTCGTGCCATGTTTCCGATCTCCTTTTCAGAAAAATTCACGCTCCCAGTTCTTCGATGTATTTCCCTTCATCTTCTTCCGAAGGGTAAACGTAAACGTCGCTGCGGTCGATGCCGCAGCCGAGGAATTGCATCGCGTGGCCGCCGCAGCGCTCGATCAGCAGCACGGCGCCTTCTTCGCTTTCGTAGTCGAAGATTTTGGCGTCGTACTTGATTTCGCGATTCTCGGTGCGGACGGCAAGTTCGACGGGCGAGTCAAAGGTCAGTTGAAATTCTTCTGCGCCGCCCGCGTCAAATTCCAGCGTCATCACATCGGGCGGGTCGTCCTCGGTGTCGTGCTCGTTGTCCAGCACGAACCGCCCGGCGGTCACCTCGTCGTTTTCGAGGTCTTCGTCAACGGCGAGAAAAACGGTTTCACTGCCGGACTGTTCGAGCTTGTAAACGTATCGGCGAAGGTCGGGCGACGAGTAAGTACGCCTTTCCGTGACCGTATAACTGACAGGATCGTGATCGGGCGAGTTCTCGATCGTGTAGGAGTCGCGAAGCTCCACGATGCTGCCCAGTTGGATGCCGATCAGCTCGTCCTTGCGCTCGGGCTTGGGCCGCCGAAACCGGTCGAATAGTGCCACGGGGAGCCTCCTGTGCTCAGAAGTATCCTTGGTTGTAGAGCCTGAAAGCCACGACGCCGGCAACGCAGATGGCTCCGAAGATCAGCATGAACCACGTGCCTCCGGAGGTGGAGCGTTCGACGTTTACCGTGTACTCCCGCTCTGGCGGCTCGGTGTATTTAGGAGCCGCACCGCTTTCGTCGGGCAGTTCCGCCACAGTCACCTCGCTCGCCTTGGCTCCGTAGAATTCGTCGGGGTTCTTGTCTACGTAGTCCTTTATGTAGTCCGTATCGCGGCTGGTGCCGGGGTCCACGTAGTTCTTGTTCGGCTCAGTGCCCTGATTTTCGTAGTATTCCTGCCACTGCTGCTGTTCCTTCTGCTTCTCCGGTGGCCAGTGGGAAGTATCGTAGTCGCGATGATGATGATACCACAGCCTGCTATGGTGCAGGCGGTGATTGTAGGAATCGTGGAAGTACATCATCGCGCCGCCGATCAGGAGGCCGTTCATAAACGATCTGCTCGCGCCGAGGGAATACATGGAATAGCCAGGCACGTAGGCGATGTCGTGGTAGCGGCGCCCGCCGAGCCGCGTATTGTAGGTGTTGCGCGATGCAACACGCTGCTGCCGCACGAGCTTGCGCTGGTTGCTCTTGACCTGCCGCGTGTATTTGCGGTTCTTCACACGCAGGGCCCGCCGCTGTTTGGGTGTCATTTTCTTCGCGGCGAGGGATCTGGACCTCGAGGCCCGGCTCATGCTTCGCGACCGCCCGGAGCTCTTGCTGCGGCGGCCCCACAACGAAGATCCGCGGGAAGACCTCCTGCTGCCCCAACTCCTCGAGCGTGAGAACCCCCGGAAGCCACCTCCCCGGAATCCGCCCCCGAAGCCCCGCGCCTCGGCCAAGTGGCCCGGCAGGAGCATCAGGACGACCATCACAGCGCCCATCAGCTTGATGAGCTTGTCTTTACCAAACACGTTGCCTCCTTTCCCGTTTTGTGGCCGAGGGGCCGGTCATCCCGGCAGCTCGCCCAGTACCGCTTCTTCAAAATCGTCCACACTCGCCGGACGGTTCCGGCCCGTTATCAACAGCACGTCGCCTTCTTGCAGGCAATCGGCGGGCTCCGACAGCCATTCGGGCTCACCGGCCCTGACGTGCACCAGCAGTTTGAATCCCCCGCCCGCCCCGGTCTTCTTCTTGCGGAGGGCGATCAGGGCGCTCTCGACCTCGACCACGGCCGTGCCTGCGAGTTTATTGACGGTGATACTGTAAGGCATGCATCCTTCGGTGTTTCTGGCAAGATTGTCGAGGGCGCGTGCAACGAAAGGATCGCTCATTTCCTGGACCGCCACTTTTATGGCGAGGTCCAGCGTCACAAGCGCCCTGCTTTCTTCGAAGAGATGCTTGTTCTGACCGTCGACGCACACGGGGATTATTCGCGCCTCGGTCTGCCTGCGCAGCACGCTGATGACCGTGTGCGTGGCCGCGTCGGAATCGGGCAGTTCCGGCGAACGCGGCAGCACCAGCACATAGCGGGCCGCTGCAAGGTTGGCCCGTTTGTAGGTGTCGACGTCGATAGTGTTGCCGCGCACGAAGCTCACGCTTTCGAAATACTCGCTCGACGGAAGCCTTTCGAGGACCGGGTCGATAACGCAGACCGGCAGGTCGGCCAAAGACGGCTCGCTCTTGAGTTCGCGCATCAGCACGCGGACCCAATGTTCGCCGGGGAAGTTGACGATCACAACTCCGCCCTGTTCTTTGAAGTCCTTCATGCCCGACCGCACCATCTCTTTCTGTTTTACGATGTACGACACGATGTTTGAGATCGCCAGCGGGAGACAGGCCACTCCTACGCCGTACATGAGGAACATCGTGGCCAGCCTGCCGGGGATCGTCGCGGGCGACAGGTCGCCGTAGCCGACCGTGGTGATGCTCGTGGCGCTGTACCAAACGCTGTCGAAAAGCCCCGGCGGGTTCTCCTGTTTGCTCTCAAAATAATAAAACGACAGCGTGTTGAGAGCGAAACAAACGGCGACCACAAGAAAGATGTACGACAGCCCCCGGAGGTCGGGGTCTTTGAAGATCTGCCTTCCCTTGAGGAATATGATGAATCGCGCGAGCACGTGCCTGGCCTATTTCTTGCCTTTCTTTTCCATCTTGGCCTTCAATGCGGCGAGGTCGTCGTCTACTTCGGTATCCCCAAGAGCTTTGAACTCCTTTTCGAGATCGGATTCCACGTCCACCGAAAGCTCGAGCTCGGCGTCGGTCCGCGCTTCGAGGCCACCGACTTTCTGCTCCATCCGGGAAAACGTGTCGAAGGCGCCCGAGCTGTCCATCCCGGAGATCGCCGATTGAATTTTCTTCTGGGCCTGGGCGGTCTTCTGCCGGGCTACGATCGACGATCTCTTGCGCCGGGCCTGCTGTATCTTCTGGTCGAGGTCGCGCAGCCGCTCTTTGAGCTTCTCGCAATTCTGCACAGAGGCCTCCCACTGCGGCTTGAGTGTCTCGACAACAGAGCCGTGCTCTTTTTTGCGGGCCAGGGCCTTTTTCGCCAGGTCGTCTTTGCCTTCCTTGACGGCGGCCATGGCGCGCGACTCCCATTCCGATGCCTGCCGGGCGTTGTCGTCAATCTCCTTCTTCAGGCTCTTCTCGCCGGCCATCGCAGTGGCCACGCCGCTCTTGGCCTTGCGATACTGGTCGTCCATCTCCCGCAGCATCTGGTCGAGCATCTTCTCGGGGTCTTCGAGGCTATCGAGGGCCGCATTTGCGTTGGCTTTGAAGACCGAACTCACTCGTGCAAAGAAACCAGCCATCTTCTTCTCCCTTCGTGTTTATTTGTTCAGGTATTCTTCTGTCATTTCGTATGCAGCAATGGCTGCAGTCTCAAACTTATCCAGCGTGTAGAGCACCTCGCTCGCGTCGAGGTCGTCGACCGAGAGGCCCTGCACGAGCACCGCGCGCTCGTCGCCCGCCCTTATCGTGTCGAAGGCAATCGCCACGGGGCTGATATCGGTGTTGAGGTCAAGCGCCTTGTACATGAAATCGGCGAGCTTGTCGGGCTTGATCTGATCCTTTCGGCACAGGTCCGCCACAAATCTCAGCTCTTCATCCGTGGCGGCAATAACTATCTGCATGGCAAACGGCGGAGCCCCGTCGACCAGCTCCAGGGGACACGTAACCACAAACACGTCATCGTCCTTCTCCTCTACCTGGTATCCTCCTTCGAGCAGGAAAAACACCAAATCCTTTTTCTGCTTCACCGTTGGCATGCTTTACCTCCGTTTCGCCGTGGCGGGTGAATCCCCGACTCCTGTTCCTCAGCGGCCAATGCCGCGGATCCCTGACGCATACGTCGCCTCTGTTTACGAGTATATTGGATTCTACCACAGACCGGCCCGACAAGTCAACCAAAAAACAACGCATGCGAATGCTGAGGGTGCGACAACGAAATATGGTTCTTGGTTAGTGTGTGACACCTCGTTTCGTCCTCGTCGTCGCGCCGCCTTCGTAGGCGGCCGCTCTGCCGCCCCCTGCGGGGGCTCTGGGATTATGGGGCCGATCTTTTCCACGGGCTCACGCCCGTGGCTACAGACTATCGCCCTTTGGGCTAAGAAAACGCCAAACAGGGCCATTTCGGCCACT
>Ga0114922_10000612_pt1 | contig 34347 bp, 28 predicted proteins | sample AartaG_FD_100975 | JGI IMG/M metagenome (GOLD analysis project Ga0114922, IMG submission 100975) | Deep subsurface microbial communities from Aarhus Bay to uncover new lineages of life (NeLLi) - Aarhus_00045 metaG | ecosystem: Environmental > Aquatic > Marine > Oceanic > Sediment | place... | reverse complement strand
GGGCGCATAAATGACTGCGTCCTTGAAGGGACACGGCTAGCGTTGGGCTCTCGTGCGTCGGGGACCATCGAAAATAGCGTTCTGAACAGTTCCTATATCTACTGCAACGGGGGGACCTGGACGATCTCCGGAGGAAGTGTCACAGATGCCCCGGGGAGCGCTGTGTCCGTTGGCAACGCCAGTGTAAGGATGTCTAGTGTCAAGATCATTCGCTCCGACAAGGGGCTACGCTTCTCGGGTTCTGGGAATGCAACGGCTTTGGAGTGCAGTTTCATCGGGCAAATGACATACGGGGTGGAAATTGCAGGTGGTGGAACTGTCGATGCCCGGCGGTGCTGGTGGGGCCATCCTACCGGTCCATCAGGTGAAGGCCCGGGTCGCGGATCGGCCGTTTCGACGAAGGTGCTTTACGACCCGTGGCTGCGCTATTCGGTCCCGGAGTCTGACGTACTCCTTGGCAAGCAGGATGACCGCTGTGGCTCCAGCGCGGACCCGGTGAACACGGCCACGGGAAACTTCACGCAGGAGGAGACGGATCTGTCGATCGCCACGCGGGCTGCGCCGCTACAGTTCTCCCGGTTCTACAACAGCAAGGACCGTCGTGATAGCCCCCTCGGCTTCGGTTGGACCCATTCATGGTACATCGAGCTGAACGACCAAGCCCCGGGCGGTCAGGTGTCGGTTCGTTGGGGCGACGGCAGAACGGATTATTGGATTGAGCACAAGGACGATGGCTACGTTCCGTCTGTGCCGAACCTGTTCGACAAGCTCGTCAAGAACCCTAACAAAACCTGGACGCTGATGCGCAAGAACCTGGACGTGTACGAGTTCGACACTTCCGGCCGACTGAACAACATCACCGACAAGAACGGCAACACGTTTGCGTTGGCCTACGACGACCAGCGATTTCCGGATCGAGTCACGCGGATCAGGAAGCCAGCCGGGCGAAGCCTGGCGCTTGTCTACAACGATGACGGCCTGCTAGAGAGCGTCACCGACTTTGCCAATCCTCCGCGAACGGTTCGTTACGGTTACACCGACGGTAGACTGACGAGGGTCACCGACACGCTGGGCAACCCGATTCGATACGGCTACGACGAGAACGGGTATCTGGCCACCATCACCGACCAGCGCGGCGTAACCACAGTCACCAACATCTACGACGGTGAGGGCCGGGTCGTCGAGCAGCGGGACGGCAACAACAACATCACGACATTCGAGTGGGACACGCCGCAGGAGAATCAGACCACGATCACCCGGACGGTGATGGTCGAGGGGGAGCCGCAGCCACGGGTTCTCAAGACGATCCACACCCACGATCCACTCTACAAGCTCCTGCTGTCGATCGAGAATCCGATCGGCCACAAGACCACCTACACGTACGACGACCTCTACAACCGCGACGCGATCACGGACCGCAGCGGCAACACGACCCGCTTCGAGTACGACGATCGCGGCAACGTGACCAAGACCAGCGAGCCAGACGATCCAGGTGACCCGAACGACGGCGGTGTCACGGTGGTCGAGTACGCCGACCAGCGCTTTCCGGATCTTCCCACCAAGAAAACCGACGCGCTGGGCTACGTAACCGAATGGACCTACGACGATTACGGCAACGTGGAGACCGAGACGCGCTGGCTCGACAAGGAGCAAACCGAGAAGGTCACCAAGAGCTGGACCTACAACGACTTCGGCCAGCGGCTGATCGAGACGAACGAGCGCGGCCACGTGGCCGAGTGGGTGTACGACGACCAGGGCCTCTTGATTGAGCAGATAGACCGGGAGGAGAACACGACCTACTACGGCTACGATGAACTCTGGCGGCTAATCCAGGTCACCGACGCCCGCGGCTCAGAGCTGGGCGACCCGGCCCACACCACCGATTTCACGTACGACGACGCCGACCGACTCACCGACACCATCGGCCCGCCCGTGGGTGATCCGCCGCACCGCATCACGCGGGGCTTCGGCTACGACGAGGTCGGTAACCAGACCGCAATCACCGACGGCAACGGCAACACTACTTACTCCTTCTACGACAACAACAGCAACCTGATCCGGGTCGAGGAACCCCTGGACGGCGATCCGAAGGGGCGCACCACCCGCTACGAGTACGACGAGCTCAACCGCAGGGTGAAGACGATCGACGCCAACGATCATGAGACGAAGTACTGGTACGACAACGCCGACCGGCTGGAGCGCACGCAGGACGCCGAGGGCAACGAGTGGACCTACACGTACGATCCACACGGCAACCGACTCACCGAGACCGACCCGTCGGGCGTGACCCTCACCTACGAGTACGACGCACTGCACCGCCGGACGTTGATCCGCGACGAACTCGGCCACGAGCGCCTCTTCACCTACGACAAGCTCGGCCAACTCACGCTCCAGACCGACGCCAACGGCAACGAGACGGAATACACCTACGACGCCCTGGGCCGGCTGATCTGCGTGATCGACGCCGAAGGCGGCTGGACGCAGTACGACTACGACCCCGCCGGGAACCTGAAGTACATCGAGGACGCCAACAAGCACGGCGTCAGCGCCCGCTGGTACGACCGCAACCACCGCCTCATCCGCGCCGAGGACGGCCTGGGCCATGCGTACGGGTACGCCTACGACGCGGTGGGCAACCAGACCCTAGTCACGGACGCCAACGAGCAGACGACCACCTTGGTCTACGACGCCGAGAACCGGCTGGTGCAGATCGACTACCCGGACGAGACGCACGTCCTGCACGAGTACGACGACAACGGCAACCGCACGGATATGCTCGACCCGACGGGCGCGAGCCTCTTCGAGTTCGACGAGCTGAACCGCCTGCGGGCCAGCACGGACGCCTACGGCCAGCGGGTGCGCTACGAGTACGACCCGGCCGGCAACCGGACGGAACTGACCTACCCCGACGACAAGCTGGTCAAGTATGCCTTTGACCAGGCGAACCGGCTGGAGTCGATTGAGGACTGGGGCCAGCGGGTCACCGCTTACACGTACAACGGGCTTCGGACCGAGACGGTCACCTACCCGAACGGCGTCGTCGAGACCCGCGATTACGACGATGCTGGGCGGTTGGTCTCGATGGACACGGAGGATTCCCAGGGCGCGCCGCTGCTCGGCTTTACTTGGGAGCGCGACGGCGAGGGCAACCCGACCTCGCTCACCGAGACCGGCACCCTCCAGCTACATCTCGAGCAACTCCCGGTTGAGGCCTACTTCGACGCCGACAATCGGCTGACCGACACCAGCGAGGGCACCTACGAGCACGACGCCAACGGGAACCTGATCTTCCGCACCGTGGAGAGCGAAACCACGGAGTTTGGCTACGACAGCGAGGACCGACTGGTCAAACAGAAGACCCCGCGCCTACGGATCAGGCACATCTACGACGGCGACGGCCACCGCATCGCGCGCACCGAGAACGGCGTGGCGACCCGCTACATTCTCGACCGCGGCCGGAGCATGAGCCACCTGCTGTGCGAGACAGACGAGAACGGCCGGATTACCGCCTACTACCTCCACGGCCCCCAGATCATCGCCCGGATCGACGCCGACGGCACCCAGCGGCACCACCACACCAACGACATCGGTACGGTCATGGCGCTGACGGACGAAGGCGAGCAGGTCACCGACCGCTACGCCTACACGCCGTACGGTCTCGAAGTTGAGCGCGAGGGCACGACGGCAAACCCGTTCACATACGTTGGCGGCCTGGGCGTGATGGCCGAGCACCACGGCCTCTACTTCATGCGGGCGAGGTTCTACGACCCCGCCATTGGACGATTCCTCGGCAAGGACCCGGTGGAGGGGGCACTGACCGATCCGCAGGGGCTGCATCGATACGTCTACGGACGCAACAACCCGCTCACATCCGTTGATCCATCCGGCCTGATTGCGTGGTCCAATCTCGGCAGGGGAGTGACCAATCTAGCGTCTGCAGCCGGAGCGACCTTGCTGTCTGCCGCTGCCGGTGACGTGGTCGGGACTGTTCTCGGTCTGAATGATGCCGTGAGGGGTGCGAGTCAGGTCGGCTATGCACTCGCTGGCCGGGAGAGAGAAGGGCTCTCAGCCGCCCAGATCGTCGTTGGGTACGGTGCTCTGGCGGCGACTTGGGCAGGCGAAGGCATCAACGCTGTTGCCGGCACTAACATCGACACAGCTGATTGGTATGACAATGCGATGGGTGCGACGCAACTCACGGAAGCAGGAGCCTTGGTGTACAGCTTTGCGCGTGCACCGTTCAAAGCAAAACGTGGGGGAGGTGGCCATCTGCAGTTCTCCTGGAGAGAGACGGGTCGATTTGCTCGGCAATCCGCGGGTTGGATGAACCTCGGCGCTGATTTTCTATCCGTTGATTCTGCCGCGCGGAGCGCGCACTCCGGACTTAGCTGGCTGTTCAATCGAATGAACCAAGGCGCTAACCTCCCGTACATCCAGCAGGCCGATCCGTTCTGGTTTTACCGGCAGACGAAGGAGGCGCACTGAACACGACGGGCGATGACGATCGCGCCAGCAGGAGTTGGATCACGATCCTGGAACGAAGAACCGCAACACTGATTGTAACGCTGGCATTGGCCTTGGCTGTCATCCTGGCGTCTGCCGCGATGACCGCCGTCATGTACGATTACGATGCGCTGAACCGTCAAACCCTGCTCGCCACGGCCGTCGAAGGCGCGAGGCGCTCGCTGCCGGAGGCCCATCAGATCCTAACAGTCGCCCTCGGCACAACACACAAGGAAACCGTCAAAGCCATCGGCGCCGTGGTCGATCTCTACGAAGCCTGGGGCAACCCGGAGAAAGCGGCTGAATGGCGAAGCAGACTGCCCGACTCAAGAGATCCCCGAAAACAAAAACCTTAAATACCCCACCGCATTACCACTCCCCAATCCTCACAAAAGGCAAATCTAATGCCGTGGGCGAGCCGTCCTTCGGGACCTCGCCCGAGGATCTCACGTGACAGCACCGGGGCGGAACGCCTATGGACATCACGAAGCAATTCCTCGACGAGAAAACGGGATCGGCCACGGGCCGGCCCGAGATTGAAGTAGCTGATTCTCTATGGTTTTTTTGAAGAGCGGTTCTCGACGAGCGCGCAACAAAGGCCTCACGAGACCCAAAAGAATGGAGGTGTCAATGACACAAAGGCAATTGACGTTGTTTGAGTTGGACGAACGATGGCCCGCCTACGCAACGAGGCGTGCCATCACAGGTATGAAAATGGAGGTACAAGAAAATGGCTTGGAGACCAACACAGTATCTATTGAAAGGTGAACTGGACAACACCACGGCCGGCAAGGTCACGGGATGGATGAAGTTCGCTGGTTTGAAAAACAAGGTGACCTTTGAGTTACAGGGGAACTTCCACCGCGACATTCGCAGCGCGAAGATCCGGCTGCTTGGGTATGCCCGAGCAGCAGATGCGGACGCTGCCGAAGCGCGGCAGTACATGGATACGTTCGCAACTCGGCAGACAGGCAAGGTTGGTAACATCACGGCTGGATTGCCGCCGATAGATTACTCGAGCACGCCCTATGTCGAGTGGTATTCCGAAGAGAACGGCCGGGTCGTGATCGAGCTGGGCCGCGAGCAGCTTCTGGTGATCGGAAAGCCCATACCGGCATGCGAGTCCGATCCTGTTTCCCGCGCAGAGCAAAGCCGCAACATGGCTGAGTTCGTCGCGGGGATCAGCAGTAACCTCGGCGCGCCGGCCGTTGTGGTCAGACAGGAGCCAATGGTATCCGATCCTGTACTACTAATGTTCGATTTCTTCGCACCCCGCGCAAATTTCCGTGCCGCATGTTCGCAACCCACGTGCGGGGCTTGGGTTGCGGGCGAAGCCCGCGCTGTGTTTACACATTGGATCGTCGTTGACGGTCACGTCGTCGGTGAAGCACATTCTGTCAGAACCGAACGCGTGGGGATGAGCTTCGCTTAAGCAAACGGAAACCATGTTACGAGCTGCCAATCAACTGACTGCAGAAGACCTCGAATACGTTCGGGGCAAGACGAGCACCGCCTCACGCAAGCTCGACACGTCACAGTCGACCGTCAGTTCTGCGCCGGTCGTCGAAACCGAACCCGTCTCCAAAGAAGGCCCAGCCTCCGAAGCTTCCATGTCCCAGGGACAGCGCGAGCTGCTTCGTACGCGCGAGTCAAAAGTCTCGACTGCCTGCCTCGGCGCCGAACGAGCCAAGCACGAATGGTGGCCGGTCGGCACAGAGCTGATCGGCCGCATGCGCGAACAGACATTCACGGCCGAGGTCGTAGAGAACCCGCGGGTGAAGAGCAATCGGAGCCTGCTGATTACATCCGGCCCCGCTTAACGGACCATACGCATCACACCGACGCGCGCGGCAATCGAAGCCGCCGAGGCCTACCGCCAAGCCAACTGCCTCGGGCGCGGCGGCGGCGTCACGAACGGGTGGACATTCTGGAAGCCGAAGCAGTAGCCATCCGGCTCGGCAGAGGTTTGACCTGTTCGGTCGTCGGACATAAACTCAACCAGCCGGGAAAATCCAGCCCTACTCGCAGGATATGCGCCGTGAAACCGGATGATCTTAAGGCCGCACACAAGCACTCCAACCGGCATCGTGCCGAGCTGGAATCAAGTGATCAGTGTGGTTGCTTTCACTGCCTCGAAGTCTTCTCAACGAAGCAGATCGATGTGTGGGTCGACGACGAAGACACAGCACTGTGCCCCATCTGCGGGATTGACGCGGTCATTGGGTCGACTGCGGGCTTTCCCCTCACGGCGGCTTTTCTCTCCGAAATGCGGCAACACTGGTTTTCCTAATCGTCCGATGCTGCCCATCTGACCGATCTTTCGCCTCGTCCTGAGGCGATCGCATTCCCCATGATCCCGAAAAACACAAGCGAACGGAGGTGATCCCATGCGCAAACCAGATGTGATGGTGACTGTCGAAGGTGGCGTCGCTCATGTTGATGTCTTGAAGCCCGGCATAGTTGTCGAGGTTCGAGACTACGACGTGGATGGCGTCGATGAATCTGAACTCTGGACAGACGAAAACGCAGACCGATGCGTTCGGTACTTCGAGGGCAAGCAGGAGGAGACAGCCGATGAACGCAGATGACCTCAAGCGCTTCGAGGCAGACGTCCGCATCCAACTCGAAGTACCGACCGAAGTGCACATCGACGCCAAGCCCGAAGGACCGCATGTCCTCCGGATCAACGGCGTTGATTTCTTCTTCCATGCAGATGGCTCGGGCTACTACGGTTGGGGGCGGTCATGCGCCGATGCCAACTAGCCCAGGTGATCCGTTGTCCAAGAGATGGCGTCGCGTGTTTTCGAGCGACACCATGTCCCTTTCAACGAATCGAGGTGAGACTATGAACAAAGACAACCTGGAGAAATCAGACAATCCGTTTGCAGGCGCCCCCGTGATCTTCAGCTACACGCGAGCGCAGGCAATCGAGGACGGCGTCCTCGTCGACCTGACCGAGTGGGCCAAGGAGACTGGTTTCAGAATCCCGGTGGCCTGCACGGCCGCCGTGTGGAACGGCTACATCGTTCCGCCGAAGGAGACGGAAAAGCTCGGTCAATCAATCCGTGGTCGGGCACACGATGTATTGTGGATGCTGTACCTGGCCATCCGCGGTAGCGGCTCAACCAAGCGCGATCAGCTGCAATACGAGGTGATCTTCGTCATGCACGAAGGCAGGCAGGAAACGGTGACGTTCAAGTCCATCTGTGGACCTGGCGATAACGGCAAACCTGTCCTCACCGTCATGCGTCCCGACGAGGATTAAGGACACCTCTTCTCACATCTTTTTTTCGCGGCCGCTTCTTCTGGCCGCGATTTCTTCTACGAGGTGGCGGGAGCTATGCGCAAACACGCTTGCCCAGCAGTATCCCCGTCTACCGTCCCACGCCGGCGACGAGTAGGACTCCAAGGACGACAAGGAGCAGCGATACCACCTGGCTGAACTGCCGCTCGGAGATGCGGTTATGGATGACCATGCCAATGACGATGCCAGCCACTGAGCCCGGCAAGAGCAGTGCCGCCGCTACGGCGCGGTCAATGGTCATCAGGTCAGCCTTGGCATAGGTTCCCGCACGCAGGAGGCTCATCAGTAGGAAATACGTCAGAATAGTCGAGCGAAAGGCGGCTTTGTCCAAACTGTGAGCTCGCAGGAAGATGATGACTGGCGGGCCGCCGGTTCCAAACGTGGCACCGAGAAGGCCGGAGAGCAGGCCAACCGGAAGCGAAATCCACGACGCCTTCAGCGATAATGACGCTTCGTTCTCCGCGCGATTCTGATAGCCTTGTCGAGCCCGATGCTCGAGGGTGAGATATAGCCCCGCGCCGATCACCACCAATCCCAGTAATCGTTTCAGCAGGCTGACATCGGTCGCGACCAGGACTTGGGTTCCTAGCCATAGACCGGCGACCATCCCCGGCACGAGCCAGCCTAACAGATGAATCTTCGCCCGGCGCCACGTGCGGGCCAGAACCCACACCTCAGTCACGAAGGTGAGTATGAGCAGAACGACGACGATACCGGTCAAGTCGGGCAGCACCAAGGCCATCAACGCCACTGCGAACATGCCAGCCCCGAAACCGACGGTGGCGTAGATCAGCTGGGCCCCGGCCACGATCAGGACGCAGGCGACGAAGGACGGCAGATTGACAAACAGCTCCGGCATCGGACGGGCAGCTTAGCGTTGTTCTGGCCGCAGAGCGAGCCGATGCTGACGTTGAGGTTGCCGAAGGAGGATTGATCGACCGCGGTCCCCTCCTCCTTTCTCTCACTTCTTTTCATCGCGGCCGCTTCTTCTGGCCGCGATTTTCTCCCCGAGGTAGCGGGAGCTATACGCGACTGTGCATGGCGCCAGTGCGCGGTTACTGCCCCGTCAGACCTGGGAGGCGCCTTGGCCGTTTTACCCATTCCCGCGCCCGCCGGGCGTAGCGGGCCATCGTGCCCGGATCGACTCTCAATACCTCAGCGATCCGCCGCTGGGACGATCCTCGTTCCAACAGCAGTTCGATTGCGTGCACCACAGCCACCTTCATCTGACTCGCCATACCTCGCCTCCTCCAACGAAACACTCGTTGAAGGTGGCCGACGGCCGACGATTAGCTCTTCCTAGAGGCTGGGTTTGCAGGCGCCTCTGCGTGGCTGAGTCTGGGCGCCTCCTGACACGCCAGGCTACCATCAGTCGATGCAAGACGGTCATGAAGATGGCACGTTCCACCGGGAACTCGTACTTCCGGCCTCTGAGCAATTGTTCCAGGACATCCTTGATCTTGCGATCGCGCCACAGTCGTTCGAACACCAAGGGTGGCCCGATCTTGACCGTTTCGACCGGTGGGAGGGCTCCGCGTTTGTGGGCATCCATCACCGCGACGTTCTGCGCGAACCGGCTACAAGAAGACAGGATCGCGTCGATGTGTCCTTCTTTCTGTAACTGGTCGACCCTACCGACTGTGGCGATGACGCGTTGGCACACGCGCCCGTCGACGCGTTCGTTCTGGACTACCTGGAGATACTCGTAGCGACCGGACTTTTTGGCTCTGACGAACATGCGTGGGCTCCCATATCCACTATGAATATAGGGACCGTGTCAGACATGTCAAGCACATAATTATCCAAAGTCTGTGGATATTGGCACTACCTTTCGGCCGCACCTGCCCCCAAATCCCCGAAAAACGCCTCTGAGGCGTCGGAAACGCCACCCGCCCAAAAACAACTGTAGAAAACGGGTTAGGCTATAAACGCAGGGGTGAACATCCGATGCAGACCCAGCGGGTAAGGAACGTCGTTCAGATCGGGTCCACACGCCACGACGGCCCGCTTGGTGGGCGAGAGCGTTTTCCGAATGTCTTCGGCATGATCAGCTCCCGGTTGACGCCGGTTCCTTCTCGTCGACGCCTTCAGGAAGTGGTTTGGTCGCCTTGCACTTGGGATAGCCGGCGCAGGCGAGGAACTTGCCGGCTCGGCCCACGCGGATCACCATCTTGTTCGTCCCGCACTCCTCGCAGACGATGTCGGTGGGGATCGGCTCCGGGCGCTGTGGGGGGGGGAACTCGATCTTGCCGCGCTTCTTCGCTTCCCCACGCAGGTTTACCGAGCAGCGGCATTTTGGAAAGGCAGTGCAGCTAAAGAACGGGCCGAACCGACCACGCCGGCACACCATCTCGCTTCCGCACTGTGGGCAATGTAGCGTGCCTTCGGGCCAGGTCTCGACGACCGGCTTACCCGTGCGAGTCCAGGCGAAGCCCTCGGGAGGCGGCCCCATCGCTTCATAATCGACCTTGCCGTCCGGCGTCCGCGGGATCTTCTTGGTCTTTTTGAGCGAGTTCGTTTTGGCATTGCCGTTGCCGTTTTTGACGGCTTCGGCGGCCTGTGGGTCGGTCTTTTCCAGCGTACCTTCCTCCACCTGCCTGAGGAACTCGTCCAGCTTTTCGTGCGACTTGGTGTTGCGGCAGCGCGGGAATCCGCTGCACGCGATAAACTTGCCGCGCCGCCCTCTGCGGATCACCATCGCCCTGCCGCACTTGTCACAGTTAAACCCGGCCAACTCCACGGGCTCAACCTTGCGCTCCAACCGCACGTCCTGCGGCAGCGGTGCGGTGGCCTTGCATTTCGGATAGGCATCGCACCCAAGAAACGCCCGCGTCCCCTTGCGCTTGACCTTCATAGTCCCCCCGCCGCACTGCTCGCACGGGCGCTCCAACTCCGCCTCCGTCACCAGCCTCAGCGGCGTCCCAGCGGCATCACACGGGATTGTATTACTACACTCGGGATAACCGCTGCAGCCCAGGAAGGGTCCGCGCCGCGACTGGCGCAGCAGCATAGGCCGGCCGCATTCCTCACACACTACCTCGGAGACCTTCGGGATGACCGGCTTGCCGTCGCGGTCAATGTTGTAGGCCCCCGTGCAATCCGGGTATCCCGTGCAGGAAAGGAACCTGCCGGTGCGGGCCCAACGATAGACCATCGGGCGCTCACACCTTGGGCACTTGTATTGACTGCGCTCCGAACGGGCGGGTTCCATGTCGGTCTGGGCCCTATCAAGCGATTCCTTGAACGGCTCATAGAACTCGCGTAGGACGCTGACCCAGTCGAGATGCTCATCCTCGATCTTGTCCAACTCGTTCTCCATGTACGAGGTGAACTTCACGTCCATGATCTTTGGGAAGCTCTCGACGAGCTTCTCGGTAACAATCTGCCCTTTGTCCGTCGCAAAAAACCGCTTGTCGAGCAGTTCGACGTATCCGCGGTCTTGGATGGTCTGGATGATGGCCGCGTAGGTGCTGGGCCGGCCGATACCGTCGGCCTCCAACTCTTTGATCAGCGCCGCTTCGGTATAGCGCGGCGGCGGCGACGTGTACTGCTGCTTCGGATCGATTTGCAGCAGCGCCGCCGGCGCTTCCACTTTCATCTCAGGCAAAACCACGTCGTCCTGAGCCGGCACGCCCATGACGCGGTAGAAGCCGTCGAAGATCAGTCGACGCCCGCTCGCCTTGAACACAGCCTGCCCGCGCGGCGTTTCGGCGGAGATCAGCGCCGTGGTGCCGTCCCACTCGGCAGGCGTCATCTGGCAGGCGATAAACCGTCGCCAGATCAGGTCATACAGCTTAAACTGTTCACCGGTTAGCGAGTTGCGGATCGATTCCGGCGTGATGGATGAATCCGTCGGGCGGATGGCTTCGTGAGCTTGCTGAGCCCGCTTGGCTGAACCATACGTGTTCGGTCTGCCCGGCAGATAGCGCTCGCCGTACTGGTCCTTGATCAGATCGCGGGCCTTGCCGACGGATTCCTTGCTCAGGCTCGTCGAGTCGGTCCGCATATAGGTGATCAGACCGAACGGACCCTTCGAGCCGCCCAACTCGACGCCCTCATACAACTGCTGGGCGATGCGCATCGTGCGCTGCGCCCCAAAACCGAGCTGGACGCTGGCCGACTGCTGCATCGTGGCCGTAATGAACGGCGGGCTCGGTCTGGACTTCGTGCGCTTGGTCTGAATGTCCTTAATGCTGTAGGGCGGTGCGGCCTCACGATCGGTTCGACCCACAAGCGAGACCTGCTTTAAGCCCTGCTCGGCGTATTCCTTCCAGTCTTCCTCCCGCGTTTCGTCACAACGAAAGCCTAGCAGTTCGGCCACCGCCCGTGCATCCGACGCCGTCTTGGCGGAAAACGGCGCATCGCCTATACGCACCAACTGGGCGTACAGGCAGCGGTGTTCGCTAAGCCAGCGGTTGCGCTCCTTGACCGTTCGATCTGCCTCCCCGTCCCCGTCGGCCAGGAATTCGCACCACTTCTGCGACAACGCCTCAGCCTTACTGGGATCGGTGGCGAAGCAGCCGCAGATGCGCCAGGACTCCTGCGGAATGAACGCCCGGATCTCCGACTCGCGCTCGACAATCAGGCGGACCGCGACGGACTGGACTCGGCCTGCGGAAAGCCCCTTAGCCACCTTCTTCCACAGCAGGGGACTGAGCTGGTACCCCACGATTCGATCGAGCAACCGGCGTGCCTGCTGGGCGTCGACCTTGCCCATGTCCAGATCCTGGGGATGGTCAAACGCCTCTCGAATGGCGGATTGCGTGATTTCGTTGAAGACGACGCGCTTGACGACCTGCGGATTGAGGTCCAACTCGTGGACCAAATGCCACGCGATGGCTTCTCCTTCCCGGTCAAGGTCGGTAGCTAGGTAAACCGCGGTCCGGCCGCCGGCGGCCTTTTTCAAGGCGGAGACGACCTTGCGCTTGCTAGTCAGGGTCTGGTACGTGGGCCTGAAGTCGTTATCGAGATCGATGCCGAGGTCCGAGGTGGGCAGATCGCGAACGTGGCCCATGCAGGCCTTCACCGCGTATTCGGAGCCAAGGTATCGTCCGATCGTCTTCGCCTTCGCGGGCGACTCGACGATAACCATTGATTTTCCAGAAGCTTGCGGACGACTCTTTGCCACAATCCGGTTCCTTCACGCACAGCCAAGCTCACGACCAAGACACGCCAGTCATTATCGTCCCACCACGTCCAATCCTCCACAATATGTACAGGCAGTGGCGTCAAGCGTGTCCCTGGATGCCCCGGGCGGTCATCTAGCAGGATCATCAAGCCCTGTCAAACTAGACCCGATCTGATCCAAGGGCGACGCCTTGATTTCGGGCGGATACTGTCTATGATGGTCGAATGCCGCTGGAGAACCTTAAAGTCTTGTATTTCCAAGGACTTACGTCACCATGATAAAATTCCTCCGTAAGCACCAGAAGAAAATGCTGGCTGTTTTCATGGCCGGTCTGCTCGTTATCTGGCTTGGCGGTACCGCGCTCACCAGCATGTTCAACGTCGGTCCCGAACGAACCGTCGTGGCGCGGACGGCTTTGGGCAAGATCACCTACCGCGATCAAAGCTCTGCCAAGTTTTTTACAGACCTAATTGATTACGCCGGTGGTGACTGGCGACACCCGCTGTTCCGACAAGGCAGCCCGATCACTCTGACCGACTGGATTGTCCTGTCTCGCGAGGCGGAAAGATTGGGAACTCAACCTGGCAACGCCTCCCTGCAAAGAAGCATGATGAGCGAGGGCGGGGGCGCGTGGATTACTCAGCTTGCCCGACAGCGCGATGTCAAGGTGGATCACATCGTCGCCGCCCACGCGAAGATGATCGGTATACAGCGGGCCGCCACGATAGCAGGGGCCAGCGCGCTTCCGGGCGAAGCCACGATTCGGCTCGCGGCGAGAAACGTGCTCGAAAAAGTCCGCGTCAACGTGGTCGTCTTGCCCGCGCGCGCCTTCCTTGACGAGGAGGCGCCCGTCGGCGAGGAGGAGATCATCAGCCATTACAACACTTATCGTGGGGCGCAGGCCGGGGTTGGGTTGGATTTCGGGTACGTGTTGCCGCCGGCGGTCAAGGTTGAGTACATCAAGATCGATCGCGACGTGATCGCCGACAACCTACCCATCGCTGACGAAGTCCTCGAAAAGCAGGCACGCGAGTACTGGGACCAGAACAAATTGACCGACCCGGCCTTTTTGCGCCCTGTTGAGCCGGAAGAGAAAGACGACACGCTTGAAGGCGACGACATCGACGACGTGGAGGACGAAGAAGGCGACGACGGAGATGAAGAGGGTGACAACGGAGATGAAGAAGGCAGCGACGCAGACGAAGAAGGCGACGATGGAGATGAAGAAGAAAACGCCGAAGATGATTCCGTAGCCGCCGATGAGGAATCGGAGGACGAACCGAAATCACCGTTTTTCGAGACTTGGGAGCAGGCGCGCGACGCGGCCACAAAGGTGATCCGCAGGCAGCGGGCCGACAGGGTCGCCGACCATATCGCCGAGTGGACCGCCAACCGGCTTCGAGAACCGTGGTATGGGGCTAAGCTCAAGCAGGACGGCTATAAGACCGTGCCGGATGTGGTCATGAAGCCTAACTACCTCGAGAGGATCATCGCGGGCATTCCCCAAAAGTACCGTTATCCTGAGGCGGTGTCCGTCGTGACGACCGATCTCTTTTCGGCCGATGAGGCTCGCGACGTTCCTCAGATTGGCGCGGCGAGCAAAGACTCACCCGGCGGGCGCCGAGAGTCCATCCAGTCCCTGGCGTTTTTCGTGGAGGGTTTGACTCCCATACCGGACGGTGCGGGGGTTGATCGATCGAGGTATCTGTCGCTATACCGGCCCTCAAGCTATGTTCTCAAGGATCCGGACGGCAACGGGTATCTGTTTCGGGTTGTCCAGACGCGCGAGAGCCGGATACCTGAATCGGTGGACGAAGTCCGCGAGGATGTCATCCGCGATGTCCGTTCGCTGCGGGCGTTCAATGATGCCGGCCGGCGGGGCGAGGAACTGGCGGAGCGGGCCGGCGGCGGCGGGCTCAAGGATGCGTTCGACCGGATGGAGGACGTGAAGAAACTGGCCGACAAAGGTGTGGTGCTGCGCGAGCCGCCTCCTTTTACCCGGCTTCCGCGTTACTACTTACGATTTGGAGTCTCACGTCCCGCAAATGTCAGCATCCCGCAAGTCGGACAGGTCAGTGCCGATGTCGCCGAGCGGATCTTCGATCTGGCCCGCGCGGATGATCCGATCACCGTTCTTAAAATCGAAGAGAAGACACTCGTGCTGGTGGTGGAGTGGTTGGAGACTGTGCCGGCGCGTGAGGATGAATATACCGCCCTGCGGGAGGAGTTGCTCACGGCTATGACCGATTATCTGAGCGTGCAGGCCATGCGCGAGTGGCTCAACCCCGAAAACGTGCGGGCCCGCAACAGCGTGGAGATGACTCGATAGGAGCTTATCCCACAAGCACTGGACGAACGGCCGGTGCGGCATCACCCAATCGGGTTGCCCGGCTCGATCCCCTCTTGCTCTAATAGCTCGAAGAACTTCCCCGTGGCAGCGCACAGTTCAGCCACGTTGACGGCAACCAAGAATGTCAGCCGAGAGATTTCGCGTTCCTGAGAGAACAGGTTTCCGCGGCGCGTGAGCAGATCGTCGATGTTGAGATTGCCGGCGATGTACTCCCGGACGCCGCGCGTGTAGTCCTCCTGGTAACGGGGCAGGTTGCCAATCAACTGGTGCCTGCTGGCCCCCAATGTTTCGATGCGGATGAGCGGTTCGAGCGTGCCGACGAAGATGGCGTTTTCCCGCGCGCTGATCGCCTGCTTGAAGCGGGCCACATTGGCTTTTGCCTGACGGATCAGGCTGTCGGTCACCCGCGGATCGACCGCGCTGATCTCGAACCCCGCCGAGATGGACCAGGCCGATTGCCCCTCCTCCTCACCCCGCCCCTCCAAACTGGATCGTGCGGCAAGCAGCAGGGCGATGTCCCACCGTCCCCTGCGGGCCAGATCGAGTTGCACCTCGGCGTTGCGGGCCGAATTCCGCTGGGTGGCGATCTCGGGGTCGGTCTCGATGCTGACTTGCAGCAGTTCCTCATGGGACATGCCCTCGAATGGATTGAACGGTTCGTCGGCCAGCTCCACCTTGCTGAAGAACGGCAGCCCACACGCCGACTTGAGCCAGGCAAGCTGAACGTCACGCCACCCGACGTCGTTACGCAACTCCGCGCTGATGCTCGATACCTCCGCCTCCAAACGAGCTTCGTCCGCCGTCGTGTCCCGGTCCTTGATGGCGTCTATCCGTTGAGCCAGAGCTCTCAGATCGGCCAGACGCTGCCGGAGGGCCTCGATCCGCCGACCGAGGTCCACCACCTCGTGAAACTTGGAGAGGGCTTGACGAAGCTGGCGGCGCACCTGCTGAATGTAGGCAAGCAGAGCGTCGTTCAATTCGTTTTGTCGGAAAATGTCCTCGCTGGCACGCTCGAGTTTCTCCCGCGAGGCCCACAACGGATACCGCACGTCGGCCAAAACGAACGGGTGGTCGCCGACATCGTCATTCTTCACGCAGTTGCGGTAGCCCAGGCCGATATTCATTCGGGTTGTGTCGAAGAATCGCTTTTCCAGAGACAACTCTGCCGTGTGGTCACGGTCACGCGCAACAACCTTATCTGCCCGCGATTCTTCGATGTCGACGTTGGTGCGGAATCGGGGGGTCAGCGAGTCATGAGACGTGTAGAAAAAATCGTAGCGCGCCTCTTCCGCCTGGAAATGCTCGAAGCTGGATTTGATGTGCGGCTGATGCTCGAACGCGATCCGAATCAGGCTTGTGGGAGAAAGGACGGTCGAGCCGTCTGCGCCGGCGGGGGTCAGGCGGTCCGATCTGGGTAACGATTCGAGAGAGGACGGAACGGGCAACTGCACCGCCTCGCGCATCCGCACGGACGGCGTTATGCCGTTGCAGGAAAGCGCAGCCAAGACCCCCGCAAGCCCCACCCAGGCACCAACACCACGTCGCGCGGAGGCAAACAAACAGGTTGTCAGAGTATTACCACGGCGGTGATGGGCGCGATTCAGCAGAAATATCACGAGACCCCCAATGTAGTCCACTCCGGCACACGATGCAACCACACAGTACTGCATCATGGGCAGGAAGGGATGAATTCGCCCCGACGTGGGGTCATGTGTTTCCCGCTCCCCGTGGTTTGGCTATAACTGGACCGGTAGGTGCGGAACCCACGCAAGGATGAATGATGAAGGCGGAAGGATGAAGAATGGCAGATAGACCCTCACGAGGGCGTGCTCGGCTCATTCTGAATTTGCCATTCGCTATTCCCGCATCCGTCCCCCACCCATCGCTACGCGATGAATGGGGCAACCAAGCCATTCGCTATTCCCGCTGTCTGTCCCCACCCGTCGCTGCGCGATGAATGGAGCACGCGCGGGATTAGATGTCAGCCATCATCTGTCAGCCCGAAGGAAACCTGCGTTTTCTCTGGCTGACGGCTGAAAGCTGATGGCTAACAGCCGATGCGTTAACACGGTTGGGGGCCGTACCCGTTCGGGTGTGTCCGATGCCAGTTCCAGGCTGTTTCGATGATCTTGGTGATGTCCGTGTAGCGAGGCTGCCAATTTAACTCCGTCTTGGCTTTGCCGGGGTCGGCATAGAGTTGTGGCGGGTCCCCGTCGCGCGGCGGCGCGGGGATGGCAGGGATGGCGTGTCCGGTCACACGGCGGGCGGCTTCAATCACCTCTTTGACGCTCGTCCCCACCCCGGTCCCCACATTGTAGTAGCGGAACAGGGCGGGCGGCTGCGTTTCTACGGCGATCCGGTGCACCTCGGCCAGGTCTTCGACGTGGATGTAGTCGCGGACGCACGTCCCGTCGGCAGTGGGATGATCGGTTCCGAAGATATCGATGCTGTCGCGCTGCCCCAGCGCCACCTGGAGCACGAGCGGGATCAGATGGTACTGGGGTCTGTGGTCCTCGCCCATCGCTGCGTCGGCCGACGCGCCAGCCGCGTTGAAATACCGCAGCGCGCACGCACCGAGTCCCCAGGCGGCGGCACTGTCGCGAAGCGCCCACTCAATCGCCAGTTTCGTCCGACCGTATGGGCTGATCGGGCTTTGCGGCATATCTTCGGTGATGGGTATTGCCGGTGGCGTGCCGTAGGTGGCGCAGGTCGAGCTGAAGACAATCCGCCTCACACCATGTTCACTCATCGCCTTCAGCAGGATCACCGTGTTGGCGATGTTGTTCTCGTAGTATCGCAAAGGCACTCGGAGCGATTCGTTGACGTCCAGGTAGCCGGCGAAATGCATCACGCCGTCGAACGCCCCCTCCCGGATGGTGGAGACGACCAGCGCCCGGTCGGCCAGATTGCCTTCGATAAAGCGGGCGCGGCGATCAACGGCCTGGCGATGCCCGCCGGATAGATTATCGAGCACGACCACCTCGTGGCCCGCGTCGCACAACGACCGCACACAGTGGCTACCAACATACCCCGCACCACCAGCCACGAGAATTCGCATGAAGACTACTCTACCACAACGTCGCTAAGACGGGAGATGCTCATAGCATGTCGCAAAAACACAACGACGCGCCTCCGGTTTTCGGCAATTCCGTTTCGGCTCGCTTCCGCGATGTAGACCTCCTTGGTCGCGTGTCCCTCCCGACAGTCATGAACATCGGCGTGTTCAAGCGTAAACGCCGACTCGGTGATCTCCATGAGGGTCCCCAGGTAGATAATAGGTCCGTCGGTGTCGATCACGACCTTGTGCTCGAGCATCTGTTGCTGGGCGTCGTTCACGTTGGCCTCCATCGCCGCAGGTTCACGAAGCGTCGACTTTATGCCTATTGTACTGAGGCCGAACCCACACCGTCAAACCGTGGTGTTGTGACCCGCCACCGCCGCACGAGCGTCACTTCGGCGTTTGTATCAGAGCAGAGTACGTTCAATGAACTCCGTGTCGATGTCGCCGGCCTGAAACCGCGGGTGCTCGAGGATGCGCAAGTGGAACGGGACGGTCGTCTTGGTCGGCTCGATGACGAACTCCCGCAGACATCGCTGCATGCAGCGGATGGCCTGGGCACGGGTGGGCTGGTGCACGATGAGCTTGCCGATCAGGGAGTCGTAATGCGGAGAGATGCGGTATCCGTCGTGGACGTGTGTGTCTACCCGCACTCCGAAGCCGCCGGGCGGGCGAAACTTCGCCACCGAACCGGCGCACGGGCTGAAGTTGTTGGACGGATCTTCGGCATTGATGCGGCACTCGATGGCATGGCCCTTGGTCTTGACCGAGCGCTGATTGAAGCCGAGCTGCTCACCGCAGGCCGCCAGAATCTGCGTTTTGATCAGATCGATCCCGGTGATCATCTCGGTTACCGGATGCTCCACCTGAACCCGAGCGTTGACCTCGATAAAGTGGAATTTCCCCTTGGCATCGACGAGAAACTCGACGGTGCCGGCCGTGGTGTACTTGGCCGCCTTGACAAGTTTGACGGCTGAGAGGCACAGCTCCTTTCGGGTGCGGGCGTCGATTGCCGGCGAGGGCGACTCCTCGATCAGCTTTTGATGACGCCTTTGGATTGTGCAATCCCGCTCATAAAGGTGCACGACCGTTCCGTGATTGTCGGCCATGATCTGAACTTCGACGTGGCGGGGCTGTTCCATCAGCTTCTCCACGTAGATCGCATCGTTGCCGAACGCGTTCTGCGCCTCCTGCTTGGCCTGTTTGAGCGAGGACAGCAGGTCAGTCTTGTCAAAGGCGATCCTCATCCCGCGACCACCGCCGCCGGCGGCAGCCTTGATCATCACCGGGAAGCCGATCTCCTTGGCCACCTCGGCGGCCTGTTCATCGCTCTCCACCAGACCGTCGCTGCCAGGGACCGTTGGGACCTTTGCTTTTTTCGCCAGCTCGCGGGCGGCCGCCTTATCGCCCAACAAGCGCATCGCCTGGGCCGATGGTCCAATGAATTCGATGTTGCACTCGCGGCACATCTCGGCGAACTGGGCGCTTTCCGCCAAAAAGCCGTATCCGGGGTGAATGCCGTCCGCCTCGACGACCTCCGCCGCGGCGATGATCCGATCACTGCGAAGGTAGCTGTCACGGGGGGCTGAACCGCCGATACAGATGGCGCGATCGGCTGCCTCAAGGTAGGCACTGTTGCGGTCCTCTTCGGAGAAGACGGCCACAACCTCGATGTTCAACTCGTGGCATGCGCGGATGATGCGTAGAGCGATCTCACCGCGGTTCGCGATCAGGATTCGTTTGAACATAGCTGATCAAGTCGCCCAAGCGGGGGCGCTCGCCTGGCCTTGCGTCGAGCCATCACGACGGCAACGGCCGGCGGCACACTGCCGGAACATCACGCTCGACGGACGCTAAAAAGCGGTTGCCCGTATTCAACCGCCTGCTGGTTGGCTACACGAATCTCCTCGATCGTGCCGCTCACCTCCGCCTTGATCTCATTGAACACTTTCATCGCCTCAATGATGCACACGACGGTATTCGGATTCACCTTGGCCCCGACGTCCACGTAAGGGGGACCATCGGGGGACGAGGCCGAATAAAACGTCCCAACCATCGGCGAGATGATCTCTGCGAGGTTGTCGTCGGACACAGATTGCTCTGTCCTGGTCGTCTCGACACCCTGGTCGGCCTGTGCAGGCGGCGCCGTCGCGGAGGCAGCCGCCCCGGCTGAAACGCCGGAGGGCGAAGACGCCGGGGACGCCTGCCCGACCTGGACGCTTTCATGAACGGTGGGGCGACGGAGACTCAACTCCTCCTCCCCAACGCGCAGCGACAACTCCACCAGGTCGTTCTCGACCATCATCTGGATCAACTGCCGGATACTCTCGATGTCGACCACCGCGTTCCTTTCACAGTTAGCGGCCACACGGTTTGGTGCCTGTCCCAAAACTGTGTGACAGATTTTCTAACCTGTCAATTGACCGGCTGGAAAGCCGCGTTAGACCGGCTGAGCCGGTCCCACAGGGGTTCTGGGATAGGCTATCAGAGGACGGCGTCCTCCAGCCGCTTGCCCAATCGGCTCAGCACCCGAGGCCCGGTGCGGGTGACGAACACGTCATCCTCGATACGAACCCCCCCGACGCCTGGCACATAAATGCCCGGCTCCACCGTGACCACCATACCTTCGATAAACGCCTCGTCGGATCGCCAGCTCAGGGCGGGAGGCTCATGAACGTCCAACCCCATGCCGTGCCCCAGGCCGTGGTTGAACTCCTTGCCATAACCGGCCTTCTTGATCAGATTGCGGGCAACCTCATCCACGTCGCACATTCTAGCACCCGGTCGAATGGCCTGGGTCGCCTTCTGCTGGGCCTCCAGCACGATCTGGTATATCTTCCCGATTTTCGGCGGGACCTTACCGACGAAGACCATGCGGGTCAAGTCGCTGCAGTACATGCCCACCCGAGCGCCCCAGTCGAAAAGAACGGCGCTGCCCTCGCGAACCTTACGACGCCCAGGGTGAGCGTGCGGCAGGGCGGCGTTGGGACCCTCGGCGCAGATCGTCGCAAACGAAGGCCCCGAAGCTCCGCGCCGCTTCATCTCGTACTCAAGCCTGGCGGCCATCTCCAGCTCCGTTTGCCCCACGCGAATGGTCTTTTTCATGGCCAGAAAGGCCTCCTCGGCATTGCGAATGGCCTTGTTCAGCGCCGCCACCTCGCTTCGATCCTTGACCCGACGCATGTTGTCCGTGATCGGCGGCGCGTTCTTCAGCTTGGTGGAGGCGTTGAGCTTCTGGATCTTCGCGTGATCGGCCACCGTCAGACCGTCGGGTTGAACGGCCAGCGAGCGGATCTTCAGCTTGCGACACACATTGGCGATCTCGTCATTGAGCAGCCCCTTGCGCATCCACACTCTGACCCAGGGACATTCCTGCCGTATCGCTTCCTCAAACCGGCCGTCGCTGATCAGGTTGACCGCTCTTTCCGTGATCAGCCCGGCTGAGTCCTCGCCGGTAAAGCCGGTCAGATAAAACAAATCCATCTGCTTGGTGACCAGAAACGCGCGGATACGACCCTTCTTCATAGCCGCACGACAACGGGCCAATCGATCCTTGATCACCGGCGAAGGCGCTTTCCTTACCGATTTTCTTTTGGGCATCACGTTCTCCCATAGTGGCACAGGCATCTTGCCTGTGGATTCCACCGGCTGGAAGCCGGTTCCACGTGCATTGTGGCACAGGCATCTTGCCTGTGGACTCCACCGGCTGGAAGTCGGTGTCACATGCAGAAGGCGTACCGACCTCAACAACGTCACCGGCCAAACGCACCATCATCGGGCCAAACCTCGTGCCTGTCAAAACCTGGTGTAGCGTCACCCCTCGCGGGTGACGTGATGATCCGTGGCCAAGGTGGACCGGCCCCGTAGGGCAGGACGAGCGCAGCGAGACCTGCCGATACGCATTGCTACCCTGCTGTCGCCGTGGGGCTGGAACGCGGGGGCACCATATGGTACAATCGCTGTACATCGCGGTTCAGGAATCCTGCTGTGATGATCACCGGTCGAGCTGTGCGTTTGACACTGCGTGAGTGTCAGGGGTCGGAGTGATGGATCGGCATAAGAGACATCGCGCGGGCTAAAGCCACGCGGCTCGGGGGTCGCGGGGTCGAACGGCCATCGTTATGCGCCTGGACGAGACCTACGAGGCCATCGATTTGCTCCTCGTAAGCAGTCTCGAAGTGATCGAAGCCGAACTGTGAGGGCGGTGGGGAGCGCAAAGTTGAACTTTGCGATACCCAACCGCGCCGCAGAACTCGACTACAAGCAAAGGAGATTGACCGATGCGTTACGCAATTGGTTACAGATCAACCGGGGGACTTGCAACGCGGCGCGCCACATGCGTTTGCACGCTGATGCTCGCCGCCGCCCTGGCGCCGGTAACGGCCCACGCCCAGGGCCCGCCGGACATCGTCTGGATGGCCGGCGGGCACTCTGGTTACGTGTATTCCGTCGCCTTTTCGCCGCCGGATGGTGAAATCCTGGCTTCGGGGAGTAAGGACGGCACCGTCAAGCTCTGGCGGGTCTCGGACGGATCGCTGATTCGCACGCTGTGCGGACGCGGGTCGGATGTGTATTCCGTCGCCTTCTCGCCGGATGGTCAGTTGCTGGCCTCGGGGAATAGCAAGAGCATCATCAACCTGTGGCGGGTTTCCGACGGGTCGCTGATCCGCACGCTGACCGGAAACGCGCAATACGTGCATTCCGTCGCCTTTTCGCCGAACGGTGAGTTGCTGGCTTCGGCGAGTGAGGACCGGGATCCAAACCTTGAGGGCGTCATCCAGCTCTGGCGGGTCTCGGACGGGTCGCTCGTCCGTACGCTGACCGGACACACGAGTAAGGTGAATTCCGTCGCCTTTTCACCGGATGGCAAAATGCTGGCTTCGGGCAGTTACGACGAGACAATCAAAGTCTGGCGGGTGTCGAACGGCTCGCTGATCCGCACACTCACCGGACACACCGGTGGCGTGGATTCTGTCGCCTTTTCGCCGGATGGTGAGCTGCTGGCTTCAGGGAGTGCGGACAACACGATCAAACTGTGGCGGGTGTCGGATGGCTCGCTGATCCGCACGCTGAGCGGACACGCGGATGAAGTGTTGTCTGTCGCGTTTTCGCCGGATGGGAAGCTGCTGGCCTCGGGGAGTTACGACCACACCATCAAGCTGTGGCGGGTCCGCCGTGGACGAGTGATTCGCACGCTGACCGGGCACACCGAGGGGGTGTTTTCCGTCCCCTTTTCGCCAGATGGGCTGTTGCTGGCTTCATGCGCTGGGATCAGGGACAGCACCGTCAAGCTGTGGCGGGTGTCGGACGGGTCGCTGATCCGCACGCTGACTGGCCACAACGCGGGGGTGTCGTCCGTTGCCTTCTCGTCGGATGGGCAGTTGCTTGCTTCGGCAGGTAGCGTCCGCGACGAAACGATCAAGCTGTGGCGGGTGTCGGACGGGTCGCTGATCCGCACGTTGATCGGACACGAGGCTCTGGTGTACTGCGTCGCCTTTTCCCCGGACGGTCAGTTGCTGGCTTCGGGTAGCAGAACGGCCTTTCCGCATAATTTGGGTGTCATCAAGCTGTGGCGGGTGTCGGACGGCTCGTTAATCCGTACGCTGACCGGACATACGCGCTATGTGCGCTCCGTCTCCTTTTCGCCGGACGGTCAGTTGCTGGCTTCGGGCAGTGGGGATCGCACGATCAGGCTATGGCGCGTCTCGGACGGGTCGCATATCCGTACGCTGACCGGCCACGGGGGGGGGGTGCGGTCCGTCGCCTTTTCGCCGGATGGGGAGATGCTGGCTTCGGGCAGTGATGACACCACGATCAAGCTGTGGCGGGTGTCAGACGGGTCGCTGATCCGCAGGCTGACTGGACACGAGCAGCGCGTGGTGTCCGTCCCCTTTTCCCCGGATGGACAAATCCTGGCTTCGGGGAGTTGCGACGGGACGATCAAGCTCTGGCGGGTTTCGGATGGGTCGTTGATCCGCACGCTGCCCGGGCACCTGGTAGAGCTGCGATGCGTCGCCTTTTCGCCGGATGGGAAGTTGCTGGGTTCGGGGGGTGGCTACGGCTTCAAGACGATCAAGCTGTGGCGGGTTTCGGACGGCGAGCTGCTGCGGATCTACGATCAGGAGACGGGCCCATCCCTTAACTCCATCAGCTTTTCGCCTGATCCGCCGGGGGCGGACCTGTTCGCCTACGGGCGCTCGGACGCGACGGTCGTTGTGGCCCGCAACCCGTTCGCCCAGGATAAGTGCCAATACAAACTCAAGAGGGATTCCAAGCCCAAGGGCGGCTGCGAAGCGTGCCCGGTCAAAGGCGACGTCATCGCATCGCAGCAGAGCTGCAAAAAGAAGAACGACTGCGACAAGAAGCTCAAGGGCAAGATCGACTGCCCCGGCGGCGGCCCCGGAATTTGCAAGAAGATCAAAGGCAAGCGGGAAAGCTGCGGTTAGAGACTCCAACAATACCTGTGCCACCGGTTTCCAACCGGTGAATAACGCGGGTTGAAAACCCGTGCCACACCTACTTTGTTGGACATCGGGCAGGTCTCGTGCTGGTGCGAGAATCCTTTCTCGCACACCTTCAAATCGCGCAGGGTCTCTGTTGGTGTCCGGGCCAGTTCAGCCCCGTAGGGCAGGACGAGCGCAGCGAGACCTGCCGATACCCTCCTGAGGAGCACCTTCACGTCGCGCAGGGTCTCTGTTGGTGTCCGGGCCAATTCAGCCCCGTAGGGCAGGACGAGCGCAGCGAGACCTGCCGATACCCTCCTGAGGAGCACCTTCACGTCGCGCAGGGTCTCTGTTGGTGTCCGGGCCGGTTCAGGCTATCACAGTCGGCGCGGCTTATCGGCGCGGATAACTGAGTTCATCCACTCGTCATGCCGCAACACGGTCGCGTCCTCAAACCCGCAAGCCTCGATATCTTCCCGCAGATCCTCGTAGGTGTATGTTCCGCCCGCATCGGTCGATACGAGCATGTTGATCGCGAACAGCGCTCCGCTGGCCGGCGCCGTCCGCGAAGCCTCCATCAGGATATCACGTATGAGGATCTGCCCGCCCTCCGCAAGCGCCTCAAAAACAGCAGAGAACAAACGTCGATTCTGTTTGCGCGAGTTCTGGTGAGTAATCGCGCTGACCCAGGCGAGGTCGGCTCCGCTTGGAAGCGGGTCAGCGAGAAAATCGCCGGCGACGAGCTCGACGCGATCTTCCATCCGCGCCGCCGAGATACGTTTTTCGGCCAGCGGAATGACATCGGGCAGGTCGAAAAGCGTGGCGGTCGTGTCGGGTCTGGAACGCAGAAAGACGATCGTCCACGTGCCTGACGCACCGCCGACATCCAACAGATGTTTGAAGGCGGGCGGCCCGATTTCCTCGATCAGTCTCGAAGCCACTGGCGCGGACACGATATCCATCGCACCGATGAAAGCCTCGCGGTCACCGGCCTCACCTCGAATGCTTGGCTGGCGTTCTGCGGGCTGACCGGTTTTCACTACGGTGGCCAGTTGGACCCATCGGCGCAGGCAGCTCGCCTGATGCTGTACCATGGCCAATACGCTCTGTGGACCGTCCCGTGTCAGAGCCTTGCCCACGCCCGAAGCCAACCGGTATCGCCTCTCGCGCTTGTCCAGGAGCTCCAGAGCGACGAGGGCATCCAGCAGGAGCGTGGTCCCGCGTGGATCTGCATCCAACCTGCCGGCGACTTCTTCTTGGGCCAAGGCTTTGTCCGCGAGGATGCTGAAGATATCCAGTTCCGCGGCGGCTGTCAGGACGCAGGCAGCCTGATAGTCCCTTGCCAGCACCAGAATATCGTCCGAGGTCCATCCTTTTGACATCTGACCGCTCCGCTTTTGACCCTGTATCGATTCGTGTTCACAGCCCCCGGCATGACGCGCCAATCCCATCTCCTGGTGTCCACACCGCCGGCCCGGAGTGGATCAGCCCTTATCGTATCATACGGTCAACGGGGTTCAACGACCTTTCTGCCGGCGGGTGTGCCCTGTATGCATCCCGCTGCGCAACGCGATTGGCGCGGCCCTGTGAGCTGCCGGTAGCGGCGGCGCTGGCACTCCGTCAACCGTACCCGGTGTGTGATCACTTCCTGGCGCGCGAGGGACGGTATTGCCCAGCACGCGGGGCGAGGATGTGAACATCCGCGGTCCTCGCGCCGAAACCGAAAGGACTCTTCTCGTTCGCAACGCTTTCGGCTTAAATGTTATCCACCATGACAACCTATGCCGCCGATCTTGAGGCAGTGCGCGAGGCGCGTGCGCGAATTGCCCCCTACGCACACCGTACGCCCGTGATGACGTGCTCGACGCTCAACAGGTTGTCCGGGCGCGAATTGTTCTTCAAATGCGAGAACCTTCAGAAGGTTGGCGCGTTCAAATTTCGTGGAGCCTGCAACGCAGTTCTACGTCTGCCTGGCGACGTTGCTTCGAGAGGAGTCGTTACGCACAGTTCCGGCAATCACGCGCAGGCTTTGGCTCTTGCCGCATCGATTCGGGGCATCGAAGCACATGTCGTCATGCCTGAGAACGCGCCACCAGTGAAACGCCGTGCCGTTAAGAGCTATGGCGCCGGGGTTTATCCGTGCGAGCCGACTTTGGCGGCGCGCGAGGCGCTGGCAGCACAGGTGATCGAACGGACCGGTGCAACGCTGATCCCGCCCTACGATCATCCGGATATCATCGCCGGCCAGGGTACGACCGGATTGGAGCTTATGGAGCAGGCGGAACGGCTGGACGCCATCATCGCTCCGGTCGGCGGCGGCGGGCTGATTAGCGGCATCAGCATCGCAGCAAATGGCGTGGACGCGAGAGTGCGCATCTTCGCGGCGGAGCCGGCCGGTGCTGATGACGCCGCGCGCTCGATGAATGCCGGCCGACTGATTCCGCAGACCAACCCCAACACGATTGCGGATGGGTTGCTGACCAGTCTTGGCGAATGGACGTGGCCGATCATTCGCGATCACGTCGAACGAGTTATTACCGTGACTGATGAGCAGATCATCGCGGCGATGCGGCTTGTCTGGGAGCGGATGAAGATCATCATCGAGCCGAGCGCTGCGGTGGCGGTCGCGGCGGTGCTCAGCGACGAGTTTGGGTCGCTTGCCGGGATCTCGCGCGTTGGTGTGGTGCTCAGTGGAGGCAACGTCGACCTCGACCGGGCCATCTGGTAAATCGTTAACGCCTCGGCCACAGCGCTGCAAAAATGTGCGCGGTCATTCAGTCGCAGGCAACGCTGTTTGCGTCAGCGGTTCTGCTTCGCCTCGTGCAGTTCGGTTTCGATGGCTCGGATTTCCTCTCGAAGACGTGACAGGGCGGACCGAACGCTGCTCAGAAAGTGGTCGAGCCGGCGCCTGGCTTGAGGGGAAGGCTCATCCCACTCCTCCAACAGATCAACCAGTTCGAGGATCAATCCTGCCAGCCACTCGTCGTCGTGCGACCGGACTTCAGCCGCAGCACGCCCGTACTGCGCCTGGGCCTGGCGGTATTCCTCGCTGTCGTGCGGAACGCGGCGCGCGATCTTGTGAAAGCGATGGATGGTGCTCGTGAGGTGTTTGATCTCTGTGGCGACTTCGCGCTCGCGCGCCAACAGCGCCTCGCCGGCCTGGCGGTGTTCGTTCTCCTCGCTTGCATTGGCCATGTCCCGGCGAGTCTGCCGGAGGTCGACCTCGGACAAAAGAGGCGGGCGTGCGGTGTGGATCGTTGTCAGACGTCGCAAGGCACGGCCGGCGACCTGATCGTCACCCGCGCGAGCCGCCGCGACGGCCCGCTCGCGAAGGTTGACGATGTGCTTCTTGAACGCCGTCCGGCGGTTGACAAAACGCTTCAACTGCCCGGCATAGTGGTCCGCCGTCTCAGGTCCGATCCTGTCGGGATGTTCCTCTTGCAGTGTTTGGATTCTCAGCACCACGGACCGCGCGCCCGCCTCATCGAAGTGAGCGACACGGTGGTGAAACTCGTGCTCCAGCTTGTCGAGAATCGCCTGGGCGTCGGGCGCGGGCGGGGCCTCCTCCGGCGCGGGGTCGGGTGTTACGGCTTCGGTCGGTTGCGCCTGGCGCTGCTCGTCCTCCTGGCGGTAGCGTTCCGATTGAGTCAGTCCGGCCTCCTGCTCCATAACGAAGCCGCGGAGCATACCGGCGAGAACGGAATCGCTGCGTACATCAGGGTCGTTGAAGACCCGGTTTCCGACTCGTGAGAGAGAAGGACGATCGCGCGTCTCTCGCAGGATTACACCGCGCCATCGCTGAAAGATCGACTCTCGTCGCTTAGCGTCGGCTGCATGGTCGAGATGCCGAGGCATGGGCAAGGCCCTTTTGTTCTTCTCCTTCGTAACGAGCGAGGCGGCTGCCGCACCGCGACGGCACAGAGCGAAGGCAGGTCCACAGCCGGCGTTGCCGCCGCGCGTCGGGCCGCCATGCTCCACGCCAGGCTGGATTGTACCACAAAAGCCGCCCACGTGCGCGCGGCTTCCGAGGGGCCCATGCCACGAAAGACCTACGCCGTGCGCAAAGAAGCCTGGATGACAAACCGGCGGCTTCTGCGGGTTTGGTCCGCTCAGTCCTTCGGTCAGCCACCCGGTCTGCGCCCGCTCCTACACGTTGCCGAAGACTTGCAACGTCGCCGGTTCGTCGACAGAGTGTGCACGTCCGGGGTGACGTAGCGGAGCACAGGGGGTGAGCGTCACGATTATGGGTAGAGCAAAGTTGCACTTTGCTCATCGGCGTTGAAGCGAGTGCCGGCGGGATGGGCAAAGAGAATCTCCGCCCTACCTCGCAGATCCTGCGTCGAACGCCGCCGGTGACGTAGCGGAGCACAAGGGCGACATGATCAGCCGGGCGATACCAGTTCTGATGGCGTTGGCTTTGTTGAGCATGAGGCTCGCCGCCGACATCACGAATCTGGTCAACGAACCAGGTCGGCGCCTGGCGCACAGCCTGCTGGGCTTGGCCACCCTTGCGGCGATCGCAGCGATCGCATCGCGGCGAACGGTCGGCTGGTTCATCGGCGTGGCCTACTGTGTTGCGCAAACGGCCCGCTACGGCTACGTGTTCCGCCGACCGACATTCATCGGCCTGCTTGCGTTACTGGTCATGCTTGTGTGTACGCTGCTGCTTTTGCACCCGGATTCTCGGGACGATTTCGGCTAAGCTCGACTTTTGCTGTTTTTGGGAGCCCTATTTGCCGGTACACTCAGGCTTACTGAAGTCGGACGTCTTTTGTGATATCAACCTTGGTGTGCCGTGCCCCGGAAAACACCCAATCAAGGCAGAAACGAAAGCACCCAGGCAAGGCAAAAATGAAAGCACCCAGGCAAGGCAAAAACGGGATGGCAAACCCCTGGAAGGGGTGGCGGAACATTGCCCAGGGCGAGCGAAGCGAGCCCTGGGTGGACCGGCGGCAGTATCCCAAGCCCCCGAACGGGGGCGACGGAAGATACTCGGTGTTCCGCGAGAGTTTCCGTCGCCCCTGCCGTGGCTAGACGAATGGGTGGCACGGTCAAGGATCGGTCCGACCGAAGGAAGGATCGAGCCTTGTCCGTGGCGAAACGGCTGGGCTGTTCACCACGGACAAGCTCCACCGCCTTTGGCGGCTCCGCTTGACCGTGCCACCCCCGCGCGGGGCTCTGTAATGATGCTACAATCTCCAAAAATCGAGCTTAGAACGTGTGTGAGAAGTCCTATCCGAGCCGCGCCCGTAAGGAAGCGGTGCGGTATCATCCGCGGAAAACCGCTCCCTCACGGTCGTGGCTCGGTTTATCGTCCCGCTTCTCACACACGCTCTTAGCCAAAACCCTCGGCCAGAAACTCGTGGGCGAGCCGGCAGTGCATCAGCACGCCCAGGCTGACGGCATCATCGTTGAAGTCATAGTTCGGGTGGTGGACTTTCGGGTACTCGTCACGATCGGTCGGGCATACCCCAAGGCGAAACATCACAGTCGGCGCCTTGGCCGCGTAGTACGCGAAATCCTCGCCGCCCATGCACTGCGGCGGATCAGTGATAACGGCCTCGTCGCCCACGAGTTCACGAGCGACTCGCGTCGCGAAGCTCGCGGCTTTGGGGTCGTTAATCAGAGGCGGATAACCGGCTTGCCAGTCGATCCGGGCTGACGCGCCGAACATCGAGGCGGTGGATTCGACGATTCGCTTCAACTCCTCGCTTAGCCGCTGATGGGTGTCCGCCTGCATGGCGCGAGCCGTTCCCATCATGTGCCCGTGGTCGGGCAACACGTTGTAGGTATTGCCCATCTGAACACTGGTGACGGACACGACCACCGGCTCAATCGGGTCTGTAAACCTCGACGCCAGCGCCTGAATCGCGGTAACGATGTGCGAAGCCGTCACGATCAAGTCCTGACCGCAATGTGGAAAGGCCGCGTGGGCGCCCACACCGCTCAGCTCGATGTCAAAGGTCGAGATCGCCGCCAGGATCGACCCCTCGCCGACGACCACTTCGCCGAGTTTGTTGTCAGGCCAGCCGTGCATCGCGAAGACGGCGTCCGCAGGCGGGTCGTCCAGCGCGCCTTCCTCGACGATCTTTTTCCCGCCCGCGCCGGTCTCCTCCGCCGGTTGGAAGATGAACTTGACCTTACCCGGCACCGTGTCCGCGATACGACTGAGCACGCGGGCCGCCCCCACCAGACACGCGGTGTGTCCGTCGTGCCCGCAGGCGTGCATCTTGCCGTCGTGTCTTGATCTGTAGTCGAAGGTATTGGCTTCCTGAATCGGCAGGGCGTCCATGTCCGCCCGCAACGCGACACATCGGCCCTGCTTGTGCCCGTTGAGCGTCGCCACGATACCGGTTCCGGCCAGGCCCGTGCGAATGTCCAGACCTGGCAGCGCCTCCAACTGCTCCAACACCCGCGCCGACGTGCGCGTCTCCTCGTAGCCCAGTTCCGGGTGCATGTGCAGATCGTGACGGAACTCGACCAGGTCAGGCAGAATCTCGCTTACAAGAGGCTCAATATCTTTCATTGGACGCTCTCCAGTACGTTGGAGTCCGGTTCTTCGTCGCAGGTGATCTGGTGGACAGGATTCGCCCTTGTTGCAGGAAATAGGGTGCCATGGCCAACACCGGGTGTCATGGCCAGGCGCAGCGCGGCCATGCTCCTCGCACCCGAGCCGCACGCTTTAGCCTGCGCGATCGCTTCGCTTGGGCATGGCACCCAATCGGGTTTTCATCCTATCCCTCAATTCAGACGCGACGAAGCACTGGTGGTGTCGCCGCCGATCTGATCAGGTTTTGGTCCGAGCGGTCAATCGCGCCGTGCACTATCGCTGGGTCGAGAATCCCTTCTCGACCCACTCACCACCTCGTACGTCGGTATGCGAGAGTGGATTCTAGCACCAGCGTAGCATCCCTCGCTTACGGTCGGGTCCTGTTAAACTCGTTCGCCCACGACGCTGCACACGTCGGCCCGGCGATTGTATCCAACAAGCTGTCAGTACGCCACGCCGGTGGAGTGCGTGTCCGTGCCAACACGGTGAAGAACCGATACCCGGTATCAACGCGCTCGACGACGTCAGACCCGCTTGCAGCCACCGGGGTCAACTGATACGTTGCCCCGCGGTCGGTACGTCTAGGAATGTGATCAAGCTTGAACGAACCCGCCACAACCGTCCCGTTGCTGCAACGGCTGCGCCCGCGCGTAGGTCGCTTGCTGACGCGCGTTGGCCTGGCGGACGAATCCAGACTGGTGCTGCTTTCGATCCTCGTGGGAGCAGCCACCGGATTCTTCGCCAAGGGCTTCTTCGATCTACTGGGGTGGTTCCACCGCCAGGCCTACGGCAGCGGCGGGATTTATGACGGGCGAGTCTGGATGCTGCTGGTGCTGCCGGCAGTCGGGGCGCTGGCAGTTGGCTGCCTGACCTTCTTCTTCGCCAAAGAGGCCAAGGGGCACGGCGTGCCGGAAGTGATGGACGCGATCCACCGTAGCGGCGGGCGAATCCGACCGCGCGTCGCGGTGGTCAAGGCCCTGTCAAGCGCGCTGACCATCGGCTCGGGCGGCTCAGCCGGGATGGAAGGGCCTATCGTCCAGATCGGGGCCGCCATCGGCAGCAGTGCCGGGCAGGTGTTAGGTGTGCCGCGCAGGCAGATGGGGATTCTGGTGGCCAGCGGCGTCGCTGCCGGTATCTCCGCGATCTTCAACGCTCCCATCGCCGGCGTACTGTTTGCCTTGGAGGTCTTCCTGCGCGAGTTCTCCTTCCGCACCTTCTCGCCCGTGGTGGTTAGCAGCGTCATAAGTTGCACCATAATGCACTCCCTGCGGGGGGAAGATGCGGCGATCTTCGAGGTGGCGGCGCTTAGGGGCAACCCATACATGTTCATCGGGACCGAACTGCCGTTCTACCTGGGCTTGGGGCTGGCCTGCGCCCTGGCGGCGGTTGCGTTCATTCGAGTCCTCTACTGGGTCGAGGATATCAGCGACCGCGTTCGCGTTCCCCACGCGCTAAAACCCGCCATCGGCGCCGGTCTGATGGGCGCCACAGGCGTTGTGTATGTGCTGGTTGTGGCCGAAGGGGGTGCGCCGCCGTTTTTCGGTAACGGTTATCCGATGATCGCCGCCACGATCGGCGAGAAGCTTTTTGACATGACGGTCGTCGGGCTGCTGGTTTTGATGCTGCTGAAGCTGGTCGCCACCACGTTGACGCTGGGCAGCGGCGGCTCGGGGGGGATTTTCGCGCCCTCGCTGCTCTTGGGAGCCGCCGTCGGAGGCGCGTTCGGGCTGACGCTCCAGACTGCCGGCCTGATTCACGCTCCCAGCGTGGGAGCCTACGCCCTGGTGGGCATGGCCGCCACGGTCGCCGGCACCACCCACGCCCCCCTGACCGCCATCGTCATGCTCTATGAGATGACGCGAGAACCACGCGTGGTGCTGCCGGTGATGTTCGCGGCCATGGTGGCGCTGGCCGGGGCGAGACTACTCTGCCAGGACAGCATTTACACGCTCAAGCTGCGTCGCCGCGGGGTGCGGGTTGGATCGCTTGCCGATCTTACAATCTTGCGGCGCATCACCGTGGCCGACGTGGACAGGCAGCCGGTGACGTTCGTCCACGTGGACGACCCGCTGCGCAGGCTGCTCGACATCGCCAGCGAGTCCGACGCGACGGACTTCGTCGTGGTGGATTCAGATGGGAAGTACAAGGGGCTGGTCTGTGCCGAGGACATCAAGACGACGCTCTTCGAGCCGGAGGCGGTCGATCTGCTGGTCGTGGGCGAGCTGCTCCGCCCCGGCGTACCCACCATCCCACCAGATGAGACGCTTGACGTGCTGCTGGACCGCTTCTCCAACAGCGACGTCGACTCGGTCCCCATCTGCAGCCCGCACGATCCAACCCGAATCGAAGGCCTGGTCACACGCCGGGCCGTCATCCGACGCTATCGGCAGGAACTGGACCGCCACAGCGGGTAGAGCTGCGGGTAGAGTAAAGCTGTGCGTTACCTTGACGCGGATGCCTTTTTCCCCCCCGAGTGGCACCCGTCTGAGTGTGGCACCGCTTTTCAACCGGTGGATCATCAGCTCTTACAAGCATTTTCCGGTACGACTGACTACGGCGGGCAGCCGGTGCACAGCCACCACGGCTCCTCGATCTGCGGGTCACAACCCGTTTGAATGACGTTCTCAGCCTCGGTGTCAATGCCGCCGTCCACACAGATGTTCAATTGGTTAGCCGGGTCGTGACACCCGTTGACCACGATGGAACCGTAGAGATTCCCATAGTCCCCGTTGTTCCCCTGCTCGTCTTCGTCGTAGATGCGGATGCACCCGTCAAACACGATGTCGTCCTGCACCTGAAGGTCGGGATTGCCGATGTGGATCGTTCCATATACGTCATACTGTTGTTGGGAGGTGTTTAGGCAAATCGTGCCATCGTCGTCCAGGCCTACGATCGCCCGAATCAACGAACTGGCTGCGGTACCCTCCTCCACGAGAATGTCGCCGTCACACAAACCATCGATCAGAATACGCCCGTCGGTGTCGAGTTCTCCGACCGTAATGGACGCACCG
>Ga0114922_10000611_pt1 | contig 34362 bp, 66 predicted proteins | sample AartaG_FD_100975 | JGI IMG/M metagenome (GOLD analysis project Ga0114922, IMG submission 100975) | Deep subsurface microbial communities from Aarhus Bay to uncover new lineages of life (NeLLi) - Aarhus_00045 metaG | ecosystem: Environmental > Aquatic > Marine > Oceanic > Sediment | place... | reverse complement strand
TAAAGGAGTATGAGCATGGAACAATTAATAGTATGGTCAGTATAATAGTATGGTCAGTATAATAGTATGGTCAGTATAATAGTATGGTCAGTATAATGGGTTTTACTATAAAACATAACAAATCAACAAGTATAATTCCTGCTAATCGTGTAGGATGCAAAGCTCATAATATAACTGAAGTTTTATCATCTGAGGCATGGAAGGGTAGAAAGTGTTTTCTTCTTGGAGGAGGTCCAAGTCTTAAAAATTTCAATTTTGAATTTATTAAGAATGAATTAACAATTGGGATTAACAAAGCATTTATTAAATATCCTTCTACAGTAAATTATGCTATGGATGATCGTTTTTATAATATGGTTTCATCTTCTTCAAAAAAAGATATTGAAAAGAAAAATTTACATCAACAATGGATTGGATATAAAGGAATTAAAGTTTTTCCAAAACGAAGTTCAAAATCTGTTCTTGATGATAGTGTTTATGCAGTAAATGTTTTGCCAGAGATAGCTTTAAGTTTTAATCTGGGGAAAGGTATTTGGTTAGGCAACAACTCAGGCTTTGGTGCCCTAGCACTAGCTTGTTGTTTAGGAGCTATTCAAATAGGACTTCTAGGATACGATTTGAAAGTAGATACTATTGCAAGTAAGACACATTGGCATGGAGGATATGAGAATCAACCATTTAATTCTTTTCAACGTAAATTGGATAGATTTAAAAAATGCTTTGAAGAATTTGCAGAAACAATTGCTCAACAAGGTATATTAGTAACAAATTTAAATCTTAATTCAGCTCTTGAATGTTTTCCAAAAGATACTATAGAAAATTTTCTAAAAAGCACATCAACATAGAGAAAGTAAGTAATGAGAGAGAGAGTTTTTATCATTTGTGGTGGACCTAGTCTTAGGGATTTTGACTTCTCAAAACTTAAAAATGAAGACACAATTACTGTAAACAAATCTATTTTTGATGTTCCCTCACCTAACTATTTCATTACTGTAGATTACACATTTCTACAAAAAATCAATATTAGTCAATTCAAATCTATAAAAACAAGAAAAGTTTTTGTGGCAGATTTTCACTTTCCTTTTCTTAAAGAACAAAATGGATTAATTGTAGATACAAGAACTAATTTGATTTATTATTTGAATGCTTTTGATTTTGTAGTAAAAAGTTATAAAGCCGAAGGCATTGGATATAGTTTTGATGATTTTAGAACAGGTTTGAATTCAGGGTATTGTGCATTGCAATTAGCTGTTATTTTGGGATATAAAGAAATATATCTTCTTGGATTGGATTTGAATGTAGATAAAGCTACTCACTATCACGGAGGGTATGGTGAAGGAAAGAGTTCTTTTAAATGTAAATTGGAAACATATTACAACTATTTTGGTGTAGGATTAGGATTATTGATTTCAAACAGACGAGGAATTAAAGTAATTTCTGGATCATCTACTAGTAGATTAAATCAAATCATCCCATATGTTAATGTTAATGAGGTTTTATAATTATGAATGTTATAATGCCTGAAAAAAGTGCTCCTCATGAAGAATACTACAAGAGATATGTTAGATATATTAAGAATATTCTTTTAGAAAATAAGGTTTCTATTTCTTATGAAGGAGTTGATTTTGATACTAGATTTGTTATGAATATTGATGGAGTTGAAGTTAGTATTGATTATTCTGATCATCCTCAGGTTAATCAAAAATTGATTAGTAAATGTAAGGCAAGCTTCAAATTTCATTTTCGTGAAGAACATACAACTATAAGTGATTTATATCCGTTTGCTCCTACAAGTTTTTATGATTGGAAGGAATATCGAAGGCTTAAAAAAAGTATAAAGTATACTTGTAATAGTGATATTGTATTAAATGTTCAGAAACCATACGGGAATGCTAAAGAACGAAGAGAGTATGTGCGAGATGCTTTATATGCAAAGTATAAAAAGTCGGGTAATTATATATATTCACCCTACTACGAACAAGAAGATTACTGGAGGTTGATAAATGATTGTTTAGTTCATGTGTTTGTACCTGGATGTTATAATGATATGTTTGATAGAGGACATATCCAATATTTTGCTTTTGGTTGCTGTACTATTTCACCTAGAATAGTAGATATTCTTCCATTCAACAAAAAGATAATTCCTGGAATACACTATATTGAATGCAAATCTGATTATAGTGATATTGTTGAAAAGATAGAATGGAGCAAAAAGAATCGAAATAAATGTAGAGAAATAGGTAAGAATGCTCAAAAATTATTTGAATATACTTGTACTCCAAAACGTTTATGGAAATGGATTTTGAGTAAAATAGATAGCAGAAAAAATAGTAATAGGGATTAGTACGATGTATCTAATGAGATGTTTTGTAAATAACTGGGGTGATAATCTTAGTAGTACTTTAGTTAAACTTATTGCAGGAGAAATTCCAGTTAGTGTAAAACAGGGGTTTAAGGTTCCTCCTGGAGAATCAGTACATCTTGTTCTTGGAAGTATTCTTCAATGGGCTGATAAAAATGCAATTGTATGGGGATCAGGATTTATATCAGCAAGTTCCAAGATGGAACACCAGCCAAAAGAGATTCATGCTGTTAGAGGACCAAAAAGTTATGAAAAATTACTTGCTCAAGGAATAAGTTGCCCGAAGGTTTTTGGTGATCCTTCTTTACTTTATCCTATGTTTTATAAACCTAAGAAGATTAAGAAGAAGTATGAGTTAGGGATCATACCTCATTACGTTGATAAAAAAGTTCCTATAGTTAAAGCACTTCAGGATAAGGATGATATTCTTGTTATTGATATACAAGGGTCTATAAATCAAGTAGTTGATGATATTTATAGTTGTGAACAAGTGGCTTCTAGTTGTCTTCATGGAATAATTTGTGCTGATGCTTATGGAATTCCTTCTACTTGGATTAAACTTTCTGATAGAGTTATTGGAAAAGGATTCAAGTTCAGGGATTATTTTGCATCAGTTGGAAGAAAAGATACCGAACCTTTAGTTATGAAAGAGGATGTAACTGTTCAGCAGATATTAGATCAATTCTATGATTATAAAATTGATATTGATTTAGATAAGATGTATAATGTATGTCCATTCAAAAGGAAATAAAATGAGCGAAACTATTTTGAGCAAAGACCTTGGTAACTTTTATTTTGGGCAACTGCATCCATACCTCCAAGATTTCTTTGATGAGCAATACAGTCAGCACACGAGGATTCGACTAAGAGATATGCCTCATTATATTTCGTGGAGAAATGATGAATTTGTAGAACCTGAAACCAGTAAATATTATCAATATCTTAAAGAAAGTTGGAAGTTCTATTCGTGTACAAATTCTCACAAAACACGAATGAATCGAATCCAAAAGTTCATTGCTCTAAAAGAAGACATAATAAGGAACGGTGTGAAAGTTCCAATTTCTCTGGTTGTTACTTATGACGGAAGCACAATTATAATTGATGGGAACCACCGTGCAAGTCTTGCTTATCATTTTGGATTAGATGTACCATGCATATATATAAAGCTTGAGAGTGCACTACGGAGGACAATTTGGAACAAAAAGGAGTTTTATGGAACAAAAAGGAAGAACATGCCTTATCAAAGTATTTATTTTGGTCAAGTTGAAATTATGAAAGGTCGTCGAAGGGATACACTGGAACGTTTCAATAAAATGGATATCAATGATATTCGAGATAAAACTATTTGTGACCTCGGTAGCAATATTGGTGTGAGTGCTATACTTGCTTGGCACTTTGGAGCAAAGGATGTTACAGCAATAGAATATAGTCTGAATATTGCAACATCAGCATTAAGGCTGAGCACACTTCTTGATGAAAGAATTAATGTGGTTGTGCAGGATCTTGGAGAACCAATCCGCTTGTTTCAAAAGTATGATACTGTATTTTGCTTCTCGGTACATGCCCATGTCAAAGATAAAAAAATGTTGGAGCAGAACATTGCTAATATTACTGGCAAGGTGCTTTATTTTGAAGGCCATGAACATACTAACAGAGAAAAATATGAACATATATTCCGGCATTTTAATAAGGTAGAAGAATTAGGATTCAACAGAAATGGTAGACATAATGATGGATCCTCACGTCCATTCTTTCGCTGCCAAAAGGAGTTTTGATAAACTGGATAATTTGAATATTGAGTAAGATAGGGTAAAGGAATAAAGTATGACTGAAGTAAGTGTGCTAATGGGAACGTATAACAGGGAAGTTATTATGAAATTAGCAATAGAAAGTATTCTAAGTCAGACACATGAAGATTTTAAGTTTTTGATTTGTGATGATGGATCAACTGATAAAACTTGGGGGACTCTTAAAAAATATGCCAAAAAGGATTCAAGGATATTATTATTTCAAAATAAAGTAAATAAAGGAATTCCTTTTACTATGAATAAACTTCTTGATGCTTGTGAATCAAAATATGCTTGTTGGCAAGGGAGTGATGATCTTTCAAATATTTATAGGTTAGAGATTCAGCTAAAAGCTATTAAAGAACATTCTGGGATGATAAGAAGTAGATGTAGGTATATTCGTGGTCTTAAAAAAGAAATAAATTTTCGAGAACAACCAGAAGTTCGTTTTACTGGTTCAGGAAATGCTTCTTTATTTTTTCCTGTGGATAAAGAAATTAGATATCCAGAAAATCGAGGTTGGTTTGGAACGGATTCGGTATGGATATCATGGATGGGGAAAAAGTATGATACTACTTGTTTGAACAAAATTTTATACTATGTTAGATTTCATGTTAAACGAATTGGATATGCAAAACGTGTTTATAGATCTCTACCAGGAGAAATTAGAAAAGGGATGTCTTATGCTGATGTAATAAACTATATGATAAGAAAGAGGTGAGAATTTTATAATGAAATATAAATGGAGCTTTGTAAATGAGAATTAATCAGGTTTTTGTTAGTTCTGTAGTAGGATCATTTAGAAATCGTGTGTACAATAAGTATAATCTTTCCAAATATTTTGATAAGAACAAACCGGCAATATTCTTTGGTTGCTATCCAAAGAATATTAGAATTATTTTGGCTCACAATTCATTAGCAGTTGTTGTTTGGAGAGGTAGTGATGGCTATCGTTTAAAAAAGGGAAATAAACTATACACTGAGATTTTTCGAAGAAAAAACATCAAGCATATTGTTATTTCAAGTTTTCTTGAGGAAGATTTAAGAAAATGGGAAGTGCCTTTTATTTCTTTACCTATATGTCATGTTCCACTTAATCAATTTCATCATGTTAAGCTGGGCAACAAAATCTATATTTATAATTACAAAAGAAGATGTGATTTGTACGGCCAAAAAATAATAGATAGTGTTTTGGCTTCATTACCAGAAATTGAATTTCTTCCTACATTTTGGGGCAAGCATTCTTTAGAGGATATGCAAAGCATTTATAAACAATGTTTTATAGGATTAAGACCTATAAAGCATGATGGATTGTCCAATACAGTTATTGAATTAGGTTTAACAGGAAGGAGGTGCATTTATAATGGAAGTCTTCCAAATGCTATTCATTGGAAGTCAGTTGATGATATTGTTAGTTCTATTAGAGAGGAATATAAAAAGATAGGAACAAAAAATGAGTCAGTAGCTAAAGAAGTTTTAGACTATATAACTATTTCAGATAATTGGTTGTATACAGAATTTTATGAGTGATAATAAATGAAAAGGTTTATTATATATGAAAAGTAAAACAATTTTGCATATAGTTGGAGTTCGTCCACATTTTATAAAGTTAGCTATACTTTTACCGAAATTAAATGAATTTAATAACATCATCGTTCATACTGGTCAGCATTATAGTTATAGTATGGATGATAAGTTTTTTAATGAACTGAATATTCCGGAGCCAGATTATAATTTGGGAATAAATCAGTGCACAAACAATACTCAAATTGCTAAGACAATGATGGCTTTAGAGCCTTTACTAAAGGAAATTTTGGTAGATCTTATCATGGTGTATGGTGATACTAATGCTACATTGGGAGGAGCAATAGCTGGAGTTAATTATAAAATTCCAGTAGCTCATGTAGAATCTAATGTTAGATCTTATGATATTCATATGCAAGAAGAAATTAATAGATGTATTGTAGATAGCATTTCAACTTATTTGTTTTCACCAATTTTTTATCCTATAATAAAACGTAAAGAAGGTCGAAAAGTATATTCTGTTAATTCTGGGGATATTTTGTTAGATTCAACTATTAAATATGAAAAAAGAATACAGAAGCAGGATTTATCAAAATTTCATATTTCTAGTGATTATATTTTTATTACTATTCATAGAGCTGAAAATCTTACAAAGGAAAGACTTGAGAAAATTACCGTATTACTAAACTATATATCTGATAAGTATTGTCAAGTAGTTTTTCCTCTTCATCCTCATACTAAAAAAGTTTTTAAGAACTATGATTTAAGATTAAGTTCTTCTATTAAACAGCTTTCTCCAGTATCATATCTTGAAACATTAGCTATGATATACAATTCTAGATTTGTACTAACAGATTCAGGAGGTGTTCAAAGGGAAGCTGCTTTCTTAGGCAAGTATTGTGGAATTTTACGAACTTGTTCAGAATGGGATATTTTATGCAAATATGGGGTTTCAATTCTTATAGATTTGAATATTGATTTGTTTAATGAATTAGTTATTGCATATAATGAAAGTAGTATTTCTTCTGGTATAATTGATAAGATACGTTCTACATTTGGTGGGGGAAACGCTTCTAATGAAATAGCAAAATCTCTTGTGGAATACTTAAAATGACACTAAAATCAGATAGAGAACATATACTTATCTGTGCTAATCATGGAGGATTTGGTGGATCCTTTAATCTTAATATTGCTATAAATAAATATTCAAAATTATACTACTCAGATCTTGTGACAAGGATATCCTCTCCTTATTCCTTTGGAAATGGTATACGAGTAGGAAATCATTTTAGTCAGGTAGATAAGTTATTCAATGATATTTCAAAGTTCTTCATTGTTGATTATCAAGGTCTTGCAACTGTTAAAGCATATTTGGCTAGGAAATTTGGAGAAAAAAGTATTGAGTTTGCTCTTGAGTGGTTAAAGAAAAAATCAGTATTATTCTTTTGGACTGGTTCAGCATATATAAAGAAGAGTAAAGAAGTTAACGAATGGGTTAAAAAATTGAATTGTAAACGAACTTTTGCAATGTTAGATTTGCTCCGATGTGATTCAAGTGCTCTACCTTTATATCAAACTTTTGATTTTTCTCCTGTTGAAAATAATTATAATAATTCTCCTCTTGTAATTTGCCACTCACCAGGTTTGAAATATGGAGGAAAGTTTGCTTATTCTAAAGGAAAAGGAAGTCATGTAATTGAAAAGGTTTTTGTTGACCTAAAGAAGAAAATAAATATAGACTATAAAATTCTTAAGGGGGTTCCTTTTTCTGAGGCAATAGAAATTAAAAGTAAATCTAATTTGTTTGTGGATCAGTTTATGCCAAAAGTTGGAGGAGTGGGTAAATCTGGTTTAGAAGCGATTATGTTAGGAGTTCCTACGATAGGGAATGTTGGTAAATGTAACTTTATTGGCCCTTATAAAGATTGTCCTATAGTTAATTTTTCATCCGAACAGGAACTCTATGATATAATTTATGATTTGTATTTACACAGAGAGAAATTAGAAGATTTACATAGAAAATGTTCATCCTGGGGAAAGGTGTTAAGTTATCAAAATACTGCAGAATATTTAGATAGAGTTATTAAATGGGCTGTTTTGTAGTTAAGAATATAATAAATACAAGTATGAAATGTACTGTTGATTGGACTTATCAGGGTAATCTTAATTTAAGTTCTCAACCAATTTATGTTTCTCCTGGATTTAAGGATGGAGAGGATGCTGCAAATTTTGCTCTCTCCTGGATGGTTCCTATATCTGTCATTCATGGAGATACTATTAAACTTCCCTATCCTATTTCAGAGTATAGTTATAATTTTTGGAATACAAAGATGAATTCTCTTTCGAGTTTTTATAAGCAGATTTATCCAGTTAATATAATTCCAGTTAAAGATAAATTGATTAAAAATTATGATAGTAAAGGTTGTTTTTTATTTTGGGGTGGAGGAATTGATTCGTGTTCAGCTTTAGTTAAGTTAATATCAGAAGGGAAAAAACCCCATCTTGTTAGATTTTATCGAAATAACAAAGATTTGGAAAATGGATTAAATTTTCAGTATATGAAAAGTATAGCTAATCATTTTGATTTAAAATTTTCAATTATCAGGCAGAATTTTATTTCTTATTCAAAGTATTTGACTAAAGTAGTAGATGAGTATATTGTAAGAGATAACCCTTATTTTTTTTGGGAATACCCTCCATTTTGTGAAGATAAGAACCATAGAAAAAATGTATTGTTTGGTTTTATATGGCAGGGATTTCATTTTTTCTTTGCTTCATTAGGTTTAGTTACGAGTCAAGCTAATCAGCTTTATATGGGAGGTAGTACTGATGATTCTATGGAGGCATATTGTTTTGGTTTTAGTATGGGGGATAACATAGGATATAGAGGAATTAATTTTGATCCGTACATTCCTGGTAATAAAGCAGAACAATTTGATTTACTTTATAATAAGTATCCTGATATGGCTAAATGGATTAAGTCATGTCCAAATGAAAAGGTTCAATGGTGTGGTAGATGTGAAAAGTGTTATGAGGCTAGTTTAGGACAGTTAGCTGTAGGAGTACAAAATCCAATTAGCATTCGAAAGTTTAAGATAAATTTTTATCCTTATACCTTGGGGTTAATGATAAATATGTTAGCTTTTTATAGAAAGAATCAGAAAAGACAATTAGAAGTTGAGAAAAAACTTATTTTAGCTATTTATTCTACAATGGAACGAGCAGCTTGTGTTAGGGATTGAAATAAAAAATATTGGTATTTTGGGAGGTTTGAGTCCAGAATCTACTATCGTTTATTATAAGGAACTAGTAAAATTGTTTTACTCCCATTTTGGAGATTTTACATCTCCTGAGATTATTATTCATAGCTTTAATTTTCAGGATACAATAAATCAAAAATATTCTATATCTGATAGAGTAACTAAAGCTATTGAATCTTTACATTATGCAGGAGCTGATTTTGTTATAGCAGCATGTAATTCGATCCATAAAGTTTATGATGATGTCGTTCAAAGAATTCCTATTCCTTGGATAAGTATAATTGATACTGTTGCTATAGAAATGAAACATAAAAAATTACACAAAGTCGGTGTGTTGGGTACTTCTTTTGTAATGAAAGAAAAATTTTATCGCTCTCATCTTCGGCGATGGGAAATTGAGGCTATCTTTCCTTCTATTAAAGAACAAATTATAATTAATCAAATTATTTACGATGAATTATGTAGAGGAGTAGTAAAAGATAGTTCTAAGCAGATGATACTGAAATGCATCAATTCTTTAGTAACTAATTTTGGCATTGAAGGAATTGTACTTGGTTGCACAGAATTACCCATTATAATAAATCAAAATATGTTAGATATTCCAGTTTTTAATACTACTCAGTTACATATTGAAAAAGCTTTTGAATTTTCTTTAGGATAATAAAGATGTATAAATTGAAAGTAGGTATAATATTTCAATCTAATAATGATAGATTGTTGCCTGAGAAAGGGTCTTGGCATAATCTACGTAATAAGTACTTTTTTATAGATGGTTTATCAGAAAATGATAGGATAGAATATACTAAGTGTTGTATAGAAGGACCGATAGTAGATTGTTCACAATTTACTCATTTTGATATTCTTATTCTTTTTCCTTGGGGTAAGAGTTTTTTAACCATGAATAATTTACATAAGATAAAAGTTCCAAAAGTACTTCGGCTTCCTGATGTTCATAGGATTACAAAAAAATGGATGAAAAATTGGAGAGAACAAAAAATTGAACATTTTGTGACTAATTTCTGTGTAAAATATACTCGAAAATATTTATCTGAGGAATTTAATCTTTATAATATAATATTTGGAATGAAACCAGTTTCTGTTGATTTGATTAGATTTAGAAGTAGAAGAAAGGATAAAATCTTACTTACTGGAAAGATTGGAAACAAAAGATGTTATGCATTAAGAAAAAAATTGAGTTGTGCTCCTGAAGTTGAATACTTAAATCAGAGAATGGCTGGAATAAGAGACAAATATAATTTAACGCTATCATCTTATCAAGCTAGTATAGCCGCTTGTGAGGTAATGCCTGTCTATAAATATTTTGAAATTCCTGCTTGTGGAACATTGTGTTTTATGGAAGTTAATGAACAAAATGGATATGAAGAATTTTCTTTTGTAGATAAAGAAAATGCTATTTTTATTACAAAGGATAATTATCAGAAAAGATTTAAAGAGTTTCTTGATACCATTGATGATCTCAAGTGGGAGAGGATAGCTTTGAATGGAAGAGATCTTATTGAAAGAGAGTATTCTAATGAGGTGCAGGTTGATAAATTTATTGATATTTTATATCAAATAGTTGATTTTAAAAATGTTAATAATTTTAAATAAGGAAAAGTTTAATGATTGTTAGTAAAATATTTGAAACACAGAAAGGACAAAGTTTTTATCCTAGAAGAACAATTTGTGAATTGCACAGAAGAATTTATGATTTGTGTGTTATAGGATTGCAGGATAATCCAGAATTTTTGAAGAAACTAATTAGTTTATTAGAGGAAGCCTGGTTGTATGGATTGAAAATGAATCGAAAGTTGGTAGAAAATAAACTTAGTTCTATTGAAAAAGAAATAGCTAAAAGCACAATCAGTGTGGATAAGAAAGAAGCTCGAAGATTAAGAAAAGAACGGATTAGGTTAACCAGTCTTGCAAAAGATAATACTGTTCTTATTGAGATGATAGAGAGGCTGGAAGAAGACAGTGATTATGAGTAGGATTACTAATAAAAAATGTTTAATGAAAGATGTATTGAAAATTTTTCATTCTATTACTGTATTTAGTGGAGGAGAATATATTCAACTTGGTAAGAATGTACGTATAAATCCTCATTGTTACTTTTCTGCTAAACCTGATGGGAAAATAATTATTCAGGATGATGTTACTTTTGGACCTTATTGTATTATTGTTTCAAGTGATCATAATTTTTCTAAAGATTTTAAGATAAATAAGCAAGATTTAATTAGTGAGGATATTTCTATAGGTAATGATGTTTGGATAGCTAGTAGGGTAACAATAACAAGAGGAGCTATTATTCCTGATGGATGCGTTATAGGAGCTTGTTCGTTGGTTACTCGTCATTGTAAACTTAAGCCTTATTGTATTTATGGAGGTAATCCTCTTAAGAAATTAAAGGAAAGATGAACCAGTGCAATGTTTAAAAATTGAAGTTTGTTGATTGAATAGGATTTAATTATGAATTACATAGTAACCGCATATTATACAAAAGGTACCATTTATGAAGAATATGCAGAGAACTTTATATTGTCTTTGAAAAAGTTTGGTCTTTTTTATGAGATAACTCCAATTGATGATTTTAAAGATTGGTACAAAGGAATGCAGTATAAACCTACTTTTCTTAAGCAAATGCTTGAAAAGCATTATCCTCATTCAATAGTTTATGTAGATATTGATGCAATATTTTGTAGATATCCTAACTTTTTTGACCATTTAGACAGAACTCCAGAAGTAAATATTGCATTGCATGTTCTTGATCATTCGAAGTATAGACGAAAGGAACATCCTCCTGAGCTCCTTAGTGGAACGATTTTTCTGAAGAATACTAAAGAAGTAAAAGAAATCATCAACAGATGGATTTATGAATGCAGTCAAGATTCTAAGTTGTGGGATCAAAGAGCTTTAGAAAGGGTTCTTAAAAATTATAGATATCATTTACTTCCAGAAGAGTATTGTATGATTTTTGATTACATGTCTTCTATAAAAGATCCAGTTATTAAACATTTTCAAGCTTCAAGAGTTGCTAGAAGAAACTCAGGAGTATGTAAAAAAGGACAGGGAACTCCTAGAAAAACTATTAATAAAAGGACTCCTAGAAGAGTAGAAAAAGAAGGAGTGATAAGGATTAAGAGGTCTTAGTTATAATGGAGTAGAATTTTTCTGTAGTAGAGGAATTAAAATTGTATAATGATATTGAGGGAGATGTTATTAAAGTAGAAAATAAAGTACTTATTCATTGTGATAGAATGAGGTTTTTCAAAGGAAGTAAAGGGAAGTATGTATAATTAATAGGATAAGTAATCTAATTTTTCTTTTCATGTTTTGAAAAATGTTAGGAGATAAAAATGATTTCTGAATCATCAAAACAGTTAATTTCTCAAGATATAGTTAATGGGATTCCATCTAGTGAAATAGCTTCAAAATATGGAATTAGTAGAACTTCAGTTTATCGGATCAAGAAAGGTATAAAGAATATTAATACCGAGAAAGTATCTCATGATATTGAATCACGAACTACTAAACGTGAATTGCTTAACATTAGAGCAAAGTATCGAAATGCTCTTGACAAAATAACAGAGCAAGATACTATACTTAGTGGTTTTCAGCAGTATGATAGGATAAATTCAATTATTATTCCAGCAAAGTGGGAAATTTCACCAAAGAGCAGGAAGGAGGCAGTAGCTTTTACATTAGCAAGTGATTGGCATCTTGATGAAGAAGTTAATCCAGTTGAAATTGGTGGAGTTAATGCCTATAATTTGACTATAGCAAAACAACGTGTTGAGATGTATTTTAGAGTTGTTTTGAAACTTCTTAATATGTGCCGCACGGAATCAACAATCAAAAGATTGGTTGTAGGAGCTCTTGGAGATTTTATATCAGGTTGGATTCATGAGGAATTAATGGAAGCTAGTTCTATGGTTCCTACAGAAGCAGTAGTTCAAGTTTTTGAGTTGTGGGTTAATGGATTGGATTTCCTCCTTCGAGAAAGTAATCTTGAAGAGATAGATGTGGTTTGTAGTTGTGGAAATCATTCTAGAATAACCAAGAGAAATCAAATTAAGAAATCTCATCTAAAGAGTTATGAGTGGATATTATATCAGTTTCTTGTTAAGCATTATGCTATGAAAAAAGAGAAACGTATTAAATTTAAACTTCCAGAAGGTTATTTTAATTGGTTAACAGTGTATGAAAAGGATATAAGATTTCATCATGGTAATAGAATACGATATGGTGGTGGGATTGGTGGAATACACATTCCATTAAGAAAGGCTATTGCTCAATGGAATAAAACAAGACATGCTGATTTGGATTGTTTAGGTCATTGGCATACCAGAGAGACGAGTCGTGATTATGTTATTAATGGTTCTGTTATAGGGTATAATGAGTTTGCAGAATCTATCAAAGCTGATTATGCTCCACCTGAGCAAGCATTTTTTATTATTCACCCGAAGTTTGGAAAAACTGCGGAATTCCCCATTGTGCTTTCGTAGTAAACTAAGAGATGTGGAGTAGTAAAATGCCAAGAGGCATACCAAAAAATCCTAAAGAAAAAAACAGGAAGTTAAGTGCTGTAAGAAAAGGGAAAACTTATGAAGAAATTTATGGTGATAAGGCTGATGAAGTAAAAGCAAAATAAAGGGCTACTCAAAAATTGCTCAAAACCGTCCGGAAGTAAACAAGAAGAGATCTGCTACTCTTAAGGAAGTATTAAATTGTCCTGAAGTTCGAGCAAAACATAGTGCTTCATTAAAGAAGCTTTGGCAAGATTCTAATTACCGAGAAAATCTGAGTATTTCACTGAAAACTGCTCAAAATCGTCCTGAAATAAAAGCAGCAAAGAGTGCTCGAATGATGGGTGAAAACAATCCTATGAAAAGACCTGAACTGACGGATGCAGAGAAGATAAGTGGTGAAGATAGTTATCTTTGGAGAGGAGGAATTGGTAATCTTCCATATCCATTTGGTTTTGATGAAGAATTAAAAGAATGTATTAGAGAAAGAGATAATCATATTTGTCAACTTTGTGGCAAGATGCAAGAGGAAAATGGAAGAAAACTTGATGTTCATCATATAGATTATAATAAAGATAATCTTGATTTCAATAATTTAATAGCTCTTTGCAGTAGTTGTAATGTAAAAGCGAATTTTAAATGAGAGTTTTGGGCAGGGTTTTTTATGCTAATGCTAGATATAAAATTTACTTTAATGAGGAGAAAAAATGATAAGTCGTGAATCAACAAATAAGTTGTTTAATTCTTTAGCAGAATTTGTAAGCAAGTTAACTGGTAGGTCAGTTCAATTTCATCAAATTGGTGAAGAACCAATAGGTGTTGCTGGTGAAAAGATGAGCAAGTTTTTTAATGATGCTGCTGCTGCTTTGGATAATCCTAATAATGTGCAGTTGTTAGGAGCCCTTGAACCTAGGAGTGGAAGAGTATATTGTCTTCAGGTAGATATGAATACAGTAGATATGGAATTTGCTGGGAGAATAGTTAAGAGTTTGGAAGATAGAGATATCAATGTGGTTGTTGTTGATCAGAATCTAAATTTTGTATCTATTCCAGAAGGATATGAAGTAGTGAAGAAAGAATAAATTTTTATAATATAAGATAATATAATCTTGCTTTCTCTCTTGAGATGGGGTTGGTGCAGGAAGTGCTAGCCCTGTTTCTTTTTAAATCAAACTGTTCATTTTTTATTCATCAATTCAATCTCAATATGTTACTTCAACAATTACCTAACATAATCATCCCTACAACCCACATATTACCTTCTACATTTCTACTGTAATAAGATTACTATTCATTTCCATAACCTTTTACCTTCTATGTTATACATCTTTGGAAAAGAGTTTTGTTTGCTACTTAACCACCTTTCGGAAAGATGTTCACATCTATGCAATATTGCATCTTTTTTTCTAAGTTTTCTTCTAAATTGTTTAGCCTATTTCTATCTATATGATGAACATCCATATTTGGCTGAGGCTGCATAATATATCTATGCAGGTATAAGGTTTTTACCTTTCCATTCTCGCGGATAGAAGTAGCTACATAAAATGAGTTTGGACTTACTTGTTTTAGAAACCATTTGAATTGACTTACTTGTGGATAATTCCAACTATCAATAATTGCTTTTTCATCAGTATTTGTTAGATCTAATAGCATAATTATTTACCCTTTTTAGTACTTTTCTATAATAATAGCGGTGACAGGATTCGAACCTGCGACATCCAGCTTATGAAGCTGATGAGCTACCAGACTGCTCTACACCGCAACAGCCTCGAGGGGATTTGAACCCCTGTTATCGGATTGAAGGTCCGACGTCCTGGACCAACCTAGACGACGAGGCCAAGAATTATTTCAGATCCCATTGAGCATTAATAGTAAAGCCTCTCCAGGCTGAGTTCTCTGATTCATAACGTTGCTGGCCAAAGGATACTCCTATTCTATCAGGTATCAGGGTAGCTTTTTTACCAAAACCTGGACCAGAGCAGCCTCCAAGAAGTAGAGAAAGAAGTAGAAGAACTAAAAATAAGATGATTATAACTGCAAGATGGGTTTCCTTAGTAGGACGTTTCATTTTTTTCTTCCTTTCAAAAGTTGCTATCACATCTTGTGCTTACGATGTTTGCATTTGCTGACAGAAACACGCCGACGTTGTTGTCTTGCTTGTTTTCTATCTTTCTTGTTTCCTTGCAATGGATGACTCATTCTATCACCTTTCTAAAATATAGTATTTAATTGGAACAGGTAGTGAAGTATCATCCCATAGAATATGATCTTTACTATTTGGAAGGTTACCTTAATAATATCTTTTTCTAATCTTCCTGTTCCTTTGATTGTTATTTCAAATAAATCCATTTTCTTTTTAGTAAAAAGAAACTTGCCATGCTTACGCCTTGCATTCTTTTGTAAGGAAAATATACTAATTCTTCCAAGTTTTGATTTCATCTTCTTAAAAATAAAGGCTGGTAGGCAGAATGCCATTGGTATACTCCAATGTAAAGGCGTTTGCTGTACCTATCTCAGCTACACCATACTTCTGCCTTTGTCAGCATTTTATCATTGTTATTCACCATTCATTTGCTTGTGGCAGACTGGGCAGAGTTTTGAATGATGAGCTAAATGACTTGCAACTCGGTCAAGAATACCCTTTGCATTTGGGTGATCATTATATATATCACTATGAGTATCTACTTTTGTGAATATATTATAAAGATCGAAAAGATCTTTAGCTCCATCATCAATTAAAGTATTTCGTACTTCTTTTTGAAGTTGTCTTGGAACTGATGATTGGTTGAGAACTGAATCTAAAACTTGGGAAGTTTCATTAGTAACTTTGATCCCGGCTAATGCTTTGAGGCTATCAACTTCTTTATCAAAGAGCTTACTGGCTTCAGTTATTGTTCTCTGTAACCATATACCTATGTCTTCTTTTTGATTTCTCCGTTTCCATGCAGGAAGTTGATGCTCAGTTGTTGCTCCATTTGTGCACCATTGATTAAATAGGTATGGAGAAACTCTGGTTGAGACCTGTCCAGTAAGACTGTGCTCTATTCTAATTCCTGCATTGAATACCTGATCCTTTGCGACTTCTACTTCTCTTGGAGTAAGAACACTGAAGTTAAATGACACTGGACCGAACCAAGCTTTGTGATAACCTGCTATTGATTTGCCAAGTACACTTTCAATAGCTTCGACTACTGATGAAATTTTTACGTGTTTGAAGTTGGCTTTTGGAATAATATCAATAGCATTACCATCAATTGTAAGCAATCTAAGTATGTTTCCAGCCAGCTCGTTTTGATACCAATAATTAAGGTGCGGTGTGATAAGCTGCCTTCTTTGCTCCATTGGAATCTTTCGAAGATATGTTCTTGGAAGTCCAATGTTTGCTGTAAGCTTTTGAAGAGCAGCAGGACTTAAAGTAGTCTGACCTTTTTGGTGATTTATTGCTGCTCCACCATCATCGTCAAAATCAAATCCTATCTTGTCACCTAATTCTACTTCCACTGGCTCTGCCTTTTCATAGGCATCTACCTTCTTCATTAACTTCTCTTTTGTCATAACACCTTGTAATTCTTTAATATTCATCTTTACCTCCAGAAAATATTGTTACTTTGTTTATGTTTAACTACTCTATACTTAATTATACATTATACATGTTTGAAATCAGGATAAAATACTAATTCTTTTGATTTGATATCTACTATATAAAATATAAGATATGTTTGAAGGATATCCAAATGAAAAATCATAATTTTATTAACTTATGTTTACTATGCTATTTGGATCTTCTATCCTTTATCCTTTCACTACTGCTAATGGTTCTAACTCAACTACAATATCAATCAAATCTTTTTGATTTTCTATCACTACTGATATATCTTTATAAGCTCCAGGAGCTTCATCCAAATTACTTTTTCCTCTAACGGAATGGAGGATTCCTTTGTTATCAAGCTTCCTCTGCTCTTCTTCAAGCGACAGTTCTTTTTTTGCTCTTGTTCGACTCATCTTTCTTCCAGCACCATGAGAACAAGAATGAAAACTTTCTGGACTACCTTTTCCTTTTACAATGTAACTTTTTGAACCTTGACTACCTGGAATGATTCCAATAGTTCCTTCTCTTGCTAATGTTGCTCCTTTTCTATGAACCATAACGTTCGTTCCAAAGTGATTCTCGAGAGCAGCGTAGTTGTGAGCTATGTTAATCATACTATTGGTAGTAGGATATTCAACTTGTATATCATCTATTTTATGAATTACTTCTTTGAAGCACTCTATAATCCTTTGCATCATCAACTTTCGATTACAGAAGGCGAAATCAATACAATACTGCATCTCCGCTTGATAGGATATTCCTTCTATAGATTGTAAGGGTAAAAATGATAATTGATAATTTGAAGGGACACTTGAATGCCATTTTGCATTTAACAATTTAGCTATTTCATTATAATAGCGAGCTACTTGGTATCCCAAATTTCTGCTTCCTGAATGTATCATAATCCAGATATATCCATCAGAACCTTTTTGAATTTCGATGAAATGGTTGCCTCCCCCCAATGTTCCTATCTGCCTTAGTGGACTATTGTATTCTGAAGATACTACATTATAAAAACCTGAAGATAACCCATATAAGTCTGTCTCGGGTATCAAATTAGGATTTTGAGGTTTTTCATGATGTTTAAAGCCAGTAGGAATTCTTTGACGAATCTTTTTAAGAATTTTTTTTAGGATTTCATATTTAATATTTTGCAAAGGAAGTTGAATAGCACACATTCCACATCCAATATCAACACCCACAGCGTTTGGAATGATTACATTTTTAGTAGCTAATACTCCACCAATAGGCATTCCATATCCACAATGAGCATCAGGCATTAGAGCTATATGCTTAAATGCAAATGGAAGATTAGCCAAGTTTTTAGTTTGATTTAAAGTTTTATCATCAACATCATCAAGCCACATTTTAATTGGAATGTTTTCAGTATTAATTACTCGTTCCATTCTTTTACCCTTCTTAAAAATGGAGGAGAGCATGTTTCATTTAGCATTCCTAGAGGAAGCAAAGTAATTATAGCATCTCCTCCCATCATTTTAACTGATCCTCAGTGCAATCTATTTTATTTTTATCATCGCGCCATCTAATGAATCGTGGAAAACGAAGTTTCCCTTTGGCAGCAACACTATCATAAGCAATTTCACAAACTCGATTTAATAAGGTATCTCTTTTTTCTTGTGTCATGAATTGCATTCGGAACTCTAACTTAAAGCCATTACCTGCAGTTCCAAGATCAAGTAATGATCCATCCTTCTTCCAAACTCCAATTCGGATACATTTTAGTCCATCTTTGTATCTATCACTATCAGACTTATATGTTTCTATTACAAACGCGTCAACAGTTCTTACAGGCTTTAACTTAAACCAGCCCGACATATGTTTTTGTTTTAATGCCCATCCTTCAAATTTTTCGTCAATGGCCTTTTGTAATAATTCTTTTTTGTACTCTTCTGATAAAATGATGTTACCTAAATCAATAGTTTTAGGTACTTTAAATCCATATTTTTGGAGCATTGCCATAACTATATGAAGATTAATTCCGGATAGATCTCTACTATGGATCATTGGTGCAGCAAATACAGTTAAATTCAATCTTTGATCCGCATTGTTTAACATTGTGGTAATACTTGTTGCAGCAATACCCGGACAATGCAACTCACCAAAAAGTTGACTATGTGGAGGTAAAGTATTTAAGGGTTTTGCTATATGTTTAATAGCCATCACTTTTGTAGTGATATCTTTGTCATTTTTTGTGAAAATGATAGGAGGTAAACCTTTTCTATTTTTATAAATTTTGGCCAGGTATCCATCCAATTTTGGTTGAAGCCAATGAACTTTTTGATTTATGTAATCTTTGAATTTTGGAAATTTTATATACTCAACTTTTGCTTTCATATGGGTTCCTTTTTAAGTAAATATAGCAAGGCATTCATACTCATCATTATAGTGAATACCACAACGGCATAAGTAAATAACATCTTCTACATCAAGTCCTCGTAGAGCTTGAATTGGAGTTATGTAAATGATATCATGATCTGCAGCCATTTCAAATTTAGTAGGATCTTTTATTAGTTTGTTAATATATAAAAGGCCACACATACTTTCTACTTCTGAAAGTCTTTCATCTACTGGAATGCGTTCAAAGTGTATATATTCTTCATTATACTTTTCAAACATTTCTTCTACTGTCATTATGATTCCTCCTTTTTAATTCTTGTAGTATTTGATCTTCTCTATGTCTTTCTTTGCAATATTCTTTTGTTTAACTGAAAAACTTGTACTGCAATTATGTGTAGAGGCCAGGTTTTTATTCTTTGAGTTACCCTTGATATACTCAATTACAAAAATAGTTGATAAATCAGTAATGATTGCAGCTCTATCAAAGATAGCTCTGATTGTTTGAATTGTTGCAAATTTATGATTTGCTCTTTTCATTTTGATTTCCCATGATTCTGCAAAGCTCATTTTTTATCTCCTATATTGTTTCATATTTATAATTTACTACTATGCCTCTACTTTTTGTTTCAATACTCTGTTAATAAAACCTTGCCTTAACTTTTCTCTTGTCTCTTCTGAAAGTTCTCTCTTTGGCAGATATTTTACTTTACCTTTTTTGTAATATTTTTTTAGTATCCAAGCAGCTTCTTGACCAAGGACATGTCTTACTATTTCAAGAAAAGCTCTTGCAAAGAATCTTCCATGACTGCCTTCATAATGTCTTGATACTATATGAGATAATTCATGAAGTACCACAACTTTATTCCAAGCCCAATGAGGTAATGAAATATTATGAAATCTAGCATAAGCTGTTCTTTGATTTTCTCTTGCATTAATTACTTTACATACTACATTATCTCCAAATCGTTTTTTGAACCACGCGGAGGAGATAAGTTTATCTATGAATTTTTGTATTTCTTCTATTGAAGAAAATGAAGGATTTAAGTTCTGTTTCTCCATCAGGCGTCTTGTAATGGTTTCAGCATCATAAAGTTTTTGCTTTTGGGAATCTCTAAAGGAACGACACTCAGGATTATTCCTCCACCTTTTAGGTGGAAGTTCATACCAGGGTAATTGTTTTTGCTGCTTATCCATCTCTTTCATCTCTTGTCCTTTCCAATAAGATTCTGTTTCCTATATATAAAGTATAAGGTATACTTGAAGGATCTCCAAATAAAAAATCATGCTTCTTCAAAATTCATCTACTTTCTTATCTTGTCCTTGATGCTTGCTCGCAGCTTTGACTCTCTTTCATATGATATTCCAAGAATTTCTCTTGCATCTTTCCTTCTACTTCTTCTGGGTTTATGAGTGAAGGATAATACTGCATTGATATACTTTATCTCATCATCATTGAAATTGTCAATAACAAATGACATTTGCACTATTTCGAAAGTATCTGTACCACTTTTTTTGCTTGTAAGAATTGTTTCTCTCAAGAAATTACTTATTTGAGAATTATCCCAAGAAGGAATATTATTTACTTCTTTATTTCGATATGATCGTTTAACTAAAGTTGTGTAGTGCCCTCTAAGTCGTTTTGTTAAAATTGTTTTAAAAGAAGCTCCTTTATATTCATACTCTTTTTTTGTGTAGAGAAAGACTATTACTCCTTCTTGAGTCAAATCATCCAAGTTATACTTTGCTGGTTTCTTTATTTTTTTCAAAGCAACTTGAGCATGATTCTTAATCAACTCAGTATATGTTTCTAATTTTACATCTATCATTTTTATCTCTCAATGCATCTATGGCACTTTTCTGATAACGCACATTGACTACCTTTTTTGACAGTAACAATGTTTCCACATTTCTTGCATTTGAATTTGATTGAGTGTTTGTATTCTTTGATAACTTTCATACCTTGTCCTTTCTAAATGATAGTTATTTTTTAGTTTCCTCTTGTATAATTCCATATTTATCTTCACTGCGATTCCAATCTTCATATAGCTCCGCACGAGTTTGTTCAATTTCAAGATCAAAAGTTTTAGGAGGGTTTTTCATACCAGTAGGATATAGTACTCGAGTGTATTCAAATCCACCATCAATACTAATCAATTTGCAAGAGCAGGAATGAAAATCATGACGAGATCTACTAAATATTGTGTCTTTACATTTTGGACATTTGATAGCTGTTACTATTGTCATTTTTTATTTCCTTTACTTTTGCAGGGCTTTAATTTTTTTAACCTCATTTTGTACGATTGGATTTTTCATTTCCTCACCAGTGATGGTAAGAGTATATGTTGATCCATAATCATCTGTAATGTTAAATGTAATTTCATCTGCTCCTTCAAAAACACTAAGTTTAACCCTATCAGGAGAACTAGTAGGATACTTTTTTCGATATTCTGGTGGGGATATTGGAAGGCAAGTACTCCAACCTCCTCCTCCAAAATAACCAAGAGATAAAGAGATAATACCTCTTTGTAAATCCAATTTTTTTATCCCACTGTATTCTATTACTTCATCAAAAGATATAAATTTTACCATTTTTTACTCCTAACCATATTTCTTCTTTCTGACCTTCTTCAACTCATCGAGTTGCTCTTTAGAAAGCTGAACAACATGAATACTTTTTGTTATATTTTCAATAATATTCCAACCACTTGTAAGTGGAAAGGAACAGAAGTGAATATCTTCATGATGTTTCCATAGAAAAGTATGTATTCCAGAAGATGTCCAGCAACTATCATGGTAGACTAAACAATTCTATTTTCCTTTTTCTTTTCGAGTGTAAACCCCAACGTAGTTAGCTGGAGCGTGTATTAGCATTTGTATTGATTTCTTTTCTATTTTGAAAAGTACTAATAATGCTTTTCTCTCCGTTGGTTTACCATCTGATCCAATCTCTCCTTGCCATCTACCTACTGCTCGAGTAAATAATTGAGCAATAGTACGTTCAATCATATACATAAAATTGATTATTTTTTAGTCCTTCCTAAATTTGTTTCTTTTTAGATATTTTGCTCTATCTTCTTCAGCTGCTTGAATAGTATTCCATTTTGATACACCGTTAATTTCAACAGTTTTACCCTTCACAGTTATGTAGAAATGAGGACCTCCAAACCATCTGGTAATCTTAATATCCTTTTCTGACATTGTAGGAAATACAAAATCTTTATTCTTGCAAGTTTCAAATATTTCTTCATCTATACCTTTATGGTCATTTCTTAAATGAGTAATTCTACAACCTCCAGCTGAGTTTACATATACAGAACCGTTTTGTGTGAATATATCAATTATGGTTTTAGTAGAAATGAGTTCTATGTAATTAATGGCGTTTGGCATAGTAATTTGATGCTTTCCTTCTTTCTCCATTTTTATGTTAAGAAGATATTTCATAACATTTGCTCGAGTTGTTCGACAATGCCCTTCTTTATACTCAGGTGAATCTTTGATATCCAACCAAATGTTTACTATATCTTGAGATAGATATTGAAAATATGCGAGCAATTGATCTTTAGTTTCTATCAAGCATAACCATCCAGAAACTTCCTCATCTTGTTGATTTATCCAACCTACTCTATGGAATGTAAACATGTTTTCTCCTCAACTTTTTGATATGTTTCCTACAAATTTTGAAATTTTGCAAGATTCGCTTTTAATTTTCATCTTCTACTTCCTCCTCTTCCTTTTCATTTTTATCTTCTTCATCACATTCATTTTCTTTTTTGAAGAATTCTAATGCTTCTTTCCTTCTTGCTTCCTCTTCTTCAATATCATCTACAAAATTATTAAAGAGTCCCATCGTTTTTCCTTTCTTTTATTTCAATCCAACGGCAAATAAGTTTAGTTTTAATCTACATATGGAGGAAGAATTCTATCTACATCCTCTTAACCTATCTGCTTGTTCTTGATATATTTGCTTAGTTTTTTTGCCTAAATCAAAACTAGTATCTCCTGCTTTTGCAACTCGCTCCCAACCAGCTATTTTTGTTAGAACATTAACAGCACGATAGGTAGCAGGATATTCTCTTACTTGTTTCATAGCCATAATTTGTAAACTTATGATAGCTTTTAGTAATTCATCCATTTTATTCCTTTTTTCCATTTTCTATCTAGAGTTTCCTTTCTTAAACAACCTACATTGCTGCATCATAATATAGCAAGAAGCAGAAATACTAAAAACCATACACCTAGAATTATTGCAGCTGGTAAATATGAGATTTGAAGTATATGAGCAGTAGTAAATATATCTCCACATTTTACACACTTGATATTTTTACCAGCATCAGATCGTGAAACTTCAAGAATTCTTCCACACCCTGGACATTTATATTGTATCATTTTCTTTTTCATTTTTGTTCCCTTTCAAATTTTGCTTCATTTTATTTCAAAGCAATTGATAAATGATTATTCAGATTCGATGCTTTTTCTTACCTGAATGATTAACTACTCGATTTTTTTGGCGAACTGCTCGAGCATGTTTTCGGAGTTTCTTTTTTCCTTTTAAGTGACCACGTCTTTTTACCTGTTTCATCTTTGCTCCTTTGTTTTTCAGCACATTGCTATGTAAGCTAGAATGGAGAAAATCCAAATTTCTTTTTCAAATGTTGCTGAACGAATTGTTTCAATTATCTTCTTCATTAACTGTACCTGTATTGTCACCATAATTATTTGTTTGATAACATTGTTCATCATGTTAGCCAGTCTTATCATTTTTAGTTTCCTCAAGTAGTTTATTAAATAATCGTTCCGCTCTTCTTTGGCCTGAATCATCTAAAGTACTAATCCGATGCCATATATATTTAAGGCCAAGATGCCGGAAAATTTTAGCTATAAATTTGCTATTATTGTATTTTTCTCTATTTGTTGCGATTATTTTGCCTTGATATATAACATAGGTGAAGTATCCTGTATCCCATCCTCCTCCACCAAATCCCATTCTTTTTTCTACAACTATATGAATCATTTTCTTCTCCTCTTTCTTGTATGTTTCATTGCATCTTTCATTATTTATCCCTCTTTTTATCTTTAACATTCTCATTCAATGTTCGGCTTAAGTATCTTAAATACTGCCAAACGGTTTCAGACCTTGTTATCATTCCGTGAATGATGAATTCAACTTCCCTTGTGCTCTTGCCTTCTTCCAGGAGCTTCTTCAATTTGGAAGCATCATCTTCATTCTTTCTTACGGCTTTATAAAGCCTTTTTGCTTGAAATTGAATATCCATCTCTTTCATCTCTTGTCCTTTCCAATAAGATTCTGTTTCCTATATATAAAGTATAAGGTATATTTGAAGGATCTCCAAATAGAAAATCAAGTTTTTCATCAACTTTATCAAATAGGCTTAAAATTTCTTGACTCTGCTCATTTTCATTTTTCCAGATCCTCCTGAATTGTGATGAGCTCCTTCTTCATGATTAGTCCCACGTATCTTGAAGCCACATTTCGGGCAGTATCTCCCACTTGTTCTACCTAATAGTGATTGCCTTCTTTTTTCTGGTTTACAGTAAAGTGAACCTGTAATTACATGTTTTGTTGTTTTCTTGGTTTTTTCAGTTTTTTCAGTTGATTCTTCCATTTCTTACCCTTTCGATATTTTTATGAAACTGGGACTAATTTTTCAATTGCTTTCTGTAAAGTAACTTGATGATAAAAAGAATCTGGAATAAATTTTGCTGTTGGCATGGGAGAAGATTCCGCTGCTTTTTCCCATGTATTGCACAAATCATATGCTGATAGTGTATCAACTGAAATGAGGCCAAAAGCAGGATGTGAGAATATACTTTTTGATTCTCTATCACATTTCCAAGCACATAAGAATTGACCATCTTCATCCTCTTCAACTTTTACTACACAATATAGCCTGTAGTTAGGACAGCCTTTTCGTATTGCTTTTGCAGTGTGAATAAAAAATGCACCTATGTACTTTTCTAGATTTTTCATTTTTTTGTCTCTTCAATTTATTAGTAATTAAATATTTTAGTATCTCCAGTGGAATTGAAAACTATTGCTCGGCGAATTTTTTCTTTTCTAATGAAGATAATTTTTGATATTCTGCCAAAGCTTTGTGAGTAATATTAGCAACTTCTACATCATTCTGCAAACTATCGATAAGGCATTCTACAATAAGTTCTATAACTACTGCAGTTTTGTACCATTGATTCTGCTTAGTATTTCTAAGAGTTTGCAGATATGTCCTAATTACCTTTTTCATCTCAATTTCTTCTTCTTTATTCTCTTTTGCTACCAGATCAACCATTTTTTCAACTCGCGTCATCTTTTTCTCCTTTGTAATTTTGCTTCACCTTTTTTTAGTTTCTAAACTTGTTGATGTATACAATTAAAGTATAAAGTATGTTTGAGGAATTTCCAAATGAAAAATGAAAAATTTAGTAAAAATTTTTAGAAGTAGAAGAGGAAAGTATGTATAATAATATTGTAGAATCGATGAATTCTATGAAAAGGAGATGACGTATGTCTGTACTTGTTTGCGGTATTGACGAAGCTGGATATGGTCCGATCCTTGGACCTCTTGTTGTTGCTTCCTCTATCTTTTTAATTAATGAGAATCCTGAAGATAACATGTGGGCTCGGCTTCAGGAAAGTGTAGGTAAGTCTAAAAAAGGACTGGGTAGTCGGATACTAGTTGCAGATAGTAAAAAAGCTTTCAATCGAAAAGCTAAACTCAATCATCTCGAGCGAACTATCCGGGCTTTTTTTAATCAACTTCACTTGGAGAAAGTAACTTTTTCTAGTTTACTTCCTATAGTATCTGATGATCTTGTAGCTCAAGTTAAAAAGTACCCATGGTATCCTCTTTTATATAATACTTACCTGCTAGAAGTAAATCAAGTAATTTCTGATACCTTAACTGAAAACATGAAGCGAGAAGGAATTGAATTTGTTGATTTTCGGTGTTGTTGTGTTGATGTAGCTGAGTTTAATAGGGTAGTTAGTTTTACTAAAAATAAAGCTTCTATAGTAATATCTTCAATTCTTAAATTGGTTCAGCAAATTGTTGCTCTTGCTGCATTTTTCAATGCAAAGAAAATTATAGTGTTTTGTGACAGACTTGGAGGAAGAAAGAATTATAGAGATGTTTTGGGAACTCTTCCAAATATAGGTATAGATATAGTGGAAGAAGAGGATAAAACCTCTAGATATGTATTATCTATGGCTAAAAGAGAGATGGATATACGATTTGAAGTTAGGGCAGATGATAAGCAGCTTCCAGTAGCTTTGGCTTCAATGGCGGCGAAGTATGTTCGAGAAAAAGTGATGTCACACATGAATGAGTATCTTACTAAACTACAACCTGGATTGAAATCTACAGCTGGATACTGGGTAGATGGACATAGATTTTTGAGGGATTTGAAGGATGAAACATATGAAAAGTTAGGTTTTACTATCCAAGACATTATGAGGATAAGGTAATATTAGACTTCTAATGTAGTTAAATGGATGTAAGTAAGGATGTAGAAGGAAATATGATGGGTTGTAAGGATGATTTTGATGGTAAGGGAATATCTGAAGTAGAAAGCCCATGATTGTATAATAATGATGGTAGTGATATGAAAACAGTACCTTTATTCAAAGATGAATTTGGATTTTTAAGCAATTTCTATATCTCTCCTTTTAATTGGAATGGATTTCGTTGGAATACAGTTGAGCATGCTTTTCAAGCATCAAAGACAAAGTCAACCTATGACCAGGAGAGAATTAGAACTGCCGGAACTCCAGCTATTGCAAAGAGACTTGGAAGAGAAGTTGAATTACGAAAAGATTGGGAACAGATAAAAGTTTCAGTAATGACTGAACTTGTTTGGTTAAAGTTTGAGCAAAATTCTATACTAATAAATATGCTACTAGATACGGGTTCAGCAGAACTTATTGAAGGCAACTATTGGCATGACAACTACTGGGGAGATTGCTACTGCCGAAAGTGCATGAAGTATGAAGGAAAAAATATGTTGGGGTTTATTTTGATGGAAATTAGGCAGGCTTTGATTGATGGCTAAAAAACAAAAACTAGAGCAAGCTGTACTCTTTTATATTGAAGCTAAGAAACGTTTGACATCTTGCATGCAGAATCATTTTAAGCAGGTTTGCCATACTTGTAAAGAATATGCAAAATGTTCAATTTACAATGAATATGTTGAGGCGTGGATGCAGCTTCAAAATTCTTATAAAGATCAACTTAATAAATCAAATTCAAACAGTGGTAAGTACAAAGAATATGATCATTCTTCTTTTCCTTACCTAGCAGCAGAGCTTCTACTTGAGCTTGTTTTAGAGAATCATCCTAACTATGATAAGAAGAGACTTTTAGATAAAAAAACTGGAGAGGCTTATAGAGAGAAGAAGCTCCAGGAAGGATCTCGGGATGTTGATCTTATGATGAGGATAGATGGTCGCCCTGCGGAAGAAATTATAAGAATTATTGAGTGGGCACAAGCTGATGACTTTTGGTGGCAGAATGTTCGGTCTCCAGGCAAACTTAGAAAACAATATGAAACGTTATTGATTAAAGTAGATGGGATAAAAGGTCGAAATACTGGAGCTCATCATGAGGAGCTTATTGAAGACTTTAATCCTGATTTAACAAATAAACTTATCAGTTCACTCCAGAGATGGGGAATAGTTAAAAAAGATTTCAATCCGAACTCCAAACAAATCAATCAGATTAGATTAACTGTTCAGAAGATGATTAAATTTTACAAAAATCGGATATGTAAAGATGAGAAGATTTGGTTGGAAGATTTATTTGATTGCTTGAATCAGAATTATTTAGGTAAAGGAAATGTTGTTCACATCGGCACTCTCTGCAGCGACCAATTATGGGATATGCTTATGCCTCAACTACTTCGTATTTGTGGGGAGGTATAGTAATGCTTTATTTCTTCATATCAGATGAACATTTTGGCCACAAAGCAGTGATTGATTATAATAAGAGACCATTTGATTCTGTAGAAGAAATGGATGCAACTCTTATTGATAATTTTAATAAAGTAGTAGGATGCAATGATGTTACAGTTCATGCAGGAGATTTTTGTTGGTCTAGTAAAAGAGAAGATATTTATAAAAAGTATGTTAAGAAGTTAAATGGTAATCATATTTTTCTTAAAGGTAGTCATGATCGTTGGCTACCTGATAGTGCTAAGATGGTATGGGAAAAGACTATAGAGAAACAGCCAGTAGTGGTATGTCATTATGCTTTTAGGGTGTGGGGCAGGAGCCACTATAATAGTTGGAATCTATATGGACATAGTCATGGAAGATTAGATCCTGTTGGTAAACAATGGGATATTGGAGTAGATAACAATGATTTTCATCCAGTGTCTTGGGATCAAATAAAAATAATAATGAAAGGTAGGCCTGATAATTTTAATTATGTTAGGAGGTAAAATTGATGAGTAATATAGAAGTTATTCAACTAATTCAAGAGTTAAAAAGATCTGAGATAGAGGAATTATTGCAATTGAGAGTAAGTGAACATAACAAGGGAGGTGAAAAGTATAAAATAGCAAAACCAACAAGAGGATTTATGTCAAATATGGCCTATCCTCAATACAAGAATAATTATAGTGACCGAGATATCATTTCAGTGCGCACTTGGGTTGAATTGCAGTGTTATGTACAAAAGAAAATGAATGATAAAACATTCGGACCAAATGCAGAAGTTCGTAAGCATATGATTAGTATCCTTTCTGGTATTGTTCCGTTTGAAATGAGGATTGTAGCAAATGCAGAAGTTCATAAACAATTGTAAAATGTCAGTAAATTAAGAATTGGAGGTACAAATTTAGATAAGAATTTTGATTTTCTATTTGGAGATCCTTCAAATATATATTATACTTTATATATAAGGAAAAGTTATTTTAGGAGGAAATGAAGATGAAAAAAATAGCAAAGCCAAAAGTGGCAAAGAAAAAGAAATTGGTGCCTCAATTAGATGTAATGGATTTAGAAGCAGAGAAGGAAGGGCAGTCAATTAAAAGGTCAAGTGAAGTCAGGGTTAAGAGAACTGGTAAGAAACCAAAGATTAATCCAGTGAATGCAAGAATGATGGATGATGAGTTTGATGCTCGTTATGGGTATGGATATGAAGCAAGAAAGGCTGATGATGAAAAATGATTCAGTTTAAGAATACTACTGTTGATTATTATAATCCTACAAGTGGATTAGTACGTGGTCATTATTATGTAGCTGAATTTTTTAATGGAGCACAGTTTGATTTTTGGTCTGGTCGAAAGTTAACTCGTAAAGAAGCTCGGCAAGTAGCACTAATAATAGCAAATGGTAATTACAATCCTCTTTATAGTAAAAGTGATATTGTTTGGGTGAGGAAACAAAAATGAAAGTAATTCAACTGATGAGTGGTGGTTTGGATTCAGTAGGACAAGCTATTCTTCTTAAAGAGGAAGGACATGAAATCCAGCCTCTATATATTAAGTTTAGAATAGGTGGAGGGAAGCAAGTTAAAGAGATTAATGTAGTTAAGAAATTATCAATTATTCTTAAATTTCCAGAACCTATAATTGTTAAACATAGAATTAAGAAAGAAGAATATGAAACCAGAGATAGGCAGTTGGTAACTATTGCATCAACTATTGCGAGAGAAAAAGGATATGATGCCGTTGCTATTGCTACATCATATTATCCAGAGGTGGAAGATCCAGTTGCGAATATTGATTGGGAAGATATGAATCCAGAGAAGCTTGAGGAAGCGGCTGGAATGAAAGTTATAACACTGGAGATGCATAAAGCTGAATTGCTGCAAAAGATGATCCTTATGATAGAGATTTATTATTTGAAACAACAAGTTGTCAAATGTGGTGGAAAAAAGAATGTGGTAGATGTTATAGATGTGCTGAGAGACATGCAGCATTTGTAGCTCTACTTGGATTTGATAGGACAGAATATTTACATGATCCAGAAAAGTCAAAGCATTGGTCATATATGCTTAGTCAAGAGTTGAGTTCAATACATGAAGGATGAAAAATGGAAATCGAATTTGAAAATTTAGAAGGCAAAATTTTATGCTTCAATCATGCAGTGAAAGCTGTTATAGAAAAGGATGAGACGATAACTGCTCATGTTCCTGATATTACTTATGATGATATGGGAGGAACAGGATATTTAGGAGGAGTATGTTGTGAATGTTTTCCTCCAGAATTAGAAGAAGAGGCAGATGAAGATGACTAAAGAAGAGTTATTATATAGGTTGTGGGATTTAATTGATGATGTAGAACATGCCAACCAAGAAGATTTTGATGATGAAGAGTTTGAAGATTTAGTAGTAGAAGCAAGAATACCCATAACTAGAAGTAATAGTTCAATAATGAGAGAAAGAGAAGCAAGAAGATGAAAGATGCAATGAAACGTACAAGAAGTTTGAAGCCTATTGGTTTAAATACTGATAGTATCTTAGTAAGACTAGAGTTTGTTAGAAATGCAGGTAGCTGTAATGCCTGCTCAGGAGAAAGAGTAAAAAAAGCATATGATAATGATGAAGTAATAACTGAAGTACATGTGCGGGGTCTATCGTTTAGGCTGTGTGATTATCACAAAAAGGAAATGATTAAGAAGCTAAAGAATGGAAATAGAGTTTGAAATTCAATGAGGTTTTGTTTTTGGCAAAGAAGAAGTTTGATACATAGAGGATAATTCAATGAAACTAAAACAACAAATGAGTGTGGAAGCTATCAGCAATTCATACAGAATGAAAAGAAGATGAGCTATCAATTTCTAGTTCACTATTTGCCTAAAAGGAAAATGTTTCGAATTACTAGTTTTAATCTTGATATCACTCGTGACTTGCAATGGTGCAAGGATGTATTTGATTCTATTGTCCCTCCTCCTCATAGTTGGCAGTTTATTATGAAAAATCCGAAACAGAAGTTTTATATATAAGAGAAGATAAGAGGTAAGAAAATGACAAAGGATGAAGTGATTAAATACTTAAGTGAGCTGGCAAAGGTTAGAGAAATGATTACATCCTTTCGGCAGGAACTTAATGAACTTGAGGATCTAGCTTTTTTTGATAGCCCAGATTTAAACTCAGGACGTCATGAAGTTCTTGCTTCACTCAAAGGAATAGAAGAGGAAGTTCAAGGCTTACTAAAGGGATTAATGAAACTGTTCTTGAAAAGATGGAATCAATAAAAGGTGAACAACTTCAGGCTGTTTTTTCTAAGGCAAGAACAACTTGGGATGGTAAAAAACTTGAAGGTTATGCTGTTGCTCATCCTGAAATTGAAAAACTTAAGAAGACTGGAAGCCCTTCGGTTGCCATTCGAGAGGTTAAATGAGTACTATAGAGGATTGTATATTATGAATAAGGATGAACAGGATTATTTGAATACAAATTATGAAGTACTTGAAAGTATTATTCTGGCTAGAAATGATTCATATATTATGAATAGTCTTATGAAATGTGGAGTGAGCTGGCCAGTTATCTTCAGCCTTATATGGGGAGATACTTTAATCAATAATAAAGAGTTTCCTGTTAAAATTAGAGAGTTAGTATTGGATATTACTCAAGAGGAGAAGAAGAAAAATAGCTCTTCTGATTCTTTGGAGAGACGGATTCATAGTATTGCTATTGAGCTTTTGCAGCTTCTTTATAAACGAGAAGTGAATGATATGTGTGAAAAAGTAATGAAAAATGCCAACTTACGAATATAAATGTAATGGTTGCGGTTTTTCCTTTGAGAAATTTCAGAGTATAACTGAAGTTCCGCTTCAGAAATGTCCTAAATGTAAGAAAAGAAAACTTAAGCGATTGATTGGACCTGGTTCGGGAATAATTTTTAGAGGAAGTGATTGGCCAGGTCAAGAGATTGCGAGAGGTAAAGAGAAGAAAAGAGAAGTAAAGAGTAAATAGAATGAAAATAAAATGTGCTGCAATAAAGGCTGTGTCAGGTCAAGTTTTTGAAGGAAGAAATCATGCTGTTTGCTTTCAGTTAATGAAAGAAGCTGGTTTACCCTCAGAACGATATAGCCCTTGCGGATTTGTTACTGATGAAGGAGAATTTGTTGACAGGATTACTGCGGCAGAGATTGCATATAAAGCAGGTCAGACAAAAAAACTGGAATCTCCTCTGTTCTCGGAGGATTTAACAGGAGATTGGCCTTGGCAAAGGGAAAAATAAAATGAACAAGATAATAATTTCCAATAAGAAGCATAAAATAACGAAGGAAGGCAGCTCGTAAACTTTTTATCATTATGGTTCTTTATATGGTAAAGCTAGTTTAGAATGTTCAGGTCCTATTTGGAGACTTTGGAGAAAAACATGGTTTGCTGGTTGGGTCAAGGAATTATCAACAAATATGCCTCGTGATGTTGAGGAGTGGAAGAAAAGGTATTTTAGTGATGAAAAATGATAAAGAGATAAGTAAAGATGAAGTTGTTGGATATATTAAAGTAATTTCATCTCCATCATTTGTAAGTAAGCGGGCGAAGTACCGGGTGGAGATAAGGGCTTCCAAACCAATTAAAGCTCTGAAGTATGATGATTTTGAAGTACTTGGTCACTTTGTGCGTATTGTGAAGCGTAGAAAAATCAAGAGACTTTTAGGTAGACTGGGTAAGGTTGTGGAGCAGTATGATAAGGAGGAGGGAACTATTTTCTATCATTACCTTTTCTATGTAGATTTACCTTTAGGGGTAAAGTTATCAGAAGAAGATGTTGCTGATGGGTTGAAAAGTCATTTAGAAATTAATGAAGGGTGTAAAATTCAGAGTGTGGCTGGCGTAAAAATGAAATTGTTTCCTTGGGAAAAGGATAAGGTTTTAAAGAAGGTTCCTCTAACTAAAGCGGCTTTTGATGCTATGATAGAGCGCATGAAGAAAAAACAGAATAACACTAATGAGATAGGAAATGATAATGATTGATGCTGAAAATTGTGAATTTACATACTATCCTGCTGAGGTTTTATCCGAACGAGCGGAACCAGTTGAAGATATTAATGATAATATTCGTCAATTAGTAGAGAAGATGGCGGATGTTTCAATGAAGAAACAAGGTCTTGGTTTAGCAGCACCTCAAGTTGGAATATCACTACGTCTTTTTATTACACTACGTGCTAAGACTAAAGAAAATGTTAAAGTCTATATAAATCCTACTGTTACACCAATCGGAGAAGAGGTTAATTCTATGGATGAAGGATGTTTGTCAATTCCAGGTATTTTTCCTAAAATTCAAAGATATAAAAGATGTAGGATTACTGCCACTGATCTTGATGGAAATGAATTTTTTGAAGAGGTTGAAGGACTTGAAGCTCGAGTACTGCAGCACGAGTATGATCATATTGAGGGAGTAATTATTATTGATCGTATGAATCGGTTTGCTAAAATTGCGTTTTCTAATCAACTTAGGAAACTTATAGAGAAAGTATAGTTTAATTTAAGGAGAATAAGATGAGTTCAAGCTACTTTATAACACCTAAAAAAGAATGCAGTACGTGTGAACATGCTCAATTTTATGGTTATGGTGATAGCAAATATCAATTTATATGTTTTCATCCTAAACGAAATGATCCACCAAGAATACGTATAGAAGGCTCAAAAAGAAATAAAAGTAAAATGCTAGATACTTCTAGTTTCAAGCCATGTCCATTTTTAGCTAGAAAGGCTAAAAAAGTTAAAAGATGATGGAAGTATTTTATAAATTTTCTAAAAAAGCTCTCAGATTACATCCTAATGTGTTTGATGAATTTGATAGGTTTAGATTAGTAAAACAAAATGGTAAAGTAGGATTATTTGGATTTTTTAGAACCATAAAGACTATTAATGAATTTTGTGGTCCACCTCAAAGTTGGAAAGCTTGTGTAATTTTAGGAGCTGGAACAAGAGTTATTGATAGCTATATCAAATTATGCAATGAAACAGAAACAGAAGAATTACTC
>Ga0114922_10000610_pt1 | contig 34382 bp, 30 predicted proteins | sample AartaG_FD_100975 | JGI IMG/M metagenome (GOLD analysis project Ga0114922, IMG submission 100975) | Deep subsurface microbial communities from Aarhus Bay to uncover new lineages of life (NeLLi) - Aarhus_00045 metaG | ecosystem: Environmental > Aquatic > Marine > Oceanic > Sediment | place... | reverse complement strand
TTATAGATAAATGTCTATATTAATGAAAAATTACCTTAAATAGACTTTTATTTTTGTAATTTGAATAAAAATGCTTATTTTAATGCCAGTTATGACACAGCCTGAGATGCGGTAAGATCGGCTTGCCTTTAAGGTAAAAAAATGGCGATTAAAATTAGAAATAAAAATGAGAAATTCGTTAAAATAATTATTCCCAAAAGAATCTTGCATATCGTTGAAAAGAAATTAATAATAAAAACATCGCTATTTTTTTATGAATAGTTCAGGTTGATAAATGAAAGAAAAATTAGCAAAATTAGAAAAAAATATCGGATATAATTTTAAAGATGGCAAACTATTAGCTCAAGCATTGACTCATAGCTCTTATGCTTATGAAGTACAGAAAAAAGATATTACGGATAATGAAGTTCTGGAATTTCTGGGCGATTCTGTCCTTGGATTTATTTTAGTAGATTTTCTCTGCTCAACTTTCCCGGAACTTTCTGAAGGCGGCCTCTCTAAACTCAAATCCGCTGCTGCCAGCACCAAAGCTCTATCTGATTTCGCCCGTAAAATAAAGCTTGAAAAAAGCATTTTTTTAGGAAAAGGGGAGATAAAAAGCGGTGGGCAAAAAAAAGAGAGAATTTTAGCAGGGACTTTCGAAGCTTTAGTAGCAGCCATCTATCTTGATGGAGGCATTGAAGCGGCCCGCAATTTCCTATTCACCCACCTTGACTCTCTTTTTAAAAAAGTTGATATGGGAAAATTTACAATCAATAACTACAAATCAGCTCTACAAGAACATCTCCAAAAAGCAAATTTCCCCACCCCGCTGTATAAAACTGTTACGACCAAAGGCCCAGACCATAAAAAAAGATTTGTTGTCGAGGTCTTTTCTCAGAGTAAAAAATTAGCCAAGGCCAATGGAAGCTCAAAAAAAGAAGCTGAACAAAAAGCTGCCCAAAAGGCAATAAAAAGTTTTTTGGGTAAAAAATTAAAACCCTTAACCGCGAATACAATCCTGATAAAAAGAAAATATGATTGAATCTTATTCTTTCGGCCAGCAACTTTTCATCTTACCTGCTGATAATTAGTCAATCCTTGCTCATCAAAGCTGCTATAAAATTAAGCTCATCGATATTACTGCAAATTATCTTGACAATAGCAGCAATCGGAACCGAAAGAATCATACCGGGAATTCCCCATAACCATCCCCAGAAAAATAGGAAAAAGAGCACAACAAGAGGACTTAATCCCAATCCCCTGCCCATAAGTCTTGGCTCAACTAAGTTTCCCATTATCATTTGAATAGACATGAGCAGAACCATTATCCAAAAAGCGGGCCAAATTGTTTCAAATTGAAAAAAAGCAATAATAATCGGGAAAGCTGTAGCAATAAAAGAACCAATATTCGGAATATAATTCATCAGAAATGTAAGAAATCCAAAAACAATGGCAAAGTCAACCCCAAAAATCAATAACACAATAGTCACAAGAATCCCGGTAAACAGGCTTACAATTGTTTTAATAGCAAGGTATTTCTGAATCTGGCCATCTATCTTTTCAACAACTTCTATGACCTTTCGGGCATTTTTTTTATCCAGAGATTTTTTCAGCTTCTCTTTAGTTTTCCCGCGGCCGGCTAAAATAAAAATTAAAAAAATAAAAATCAGGAACAGAGTGGAAATAAACGAAAAAAACGGTCCCAAAGAGGAAACAATCAGTCCCCCGATCTTATTAAGCTTCAGCTGCTTTGACCAGTCCACAGTCTCTAAATTCAAAGGGGAAAGATTTAACTTTTCCTGGAGGGAAATCAATATCGTACTTATTTTCTGCCCGTATTTTGGAAACTCTACTGCAAATGTCTTTCCGGCAGAATAAAAAAGAGCCCCCAATAAATAAATTATTGTAAATGTCACCAGTAATATAAAGATAATAGAGAGAAACTTTGGAATTTTAATTCTGGTAAGAAAATCCTGCACTGGATATAAGATAAAAGAAAGAAATAACGCCAGAAAAAAAGGAAAAAGTACAGGTCTTGCCTGCTGCAGCACTACTCCTCCGATAAATATGACAACGATTACCAAACAAGCTGTTATTATCTTGTTTCCCTGCATAAATTACCTCATTACATTTTACCTGACCTATTCATAAAAAAATGGCGATGATCATTTTATTGTTTTGCTTTCAAAGATATGCAAGATTTTTACAAAAACAATAACTGAACTGTTTTTGCTTGTTTTCAATCTCATTTTAATCGCCATTTTTTTACCCGTAGGGCGAGTCGATCTCACTGTATCTGCTTCGTTACAGGGCATTCGCGGTGAAAGACCACAGCTTCATACCCTGTGCCTCGCATCTTCAGCAACCTCGACTCGTGAATAATCCAGGTGTATTATAGACTAAAAATTACCTATAAACAATACAGCTTATCGCAAATCCATTCTCTATTCTATATTTTCCATTTTTTTTAGTTAAACTCTTGACCAATTATTTCAGAATAAGTAGAATTATTTTATATCATGAAAGTCCTGATAGCAGAAGATGATGTGATTTCCGGTCGTGCTCTGGAAAAGAATATCCGCGGGTGGGGATATGATGCTGTCCTGACAACAAACGGCAAAGATGCTTGGCAGGCTCTCAATCCGGAAGTTAGAGACCCCAAAAAACCAGATAATGATCCCATTCGGATCGCAGTTTTGGACTGGGAAATGCCTTATATCAATGGAATTGATCTCTGTAAAAAAATCAGAACTACTCCCCTGGATAAAAAAGACAGCTATCTTTATATAATTTTACTAACAGGAAGAAATAATCAAGACGATATAATCCAGGGACTCTCTGCTGGAGCAGATGACTACATTACAAAACCCTACAATTTTTTAGAACTTAAAGTCCGGCTTAATAATGGTGAACGCATCATTCAGCTGGAAAACAACAGGATCCAAATTGCTGACACAGACGATCTTACTCAACTCTGTAATAGAGATAGAATACACGAAATTTTAACGGAAGAAACAGAACGTTGTTTACGGGAAAATACTCCAATCGGAGTAATATGGGCCGATATTGACAACTTTAAGCAGGTTAATGATAACTTCGGCCATATTACCGGTGACCTTGTTTTGATAGAAGTCGCCAAGCGGTTAAAAAAATCTCTGCGAAAATATGACAAGATCGGCCGCTGCGGTGGAGACGAATTTTTAGCCGTAATCCCCACTTGCGGTCGTGACCACGTAGCTCATATAGCTGAACGCTTTCGCCGGATTATCAATGCAAAAAAAATCGCCATAGAATCCGACCAATTGGAAGTGACCATAAGTGTTGGCGCAACCTCCTCTGAGTATTCTCCAAATTCCTCCCCAGATATTCTCATCAAAACCAGTGACAAAGCACTGTACGAAGCAAAAAACAAAGGACGCAACTGTTCAGTTATCAAAGAGCCGGAATAGCAATATAAGAACAATTGAAATAAGATCTGAACATTTTACCTGTTGTTATAAATATTTTAGGTTTGTTCTGATTTAAGGAAAAGCAATAATGAATAAAATTCAAGACAAGGCAAACCTGTATAAAACTTTTCTGGACACTCTCTTTGAAAATGTCCTTGAAGGTATTGTCATTGCAGATAAAAAAGGCAAAATCCTCCAGGCAAACCAACATTTTCTGGAAATATTCGGCTATAAAAAAAATGAAGTCCTGGGAAAACTTTTAGATGAATTGATATCATTACCCAAAGAACGAAAAAAAGCTGCTTCCTTTACCAAAAAAGTGGCTCATGGAAAAAACATCTCATTCAAAGCAGTCCGTTTTACAAAAAAGGGAAAACCAGTTAATGTTTCTGTGCTTGCTTCCCCTATTATCATTGACGGAAACTTGAAGGCTGTATATGGGATTTACCGGGACATCACAGAACAGATGCGGATTGAAAAAGACCTGCAAACAGAAAGAGACAGGGCCCAGAACATTCTTGATATAGTCGGAGTAATGATCGTCTCCTTAAATACTAAAGGCGAAGTAACCCTTATCAACCGGCAGGGATGTGAGATATTAGGATATAAACAGAAGGAAATAATCGGGAAAAATTGGTTCGATAATTTCCTTCCTACCAGACTTCAAAATGATGTTAAAAAGGTCTATAAAAAGCTGCTCAAAGGAGACTTAAAACAGGAAAAAAATTATGAGAATCCCATAGTAAATAAAAAGGGAGAGGAAAGGCTTATCGCCTGGCATAATACCTTCCTTCAAAATAATAAAGGAAACATCACAGGAATTCTCAGCTCAGGGAAAGATATTACAGAAATAAAGGAATCCGAAGAGGCTCAAGCTGCTCAATATGCTATATCCGAAGCAGCTCATACTACCAGATCTCTTAAGGAACTCTTTTTTGCTATTCACAAAATAATCTCATACATAATACCTGCAGATAATTTTTTCATTGCTATCTATGACCTAGATTCGAATACAGTTAGCTTTCCCTATATTATCGATAAATATGAAAAATCCATACCTGACCGAAAAAATGGAGAAGGACTGACCGAGATAGTCATACGCACAGGGAAACCTTTACATGCCACTCCCCAAAAATTTAAAGAAATTTTAGAGAAAGGGGAAGCAAAATTATTAGGAAAGCCCTGGGTTGACTGGCTTGGCGTCCCCTTAATAACCAATAAAAAAGTAATCGGAGTTCTGACTATTGAAAGCTATAACAAAAAGGTTAGATTCGGCAAAAAAGAACTGACTATACTCCAGTTCATCTCCACTCAGGTAGCCATGGCGATCGAGCGCCAGCGCAATCAGGAAAATCTCCAGCAAGAAACAGCCAAACTTTCCGCCATGATCTCAGGTATGAATGAAGGCATTATCTTTGCCAATGCTCAGGATAAAATCATTGAAGTCAATGACTATTTTCTCAATTTGGTCGGGAAAAAACGACAGGAGATCATCGGGAATACCATTTGGGATTTTCATAAAGAGAATATTTCAGATAAAATAAAAAAAATAACCTGGAAATTCAAAAATAATCCCAATGCCTCCGCGGTTGAACTGCAAAGGCCTTTGGGTGATATGGAAACTATTTTCCGTTTCCAGCCGGTTTATGACAACGCCAAATATGCAGGAATTATCTTTAACCTTATCGATGTTTCCAAACTTAAACACGCCCAAAAAAAAGCAATCGCAGCCAGCAAAGCCAAGAGTGAGTTCCTGGCCAATATGAGCCATGAAATCCGCACTCCTATGAGTGGAGTGATCGGCATGACTGAGCTGGCATTAAAGACCAAAATTACTTCCGAACAGGAAGAATACCTCAATGCTATTAAAGCTTCCGGGGAATCTTTGCTTACCATTATCAATGACATCCTTGACATCTCAAAGATCGAGGCAAGTAAGATCGAGTTGGAATCAATAAATTTTAATTTAGCCGATATGGTCAACAATACTGTTTCCTCAATTGCGTTTCAGGCCCATAACAAAGGATTAGAACTAGCCTGCCGTATCCCGCCGAATATTCCATATGATGTCATCGGTGATCCAGGCAGGCTCCGCCAGATCCTGCTTAATCTTTTAAACAATGCCCTAAAGTTTACTTCAAAAGGCGAGATATTGGTTTCTATCGAGGAAAAATCCCATAAAAAAGAAGAAGTCACCCTGCATTTTACAGTTACAGATACAGGGATCGGCATCCCTAAAGTAAAACAAAGCCTTATATTTAAAGCTTTCTCCCAGGCTGACAGCTCCACTACCCGGAAATTCGGAGGAACCGGATTAGGACTGACAATATCTGCCAGATTAGTGGCTTTGATGCAGGGGAAGTTGTGGATCAAAAGCCAAGCCGGGAAAGGCAGTGAATTTCATTTTACTGTAACTCTTGGTATCAAACCAACATCTAAGCTGAAGCTTCCTTCACTTCAGGCAAAGAAATTTAAAAACCTCCCTGTACTGATAGTCGATGATAATGACACTAACCGCTTTATTCTCAAGGAAATGATTAAAAGCTGGAACATGCTTCCTTCAGAGGCTTCAAAAGGAAAATCCGCTTTAATTAAAATGAAAAGCGCTGAGAAAGAAGGAAATCCATTTAAATTAGTGCTGGTAGATTATTTTATGCCTGGAATGGATGGTTTTGAACTTTCTGAAAAAATCAAACAGGACTCCAGATTGAATACAACAAAAATTATTATGCTGAGCTCAGCTGGAACCAGAGGAGACTCAACTCGCTGCAGCAAGTTAGGGATTGCAGCATATCTCCCAAAACCAGTCAATCAATCAGACCTTTTAGACACAATTATGCTCACTTTTGGAGAACAAAATAAAATTAAAGAAAAACAGCCCTTGATAACTCAACACTCTTTACGTGAAAACCGTAAAGGGTATAAAATCCTTTTAGCTGAAGATAATCCTATCAATCAAAAAATAGCTTTACATTTACTTCAAAGACAAGGCCATCTGGTCAAAATCGCCAATAACGGCGAAGAGGTATTAAAATCAATAAAAAAAAATTTATTCGACCTCATTCTCATGGATATCCAAATGCCCAAAATGGACGGGCTAAAGGCCACAGCCGCCATCCGCCTGCTGGAGAAAAAATCCAAGCTTCACATCCCCATAATTGCCATGACCGCCCATGCCTTAAAGGGCGACCGGGATAAATGCCTGGATGCAGGCATGGATGATTACCTTTCTAAACCTATAAATCCGGATAAACTGAAAAAAGCAATTGCCGGAGTTATAAAAAAACAGGCTAAAAACCTATGAAAAGTAAAAATAAAAAAGTAAATATTCTGATCGCGGAAGACGACCGTATCTCAAGCAAAATACTGGAAAAACATATCACAGGATGGGGGTATGATGTTTTAGTCGTCCCTGATGGGAAAAAAGCCTGGCAAACGTTTAAAAAAAATGAGATCGGGATTGTTCTTTTGGACTGGATGATGCCGGAAATTACCGGAATCGATCTTTGTCGTAAAATCCGCAATGATAAAAGCGGAAAATATACTTATATAATCCTGCTAACTGCCAAGATAAAACAAAAAGATATCAATGAAGGATTTGCCGCTGGGGCTGATGAGTATATCACTAAACCATTTAATCCTATAGAATTAAAAGCGCGCTTAAAGGCCGGAAAAAGGATAATCGATCTTCTGGAAAAGCTTCACAAGCAGGCAATCCACGATGGCCTCACAAAAGTCTTTAAGCGAAGAGAGATCACAAGAATCTTAAATGAAGAATTCCAACGCGCTCAGAGAACAAACCAACCTTTAAGCACTATTATGCTTGACATCGACCATTTCAAAAAAGTCAACGACACCCATGGACACCCTATCGGTGATGAAGTTCTGGTTGAGATTGTTTCCCGTATAACCGCGAAAATGAGGGCCTACGATAAAATCGGCCGCTACGGCGGAGAAGAGTTTATCATTATCCTCCCTCACAATTCTCAAAAATCTATTAAAAAGATCGCAGAACGCATCCGAAAAAATATCTCTCAAAAAACCATTCAGACCTCAGCCGGGCCTCTCCAACTTACTGCGAGCCTGGGATGCACTTCTACTGAAAACATTGAAGCCAGCTCAGCAGAGATGATGATAAAAATCAGTGATAAGGCGCTTTATAACGCAAAAAATAATGGACGTAATTGTACTGTCGTAGTATAAATAAATAGGATAAAAAATGACAGAAAAAAACCCCCCCATAGATTTTGATTCAGCCTTAAAACGGACAGGAGGAGACAAGGATTTTCTCTATGAGCTTATCGATATGTATATGGAAGACTTCATTCCAAAATATGATGTGCTTACAAAAGCATTGAAAGAGGAAGATTTTACAGCTATTCAGGAAACCGGCCACTATTTGAAAGGCTCAGCAGCTAACCTTAGCCTTAGTTTTCTTAAAGACTCTGCCCTTCAGATGGAATTAGCCGGAGAAGATAAAGATATAAAAAAAGCTAAGCAGACACTAACGGAATTAAAAAAGGAATTCGATAGATTAAAGACTTATATCTCTAATATGGATTAACTGATTTTCCCTGCCTATTGGTTCTAAAATCCCTCACTGCTTTAGATTATCAATTATCATTCCGAGATAATCCTGGCCGACTTCTTCAATTCCATCTTCAATTTTTATAACTCCACAGATGTAATTATTAATCTGGGCTATAAAAATATTTTTATAGTAACGGTCTCTGATCATGTATCCTGGTGATACTTCTTTAATCCCCATCTCCTTTTTTTCTTGCAGAAATTTATTCAACATCAACTTGGCATCATCCGGATTGTTTCCCTCAACCAGAAAACACTCAAATTCCATATTATTATTTTTATACACAACTGAATACCCATCATGAAGAAAAGCATATCCCATAAAATTATGTTTAATATATTTCTCTGTGTTTTTTATTCTACCCTCAGAAGGGAAGAACGTTAAAGGCATGGGAAATCGATCCTTATCACCAATACGCATTACAATCTCATCTGCAAACTTTTTCAGTATCTCATTCGAGCTTTCATTACAATCAAAACAGAGAAGCTTTATGTAATACTTTCCGGCAAGAAAATTTAAAGCTCCTTCCTCAATATAGCCTTGTAGTCCGATGTTTAAAAAATTACTTTCTGGATAACGTTCTGCACTATAAATACCAAAAGCATTATTGTTTATCCCCATATCATAGATTTCTAGGGCAACATTGCTCTTAGTATCTTGCTCCTCATATTGGGAGACAATCAATTCCTCAAAATCATAAGAGAGGTAAATTTCTGCAGCTCCATTTATATATTCAAAAAGTGATTCCGGATAATAAGTCTGGCTCTCTTCTATCTGACTCCATCCATCTAGTTTAGGTAAAAGATTTTCCAGCTTTACTTCCTTTCCTTTACCTAAGGCAATCGAATTAATCATAAATATCCCAAAAATCAATCCTGAACATATTATGTTTATTTTTTTTCTTTTTCTTAGATTCACCCGATTTCTCCTAAAATTAAGTTTCATTATCACTATAGACATTCATTCCTAATATTTCAAGTTATGAAATTCAGAGGTGTCTCTGCTTTGTGCAAATGGGAAGCTAGCATGGATACGTGTAAGTCCCTCCGAAAAACAGGGATTTCCCCCAGCGGGGAAATCCCTTCCTGTCCTCACAACGCTCTCCTCGAGATTCTCTCGAAGAACCATGCCCGCGTTGTTCCGGATGGCTTTCTGCGGGATTTACTCGTACCCATGCCAGCGCTTAGCCTTAATTATGCACGAATCAACATTTTTTATGAATATTAAATCTTCTCTCTATTTTAATGATAAGTGGAATGCCATTTTTTTACATAAGAACGAAAAAAGAATCAGGTCAACTTGCCTGGATTATTCACGAGTCGAGGTTGCCACAGGTGCAAGGCGCAGAGGGTGAAGCTGTGGACTTCACTGCGAATACTCTGCAACGCAGCAAATGTGGCAAGATCGGCTCGCTCGGAGGGTAAAAAGTGCCGATGATAAAATAAGTTATTGTTTTTTAAATAGGACATCGGCAATTTTTATGAATGATTCAGGATGATTAAGAAAGCCGTTAGCAAGGATGAGCGGGCATGGTTCTTCTCCTTTAAGGAGAAGAGAGCGAAGACTGTATCCGAGCGGATTTTCCACGCTGGGGAAAATTCGCGTGTTTTCGGATCAACTAACCTGATTCTTGCTTAAGACTCAGTAGCTTAGAAAAAATGAGAGGGGAAATCCCTGTCTTTCGTAGGGACTTACCTGTGTCCATGCCATACAACTTGGGTAAGATTAGAAAAAATGGGGGAAATCCAGTTACTACATACATTGACAACAGCGCCCATGAATAGTACTTTTAATCTGATGGCCAATTCAAGGGTGATTATTGTAAGAAAAAAAGGCATTCTTTCCCCTAACCGCATTCCAGATCTTAATAGCCTTATTTGTATGTTTAAACGTGGTTTTTCTCTTTTAAATGGACCAGGCGATTATAAAATATTTTTACGGAATCTGTTAAAACCAGATGACCAGATCGGGATAAAGATCAATACTCTTGGAGGCAAAAGCCTATCTACTCGGCCTGAGGTGCCGCAGGCATTAGCATCTCTCTTGATCGAATCCGGTATTCCTTCAAAAAATATCATTATCTGGGATAGGACTAACCGGGAATTAAAAACCGCAGGCTATCGTCTAAATATGAACAATAAAGGCATTAAGATCTTTGGAACTGATTCCAGGGGATTAGGTTATGAGCAGGGCCTGACATCCCATCTCAATATCGGCAGCCGCTTCTCCAGCATCCAGTCCAGAATTGTCACAGCCTCTATAAGCCTGGCGATTGTAAAAGACCACGGCCTGGCAGGAGTAACAGCCGGTATGAAAAATTATTTTGGCGCAATACATAATCCTAATAAATACCATGATTCTAATTGTAATCCCTTTGTCGCTGAGCTGTTTTCTACCGATCCTATCTGGAAAAAACACAGGATCTCTATCTTGGATGCCCTACTCCTCCAATACCACCGCGGACCAGCTTATCACACACAATGGGCCGCAGAATACGGGGCACTCATTTTCAGCCTTGATCCGGTAGCCGCAGACTTTGCCTCCTGGCAGATCATTGAAGAACTACGCTCTGCAAAAGGATTGCCGACTTTAAAGGAAGAAGGTCGGGAACCGGTATATTTAAAAACCGCAGAAAAAATGGAGCTGGGAAATGCTTCCCCGGCTGACATCAATATAATCAAGGAGGAAATTTAGCCCAAATTATCAAGCATTAAAATCCAAAATGAAAAGACGTAAATTTATTAAAATCTCAGCTGCGGCTGGAAGTGCTGCATGTTCCGGATTGGGACCAGTACTTATGGATCTTGATGCCTTCCAAACTTCCTATGACCTATCCAGAGTAGAAGCAAATTTTTATAAAAAACACCCTGACAGAGAGATCGAGTGTGTTCTATGCCCCCGCTTTTGCAAACTTGGAGACAAAGAAAGAGGCTACTGCGGCGTACGGGAAAATATTAACGGCACATACTACACCCTGGTCTATGGAAAGGCATGTTCTATCCATGTTGATCCTATTGAAAAAAAACCTTTGTTTCATTTTCTTCCAGGAACTCCAACTTTATCCATTGCTACTGCCGGATGTAATGTGAATTGCAAATTCTGCCAGAACTGGGAAATTTCCCAAGTAAGACCCGAACAAATAAATCACATAGACTTTCCTCCAGACAAAGTCGTCAACTCCGCCCAAAAATATAATTGTCCTATTATCGCCTATACCTACTCCGAACCTGTTGTTTTTTACGAATACATGTATGACACTTCTTTAAATGCAAGAAAAAAAGGATTAAAAAATGTCGTCATCACTGGAGGCCATATAAATCCGGAGCCTTTGGAAGAATTGATCCAGGCAGTAGATGCAATAAAGATCGACCTGAAAGCATTTACTCAAGATTTTTATACAAAATATGTAAGGGGAGAACTTAAACCAGTTCTTGAGGCTATAAAAATCATAGCTTCCTCCAGTATCTGGCTTGAAATCGTCTATCTTGTCATCCCGACCTTAAATGACAACTCTAAGGAGCTCAGAGATATGTGCCTGTGGATAGCAAATGAGATAGGGCCTGAGGTCCCCCTGCATTTTTCCAGGTTCCATCCGCATTACTTGTTAAAAAACCTCCCCTCTACTCCTGTCTCCACCTTGGAAAAAGCTGCCGACATAGCCGGAAAAGCAGGCCTTAACTATATCTATATCGGTAATGTTCCCGGGCATAAAGCTGAAAATACCTATTGTCCAAAATGCAAAAACATTATCATCCAAAGACAAGGGTATATCATCGCAAAATTTAAAATAAAAAATGGACGGTGTACTTATTGCAATAACCGGATTCCAGGCGTATGGATTTAAAAAAATATCTTCCTGCTTTTATCTTAGGATTCTTAGCCTTATCTTTCCAGATAGTTTTAATCCGGGAGTTTTCAGTACATTTTTTTGGAAATGAAATTACTATTGGAATCCTCCTCTCCTTTTGGCTTCTATGGACGGGTCTGGGAAGCCTTGCCGCCTCTAAAATAAAATTCAGCCTGACAAAATTTGTCCGGCTGTACTTCCTGGTCATAATAATATTCCCTTTCTGCCTGATAGGATTAAGGCTTTCGCGCTTCGCCCTCAACACCCTTCCGGGGGAAGTTACTGGTTTAACATCTATAATCCTATTTTCAATGGGATTTTCCTTTTTTATATGCTTCCCCCTTGGTATTTTATTTGTTTTTAATACTCACTACCTCAAAGGCAACCTATCTCGAGTGTATATGACAGAATCACTCGGTTCAGCCATAGCCGGATCAGCGGTGTATTTTATCCTTATCCCTTTATTTTCCAACTGGCAAGTATCAATTCTCGTTGCCGGTTTTAGTGCTATAATGGTCTTTTTAATATTCAGGAAAAAACGTAACCCCATACTGCTTATTTTCTCGCTGATCCTTTTTTCTCTGTTCTGGGCCTTGGATTTCCCCACCCAGAAAATATTCTGGTCTCCTTTTAACCTGATAGCAAGTAAGGACAGCCCTTACGGAAAACTCCAGGTTTTAAAAGATAAGGAGCAGATATCACTCTACAACAATTGTTTTCTGATCTATTCTAACCCTGATAAAGCTTCCTCTGAAGAATCGGTTCATTTTGCCTTATTACAAAATCCTGAAGCAAAAAATATACTCCTTATCGGAGGAGGAGCTGGAGGAAGCCTTAAAGAAATATTAAAGTATCCCAACTCAAGCATAGATTACGTTGAACTTGACCCGGAGATCATCCGGTTTTCAAAGAAATTCCTTCCAGCGGAGGAAAGCCTCATATTCCAGAACCCGCGTATAAATACTTATTTTAAAGACGGCAGGTTATTTCTTAACAATACTCAAAAAGACTATGATGCCATCATCCTTAACCTGCCGGACCCGATAACAGCTCAGATTAACCGCTTTTACACAGAAGAATTTTTTTTAACGGTTAAAGAAAAATTGTCAAAAAAAGGAATTTTTTCTTTCCGCACATCATCGGCTGAAAATTACATCAGCCCGGAACTGCAGGATTATCTATCCTCTCTTTACCGGACCTTAAAAAAAACTTTTCCCTTTGTTGAAATAGTGCCTGGAGCTGCAAATATCTTTTTAGCCTCATCACAGCCAATAACCTTAGAATATGAAGAAATTTCCCAGGAGATAGAAAAACTCGAGCTTAATAATGTATACATCAATCCTCAACTCCTATTTCCTCGCCTCTCGCCCCTGAGAAAAGACTTTTTAAAACAAAAAATATTGGAAGGCGAAGGAAAAATAAACCAGGACCTAAAGCCAATAAGTTATTTTTTCAGTTCTGTGCTATGGTCTACTCAGTTCAAGGGGCTGGAAACCTCATTGCTTGCTTTTCTATCCCGTTCAGGCAAATTCTGGCTTCTAGACCTTCCCCTTATCCTGTTCCTTCTTTTTTTAACCACAGCCGGGCTGAAACGTTCTCGAAAGTCATTCTATTTGATTCCGCTTTTTGTTATGGGATTATCAAGTATTACTATTGAAATCATTCTAATATTGGCTTTTCAAACCTTTCATGGTTATATTTACTTGGGGCTGGCTTTGCTTTTTTCCTTTTTTATGTTGGGGCTTTATCTGGGAGCCCTCAGCGGGGCAAAAAGAAATAATCCTCGTCTCTCTGATCTACTGCTTATTCAATTCGTATTTATGATATTCATTTTTTTACTCCTAACTGCCTTACAACAGCAGATCCCTCTGTTTCTATTTTTTGTATTCCTATTGTTATTCGGAGCTGCATGCGGCAATTTGTTTGTTATATCCAACCGGCTTTTTCTGCAAAAAAGTTCTAACTACGGACTCGGCTATGGATTAGACCTGCTCGGCTCTTTTCTGGGAGCATTGGCTGTCTCTTCAGTACTTATCCCTCTGGTCGGCCTCCAAATGCTGACTAGATACCTTTTGCTTATCAATTCCTTCACCCTTCTGTTTCTAGCCTGGGGAATATCAAAACCAGCAGGCAGCAGGCAGTAGGTTTGATTCTTTTTGCAGCGTATATTCACAGAAAAAATTGAATATATCCTTGACAGCAATATTCAATTATGCTGTACTATTGTCTTTTTATTATGATATATATACATAATTTTTTTTGACTAAAATAATCTTTAAAAGAAAAGGATATTTTATATGCGAACTAATATCTCACGCCATAAGATCAGAAGTCCTTTCGTAACCAAAGTCGAAGAATTAAGCGGCCAAAACCTTCTTGCCTGTTATCAGTGCGGAAAATGTTCCGCAGGCTGTCCTGCTGTATCTAAAATGGATATCCTGCCCAACCAGATCATCCGCTTTGCTCAGCTTGGCTTAAAGGAAGAATTATTGAAATCAAACTCCATCTGGATCTGCGCATCATGTATGACCTGCAATGTCCGCTGCCCCAAGGGCATAAATATTGCAGAAACCATAGAAGCAATTAGACAGATATTACTGCGTAAACGAGAAGACCATGTAAAGGTAGAAGAACTTTCTGATTCTGAGAGAGGAGATGTGCCTCCAATCGCATTAATCAGCAATTTTAGAAAATTCACATCATAAATATGTTACTAATCAGCCATAATCTAAATTTAATAAGGAATCATAATTATGAAACTAAGCTATTTTCCCGGGTGTACTCTAAAAAACCACGCCAAAAATTTTGAAGATTCAGCTTTATGTTCCTTAAAAAACCTTGATGTGGAAGTTGAAGAGATCCGCAGATGGAATTGTTGCGGAACCGTTTTTTCCCTTGCTACAGATGACTTGATCCATCACGTTGCCCCCATTAGGAACCTTGTAAGAGCTAAAGAAGCCGGCTCGGATAAACTTATGACCCTCTGTGCGATGTGTTACAACACCCTAAAAAGAAGCAATGAACGGGTAAGATCAAATCCTGAAGACCTAGGCATCATCAATGACTTGATGTACCGGGAAGAGATTGATTACGAAGGTGATGTTGATGTTGTTCATCTTCTCGAAATACTAAAAAATGAGATTAAATTTGAGAACATCGCTAAAAAAGCTGTTAAATCTCTCAAAGGCTTAAAAGTGGCAAGTTATTATGGATGTTACCTTGTTCGTCCCCAGGAGATCGGATTCGACGATGTGGAAAACCCGATGATCATAGATGAACTCATGACTGCACTTGGAGCCGAAGCTATAGACTTTCCTTATAAAGTCGAATGCTGCGGCGCTTATCAAACAGTCGATAAACCAGAGATCATCGCTGACCGTACCAACCAGATCCTCTCATCTGCCATAAAACAAGGAGCTGAAGTTGTAACTGTAAGTTGCCCGCTCTGCGCTTTTAATCTTGACCAGCGCCAGAAAGAAACTCAACAGAAGTTTCCTGAATTTAAAAATATACCGATTCTTTATTTTTCTCAATTATTGGCAATTGCCTTGGGCTGTCCGCAGGATAGTCTGAGGTTAGATCTTCATTATATAGACCCAAAACCAATCCTTAAAGAAAAAGGTTTAATCTGAGGTATCAATGACTTACTTTGGAAATTTGAAACCAACAATAGGCAAGATCCACATCTCTAAGGACCAATGCAAAGGATGTGGATTTTGTGTAGAGTATTGTCCGCGGGACGTCCTGGAGCTATCCGAAGAATTTAATATCAAAGGATATCATCCACCCATAGTAAAAAACGAGGACGAATGCTGCTACTGTCAGCTCTGTGAGACAATTTGTCCAGAATTTGCCATATTTGTTACCATTAAGAAAGAGGAGGACCAAGGTGAAAAAGTTGAAAGCAGATCCTAAAGGAGTTTTAACAGGTTCCCATTTTATGGATGGGGATTATGCCCTTGCTGAGGGAGGGCTTGCCGCTGGATGCCGTTATTTCGGAGGCTATCCTATTACTCCTTCCACAGAAACTGCAGAAAGGTTTTCCGAACGGATTCCTTATGTAGGCGGTGTTTTTATTCAGATGGAGGATGAGCTGGCCTCAATTGCTTCTCTAATTGGAGCTGTGTGGGGGGGCAAAAAAGCCATGACAGTTACTTCCGGGCCAGGCTTTTCCCTCATGATGGAAAACATCGGACTAGCCTGCATGATGGAGACTCCCCTTGTTATTGCAAATGTCCAGAGAGGAGGTCCTTCGACCGGACTTCCTACCCTTACCGGACAACAGGATATGATGCAGGCCAGATGGGGCTCCCACGGCGATTATGAGATAATCGCTCTTTCCCCTGATTCGCCTCAAGAATGTTTTGACCTGACCATTGAAGCTTTTAACCTGTCTGAGATTTACCGGGTCCCGGTTTTTGTTATGACGGATGAATGTATAGGCCATATGCATGAAAAAGTAGTCATCCCTCCGGCAGAAGAGATCGAATTAGTGGAAAGAAAATGGTATAAAGGCCCTAAAAATAAATACTTGCCTTATAAAAATGACACAGACGGCATCCCATTTATGGTCAAGGTAGGGGACGGATACCGTTTTCATACCACCGGCCTGACACGGGATGAAAGAGGATACCCTCTTCTCAATGCTGAATGCCAGGCTACTTGTGTAAGCCATCTTATCGATAAAATCAAAGACAATGCCGATAAAATCATCCATTTAAAAGAAGCTGATATTGACAATGCCGAAATTTTAGTCATGTCTTATGGAATAACTTCGAGAGTATCTATTAAAGCAGTTCAAGAGGCAAAAAAAGCCGGAATAAAAGTCGGCACAATGCAACTTAAAACAGTCTGGCCCTTTCCTGAAAAACGGGTTAAAGAATTAGCTGGTAAAGTAAAAGCAATCGTATTCCCTGAGATAAATGCCGGTCAGGTCGTATTAGAAGCTGAGCGGGTGGTGGGTGACAAATGTGAAGTTGTTTCCGTCCCCCATTACGGCGGCTGGGTCCACGATCCTAACGTTATCCTGAACGCTATCAAGGAGGCAGCCAAATGAAGAAAGAAGAGCAAAATACCGAAAAAAACCCAATAGAAGAAATCTTAAGAATGGACAGGATGCCGCACATATGGTGCCCGGGTTGTGGAATAGGAACAGTAGTAACATCATTTGCAGAAGCTTTACGAAAAGAAAAATACGACCTTGATAAGATCGCGATTGTATCCGGTATAGGTTGTACAGGAAGAGTTGCCGGCTACACAAAACTGGATTCCTTCCATACCACTCACGGACGTGCCATCCCCTTTGCAACCGGTCTGAAACTGGCACACCCGAATACAAAAGTAGTAGTATTTAGCGGCGATGGAGATATTGCCGGAATTGGCGGCAACCACCTGATCCATGCAGCAAGAAGGAACATGGATCTAGTTGTGATCTGTGTCAATAACTTCAATTATGCTATGACTGGAGGCCAAGTTGCTGCAACCACACCAAAAGATGCCAATGCATCCACTGCTCCTTATGGAAATTTTGAAAATGCCTTTAACCTTCCCTATATTACGGAAGCAGCTGGTGCTACCTATGTTGCCCGCTGGACAGCTCTTCATCTGAGGCGTGTCACAAAATCTATCCAAGAAGCTTTAAACAAACGTGGATTTTCTTTTATTGAAGTCATAACTCCTTGTGTTACATTATATGCCAGGAGGAACCGGCTTGGGGATGGCCTGAACCTTCTTAAATATTATTATGACATGTCAGAAATACAGCATGGGGCAGACACAAGAACACTTGATATAAGCTACCAGGGAAAACTTATTGTAGGAAAGTTTGTCGATAAGGAAAAACCGACTTTCCTGGATGCTATGAATAAACATCTCTCTTCAGTACTAGGAAATAAATACCAAATTTATGGAGACAACAATGACTGAGATTAGATTTTCCGGTTTTGGAGGTCAAGGGATCATCCGCTGTGCCCTAATTTCTGGCAAAGCTCTCTCGCTCTATGGAAACAAATTTGCTACTATGACCCAGAGCTTCGGCCCGGAAGCAAGAGGCAGCGCCTGCAGCTCTCAGCTTATTGTTTCCGACGACCGAGTCCTCTATCCCTACATCACCATTCCAGAAATCCTGGTATCCATGTCTCAGGAGGCATACGATAAATATGAATCAGACTTAAAAGATGACGGCTTCCTCATCATCGACCAGGATTTAGTAAAACCCAAACCTCTCCGCGCAAAGATCAAATCTTATTCGGTTCCTGCTACTCGTTTTGCTGAAGAACTCGGGAACCGGGTTATCGCCAACCTGGTAATGATGGGCTTCTTTACTGCTATAACAAAAATTACTACCTCGAAAGTTATGAAAAAAGGAGTGCCCGGTCTAGTACCCGACCGTTTCCTGAAACTAAACCTAAAAGCCTTTGATAAAGGATACGAATACGGCCTCGAAACTCTAAAAAAAGGAAAGTAAAAATGAAAAAACGGACTGGTGTTTTTGTCTGCCACTGCGGGATAAATATCGCAGGCACAGTAGATGTAAAAAATGTTGCAGAAGAACTTATGAAACACTCAGATGTTGCCCACTCAGAAGACTATGTCTATATGTGTTCGGATCCTGGACAAAAACTTATTGAAAATTCCATAAAAGAACACAACCTCGACAGTGTCGTTGTATCCTGTTGTTCACCTAACCTGCATGAGACCACTTTCCGTAATTGTGCTAAAGCCGCGGGTATAAACGAATTTCAGTGTGAGATCGCTAATATTAGAGAGCAATGCAGCTGGGTTCACAAAGATAAGTTAAAAGCAACAGAAAAAGCTAAAAAGATCACCCGCAGTACAGTAGAACGTGTAGTGAAAAATAAATCCTTAGAACCTATCAGCATCCCTGTAACCCGCCGAGGTCTGGTCATCGGAGGTGGGATCGCTGGTATTCAAGCCGCTCTGGATATGGCCAATAGTGGTTATGAGGTTGTATTGGTTGAAAAATCTCCTTCGATCGGCGGCCATATGATCCAGCTCTCTGAGACATTCCCTACTTTAGACTGCTCACAATGTATCCTGACTCCAAAAATGGTAGAAGTATCAAAACACCCAAAGATCAAATTATTGACTTACAGCGAAGTCCAGGAAATCACTGGTTACGTCGGAAATTTTAAAGCAAAGATCCTAAAAAAACCTACTTACGTCGATCCCGATAAATGTACCCTTTGTGATGAATGCATAGACGTTTGTCCTATAGTTGTTCCTAATGAGTTTGATCTAGGATTAACGGGAAGAAAAGCCATTTACATTCCTTTTCCTCAGGCTATCCCCGCCACCTTTACCCTGGATATAGCTAACTGCCCGGGTTTACTGCCTATAGCATGCGGCAAATGTATAGATGTATGCGAGCCTGGAGCTATTGATTATGATATGAAACCAGAGATTATTGAAGAAGAAATTGGTTCTATAGTGCTGGCCACAGGATATGACCTCTACGATAAAGAGAATATGAAAGAATATGGATATGGAAAATATGCGGATGTCCTGGACGGGCTGCAATTTGAAAGATTATTATCGGCTTCAGGTCCTACCATGGGTGAAGTGCTCAGGCCATCTGATCACAAAGTACCCAAAGAAGTCGTCTTTATTCAATGCGTAGGATCTAGGGATCCTGAGCTTCATTGCGCTTACTGTTCCAAAATATGCTGCATGTATACGGCAAAACATGCTATGTTGTACAAACACCATGTTCCTGATGGACAGGCTTATGTCTTTTACATTGATATCCGTTCCGGGGGAAAAGACTATGAGGAATTCGTTCAGCGAGCAAAAGAAGAGGATGGAGTAGTATATCTAAGAGGAAAAGTTTCAAAGATATTTGAAGAAAACGGAAAGATCACAGTCTGGGGAGTTGACACATTGGCTGGAAAAGATATCGAGATCAATGCTGACATGGTTGTCCTGGCTACAGCTATGCGACCCGCTAAAGGAGCAGAGGAATTTGCAAAAAAACTGAAGGTCTCTTTAGATAAAGACGGCTTTCTTTCAGAAGCTCACCCGAAACTTAGACCAGTAGAAAGTGTCACTTCAGGATTATTTTTTGCCGGAGCAGCCCAGGCTCCCAAGGATATACCAGAAGCAGTAGCTCAAGCCAGCGGGGCTGCCTCCAAAGCAATAATAATATTATCTCAGGACCATCTATTCCACTCCCCCATGGTAGCTAAAGTAAGTTTAAATCTCTGTACAGGGTGTGGAATGTGCGTTGATGTTTGTCCTTATGATGCTTTAAGCCTTAAAGACAATAAAGCCGAAGTCAATGAAGTCCTTTGTGAAGGGTGCGGCACTTGTTCAGCTACCTGTTTAAGGGCTGCCATAGAGGTGAAAAATATCACCCCAGTACAAATTTATGAAATGATAGATGCAAGTGTGGGAGGCTGAATATGGCTGAAGAATTCGAACCCAAAATCATTGCTTTTCTGTGCAAGTGGTGCTCATCAGCCGGAAGCGACCTTGCAGGAGTTTCCCGTATGAAATACCCCCCCAATGTAGTTCCGATCACGGTTATGTGCTCAGGCAGTGTATCCCCTTTATATATCTTCAATGCCTTCCAGAAAGGAGCTGACGGAGTTCTTGTTTCCGGCTGTCATCCCGGAGACTGCCACTATATTCAAGGAAACTTCTATGCCCGGCGAAGAATAGCTTTGGTCAAAGAACTTATTGAATACATCGGCCTGGAACCACAAAGATTTAAAATGTCATGGGTCTCAGCCGCAGAAGGAAAAAAATACACGCAGATCATCCAAGACTTTGTTCAGGAGCTTAAACCACTCGGCCCCCAAAAAAAGCTGAGGAGAGAAAAATAATGGTGAACCTGGAAGAAATAAAAAAAGAAGCTAAGAAGATCCTGGAAGAAGGAAAAGTAAAATATATTATTGGTTATGCTAAAAGCTCAAAAGCCTTAATGGCCGCACCCGCCTTTGTGAAAAAGCCGGAAGACATTGATAAGCTTATCTGGGATCCCACTTGTTTTCAAAATCTTGTTAAGTTCCTCTTAGATGAAAAAAGAAAAAAAGCCCGAGAAAAAGAACCGGATACACGGCCGGTTGGTATTTTCGTGAAAGGCTGCGACAGCCGTGCCATAAATGTATTACTCCAGGAAAAATTTATAACCCGAGAAGATGTTTATATTATGGGGCTTTCCTGCGAAGATCTCGGAGTCCTGGACGAGAAGAAGATCTTCAAAAAATTAAAAGGAGAAAAGCCGGAAAAAATTGAATTCGACCAAAGAAAAAATATAGTGATTTCAACCAAAGAAAAAACTATAAAAATTCCTCTCAAAGAAATCCTGGCTGAAAGATGCCTGGAATGCACTTCCAGTTTCCCGGTGATCTCTGATGTATTTTGGGGAGATAGGAACAACCGCTCACCCAAGGAACCATTTAAATCCCTGGAACAGATCGAATCATTATCTCAGGAAGAAAAGTGGGATTTCTGGCAGCAACAGTTAAGTAAATGTATTCGTTGTTATGCCTGCCGATCAGTTTGTCCAATGTGTTATTGTGATGAGTGTGTAGTGGACAGCATAAATCTTGCGATCACGGCCGACACTACTGCAGAAGAAAAAGCTCAAAAAATCAAATGGATAGAAAAATCACCGGAATCCTCAGAAAACTTCGGCTATCATCTGGTTAGAGCAATGCATTTAGCTGGCCGATGTATTGATTGCAGCGAATGTGAACGAGTGTGTCCTGTTGACATCCCCATAAGGTTTTTAAATAAAAAACTGGAAAAAGTTGCTAAAGAGCTGTTTGACTATAAAGCCGGCTTAGATCCTGAGCAGCCTTCCCTTGTTTCTAGTTTCAAAGATGAAGACCCAGAAGATTTTATCAGGTGAGACCATGGAAAAGATACTGACAAAAAAATCATTCCCCGCATGGGTAAAAAAACTGCAATCTTATACAGTTTATTCTCCGGAAAAGCAGGAAAATCTTTGGAGTTATGAAGTTATCCAAAACCCGGATAAGCTTAACTTGGAACACTTAAACACAGTTCTGGCTCCCAAAAAAATAACTTATCCTCAAAGAGAGATCTTCCTGCAATTTAATACTTCAAAAGAGGGAAAACCTCAAATTAAAGAAGTTCTTCCCGAAGAGCACCCAGCTGTTATTTTCGGTGTCAGGCCCTGTGACGCTAAAGCAATAACTCTTACAGACAAGGTTTTTGGAGAGGAACCTAAAGACCCCTATTACTGGAGCAGAAGAAACCAGACAATATTGGTCGGCCTAACCTGCAACCCTCCTCCTTCGCCTAATTGTTTCTGCCTATCAGTCGGCGGTTCACCTCATTCTAAAGAGGGCCTGGATATTCTTATGACTGACATGGGTGACAAATATCATATCGATTCCCTGACTAAGAAAGGAGAGAAGCTTATCAAAGCAGCCGAAAATCTTTTCAAGCCTGCCTCATCAAAAGATAAAAAAGAATTGGAAAAAATCCAGAGGGAATCTGAAAAAAAGATTAAAAGAGAGGTAAAAGATATTAAAAACATCCCAGACAAACTTAAAGATATGTTTGAATCTCCTTTCTGGGATGAAGAAGCCATGAGCTGTATCCGCTGTGGTATATGTACTTACCTCTGCCCCACCTGTTTTTGTTTTGACATAACCGATGAACTTACTTCTACCCTACCCCTCAAAGGAAAAAGAGTCAGGACCTGGGATACATGTCAGTTCCCGGATTTTACCATGCATTCCTCAGGACACAATCCCAGGCCGGACAAAGCTTCAAGATTACGCCAGAGAATGCTTCATAAGTTTCAGTATCATGTCGAAAATTACCAGGATTACCTATGTACAGGCTGCGGAAGGTGTATTTCTTTATGCCCCATGGGAATAGATATAATAGAAATTCTGAATAAGGTGAGAGAACATGAATGAAAACATATACATTCCAAAACTGGCAAAAATAATCAAGATAAAAGAAGAAGTCTCAGGCTCAAGGCCTATTAAAACATTTAGAACTCAATTCATCGAAAAAAACAGTTTTTCCCACCAATGCGGACAATGTGCCATGCTTTCCGTTTTAGGAAAAGGCGAATCTATGATCTCCATATCCTCATCCCCTCTTGAAAAAGATTTCCTCCAGTTCAGTATTTTAAAAATGGGGAGAGTCACCTCCGCTTTACACGAAACAGAGGTCGGGGAGACTATCGGCATAAGAGGCCCTTATGGCAATAATTTCCCAATTGAAAATTGGAAAGGGAAAAACCTCATCTTTATTGGCGGCGGCATTGGTTTAGCTCCGATCTGGTCTGTGCTGCATACTGCTCTCAAAAAAAAGGAGGATTATGGCAAACTCACCCTTATCTATGGAGCAAGAACCTCAAAGGACTTAGTATTTAAAGAGGAACTGGAAAAACTTAATAAAAAAATGAATGTACACCTTTCAGTTGATGTTGAGGAAAAAGACTGGAAAGAGTATGTCGGATTTGTCCCGCAAAATGTAACAGACAAAAAACCTTCCCCTGACAATTCTATCTCTATTACCTGCGGTCCTCCCATCATGATAAAATTTGTAATTAAAGCTCTTGAAGAACTGGGATTTAAAGATGGGCAGATCTATACTACAGTTGAAAATAAAATGAAATGCGGAATCGGTAAGTGTGGAAGATGCAATATCGGCAAGCATTATATCTGCAAGGATGGCCCAGTTTATTCCTGGGCTGAACTCAAAACATTACCGCAAGAATATTAATAAGGAGACATCAAGATGGCAAATAAAGAAAATTTTGTGAACGTCTTTATTATGGGAAAAGGCTATAAAGTCCCAGCTGAGGCAACCATTATGGGAGCAATGGAATATGCCGGCTATCAAATAAAAAGAGGCGCTGGCTGCCGAGAAGGATTTTGTGGTGCCTGTGCTACGGTATACAGGCTTCCTGGAGATTATAAGATCTATACAGGCCTTGCTTGCACTACTATGGTCGAAAAAGATATGTGGCTTTCTCAGCTTCCTGCAATCCCGGCTCATAAATCCATCTATGATATCAATAAGATCGAACCCAATGTTGCCACGATCCAGAAGCTCTATCCAGAAGTCTTTAGATGTGTTGCCTGCAATTCCTGCACTAAGGCTTGTCCTCAAGACCTGGAAGTCATGGATTACATTCAAGCTGCCAAACGGGGTGACATCGAAGCAGTAATGGACCTCTCCTTTGATTGTCTGTGCTGCGGGCTCTGCGCCATCCGCTGTCCAGCGGAAATCGTTCAATTCAATGTCGGTATTCTTGCTAAAAGACTTTACGGTAAATACCTAGCCCCTAAAAGTAAAGAACTCAATATAAGGATCAAAGAAATCAAAAAAAATAAATACGATAAAGAATACAACGATTTAATGACTGCAAATAAAAAAGACCTCAAAAAACAATATTATGCAAGAGATATGGAAAAATAAAAGGAGTCTCAGATGTATCCAGACTATATGAGCAAATCACTCAACAAAGTTAATCAAACCCGCAATAAGCGATTTGAGCTTGCAAAATCAGGAAAACCTGTTTTTCCGCCGATGAGCGCTGAAGAAAGGGATGATGTGCTTAATAAATTTCATCCCGATTATAAAAAGGAATCTAGACGAAAGATAAATATCGGCCCTAACAAAGGAGAGATGCTCACAACTGAAGTCGCTGACATTCTGGAATCCCATTCCCGAATCAAACCGGAATCTTTCGACCTTTCAAAGCCAGATTATGAAACAGACATCCTTATTATCGGAGGCGGTGGAGCCGGAGCAGCGGCCGCGATTATTTCCTCCCAATCCGGCACCAAAAGCATCATTTCTACTAAACTCAGATTCGGGGACGCAAATTCCATGATGTCCCAGGGAGGCATGCAGGCTGCCGTTACAAAGCAGGACCCACCTACCCGTCACTATCTGGATGTAATCGGAGGCGGTCACTTTGACAATAAACCTGAGCTTGTTAGACCTCTTACTGAAGAGGGCCCCGAAGTAGCTAATTGGTTGGAAGAACTTGGAGTCGTGTGGGATAAATTGGATGATACCTCTCTACAAGTTTTACATGGAGGAGGTACTTCACGAAAAAGAATGCTTTCGTCCCGCGATTATACCGGTGCTATCATTATGCGGACTCTCATGGATGAAGTGAGAAACCATCCTAACAAAATAAGTGTACTTGAATTCATGCCTACAGTTGAATTAATCCTGGATGAGCAAGGAAAGTGTGCGGGAGGAGTGCTCTATAATCTTGAAACTGAAGAATATTTTACTGTAAAAGCAAAAGCCACTATTATCACCACCGGCGGATACGGACGGCTTCATATAAGAGGATATGACACAACCAACCATTACGGCGCAACCGCAGACGGATTGGTTATAGCTTACCGGACCGGTGGAAAGCTTCTTTATATGGATTCTGTGCAATATCATCCGACTGGTTCAGTTTTTCCGGAACAGATCGCAGGATTTCTAATCACAGAAAAAATCAGAGGAGCCGGTGGGCAACCGGTTAACAAAGACGGAGAGCTATTTGTTTTCCCGCGTGAACCCAGGGACGTTGAAAGTTCTGCCTTTATTAGAGAATGTTTAGAAAGAAAAAACGGCATTAAAACTCCCCAAGGCAGAGTAGGAGTCTGGTTAGACTCCCCCTTAATCGAGATGCTTCAGGGAGAAGGTTATATCAAAAAACAATTCCCAGCTATGCTCCGTCAGTTTATCCGTTATGAAATCGATATAACAAAAGAACCAATGCTTGTATTCCCCTCTCTCCATTATCAGAATGGCGGGATCGAGATCAATGAAAAATGCGAATCCAATATTCCCGGCCTTTACGTTGCCGGAGAAGCATCAGGAGGAGTTCACGGACGCAATCGTTTGATGGGCAATTCCGTATTAGATTATAATGTTTTCGGACGCAGAGCCGGAAAATACGCTTCCGCATATATTAAGTCAGTAAAGCTGAGTAAATTGTCCCTCGACCACATAAATAGATATGAAAAAGAGCTTAAAGCCGCTGGAATCAAAACTGACCGCATCTCCCCTGTACTCCTACCTTCCTATACCCCTGAAGACGTCCGCAAACGCCAGTTAACCGCTAAATACGAAGGGACACTAAGATAAAACGATCACTTTCTTCTCTTCCCCATTCACCTTTGACTAATAATTAATATTAAGTCATTTGACAATAATAGTTTGTTTATATATGCTAATATAAAATTGTATCAGCTACTTATAGGGAAAGAAGGAGTTGGTTGATGTCAAACAAAAGTATAGAAAGAAGAACTTGTTTCCGGTTTGAGATTCCGGGAGCAACTACCAGCTATAAATTAGATAAATTTCTCCCCTCTTCTCATGGAAAATATGGAGAAGAATTCTGCCCGATTTTGGACATAAGCAGAGGAGGCATGCGTTTTGTCTCCCAGAAAGCTTTAAAAATAAACACAAAAATCAACATGAAAATTTCTATTCCTGGTGAAAGAGTTCCTATGACTTTTAAAGGAAGAGTTAGATGGTCAGCAGCAAACCCAGGGAAAAGTTATAAATACCAAATAGGGGTTCAATTTAATCCCTATGGTGAGAAAAAAGGACAAAATTACCCTGGCTCTCTGGTAAAAATTATTGCCCTGGAACAAAAATTCATCCCGGATGATAAATCAACTATAAAAAGCTCAGCTACTGGCGAATTTGAAATAGATGGGTGACACTAATCAGTCTTTCTCCCCTTCAATAACAACTTCAGAGTAATCTGCGATTTGGCTGAAAAGCTTACTAACCTGTTGAAGTAATGCCAGGCGGTTACGCTTGATCCTTTTATCTTCAGCCATCACCAGTACATTATCAAAAAAATTATCTATTGATGACCCTATTGTAAGCACTATTCTTTGAGCTTTTGAAAAATCTCCACTTGAAAATAAAGGCCTAACATTATCTCTGATAATTGAATGGGTTGTGTAAAGCTCTCGCTCTCCTTTCTCAATAAGCAGATCCTGATTTACCCTATACTTGGGTTGTGCCCTTAATATATTATTAACTCTTTTGGCAGTAAGGATCAATGTCTTAAATTTTGAATTATTTTTAAGGCTGTCCAATGCTTTGAGCTTGAGAAAAATATAATAAATATTATCAACACCTGAACTCAACACTGCGTTTATCAGGTCATAACGAAATCCAAGGTGGCTAAAAATATACTCTAGTCTGTTCTTAAAAAATTCAAGACAGATCTCTTTTAACTCGCTTCTGTTTTTTATCAGGCAATCCTCATATACTTTAATGACCTTATCCAGAAGCCGGGGAAAGGAAAAATCCAATTTTTTATCAAGCACAATAGAGCATATACCCTGGGCATTTCGGCGCAGTCCAAAAGGGTCCTTTGATCCGGATATCTCAATTTCAAGGCCTAAAACTCCTACTATTGAATCCAGCTTATCACAAACTGCCAAGATAGCCCCGATAAGAGAAGACGGACTAGGATCATCCAGGCTGACTGGTTGGTAATGTTCATATATAGCTTTCCAGACAGCAAAGGAATATTTTTCTTTCCGTGCATAAATTCCGCCCGCTTTCCCTTGCAGGGAAGGAAACTCTCTTACCATTTCTGTAAGCAGATCAGCTTTACACAGTTCAGCTGCTTGTTTGATCTGTTGTTTTTTTTTGCCTGCGTCCACCTTGTTTACTAAGTAAAGGGCATTTTTTTTTATTCGTTCACTCTTGTCTTCATAACTTCCCAAGCTTTCCTGGAAAACGACCTGCCTTAAATTCTTGGCTCTTTCTTTCAGCGGTATTTTTGAATCCTGCTCCCAAAAAAAGCGTGCATCTTCCAGTCTCGCTTTTAAAACCCTCTCGTTCCCCTTGCTGACAAATCCTTTTGCATCATTGCAGGCATCAGTAACTCCCAAAAAAACCGGGAGTTGTTTCTTTCCCTTAATAACAGAAAGGAGATTTTGCCCCTCTCTCATCGCAGTACTTAATATCTCAATAGGTAAATTCAAATATTTTTTAGGGAATGCTCCCAAAAAAACATACGGGTATTCAACATCGTTAGCCAGTTTGTCCAAGAGTTTTTCATCCGGGAAACATTGCGCTTCCAGAGGTGCTAGCTTTTTTTCTATAAGATTCTTTATACGGGCTTTCCTTGTTTTCTCTTCAATAAGGACTTTATTTTTCTTTAACAATCTTCGGTATTCCTGGAATGATTTTACTTTTATAGGGGCGGGAAAATACAGCTTGTGACCTGTAGTAAAATCTATTGTCGAAATTCCATTAACCATAAAAGAAAGTTGTTCCCCCTCCAAAATACAAAAAATATACTTAATAGGGCGGGAAAATTTAAAATCATTCGCTCCCCAACGCATCATTTTTGGAAAACTCAATCCAGTGATAATGTCCGGCAATACCTGAGGCAGCACATCCTTAGCAGACCTTCCTTTTTGAATTTTCTTTACAGCAATATACTCCCCTTTTTCATTAGAGACGACCTCCAAGCTATCAACTTTAACTCCCAGGGACCTGGCAAATCCCATGACAGCTGGAGTTAGGCTGCCATTTGGAGCAAATGCCACAGATTTTGGCGGACCAAAAATTATTTCTTCTTTATTTCTCTGGTAGGCTATTAAATCACCATATATGATCAGCCTACGACAGGTTCCAAATGTCTCGATTTTTCCAGGTTTTTTTTTCTTGTCAACCAGGCCCTTTGAGACAAGCACATCTTCGAAATTTCTTTTTAATTGTTGCAAAGCAGCTTTGACATGCAGTAAAGGCATCTCTTCGGTATTAATTTCCAGGACAAATTCCATCAGGAAGAACCCTCCCGAGAGGTGTATTTCTGGGCAATTTTAGTCACTAGGTTTCTTATTTGAGCGATTTTTTTTACTCTCTCCGTTACACTAACCGCCCCTCTTGAATCAAGCAGATTAAACAAATGAGAACTCTTAAGACACATATCATATGCGGGAAAAAGTAAATTCTTTTCTATTAGTTTTCCTGCTTCCTCGGAAGTTAAAGAAAACTTTTTTTGAAGTGATTTGATGTCGGCATGATTAAAGTTGAATTCTGAGAATTCCCTTTCTTCTTCAATTCTTAGGTCCCTATAACTCACATCATCAGACCATTGCAGATCATAAATATCATCTTTTCCTTCCAAAAACATTTCTAATCTCTCCAGTCCGTAAGTAATTTCAACCGGAACCGGAAAAGTTTCGATTCCACCGGCTTGCTGGAAATATGTAAATTGAGCAATTTCCAATCCATCAAGCAGGACCTGCCACCCTACTCCCCACGCTCCTATGGTAGGAGATTCCCAGTTATCCTCATCGAAACGGAGATCATGATATTTTAAATTAACGCCAAGAGCTGCCAGACTCTGAATATACCATTGTTGAATATCAGGCGGAGAAGGCTTTATTATTACTTGATACTGAAAATGCTTCTGGACTCGATGCGGGTTTTCTCCATAACGACCGTCTGTGGGTCTCCGCGAGGGCTGTACATAAGCTACCCTCCATGGCTTTTTATCTAACACCCGGAAAAAAGTATCCGGAGTCATGGTGCCTGCACCCACTTCCATATCATAGGATTGGGCCAAATAACATCCCTGGGCAGCCCAATACTTTTGAAGATTCATTATCAAATTTTGAATGCTCATTTATTCTGTTTCCTATTCCTGGGCCGGCTGCCACCGCAAAATAGGATTTCTGGCAGCAGAAGTTTCATCCAGACGTCGCACATAGGACTTTTTTGGAGCTGATTTTAATATTTCAGGATTCTCCCGGGCCTCTGCAGCAATTTGCTTCATTGCATTTATAAACAGATCTAGGTCACGTTTGCTTTCTGTTTCCGTGGGCTCGATCATTAGCGCTCCATGAACGATCAAAGGAAAAGACATAGTAGGTGGATGTATATCTAGGTCAATAAGGCGTTTTGCTATATCTAGGTTTTGGACTCCATATTCCTTTTGAAACTTATCTGAAAATACACATTCATGCAAGGCAGGAGTAATGTATTTTAGATGGTATATCCCTTCTAGCTTTTTCCGGATATAATTGGCATTTAAAACTGCTATTTCAGAGACTTCTTTTAATCCTTCCGGCCCTAAAGACAAAATATAAGCCAGCGCTTTGACTACAACGAGAAAATTTCCATAAAAAGCCCTTACCCGCCCGATACTTTTTGGACGTTCATAATTAAATGAATAAATCCCCTCATTCTGCTCAATAAGCGGGACCGGCAGGAAAGGTTCAAGATTTTTCTTCACACCGACCGGACCAGAACCAGGCCCCCCCCCTCCGTGCGGTGTAGAAAATGTTTTGTGCAGATTAAGGTGGATAACATCTACGCCCATGTCACCGGGGCGGCAAATACCCAAAAGAGCATTCATGTTTGCTCCATCCATATATACAAAGCCACCTTTAGCATGTACGATATCTGTTATTTTTTTTATATCATTTTCAAAAACTCCGAGAGTATTTGGGTTTGTTATCATAACTGCCGCAACTTCTTCTGACAACACTTTTACCAGGTCATCTACATCTACAGTACCAGATTCATTAGACTTAACCTCCTGCACCTGATATCCACAGATGTGAGCACTTGAAGGATTAGTCCCATGCGCAGAATCGGGGATCAAAACTATCTTTCGCGGGTCTCCCCTGTCCTTCAAACAGGCCCGAATTAACATCATCCCGACCAACTCCCCCTGAGCTCCGGCTGAGGGCTGCAGCGTAAATGCATCCATTCCTGTTATTTCCTGCAAAAGCTTTTCTGTAGTTTTTAAAACTTCTAAATTACCTTGATTTACATCAAGCGCAGCATAAGGATGTGAAGATGTGAATCCGTCCAGAGCAGCCACTTTTTCATTCACCTTAGGATTATACTTCATCGTACATGATCCCAGAGGATAAAAGCCTTCATCTATACAATAATTAGTTTTGGAAAGGCGAGTAAAATGTCGTACTATTTCTATTTCAGAAACCTGGGGAAAATCTTTTATTTCCTTCCGAGAGGGAATATCTTTTAGTAAATCTTTTCTTTCAGGGACATCCAATTCGGGCAAAGAAAAGGCCTTTTTTCCCGTACCACTTATATCAAATATTAAAGGTTCTCTTATCATCATATATCCCTTATTGTCTTAATATCTCATCAAGAATTTCTGCTAACTTATCGATATCTTCTTTCTTATGCATCTCTGTCACACAGAAAAGAGCACAATTTTTAAGTCCAGGATAGTCTTTTTGCAAGTTATAGCCACCGATAATGAGTTTTTCTCGCAATGAAGATTCTATCTCTACCCAGGGCTTGTTAAAACTTAAGACAAACTCATTAAATGAAGTCCCGCTAAACCTTGATTCAATCCCTTTGACTTCGTTGATTTTTTGCCGGGCATAATCTGCTTTATATAAATTATGAGTTGCCATATCCCTTAATCCACATTTACCCAAAGTTTCTAGAAATATTGTTGCTCTCAACAGACACAAAGCTTGATTGGTACAGATATTGGATGTAGCTCTTTCTCTTCTAATATGTTGCTCGCGTGTTGATAATGTCAATACATATCCCTGTTTCCCATCAACATCCTTGGTCTGGCCGGCAATACGTCCCGGAAACTGGCGTAAATATTTTTTAGAACATGCCATGAATCCAAGGTAAGGACCTCCGAAACTGAGAGGCATCCCAAATGCCTGAGCTTCGCCGGTAACAATATCCGCTCCCAGTTTACCGGGAGGTTCCAAAATACCTAACGATAGCGGTTCTGTAACTACATAGACAGAAAGGGCATTTTTCTTATGGGCAATATCAGATATGGTCTGGATATCTTCTATGATCCCAAAAAAATTAGGAGACTGACAGACAACTGCTGCAGTTTCTTCGTCGATCTTTTTTGATAGTTGTTCTGTATTGATTTTCCCGGAGTTTACAAAATCGATCTCTTCGATCGACAGCCCTAGGTTCCGGGTATAAGTCTGAATCACCTGCCGGTATTGGGGGTGAATTGTTGACGCAACTAAAATCTTTTCCTTTCGTGTCAGACGATTGGCCATAAGAACAGCCTCCGCCGCTCCTGATGCACCATCATATAAAGAGGCATTGGCAATATCCATGCCGGTTAACTGGCAGATCAGGGTCTGAAATTCAAAAATGACCTGGAGAGTTCCCTGACTGACTTCCGGTTGATATGGTGTATATGGACTGACAAATTCCCCTCTACTGCTTAAATAGTCAACAACAACAGGGATATAATGTTGGTACGCCCCAGCACCAAGGAAAGACAGGAGCCCGGCATTTTTATTTTTTCCGGAAATCTCTTTCAGCTTATCTACAAGCTCAGGTTCTGATAGGGCAGCAGGTACATCAAGAAGCCTTTTAAGTTTAATATTTTCCGGAACAGAATTGAAAAGTTCATCTACTGTAGAAATGCCGATCTTGTCCAACATCTCCTTTTTATCTTTGTCACTTAATGAAATGTAGTTCATTCCCTCAATCTTCCAATCCCTCTAAAAATTTCTCATAGTCTGACAAAGACATAAGCTCTTCAAGTTCAGATTTATCTTCAATATTTAACTTGATTACCCAGCCCTTTTTATGAGGGTCTTCATTTAGAATTTCAGGAGCATCATTCAAATCCTCATTCACTTCCATTACTTCTCCGGAAACAGGTGCGTAAATATCCGATACAGCTTTAACTGATTCGATTACACCAAAGGATTGATGAAACTTAAGTTTTGTTCCGATTTCCGGGAGTTCAACATAGACAACATCTCCCATTTGCTTCTGGGCAAAATCAGTGATTCCTACCGTGGCTTTATTACCTTCAATCCTAATCCATTCATGGTCCTTCGTGTAATAATAGTTATCCGGATACATATTTATTACCTCCTTTATTAGTTAATAATTCCGCTTGTAAAAAGGAATAGGAACCACCTGGGTTTTAACCCGTTTGTCTCTTATCCCAATCTCAAATTCTGTTCCTTTCTCCGTGTGTTCAATTGGAAGATAAGCCAAACCTATGCTTTTCTTCAAATAAGGCGAAAAAGTCCCGGATGTAACTTCTGATACTTTTTCTCCTTTAATATACACAGGGTAATGTGACCGGGCTATTCCCCTCCCCTGGAGTTCAAAACCTACTAACCTTCGTTTTAATCCTTCTTTTTTTTGAGTAAGAAGAGCCTCTCTTCCTAAAAAATCTCCCTTTTTAAATTTTACCAACCAGCGTAGACCTGCTTCCAGTACAGTAGTCGTATTATCAATGTCATTTCCATAAAGCATCAGACAGGCTTCAAGCCTGAGTGTATCCCTGGCTCCCAATCCGACCGGCTGAATTCCAGTTTTTTTGCCCTGCTCAAGCAGAGCATCCCATATTTTCCCGGGGTTATTTGACTGGGTATAAACCTCAAAACCATCTTCTCCTGTATAACCGGTGCGTGAAACCATAGCCTCTATTCCAGCAACAGTTCCAAAAGCTACCCTAAATACTTTCATTTCTTCCAGGCCCACATCAGTCAGTGGCTTTAGAATTTCCAATGCTTTAGGCCCTTGAATAGCTATCTGGGAATATTTATCACTGAGATTTTTTACATCTACATCAAATCCTTTTGTATAGCTGCTGACCCATTTAAAATCTTTATCTACATTGGCAGCATTTACCACTAAAAGATATTTATTTTCCTCCAATAAATATATTAACAGGTCATCAATAAAAGTCCCTTCAGGAGTTGTCAGGGCAGAATATTGGGTTCTTTCAGTATTTACATGCGCAGCATTATTTGGAGTTAGATATTGGATGTAATCCAAGGCTTGAGACCCTGTGATTTGGATTTCCCCCATGTGGCTTACATCAAAAAGCCCTGCCTTCTGCCTTACAGCCAAATGTTCATTCACTATCCCAGAATATTCAATAGGCATCTCCCAACCAAAAAAATCAACCATTTTTCCATTTAAGTTTTTGTGACAAGAATTCAAACGGGTTTTCTTTATTTTCATCTATTCCTTCCGCGATTCATAAAAATATATGTATATTTGTGAATAATTTAAGTTCATATAATTAAACTAATTTTTATCACATAATACTCATTGATTCAAGATAATTCATATTATTCTGGAGTTCCCCCATTTTTTCTAATCTTTTGAGCCTTAAGCAAGAATCAGGAGTAATAAAAGAAAATAGAGAGTGGAAAATAGAAAAACCGTAAAATGTTAGTTGAAGGAGGTGTCCCGAATGAAATTCGGCTGTGGTTGAAGCGACATTGAAGATTTAGCCTTCTGATTCTGAGATATGATCCTGGTTAATTCACGAGTCGAGGCTGCCGCAGATACAAGGCGCAGTGGATGAAGCTGTGGTATTTCACCGCGAATCCGCTGCAACGAAGTAGATGGGGTAAGATCGGCTCGCCCGGAGGGTAAAAAGTGTCAATGTTAAAATTAGATATTGGTTTTTTGAGTATATCATTGGCAATTATTATGAATAACCAGGATCCGCAGGCGCCGAGAAAAACGAAGAGGAATGGCGTTAAAAATCTGAACGAGCACAAGC
>Ga0114922_10000609_pt1 | contig 34384 bp, 27 predicted proteins | sample AartaG_FD_100975 | JGI IMG/M metagenome (GOLD analysis project Ga0114922, IMG submission 100975) | Deep subsurface microbial communities from Aarhus Bay to uncover new lineages of life (NeLLi) - Aarhus_00045 metaG | ecosystem: Environmental > Aquatic > Marine > Oceanic > Sediment | place... | reverse complement strand
CGACCCGACGAGTCTGACTGCTTTTTTTCGATCCGCGTCAGACCCGATTCAAGCCGCTTCGCCTCGATTCCATCTCTTACCTATTATACGAGGGGCAGGCTGCGTCCGTGGGGGCGGAGCCCCACGGCACGCCGAACGGCGGATAGGCCCCGTCGCGGGGGCGTGGCCCGCCGAGCGTAAGCTCGGCGAACCTGTCCGAAGGACAGGCATTGCCTGCCCTCTGCCGGCCGCTTCGGTCGGTTAGCCCGCCCTACGGCGCCGGACAATCCCATGAACACGCATCTGCCTACGCTAAACACATACCGAGCGTAAGCTCGGCGAACCTGTCCGAAGGACAGGCCTCATCTGGCGTTGCTGTCTACGTCGCAATAACGCTGCGAATCCGAAACGGCTTTGTAAGTGCTTGGCGTGCAAGGAGTTGCGGAGGATAAAAGTGTCAGGTACCAAGAACTCCCCCCATTTTTCTCGGAAATCTACTTGACAATCGGCGCTTTTGGGGGTATAATACCAACAGATGCGTTGGCAACAGAACCGTTGGTATTCGGCAGGAGGCGACAAGAATGGCGAAACTGAAGCTGGCACACGGGAACTGGGTCAAAGGTGATCGCTTCTGGGGCAGGAAGAAAGACCTCGAGCTGTTCACCCAACGGATAGAGGAAGGAGCGCATATTCTGCTGACCGCGCAGCGACGCATGGGCAAAACCAGCCTGATGAGAGAGGCGGAACGCGTGTTGGCCGGCAGCTACGTTTGCCTTTTCGTTGACCTCCAAAAAGCCAGAAGCGCCGCCGATGCCGTGGTCGAGATCGCGCTGGCCCTCAAGCCGTACGACAAGCTCTGGCGCAAGGCAAAGAAAGTTTTTGGCAACGTCATCCAGAAAGCCATCGCCAAGATCGAAAAAGCCAGCATCCGAGAGCTCAGCATCACCCTCCGCTCCGGCCTGACCCGGGGCGACTGGGCGGAGAAGGGCAGCGACCTGTTCTCCGTTCTGGCAACGTTCTCTCAGCCGGTGGTCCTGTTCATTGACGAATTGCCGATCATGATCAATCGCATGCTTAAAGGCGACGAGTTCGTCATCACGCCTGAGCGAAGGCAGAACGCCGACGAATTCCTTTCCTGGTTGAGACACAACAGCATTCAACATAAGGGGCAGATTCGGATCGTCGTCTCGGGCAGCATCGGGCTCGAACCCATTCTCCATCAAGCTGGCCTGAGCGCGTCCATCACAACTTTCGCTCCCTTCGAGCTAAAGCCTTGGGATGAGCCTACGGCCGTCGGGTGTCTCCAGGCGCTGGCCAACGAATACGGCGTGTGCTTGGCCGGCGAAGCTGCCGCTGCGATGGTGAATCGCCTGGGATGCTGCATCCCTCATCACGTCCAGATGTTCTTCGCGGGTGTGCGGGACAGATGCGTGCGGGCCGGGCGGATGGAGTTCTCCGCCGACGATGTAGAGGATGTGTATAACAACCACATGCTCAGCACGCGCGGGCACGCCGAGTTGACGCACTACGAGGAACGCTTGGCGATGGTCCTGGGCAAAGAGCGATTCTGGCTTGCACTGGATATGCTCACCGAAGCAGCGGTGACTGGCTGCCTCACGCCCGAGGCGCTCGCCGCAATCCGGCAGGATCATGGGTCCGAGGACATCGAACTGGCGCAGAGAGACATTCTCTCCGTCCTCGAACACGATGGCTACCTGCAGCCCGCGCATGGCGGCTATGCTTTCGTATCCAGTCTTGTTCGCGACTGGTGGACTAAGCGGTACAAGCTCCTATACACACCAGTGATGAAGCGGAGGCGCTGACTCATGATCGAATGGCCTATCAAGTACAACCCTGCTTTCTTGACGGAAGAAGAGCTCGTCGGTTCCTTCGTTGTCCGGCACGCCGATCTCGACCTTGTCCTTCGGGTCGTCCGCGAGAATACGTCGGGGTCGAACCAGCACGTGCTCATCATTGGCCCGCGCGGCAGTGGCAAGACCACACTGGTGCTCCGCGTGGCTGCCGAGGTCCGTAGGGATGAAGAACTCGGCCAACGCTGGTACCCCCTCGTCATGGCGGAAGAAAGCTACCAAGTTTTCACTCCGGGCGAATTCTGGCTCGATGTCATCTTTCACCTCGGCCAGCAAACGGATGATGAGCGATGGAAGCGGACGCATGATGATCTTAGGCAAGAGATGGATGAGGATCGACTGCGGGAGCGCGCGCTCGGGCAGCTTCTGGACTTCGCCGATGCCCAGGGAAAGCGCATCCTCCTGATAGTGGAGAACTTCAACATGCTCGTCGGCGATCAGATCAGCCCCGACGATGCCTGGGTACTCCGACACACGCTCCAAAACGAGCCGCGGATAATGCTCCTCGCCACCGCAACGCGACGGTTCGAGGAGGTCGAGAATGCCGACAAGGCCATGTTTGAGCTGCTAACGCCGCACGATCTTGAGCCGCTCAACGAAAGCGAGTGCCGGGCCGTATGGACTTCTGTCACCGGAGACGAACCCCAAGACAACCGAATCCGCCCCATACAAATCCTCACCGGCGGCAATCCGAGGCTGCTCACAATCATCTCGTCCTTCGGCGCGGGGCTCTCATTCCAGGACTTGATGCAGAATCTCCTGAAACTCGTCGACGAGCACACGGAATACTTCAAGAGCCAACTGGACCATCTGGCGGCCGTGGAGCGAAAAGTATACTTGTGCCTGGCCGAATTGTGGTCGCCATCAACCGCTCGCGAGGTCGCTGAAGCGGCTCGCCTGGATGTGAACAGGGCAAGTTCGCTGCTGAATCGCCTCGTGCAGCGGGGCGCCGTGGCGGTGACTGCCGAGCGTCCGCGTAGGAAGCTCTATCAGGTCGCCGAGCGCATGTACAACATCTACTACCTGATGCGGCGCCGGGGCGCGCCGTCAACGCGTGTGAAGGCCGTCGTGAACTTCATGACGCATTTCTATGGGCCTGAAGAGCTTGTCCGCGTAACGCGTCATATAGCCGACGAGGCCACGGTACTCGAGCCCGCGCTGCGACAGGATCATTACCTTGCGTATGAGAGCATCATGCGGTCAGCCGACCACGGGCTCCGGGCCAGGCTTCTCGAGGAAACGCCGCCCGACTTCCTCGAGGCATCGGACGTTCCCTCCTCTCTACAAGGAGTGACGCTGCTGCAACAAGCTCATCGGCTCTCCAGAGATCCCGAGCGCCTCAACGAGGCCGAGTCGATGTACCGCAAGGCTGTCGAGTTGGAGCCGAAGTATGCATGGGCATGGGCACACCTTGGCTGGCTTCTGGACGATAAGCTTGAGCGTTACGATGAGGCCGAGGCCGCATACCGCAAGGCTGTCGAGTTGGACCCGGAGCATGCATTGGCATGGGCAAGCCTTGGCTGGCTTCTGCACGATAAGCTTGAGCGTTACGATGAGGCCGAGCCCGCATATCGCAAGGCTGTCGAGTTGGAGCCGAAGTATGCATGGGCATGGGCAAACCTTGGCTGGCTTCTGCACGATAAGCTCGAGCGTTACGATGAGGCCGAGACCGCATACCGCAAGGCTGTCGAGTTGGAGCCGGAGCATGCAGCGGCATGGGCAGGCCTTGGCTTGCTTCTGCACAATAGGCTTGAGCGTTACGATGAGGCCGAGACCGCATACCGCAAGGCTGTCGAGTTGGACCCGGAGTTTGCATTGGCATGGGCACGCCTTGGCTGGCTTCTGCACGATGAGCTTGAGCGTTACGATGAGGCCGTGACCGCGTATCGCAGGGCTACCGAACTTGAACCAGAAGTGGCTTGGCGATGGGGGAAGTTGGCTGAACTCCTTGCCTTTGAGGGGCGACGCCCCGGCGAGTCCCTCAAATCCGCAAAGCGGTATCTTGAGCACAACGAATGGATAGCGAAGAACGTTGATTCCGCCACTCGTCTCTTCACGGCTTTGGCAGGCATCGGCTTTGGATCAGAAGCGTTGAAGATCGTCTCGGAATCACCAAGCGCTCAGCTTCTGGAGCCGCTGGTCGTCGGGCTGCGGCTCCATCTCGGTGAGGATGTTAAGGCGCCCGCCGAGGTAATGGAGGTGGCGAGCGATGTTGTGAGGCTGATTGAACAGATGCGCGATGACGCGCGGCCGGGCGAAGAAGCGCCTGCGGGCCGCACCGAGAAACCGGACAATGTGGAGAGAAAACGTGGTCGACCGCGGGCAAGCGAGTAGCCTCGGACTGCTTTGCAGGACAAACGATACACAAACATACTGACGGGGGATGCACAATTTGGGCGATGCGCGCACCTTGGTCGGCGTGCCAGGGGTGCGATTAAATATTGTGGTCTTTCTTGTGTTTTGACCGTTCAGGAGCTGTGCGTGTACGGCGTCACAGCGGCTGTTTGAATCCTTTTTAAGCTACGATGGTGGGAGGGAAACTCTTTGAAAAGAGTTTCCCCCCACACCCCCTTTCAGAAACTTTTGGGCTGTTACAGCAGCCGTGCCGGCGGCCGGCACGGCGTGAAAAGTCTTTGGAAAGGGGTTTGGGGGAAAGCCTTTCTTCAGAAAGGTTTCCCCCAGCACAAGCGACAATACCGAGGCTTGAACCAAGATCTCTAATCACACCCGCGCGCCAGCAAAATTCGAGATTCTTGTTGAAGTGTGCGGCGCAATTAGTACAATATACGATGTAGCTCGACATGGCCAGTGCAGGAGATCCGGCGGAATCGAAAAGATGACTCGCTTTGACGTGACGCACAGCGCGGATTCGTCGAAAGGCGCACCGGCTCATGGCGGAAATGTAGAGGCCGAGTGCCGGGCCGCGGGCGTCGATCCTGCGGACGTTCTTGATTTCAGCGCGAACGTTAATGCTCTGGGCCCGCCGCAGTGCCTGGAGGCGGTGCTCGATCAGGCGGTGAAGCTTGCGGCGGTGTATCCGGACCCGCAATGCACGCAGGCCCGCGCGGCTCTCGCACGCGCGCACAATGTGAAGCCCGAAAGTGTTCTCGTCGGAAACGGCTCCACGGAGTTGCTGTACCTTGCGAGCCGTGTTTTGCATCCCGAGAAGATGCTCGTGCTGGCGCCGTCGTACTCCGATTTTTTGCGCGCGGGGGTCTTGGCGGGTTCGCATGTCGAAATAAAACTTGCCCCGGCGGCGAAGCTGTTTCGGCACGACCTGGCGGAAATACGCGACCTTTCGGATTACCATTTTGTTGTAATGGCGAATCCGAACGATCCGACGGGGACTTTTATCAAGCCCCACGAGATACTGGAGCTGGCCGCTGAGAATCCGGGAACGTTTTTCTTGGTGGACGAGGCCTTCGTAGATTTCATCGAGGGGCCGGGGGCTTCGCTGATCGGCATAAATTGCCGAAATGTGATCATTGTTAAGTCGCTTACGAAGTTCTTCGCGGTGCCCGGCCTGCGCCTGGGGATGCTGTGGGCAGACCCCCAGGTGGTCGGGATTCTCGGGGACCGCCAGGAGCCGTGGAGCGTGAACGGCCTCGCACAAAAGCTCGCCACCATGCTCTACGACGAGGAAGGCTACATAGCCACCACGCACCGGCTGATGAAACGCGAGCGTTCGTTCCTCACTCGCGGGCTCACGGAGGCGGGCTTCAGGGTGTTCGACTCACCGGCCAACTTCCTGCTGCTGCGGATTGAGGACAAAAAGGTGACGTCGGTCGATCTGAAGAATAGGCTGTTGAAAAAGAAGGTGCTCATCCGCGACTGCTCGAACATCGAGGGACTAAGCGACCGCTTTGTGCGGGTGGCAGTTCGCAGGCACCACGAGAACGAACGCCTCATGGAAGCGATCACTGAGGTGTTCGAACGTGGTGAGGAGTGATTTGAATGGGACAGCTTGACCAGGGGCTGATCCAAGTTTACACCGGCAACGGCAAAGGCAAAACCACGGCGGCTCTGGGGCTGGCGCTGAGGGCGCTGGGCCGGGGGATGACCGTTTGCATGTACCAGTTCCTCAAGCCCCCGACCTACGAGACGGGCGAGTCGATGATGGCCGCCAAGCTTGGCCCCGGTTTTAAGCTTGTGCAGCTCGAACAGCCCTGGTCGCTCCGGAGCTCTCTGGGCGATCCCGAAGAGGTCGGGCTGATGGCGCAGGCGATAAAGAATGCCCTGCCCGACATTGTTGACGCCGTTTCCTCGGGCGAGTGGGACATTGTGATACTCGACGAGATCGTTTTCTGCCTGAGCAAGGGGATGATAACGGAGAGCGAGCTCTTCGAGCTTTTCGAGGCGAAAGAGGATCAAGTAGAGTTGATCCTGACAGGAAGAGGGGCAACGCCCCAGTTGATCGAAGAAGCCGACCTCGTAACGGAAATGACCGCCGTGAAGCATCCCTACGAGGAGGGCGTGCCGGCGAGGTGCGGCATAGAGTACTGATACTGATCACGTAACATCAGACTGTTTCGGGACCTGCAATTGCGCCGTCAGGAGTTGATAAGGCAGTTGGGTTCCTTGTCGAGAGAGAAAGGTGAAACGTATGGCGCGAGTGAGAATCACTGCACGAAAGGGAGAACCGATCGAGCGCATGATTCGGCGGCTGAGAAGGCGACTTGAACGCGAAGGAGTGATGAAGGAGTTCAAGAAACACCAGTTTTACGAAAAACCCAGCGCCAAGAGCAGGCGGGAAGAGCGGAAGTCGAGAGCAAGGGCGCGCAAAAGGGAAGCAGAGCACGGCATCGGCCGCAGGCCATGACTTGGGCGGGCCTGCCTAGGATCCTGTTTGCCGGCCCGTTCAAGACAGCATCCCGATCAGTGTTCTGGCGTTGGCGATCGCGTAGCCTTCGATGTCGTTGTTGAAGTAAACAAACACGTCCAGGCCCTCATCGAGCCATTCGTCAATCTGTTTGGACCATCTCCGCAGAACCGATCTGTCGTAATTCCCGCCGTTGGTTTCCCCTCCGTGCAGGCGCAGGTAAGCGAAATTCGCCGTGGCGGTCGTAGGGCAGCCATCGGTGATGTCGTGAACGCAGAACCCTGCGCCCCCCTTGCGCAGGGCGTCGAGGATTTCGTCCTCAAACCAGCTCTTCCGGCGAAACTCAAACACCCACTGCATGTTTTTTTTGCGCAGGGCCAGTATGCCCGCCAGGCGCTGCACGTTTGGCTTGAAGTTGGGCGGAAGCTGAAAAAGCAGCGGGCCGAGTTTGTTGCCCAGGCCGCCGGCGTTGGCCAGGAGTCGGCCCAGAGGCCCCTCCGGGTCTTTCAGCTTTTTCATGTGCGTGAGATAGCGGCTGACCTTGACAGTGAATACGAATTCACGGGGCGACTTCTCCCGCCAGTTCTCGAAGGTCGACCGCTCAGGGAGCCGGTAGAAACTGTTGTTTATCTCGACTGTGCGGAAGTGTCTGCAATAGAATTCGAACCACGCGGCGGCGGGAAGACCCACCGGATAGAACACGCCTTTCCAGTGATTGTACACGTAGCCCGAAGTTCCGATGTATGCCGTTGCCACGGTGGGTTCCCCTCGAGGATGATCAATCGCTCGCCCATAGGTTTCGCATTCGGGTGCAATTGAATATCTTGGTCTTTCTCATGTTTTGACGGCTCAGGAGTTCTGCGTACACGGCGCCACAGTGGGTGTTAGAAACGTTTTCAAGCGACGATGGTGGGAGGGAAGCTCTTTGAAAAGAGTTTCCCCCCACGCCCCCCTTCAGAAACTTTTCACAGCCGTCCCGGCGGCCGGGCCGGCTTGCTTTAGCAGCCTAAGGGCTCCTGAAAGGCGTCCTCTTGTTCCAGAAACTTTCAGGCTGTTACACCAGGCCGAGCCGGCTGCCGGCACGGCCGTGAAAAGTCTTTGGAAAGGGGTCTGGGGGAAAGCCTTTCTTCAGAAAGGTTTCCCCCAGCACAGGGGCCACCTAAGAAGGCGGCGGGGCGAAGCCCGCCTGAGAAGGCGGGGAGACGTTCGTCGACGAGACGAGAGCTTGAACCAAGATTCCTTATCGCACCCTCCATTCTGCCTTCGCGTTTTACCATTCGCCTTCGTGTTTGGGTTCCGGGGTAGGAACTATGGGCGGCTCGTACGGCTTCCCTTCCTGCGCGGCTTCGTCGGGGTCGTCGTACTCCACTTCAACGGCTTCCTCTTCGATTTCAATGGGCGCCTCCTCGGGGATTTCTTCCGGGTCGGGCTCGGTATCGACCTCGGGAATGACCATCAGGTCGTCCATGAGCCTGTCCTCCGGAACCAGGTCGAGCACGAGCAATTCTGCGAGGTCACGTTGTTGGTCGGAAGCCACGTCTCCGATGAGATGGACAACGTCGCCCGCCACCTCAATAATAATAGCTGTGGCGTTGAGCTCTTCGGTGTGATCGAAGATATCTCTCAGGTATCCTTCCAGTTCATCGTCGGAAAGGTCCGCGGGATCCGTGACCATGTTCTGTTCTCCCCAGCGCCGATGATCGGTGATCCTCCCGTGTACGGAAACAAACACGCAACGGAGATCGTGCCGGAAACCGATACACCACGCCACAGACTGTGATGGTCACGGCAGATGATCTCAGGCGCCGCTTCTGGGCACCTGTACGGGTGCACCGTCCTTTGCGGCGGACCTCCACGCGGCCTCGGTGAGTTCGATCACTCGAAGACCGCAGATGGCGGCCGACTGCACTTCCCCGCTGCCGCGGATAGCCCCTATGAAATCGCTGTCGGCATTTCCGGCATCGGGCAGTTTCACCATTTCCGCCACCTCGCCCGTTTCGGCGTTGACGTGCGTGATCTTTCCGCTGCGGGAATAGATGGCCCCGCGAGTGCCGACAAACGTGAGGTCTTCCCACCAGCCGGGGCAGTTTCCGATGATCGAAATATTACCCTGCGCGCCGTTCGTGAAGCGAAGGGAAAGTGCCGAGTTGATGTCGACCTCGGTGTCGAAATTATCGGCGTACGCGGCGACTGAGTCGACGCTCAGGCCGGTTGTCCACAGAATGATATCGACGAGGTGGCTGCCGGAATCGTTGAGCTGGCCGCCGCCCGAGAGCTCATGGGTCTGGCGCCACGAGCCTTTCGTCATGCTATACCAGTTTTGGCATTGCAGTGCCGATATGAACTGCACCTCGCCAAGCATCCCCTCCGAGATAACCCGCTTGATGTAGCGAAAGCCGCCCGCGAAATGGCGTTGATACGATAGGAGGAATACCTTCTGGGCATCCTCCACTTTCTTGACCACTTTGGTCGCGCGCTCGATCGAGCAAACCATGGGCTTTTCGCACAGCACGTGCTGGCCGCTGTCTAGCGAGTCCATTATCTGGTCGAAATGGCAGGTATGGGGCGAGGCGATCAGCACGGCATCCGTGATTCCCGCCTTCAGCATTTCCTTGTAGTCGCCAAACTCCTTGCTGTCACCGGCCGCAGGATGTCGGGTTCTGGTGCCCTCAATATGCTCCTTCGACGGATCGACCAAGGCCGTGATGCTCACTTGTGGCATGCCGGCCAGCCGCTGGATGTGTCCTTGTGCCATGCCGCCGCACCCTATCACGCCTACTCTGATGTGTTCCATTGATGATACTCCTGGCCTGCTGCTCTTTGGCGCCTGCTTTCTGCAAATCGGGCGGCCTCACGCGCCGCCCTTGCGGATCAGGTATCGTAACAATCCGGTCGGGGCTATTCCACATAAATCGCAGGAAAAATAAGCGCGAGCGGGCTTCGAGATTCTCGGGTCGGCACAAGGGCAAATTCAGTGCAAAACCGGCGTACGACCATCAGGGGCGGTGCCGGCCGGGGGAGGATTCTTTTTTTTCGGCTTCCGAAATATTTGCTTGATTCCGCAACCCGGGCGCGGTATAATCTTGTGAGAATCGGGTGCCGTCCCTGCTGTGCTACGCAGCCATGCTGCCGGGCACGAACCGCAGGGCCGGTTAAAAGGGAAGCCGGTGAAAATCCGGCGCGAGGCCGTCACTGTGAGCGGCACTGAGGCCGAGAGAGACCACTGGCCGTAAAGGCTGGGAAGGTTCGGCCGAGGGTTGAATCCGCAAGCCAGGAAACCTGCCCGATCGGCAACCTCAGAGATTCGTTCCCGAGCCGGGGCGATGAGGGGGAAAACGTACGGAACTCCGTAAGGTTTCACAAGCCTCCTCGCCAAGCCGGCGGGGAGGCTTTTTTTGTGCAGTGAGAGTCGGCGGTCTGGATAGAAGGCAAAGGGGGTGATACAATAAGAAGAATACGGTCTGGAAGTCGTAACGGCACTTTTGGTCTGGAAGTGCCCCGCGCCGGCGGTGTTTGCAGAACCGGCGCAGGGCCGGGGTGTGCTGAAGCGCCGATTGGACGCTCGGCACAGGTTCGATTCTACGTATGTGCAACACATGTTGCAACATATAAAGGGGAATTGCTGTGAGCACAACAGCTTTGAAGTGCAGTATCATGATTCTCATTGTATCGGTTGGATTGGCCGCCTACGCAGATCCGTACGCTGCGCAGATTGTAAGCTCGGGCGGGCTGGTGGAAGGATATCAGGAGGCGGCCTCCGCGCTGGGGTCGCCGACGCTTTCGATGTATGACCCGTGGTCGGATGCCGACATTGATGTCTCGATGGTCTACGGGCCGTGGACAGCCGACACGATTGTGTCGCTCGCGCCGGGGGGGCATCTGACGGTCCGGTTCGACACCCCGGTCACCAATGACCCCAATCATTGGTACGGGGCCGATTTCATCATTTTCGGCAACGCTGCTTTCATGGGCGCCAGCGGTTGGGTCGAACACGACACCGACATGGCAACTTACTACATAAACGATACGGGCGCGGCTTTTGGCGTTGACGCGATGACCGTGTCGGTAAGCGCCGACGGCGCCGTGTGGCACACATTTGCTGATCCCCTCGCCGGCGGCTACTGGCCTACCCAGGCTTACGCCGCCTGGGATGCCGATGCTGCGGCGTGGGACCACGGGAGCGTTTCGGACTTCACGAAGCCGATGGCCCCGAATCTCACTCCGACCGACTTTGCGGACCTCTCAGTCGTTGACGCCCTCGACCTGTATGCGGGATCGGGCGGGGGGACCGGCTTCGACATCGGCGCGCTCGGCCTTGATTCGATAACCTACATCAAAGTTGAGGGCCCCGGGGTAATCGATGCCTTCGCAAAGACCGCCGTGGTGCCCGAGCCGGCGACGGCCGCGCTGCTTGTGATCGGCGGCGCGGGGCTGGTCCTGAGGCGCAGGCGCGGAGAATAAGGGATGATACCCGCGAAAAGAATAACGCTCCCTATTGTCGTTGTTGTGGGAATCTCAATAACAGGTTGGACGCATGCCGCCGACCAGTGGCTGCAATATGGCCGCGATCACCTGAATAACCCTGTTGTTGACAGCGGGGCTGCGCCTGGACTGGCGCAGCTTCGCTGGATTCTAAGCCCCGGCGATTATGAACTTTGCCCGAACTCAAGCCCCGTTATGTTCCAAGGCAAGGTCTACGTTTACGGCTACATTTACGATTATGACTTTTCCGACGGCACGGACGACTCATTATCGTGTGTGGCGGCTTATTCGGCGAGCAACGGCAGTTTGGCTTGGAAAACCGACATCGACTTCGGCGCACAGGACTCGTGGTCTTCGCCTGCGGTCGATCCCGTATCGTTGACCGTTCTGATCGGCAGCGGGCAAAAGGTCTTTGGCCTTGATGCCGACACCGGGGCCGCCAAGTGGGCGACCGATCTGGGGAATGATGTTTTCAATGCCTCGGTGACCGTCGCCGACGGCAGGGCCTTTATCACCGATTCCACGGCGGTCACCACCGATGCTTACGGCCAGCCGGGAACGGCTTTTGCGCTGAACCTCGGCGCCACCAGTGACGACGAGGGCCACATTCTGTGGTCCGTGCAGATCGGCGTTACGTCGGGCTGCACCGCCGCGTATTACGACGCACCCGCTGAGGCCGACGACCTCGTGATCTTTGCAGACGCCGACGGCTGGTTAAAGGCTCTCGACCCGGCCACAGGCACTGAAGAATGGTCTTACTGCGTGCCCAACGCCGACGGCTGGAAATGGACGCCCGGCGGGACGTTCTGGGGCGGCGTGAGTGTCGCCGACGGCTTCGTTTACGCTTCTACCTATGGATTCTACGGCGGAGAAGACAACAGCTACACCTATAAGCTAAACGCCGATACGGGCGCACTGGTGTGGCGTGCACCCTCCGAGCGCAGCAACAGTGTGCCGGTGGTACACGGCGATCTCGTACTGGTTTGCGGCGGCACGCACTTTTACGGCGTGCCGAAGTTGGAGGCCCTCGACAAAGCCACCGGCAACAAGCTGTGGGAGTTCACCGACGCAGGCGCACGCACCCATACGCCTGCTGTTGTAAACGGCATCTGCTACGCAGGTACGATGCCCGATATCGGAGGCTATTACTACCAAACCCTCTACGCGGTCGATCTGTCGCTCACGCCCGACGACCCGGGTTTTGTGTTGAGCCAATACCACGGTGCGGGAGGCACACCGGCCTACGACAATGGCGGGATTTACAGCGTCGGGACAGACGGCCTGCATGCGTTCCGTACGTGGATGCTGGAAGGCGATGTGACATTCGACTGCAAGGTGAACATCCTCGACATGATTTTCGTTCGCAATAAGCTCAACACCGATCCGACCAGCGGCGACAACTGGAAGGCCGAAGTCACCGGCGACGGAGCAATAAACATCCTCGATATGATCCTGGTCCGAAACAGGCTCAACACGAACTGTTCGGAGTAATGAAGTTTAGCGCCGGCGTGGTGAACCTTCAGACCGGCACAGATGAGAGGTGAGAAGGTGAACAGGTGAAAGAAAGAAGCTCCGCATCTTTCGCCTGCTCCACTGATCTATCTTTCACCTGTTCTCAAAGGTGGAGACGAGAATGCGCACGCGATACAGTTCGCCCGGCTTTACCCTCATAGAGGTGCTGGTGGTGATCGCCATAACGTCGGTGCTCGCCGGCCTGCTGATGACGGCGGTGGGCAGGGGGCGGATCATGGCCAGGGATGTTGAGTGCCGCAACAATCTCCGCCAGTTAGGTCTGGCTGTAAGGCTCTACGCGAATGAGTACGAGGGCCATTTTCCGCCCCTGGCCTACGCGGGGAGCTTTCCTCCCCGTTACTGGTGGGGCACCAATGAAGACCCGCCCGACTATGAGAAGGGATTCCTGGCACCCTATATCGGTAAAGCCGGTAAAGATGGCGACGTTTACCAGTGCCCGGAACAGCCCCCGGGCACCTACACCGCCGAGGGTGTCGGAGGAGCCATCACTACCACTTACGGATACAATGGCTATTTCCTGTGCCCGGCGGCTACACCCGGCTGGAACTTGAACATAGGCCGGCAGCCTTGGCAGACTCTTCAGGAACTCGAGAACCAGAGCCAAGTCTTCATGTTCGGCGACGCGCTGCTCAACTGGGGCAAGGGCGGGGCTACGAACACGTCCTTCCTCGATCCTCCGTTCCTATACGCACGTGGTCGCTGGCGTCCCAACGCCAACCCCACCACTTGCTTCAGGCACTCCGGCAGGGCCAACGTTTGCTTTGTTGATGGGCACGTGGAGGGGATCAGCAGCAGCCATGGCACACTAACACTGCCGGGATTCATGATCGGCTACATAGGTGAGAGCAATGCTCCTCACTACGTGCCGAATTACGAAGAGTGGTGAGGGCGTCAGGGAAGGACGAGTTCGCCGGCCTGCAGCTTTTCATGGAGGATTTCGCGGCCGCGATTGATTGCCGCCGTGTTGATCTCGAGCATTTCCGGCCTTTTCTCGGCAAGCATGTCTGCCAGGGTGTCGGTCACCACGTCGATGGGCACAAACTTGCGCGCTTCTGCGTAAGCGCCCATCATCACCATATTGGCCACGCGGAGGTCGCCCAGCGCATTGGCTTCGTCAGTGGCCGGTATCTCGAGGATTGTACCCCATCCGATCGGCTTGTACTCTCCTACTATCGAGGTGTTGAGCAGCATCAGACCGTCGCGCTCCAGGCGCGGTGCGAAGCGGGCGTACGACGGGCCGTTGAGTATGATCAGGGTCGTGGCCGCCTCGATAACCGGCGAGTGTATCTCGTCGTCGGACACGATCACGTGGCAGTTGGCGGTCCCTCCGCGCACCTCCGCGCCGTAGGAAGGAAAATAGGTGATGTGCTTGTCTTGCTCCATCATTATCTGAGCGAAGAGCTTGCCCATGAAAAGCAGCCCTTGCCCGCCGAAGCCTGCCATTATCACCTTCTCAAGCATTGTCTTGCCGTCCTGGAATTAAGGATGAAGGCGGAAGGATGAAGGATGAAAGAAGACCTCGGACCTCGGACTCCCGACTCCGGACTTTGGACCTTGGACCTTGGACCTTGGACATTGGACATTGGACTTTTGAGTTTATCCACTCCGCCTTCCGCCTTTCTTCTCTTCTTTGCGACCTCTGCGGCTTTGCGGTGAACCCTCCTTCCGTTGGACGTTGGATGTTGGACGTTCATGCCTTCTTCCGCCTTCCGCCTTCATCCTTCATCCTTCCGCCTTCTTCTTGTTCCCAGTCTCTGAACACGCCCAGCGGAAACTCCGGAATCATGCTGGCCTCGAGCTCTTTCATTGCGGTTACGGGGTCGAGCCGCCAATAGGTGGGGCAGGGCGACAAGACCTCTACCAGCGAGAATCCCCTGCCTTCGAGCTGTGTTCGAAAGGCTTTGCGGATCGCCTTCTTTGTGCGGCGGACGTTTCGGGGGGAGCTCACGGCCACGCGTTCGATGTACGCCGGGGCGCGCAGCGTTGCGAGAAGCTCGCACACGCGGATCGGATAGCCTTCGTTTTCCGGGTCGCGGCCCCGCGGTGTGGTCGCCGTTTTCTGGCCCACGATGGTCGTGGGCGCCATTTGCCCCTGGGTCATGCCGTAGACGGCGTTGTTGATGAAAAACACGCACATGTTCTCGCCGCGGTTTGCGGCGTGGATAATCTCCGCCGTGCCGATCGCGGCGAGGTCGCCATCGCCCTGATAGGTGAAAACAAACCGGTCGGGCAGGGCGCGCTTTATGCCGGTCGCAACGGCAGGCGTCCGGCCGTGAGGCGCCTCGCAGGTGTCGAAATCGAAATAGTCGTAAGCCAGCACCGCGCAACCTACCGGCGCCACTGAAATGGTCTTCTCCCGGATGCCGAACTCATCGACCAGTTCGCAGATGATTCTATGAACCACACCGTGCCCGCAGCCGGCGCAGTAGTGCGTACGCGCGGGTTTCAGCGAGGTTGGCCTGGTGTATAGGGCTCGTGTGGATGAAGCATCCATCTATGTGTCCTCCGGGGCGCTTTTGCTTCCGGTGATCATTTCGCGAACGATCTCGAGGATGGCGTTCCTGTCGGGGACGTGGCCGCCGGTTCGCCCGTGAAAGCGTATTTCGGCTGGACGGTCGAGAGAGAGCCTTACGTCTTCAATCATTTGGCCGGCGCTCATTTCGACTACGAGCAGTTTGGCGCCCCGGGCCGCTGCAGATCGGATCGGCTCGGCGGGGAACGGCCACAGCGTGATCGGGCGGATCAGGCCCGCCCTGAGCCCCTCGTCGCGGGCGCCGCGGACAGCCTCCTTGCACATGCGAGCGCAGGTGCCGTAGGCAACCATCACCACCTCGGCATCCTCAGTGGCAACTTCTTCGAACCGGACTTCGTTGGCCTCCACTTCCCTGTAGGTCCGCTGTAACCTCTCGTTCAACGCCTCCAGATCGTCTTCCTTGAGGAGCAGCGAGAGGAGCTTGCCGGATTTGCGGCCCTCGCAGCCGTTGAGGGCCCATGGCTTTTCTACCATGTTCACCGGTGTATGGTCGGGGATCTCTACGGGTTCCATCATCTGCCCCAGCCGGCCGTCACTCAGCACCAGGACGACCATCCGATATTTGTCGGCGAGGTCGAAGGCCAGAGAGAGGATCGTAAACGTTTCCTGCACGCTGTGTGGGGCGAGAACTATACACCGGTAATCGCCGTGACCTCCGCCGCGGGTGGCCTGCCAATAGTCGCCTTGGCTCGGCGCGATATTGCCCAGTCCCGGACCCCCACGCTGCACGTTGATCACAACGGCGGGCAGCTCCATAGCGGAGATGTACGAGATGCCCTCCTGCTTCAGGCTGATACCGGGGCTGGAGGATGACGTCATGGCGCGAATACCTGCGGCGGCGCTGCCGAGTACCATGTTGATCGCGGCAAGCTCGCTTTCGGCCTGCAGGAACACCCGTCCGTGATCGCGCATGTGCTTCGACATGTAGCCGGTGATCTCGTTTTGCGGCGTGATGGGGTAGCCGTAGTAGGCCATGCAGCCGGCACGGATGGCACCCTCGGAAGCTGCCTCGTTGCCTGACATCAGCACCTTGGTGGACAAGATGTTACCTCCTCTGGGCATCGGGTCTTTCCGGTCGCGCGTGAGAAGCTTCGCGTGTCATTTCTTCGCGGCCTCGATCTTGGCGTAAACGTACAACTCAATTGCTGCGTCGGGGCACATGACGGCGCAATTGCCGCAGCCGCTGCACTCTTTGGAGTCGTCAAACACGACAGGTTTGAAGCCGTGGGCGTTCAGGTGACGCCCTATCTTGAGCGCCTGCCGAGGGCATGCTTCAACACACAGCCCGCAGCTCTTGCAGTAATCTTCGTGAATTTTAACTATCGCCATAGTTTGGATGGCCTCCCCAGCCAAGCTTCTCGCGCAGAGCTTTGTAGTAACTTCGCGATCCCGTACGAATGAGTTTGAACTCTTGCTCCGCTTTCCAAACGGCTATTCTGTCGCCTGGTTGCAGCTCAGCGTATACCTGACCGTCGATGGTCAGGGCAACCGGCAGAGCGGTCGGGTTGATAACGAGTTCGACCCGCCTTTCAGCAGGTATTACCAGGGGCCGATTGCTCAGCGTGTGAGGGCAGATCGGCGTAATGATCAATGCCTTCAGGTCCGCTTCCAGAATCGGCCCGCCCGCCGCCAGCGAATGAGCGGTCGAGCCCACGGGCGTCGAGATTATCAAGCCATCACCATTATAATCAGTTACGTGCTCATCGTCAATGAAAAGGCCGATGGAAATCAGCCGCGAAAGGGCACCGCGCGACACCACCACATCGTTGAGGCCGATCGATTCCTTAAGAAGCTGACCCTCCCGCGCAGCCCTGCAATGCAGCATCATTCGCGGCGCAACCTCGAACGCCCCGGCCGCGAGGGAGTCGATTATGCAGCCTAGCTCCTCCGGCCCGATCTCCGCCAGGAATCCGAACTTGCCGATATTGACGCCGATCGTCGGAATCTGGTTGGCTCCGAGCGCCCGGGCTACCCGCAGGATGGAGCCGTCGCCGCCGAAGACAATGGCAAAGTCGGCCCGCCCCGCGACCTCGCCCTCGGATGCCGATAGATCGATCTCTTCTATCTCGACATGCTTCCTGAGCACGGGCAATGCGTCTTCGAGGGCTCGCAGCACCGGCTCGCGCGCCTTGTTCGCAAAAACAAACGCCTTCTTCATCTGACGGCCTCCTGCACGGCCTGCTTCACGGAAGACGCGATCCCCGCCGGATCGAGCCCGAGCACCCCCAGCAGCTCCTCACGGAGGCCGTGTTCAATGAACTGGTCGGGTATGCCCAGGCGACAAATCCGGGCGGCGTTTGGGCCTCGGGCAGCGGCGCTCTCGAGCACGGCCGAGCCGAAGCCCCCCGCGAGCGCCCCGTCTTCTACCGTAACGGTCACGGGCGACTTTTCGATCAGCCCGAGGATTGTGTCTTCGTCCAATGGCTTTGCAAACCGCGCGTTTACCACACCGATATCGAGGCCGTCTTTCTCCAGCAGCCGGGCGGCCTCCATCGCCCTGACCACCATGGCGCCGTAGGCGATGATCAGCCCGTCGCGGCCCTCGCGCAGGATTTCGGCTTTCCCGCGTTCGACGGGCGAACATTGCGGGAAGTCTTCGGGAACGCTTTCCCTGGGGAAACGTATGGCGCACGGGCGCCCCCACGCGAGTGCGGCTTCGAGCATATTCCGCAGTTCCGGCACGTCTTTGGGCGCCATGAGCGTAATGTCCGGCAAATGCCGCAGGTAGGGTATGTCGAAGGCGCCATGATGCGTCGGCCCGTCGCTTCCTACCAGTCCTGCGCGGTCGATCGCGATAACCACAGGCACTCCCTGCAGGCAAAGCTCGTGAAAGACCTGGTCATAAGCGCGCTGCAGGAAAGTGGAATACATCGCCACCACCGCCTTCATTCCGGCCGAGGCCAGCCCGGCGGCCAGGCCGATTGCGTGCTGCTCGCAGATACCCGAATCAAAGTGCCTGTCCGGGAATCTCAGTTGAAAAGCGGCGGTCACATCGGGCATCGCGGCGGTTATGGCGACAATGGAGTTGTCTTGTGACGCCAGCTCGACCAGGCATTCGGAGAATTTGGACGTCCAGCCGGGTCGGTCACCGGTCTCCGGCTGGGCGGGCACTTTTTCGGGGGCCACGCTGTGCAGACGGTGGTGATGATTCTGCGCTTCTTCGTGGCCTCGCCCCTTTTCGGTAACCACGTGCAGCAGCGTAGGCCCGCCCAGGTCCTTGACGTCCTTGAGCGTCTCGATCAGGTCCTGCGTGGCGTGTCCGTCGACGGGACCGAAGTACCGGAAACCGAGGTCCGCAAACATCTGACCGGGCGTTATGCTGTTGCGGATGGCTGCTTTGATGTGATCGAGCGCCTGTTTCATCTGCCCGCCGAAAACGGGCAAGACATCGAGGATGTGGCCCACCTCTCTCTTGAGCTCAAGGTATACCGGAGCCGAGCGTATCTGCGTGAGATACGCCGAGAGCGCACCCACGCTCTTGGAAATGGACATCTTGTTGTCATTGAGGATCACCAGGAGGTTAGTCCCCAGGGCCCCGGCGTGGTTGAGCGCTTCGAATGCCATCCCGGCGGCGATAGCGCCGTCGCCTACTACGGCCACCACGCTGCGTTCGTTTTTCATCGCCTTGTCGCCGCACGCGAGCCCGAGCGCGGTAGAGAGCGCAGCTCCGCCGTGGCCGGTGGTAAACGGATCGAAAACGCTCTCGTCCTTGTTGGGGAAGCCGCTCAGGCCGCCCATGCGCCGCAGCGTGTCGAAGCGGTCGCGCCGCCCGGTGATGAGCTTATGGGCGTACGACTGGTGGCCCACGTCCCATACGAGCCGATCGTTGGGGAAATCGTAGCAGTAATGCAGCGCAAGGGTCAGCTCAACGGTTCCCAGGTTCGAGCCGAGGTGGCCGCCGTTGCGGTAGACCACGCGGATTATCTCTTTGCGTATCTCCGCGGCGAGCTTGGTCAGCTCCGCGGTGGTGAGCTTTTTGAGCTCCTCGGGGCCGTTTATTGTAGATAGTATGTCCGACATCTCAACCGGTCAGGATTCTCGGGCAATAATGAAATCTGCCAATGCGCAGAGCTTGCGCCCTTTTTCTCCGAACTGTGCCAGGCACTGCTTGGCCTGCTCGACCAGCTCGCCGGCCTTTCGGCGAGACGCTTCGACGCCGAAGACCGCGGGATAGGTCTGCTTTCCGCTTTGGGCGTCCTTCCCGGCTGTTTTGCCGAGTTGTTTGGTCGTGCCCTCCACATCAAGTATATCGTCAGCTATCTGGAATGCCAGCCCGATTTTTTCTCCGTAGTCTGTCACGTTTGCGAGCTCTTGCGGGCCGGCCCCGGCGATGATCGCTCCCGTCCGCGCCGACTGGCGGATGAGGGCAGCAGTTTTCAGCTCGTGAATGGACCTCACCGTGGCGGCGTCCGGCGGCAGATTCTCCGAGGAAATATCCGCGACCTGTCCGCCGATCATTCCGGCGGTGCCCGCAGCTTCGGCTATCTCGGCCAGGATTGCGCCGCTCGGCGGCCGTTGCCTCGCCAGCAGTTCGAAGGCGTAGGTCAGCAGCGCGTCTCCGGCGAGGATGGCCATCGCTTCGCCAAAGACCTTGTGGCAGGTAGGGTTTCCGCGGCGGAAGTCGTCGTCGTCCATCGCCGGCAGGTCGTCGTGGATCAGTGAGTAGGTATGGATCATCTCGAGGGCGCATGCCGCGGGCAGCGCGGGTGCGATGTCGCCGCCGCACATCTCGCAGCTCATCAGCACAAGGATGGGCCGCAGGCGCTTGCCGCCGGAGAAAAGCGAGTGCCGCATGGCCTCGTGAATCGGCGCGGGCGGCGCGTCGGCCGGGGGCAAGACCTCATCGAGCTTGGCGTCGACCAGCTTGCGATGCTCTTTCATCGCAGCCGAGAGTTCGTCGAGCGCCGGTGAGGGATCAGAAAGGGATTTTTCCATCTTCGTCCTTCTCTTCTTCAGTTTCCTCAACTACTTCCTCGGCCTCGAAAAGTTCGGTCTTCAGCTCGCCCTCCGCCGTGCGCAGCAGAAGCTGTATTTTCTTTTCGGCCTCGCCCAGGATCTTGCGGCAAGCCGTGAGCGCCTTTACACCGCGCTCGTAGCGCTCGAGGGATTCGTCGAGGGTCAGTTCGCCGCCTTCCAATTCCTCGATTATGCCTTCGAGCTCCTTGAGAGCTTCTTCAAATTTCGGTTTGTTTTTTTCCATTTTCTCCGCTCGCGATGTGCTCGACGACCGATGTAAACGCTCCTTCGGAGAGCATTGTCTTAACCGTTTCGCCCCTGGAGACATCGGTGGCCTTTCTGATTATCGATCCATCGGCTTTCAGTGTGAGACTGTAGCCGCGGGCAATGACCCTCAGCGGGCTGAGGCCTTCGAGTCGCCCGGCAAGTGAATTTGTTTTCTCCCGCAGAACGCTCAGCCACTGGTCCGACGTCCGCCGCAGACTCTCGAGCCGTTCATCGAGCTGTTGCTGGAGGGTGTGGACGGTCTCCATCGGTCTGCGGAGTGCCGTGGCCTGGGCGACGGCCCGCAGCCTGGCCCGGGCGAGGTCGACCTTGCTCACCAGGGAATTTCTGAGCCTCTCCTGCATCTGGCGGAGGCGGCGCATCAGCTCTGCGCGGTCCGGCACCACCATCTCGCCCGCGGCGGTGGGCGTGAGGGCGCGCCGGTCCGCCACCAGGTCGGAGATCGTGACGTCGATCTCGTGGCCGACCGCGGAGATCACCGGCACCTCCGACGCAAAGATGGCTCTCGCCACGAGCTCTTCGTTGAACGCCCACAGGTCCTCGATGCTGCCGCCGCCGCGACCGACGATGATAACGTCCACCCCTCCGTGCTCGTTGAGTGCGTGAATGCCGTCGGCGATATTCTCCGCTGCTTCCTTGCCCTGCACCTGCGTCGGGCACACGAGGACCTCGACACTCGGGAACCGCCTGTTTATCTGCTTGAGGATATCGCGGATCGCCGCTCCGGTGGGCGAGGTTACGATGCCGATTCGCTCCGGCACGGCCGGCAGGGGCTTCTTGTGCTCGGGGGCGAACAGGCCCTCTTTTTCCAGCTTCTCCTTGAGTTGCAGGAATGCAAGCTGCAGGGCGCCCATCCCCCGGGGCATGAGCCGCCTTACAACAAGCTGGTAAACGCCCCTTGGCGGATAAACGGTGATATCCCCGCGGGCGAGCACGGCCAGGCCGTCTTGCAACTCGAAACGTAAACGCTGGGCCGTCGATTTCCAGATAACGGCGGACAATTGCGTTTTCTCGTCCTTGAGAGTGAGGTAAACGTGGCCCGAATTCGGTCGGGCAAGATTGGATATCTCGCCGGAGACCCAGAGGTCGGGGAAATTGTCCTCCAGGCTCTTCTTGATCCGGCGGGTAACTTCGGTAACGGTGAGGATGTCGTGGGGCTCGGCACCCTCGGGGCGTTCCCGCGAGGCGAAGATATCTGTTGTATCACGATCAGTCATGCATTGCCGCCCTGAACGTACTGACGATGAACAGCGCCCGCTTACAGAATACTGTATGGTACCCATGCACCGGCACAAAATCAAGATTTTTAGAGGCTGATTGAGGGAGTGGGGAAGCGAAACGCGGCCGGCCCGCATCCATGATGATCTATTCTTCGATGAGGCCGATGTTGTAGCGCCATTGGGCTTGTAGCGAAAGCCGTTACAGTGCGCATCGAGGGCGAAGCGCAGGATCTCACGTGCGGAGGCGCACCCTCTCTTCCACTCTGAGCTCCTGGGCTATCCAGTCGCTTTGGCGTATCCTCGCAAGAGTTTCATCATACACGCGGCCTTTCTTGGCGGGGTCTCTCCATGTCACGATCAGGGCTACTTTCTGGGGCTTGCGAGGTGCAAATCTGTCTCGCGCCACCATCGATAACCTCAGCCCCCAGGTTCTGCCACGCACTCCCCTTGGCATCCGGCGCATGTACACCTTGAGCGGTGACCACTTGAATCCATGTTCAATCAGGTGCCTTTCGTAGAGTTTGGAGAGATCCTTGGGCTGCGCCGGAATCTGCATTGTGTGGTGCCACTTTCCATGTTCATCTATATTGCGCGTGCCCAAGGAAGCGTCCACATTAATCCTGCAGTACTCAGCGCCTGCGCTCGGGTCGAGCGGAGGGTCATAGGCCAACGTCATGATTACCTCCCCACTCACCTTGTCTGATTCCTTGAAAAGGCAACGTGGGATAGGATAAGGATACTTCTCGAAACGAAACCCTTCGACGAGTTCCGGTTCGAAAATCAAAGTGGCCTCCCATGGTGAGCAGGACAGAATAGATCTCAAGTCTCCGGGAACACCAAAGCCTCTGTATCGTAGTTCTGTTGGCGCCAGTTGACCGCCGTTAAGTATTGCCGAATGTACAGCCAAGGCCCGGACCAGGCACGGGCTCGGCTCGTCTTTGAGGGAGCCGGCTATAGTGGCCAATATGGCCGTGACCAGCGGAGTGGAGAAGCTCGTCCCTACATCCTCCGCGATGTGGCCGCCAGCGTCCAAGGACAAGACCCCCGTTTGGCTGTAGGCCCCGTCTGGTTTGCAGTTGCCCCCGTAATGTGTCAGATCCGGTTTGGGCAAGAAAACAGGGCCTGGGCCACGCCGTGAGAACGGCGACGGCTCTCCCTGTTTCACGCAGCAACCAGGGCCATCACGATGGGCAAGCGACCCCACTGCCATGCTACGGACAGAGTCGGCTGGCGAACGAATACGATCCGCGTCGCCCAGGTCCTTGGGTGGCCAGCCGCGCAGCGGCGGTTCTCTGTAATTGCCCGCCGACACGGCAAAAGTCACATTGAATCTGTCCGACAGATCATCCAGAGCGGCTGCAAAGTACGAAAAAGTATCATCGTCCACTTGCCCGGTGTTTGCAGAGAGATTCCAATATCGAACCTCGGGGTGTTGAGGGATTACCTCCTTCAATACGTCAAGAAGCTCGTACTCAGTGATCCCCCCGGTAGAAGGAATGACGGCTACATCGACTAGCCTTACGGGGCAATCCGGGAATCTTTCGTCATTAAGAAACCGACCGTGTACCGCGACCCCGGCGACAAAACTTCCGTGCCCGTGGTCGGTATCCCCCTTTCTTACGTGAACGTGGCGTTTTGTAACCCAAGGAGAAAGTATAGGGTGATGGGGATTGATCCCGGTGTCCACAATCCCTATCACTGGGTAGTCGGCCTTTGGATCAGGTCTGGTGAAACGCCGCGGGTCCGCATCACGGACGCGAGTAGAAGATGTTTTCAAGGTGTAGTGAGGAAATGTTCCTACGCTTTGCGTACCCGCAAATCTTGCCAGTTCGCCTATGTGACTGGGCTTGACGTTTATCAACCTGAAAATTTTCATCCCTCTTGCGTAATTGACTTCGTCGGGTTTGGGTAGGCCCAGTCGAGTCACTGTATCTCCGAAGCGCCGCTGGAGTTTGGCATTTGCCTCATCTTCCGTATGAAGAAATAGGCGCACGCGCAACTCGTTGCATTTGCGTCGTAAATCGTCCCTGAGCGCTTTACGTCCTGTGGCACCGATAGCGTCATCCGCAGTGAAAGGCTCAATGGCATCGATCGTGGAGATGTCTGCCTCGGCGGCGCGGCCCTTATCTGTGCGTACTCTTTGGCTGAGGTTGCGCAAACCGGCGCGAGTGACACTAATCAGTAACTCGCCAAGCTTTCTGCAGCCCAGAATCGGACAGCTTGCTGCGAAAAGTGCTGAGGGCCGATGAGATTTCGCCAAGGCTTCCTTCTTCAAGACAACGCGGGCCACAGCTGGGATACCCGGGGACTCTACAAACCACGTGTCGAAGTAGCTTTCCACCTTCTCAAGCCGTGCTATACATTCTTCTCGGTCAACATGACTAAAGATCTTCCGCGTTCCCCCGCCTGATTCTGGTCTGCGATTATCTCTGTCCGAAGTTCCAATGACCCTGATCGGCAGGCGAATATCGTCATCCATGACTTAACCCTTTCTCTTGCAGAGATTATGTGCATGGCTTGTGGACACACCAAACAGTCTCGCTAGACGTTGAAATGTGAAAAGCCTCGGGGCGAGCTCTCGGTACTTGGGGATCTGCTCTGCGACCGGCGCCTCCGCGATTCCCTTGTAGTCTGGATGCAAACCTATGACGTGGGGGAGAATGTCTTCAAGGCTGACCGAGCGTCTGCCAGAGAGGATCGCTTCGCGCTTCGAGTCTTCACAGACCTGCCGGATGGCACCCCCGTTGAGGCCATCGGAGATGTCCCTGAGAAGGCGAAAGTTCTTGATGGCCGCGAAGTCTCCTAGAAAATACTCGAACAACCGTTCCCGGATGTTTTCGCCGGGTTTGTCAATGCGGACCTTATAGGCGAAGCGGCGCCAGATCGCCGGGTCAAGCAAGTGATCATGATTTGTTGCCGCGATAAGGATCGTCTCATTGTCCAAGGCGTCAATGTTCTGCAAGAGACTGACAACCACACGTTTTAGTTCGCCCAGCTCGTGCTGATCATCGCGAAGCTTGGCAATAGCGTCGAATTCATCCAGAAAGAAAACGCAAGGCCGACACATCGCGTGCTCAAAGAGAGACCGAAGATTCTTCGCCGTTGTGCCCAAGTATGAGGAAATCAAACCGTCGGTCCTCGCCGTTAGTAGAGGCAGCCCCAGCCTGGCGGAGATATAGCGGCCAAGTTGGGTCTTCCCACATCCAGGCGGGCCATAGACCAGCATTGACGGTGAGAGTCCGACCCCTTCAGCAACCAGTACGTCCGCGGCCGCGATGTGCGCCAGGAACCTCTCAACTAGCTTGATCGTATTCGGTTCAAGAAATATTGTGACCTCATCCAGACCGTACAACTCCTCATCGGCGAGCGACATCCGAGAATCGCCGTCCACCGGGACATGGGTGAGCTGACTGAGGCTACTAGGCGACAGTTGATTCTCCTGCGCCTTCTTCAAGACCCGTCTGATCCGGGCCGCAGCCTTGGCCTCGCCACTCGACTGCAGCTTCTCGGCGAGGAATTGCGCGTAAGAATTCACTTTCGTGGGCTTCGAGTTGAGAGCCCCATCGAGGATATTGAGTATCTCAGACAAATGCTTCACGGGGACCCCTGTGTGGAAAAAACCGCAGATACATGGAAAAAACGGCTAGTCTATGGTAATTATAGCCTCAAAATATGAAAAATCAAGCAGGATACGAAATAATTCGATCTGAGGGGCCAGCCCGCATCTATTGACTTATTCTTCGATGAGGCCGATGTTGTAGCGCCATTGGGCGTAGGCTTCAATGCCTCGGAGGGTTGCGAAGGTGAAGTGAACCCAGGCGGGGTCGTTCTCGTCGAGATCGGCCATGAGTCGAAGGCCTTCGTCATGCAGGGAGGGACTGAGCGTTTCTACGAGGAACCGAGCCTGCTGTTCCATCTTGTCGGGCCTGCTTTCGCGTCGCTCCATTTTGTCGTAGTCGACGCTGGAGTCGGTGATCAGCAGCAGGCGCTCGGGTTGGGACAGGAGCGCGTAGATGAGGTAGTCGTGTCCGTGGATTTCCTTCCGGACCTCTGTGCGCGACTGCTCGGCTCTGAGGTAGCGTTTCTTCAGGAAAGAGATGTTCCTGAAGGGGTCGCGAACGGGCTGCTCAACGGTGATCCTGGCGCTGTACATCGCCCTGGCTGCAACAATGAGCTTCACCTGGTCGGGGGAGAACGTGAGCTTCCATGTCTTGTCGGCAAGGGAGGTCGCCGCGCAAGTCAGGCCGTTATCCGAAGGTGTCACGCCGGCTGTCCGGTAGATCGGCGGCAGCGAGACGATCATCTCCTCGGTCACGGCTACCGCTTCGATGCCGAGTTCATTCATAAGGTGGGCGACGTCGCGGAGCTTGCTCTGCGGTACCTCGCGTGCCAGAAATCCCTTGGTGGCTCGTATGGGGCAGGTGATATCGGCCATTGGGCGCCCGAGGATCGCGGACAGTTTTCGCCCGAGTTCGGGGATGTTTATCCGCTGGGCGCCGAGGCGCATCACGGCATACAGAACGTTGTCGGTGGGGATTGAATCGAGCCTCAGCGGAGCGGCCCGCAACGGGGCGGGCGGCGGACGGTCGATATGTTCGTTCTCGGCGGGCTCGTATTCGATGATCTCGGCGGACCCAAGCGGCTCTTCCGGTGCGCGAGGGAGCGTCCCTTCATCGTCGAAGTTTTCCTGAGACGCCCCGCAAAAAGGACAGACTTCCCAGTCCCATTTGAGGGACTCGCGGCATGCGTGGCACGTTTTGGTTTCTTTCTTGGGCACGGTGAGTCACCGAGCGGGGCCGATCCGCCGCTTATTCTATTGGGCCGAGGAAAGCGACCGTTCAACTTGTGAGCCGGTTGAGCGCTTCCTGGTACTTGGCCTTTGTTTTCTCAACGATCTCGTTGGGGAGTGCGGGAGCGGGCGGCTCCTTGTCCCAGCCTGAGGCCTCGAGGTAATCGCGGACGAACTGCTTGTCGAAGCTCAGCGGGCTGGCGCCGGGCTTGTAGCCTTGGGCGTCCCAGAATCGCGACGAATCGGGGGTGAGGATCTCGTCTACAATGATCAGCTCGCCGGCGCAGTATCCCCATTCAAACTTGGTGTCGGCGATGATGATGCCACGTTCGAGGGCATACGCGGCCGCTGCGAGGTAAATCTCTATGCTCTTGTCGCGAATGTAATCGGCGGCGTCTTTGCCGATCATGTTTTCCACTTCCGCCTGGGTGATGGCGATGTCGTGGCCGGATTCGGCCTTGGTGGACGGCGTGAAGATCGGCTCCGGCAGACGATCGGCCTGGCGAAGGCCCGCCGGCAGTTCGATGCCGCTCACTTTGCCATCGGCAACGTAATCTTTCCAGCCTGAGCCGGCCAGGTATCCGCGCACGACACACTCGACCGGCAGCACCTCCGCCTTCTCGACGAGCATCGACCGGCCTTCGAGTTGCTCGGTATACTGTTCGAGGTTGGGGCCCATTTCCGCCAGGTCTGTGGTGATCAGATGGTTCTTTGCGATGTCGCTCGTAAAATCGAACCAGAACTTGGAGAGGGCAGTGAGGATTTTCCCCTTTTCGGGAATCCCATTTGCGAGGATCGAATCGAAGGCCGAGATCCTGTCGCTCGCAATGATCAGGAGATGTTCGCCAAGGTCGTAGATGTCTCTAACTTTGCCGCGGTTGAAGAGCTTCAACGACGCAAGATCGGTTTCCAGCAGAGCCTGAGTCGACATGGTATGCCTTCCTTTGGTAGTTCGCAGTCCGTTGAAATTGCAGCTTGGCGCGTTTACGCGCTGCGCAGCGGCGTCATGCCCAGCTTTTGGCAGATCCTTTGAGAGCCTTTGAGCTTCGGATGATGATGAAAAGCCTCGCGGAGCGCGGCCCGGGCGCTCTCGAGGTCGCCGAGCCTGTAATAACAATCGGCCATCCGCTTGCAGATGAGGGCCTTATCGGCCTTGCTCAGCTCTACCCCTTCGAGGGCTTCGCAATAGTAGCCGAGGGCCACCTCCGGCGCCACGCCCCTTACGAGGTTCCTGCAATACAGATTCCGCAGGCGGATCTTGACTTCATCGAAGAAAAAGCAGAGCCTCGGCAGCTCGAGCTCTTCCTTGTAAACTTCCTTGTACATCTCGAGCGCCACACGTAGATTGCCCTGGCGCTCATACTCCTCGGCAAGCAGGAACTTGCAGTCGAGGTAGTCCTTGAGGCTGAGATACGGCAGCAGGTCAAAATAAACATAATCACGCTGCAGTGACTCGTATATCTCGACGGCTCGCGGCCCGTTCCCCTCGAGCAATTCGTGCAGCACAAGCCTGCTCTGCGCGCCGGGGTCGTGCGTGCGGCTTCGGAGGCGGTCGCCGAAGGCATCCGTTTCAACAGGTGCTCCGGAGCCCATCCGCCGGTCGTGTGCCAGGCGCTGCTCCGGGTCGGAAAGTATCCGATAGGCCTCGATGACAACACGGACCTCGGCCTCGGACTGCTCCTTGGCGTGCGGATTCCTGTCTGGGTGATGCTCCATTACCTTGCGGCGGAAGGAGCTTCTTATCTGTTCCTGCGTGGCGTGAGCGGCCACGTCGAGGATTTCGTAATAGTCCACAGTCACGCTCATTCTCCCTCGGGCCTGATGGGGCGGCGCGTTTCCGCATCCGGCGTTGCCTTGAGGTCACGCGTACGGCACCCGAACTTCGACCTTGCCTCCAAGGATTTCGACACGACGTTGTGAGATGTTGGTGCCCGGGCTTACGAGCAGGATAGCGACCCGAAAACGGACCGGCGAGGGCTCTTTCGTATCGAAAATCCGGCGACTCGGCCTGCCGAGCGCGTTTTCGACGTGGCGTTTCGACTGCTCACGCCGACACAGAGGTCATCCTTGGCCCACACGTTCATTATTACCTATTTCGCCGCCGGAATCAAGCGAAAATAGGGCCATGGGACCATGGGACCATAGGACCATAGGACCATAGGGCCATGCGGCCATGGGACTTGGGGCCATGCTCAGGAGGCGGTGCCCTACGAAGAACGCCAGAGCTTCAGCGACGGAGGGTGTTCTCCGTGGTTAATCGTCTTTCAGCGTTCCAGGGTGAAGTATTGTCACCGTTTTGCGCACGGTTTCACTCCCAAGGGACCATACTCCCATGGTCCCATGGTCCCATTGTCCTACGGTCCCAATTCCCTACGGCCATTGGGGGGTCGAGCATCCGTCGTTGAGGCTGTTGCGGATGGTGAGGAGGTCGAGGATGTTGATGTCGCCGTCTTTGTTGATGTCGCAGTTTTCGTCGCCATCGGACCCCGGCTCTTTGTTGAGGTTGTTCCTGGCGTGGATGAGATCCAGAATGTCGACGCAGCCGTTGTCGGTGACGTCGGATGGAATCTGGGCGTAAGGGCCGCCCCAGGCCCCGCGGTCGTTTTGTGTGCCGTCGGGATCGTTGAACGACGCGTCGGGATGGCCAGTGTCTATGCAGGGAGAGCCCGTCTGCAGCGTGTAGTCGCGGCTATCTGCGTCTGTGAAAAGCGGGTCATCGGCGTTGTTTCCCACTCCTGGGTCGCCGTCTTGTATCTGGCAGTATACGACTGTGGCGGCGGCGCTGTCGATGTCGTCGCCGTTGTCCCACAGAATACAGTTGAGCACCAAGGGGGTCGATAAGGGGTCGGCGATGATTCCGCCGTCATCGATGTAGTTCGGGTTTGCGGGCTCTCCCGGCACGACCGGGTAGCCGATGTTCGATACGATGGTATTGTTTACTATGGTTGCGGATGACTCATGACAGACGATTGCGCCGCCTATATCCCACGAGTAGTTGCGGTCGATGACGCAGTTGTGCAGGGCGGCGTCGGGAGATTGGTACAAGTATATGCCGCCCCCGAAACGTTGAGTAGAGTTGTTTGCCGATATTTCGGTGCGGGTTATTTTCGGGTCGGAATCGTCCACGAACATTCCGCCGCCGTCGAGGAAAGAATCGTTGTCGAAGATCAGCGAGCGACGAAGGTACCCGCCCGACGACCTCCAGTAGATGCCGCCGCCGAAGATGGCGCTGTTGCCGAGAACACGGCACCGGTCCATATTGGCGGTCGAGTCGGTATTGATGAAAATGCCGCCGCCCATGGCATCGGTGGCGTGCAGGGCGTAATTGTCCCAAACAAGGACGTCATCGAGCATGAGAGCGCTTGAGTCCAGCACAGCGATGCCGGCGCCCTCGTAGATCACCTGGTTGTTGTAGACCGTTGTATTCTTTACGGTGAGGTCCGAGTTGACGATATAGATTCCGCCGCCCGAAGAGGCCGAGTTGCCTGAGATCAGGCAGTCTTCGACCGTCATCGTAGAGTCCTCGAGCTCGATGCCTCCGCCGACGGTATCGCTGATGGTAAAGCTCTTCAACAGGACGCCCGAAATGCCGCTTCCGAACACGGCCGGAATCTGATTAACGCCATTGATTATGACCGTGTCGCGGTCGTCTCCGATTACGTCTACGTTGCTTTTCAGTGTGATCGATTCATCATAAGTGCCCGGCTTCACACTTACGTTGTCGATGGTGGGTATGGCGCGGTCGATAGCCGCCTGGATCGTCTTGAAAGGCTCGGCTTGAGTGCCCAGTTCGGTGGGTCCGGTGTAGGATGCGTCGGCGTAGATGATGTCGGCATCGGCTCGTGAACTCAAGCACAAGAGCGCCCACAGGCCGAATAGGCAAAAACTGCTTTTCTTCACCACATGCTCCGTAATGTTGGATGAGTCTCCTATAGTCAATTATACCCCAGCTTGCGTGGCGTGTCAAGCTGCGCAAACGTTACGCGCCGCGGTGAAAAGGGCACCGCGCGCGCGGTGTCCCCCCACCTTAAGCCAAACCTGTCGCAAGCGCGTTCCGAGAACACATTATCCGGGACCCTTTCCTGAAGTGAGGGTTTAGCCGGGGGAGGGCCGATGCGTAGCGCGCTCATAGCTGTATTTGCACTGATGACTGTCGTCCGCATCGCGGCGGCCGGAGAGGCCACGCTGCAGGGGAACCAGGTAATCGCCAAGACGGTGAGGTTCACGGTCCTGAGCCCTACGCTGATCCGGATGGAGCACAGCCCTCGCGGGGCGTTTGTTGATGCCCCCTCGCTCGTCGCGGCCGACCGCGACTGGGCAAAGGTTGATTTCCAACTCCACCAGACAAGGTCCAGCCTGGAAATAATCACCGAGAAGCTGCGGCTTCACTACATCCCCCGGTCGGGCAGATTCACCTCGCTCAATCTTCGGATAGAGATGAAGCGAGGAGATAAACCTGTAATCTGGCATCTCGACATGGTGAACAAGGGCAATCTGGGTGGGACGCGGCGCGACCTCGATGGCGTGGCCGGGCCAGTGCCGTTGTCTGACGGCATCCTCAGTCGCGATGGATGGTACTTGCTCGATGATTCGAGGTCGCCCATTATCGAGGACGGCTGGCCCCGGCCTCGCGATACGATAATGGCGCAGGACTTCTATTTCTTCGGTTACGGGGACGATTACGAGCAGGGTCTGAAAGACTTCAACGATCTCTCGGGCAAGATACCGCTGCCGCCTGAGTGGGCCCTTGGCGTGTGGCTGCTGTGCGACTGGCCTCTGACAGGCGACGAGTTGCTGGATATTGTGCGCGACTTCCGCGAGAAGAACATCCCCCTCGACGTGCTGGTGGTGAGCAACTGGAGCCGGTACGGTTGGACGAGTTACGACTGGGCCCCGGGGAGGTTCCCCGATCCCGAGCAGTTCTTGAGAGAGGCCCACAAACTTGGCGTAAAGGTGGGGGTAAACGTGCACCCAGGCGGGGCGCTGCTGCCGGCGGAGTCGCGCTACGAGGCCGTGGCCCAGGCCGTGGGCTGGGACACGAAGCGCCGCGCCATGATTTTCTTTGACGTCAGCAGTCAGAAGCAAGGTCATGCCCTCACGGACGTGCTTCTTCCTCCCGTGGAGAAGCAGGGGGTCGACTTCTGGTGGGTCGACGGCGCCGCGGCTGTCACAATGCGTCGGCTGGGCAGGCAGTGGTGGACCAATCACTTGTTCTTCCACGGCAGCCGACTGTCGGAAAACAAACGCGGCCTGATCCTCGCACCGTACGGCGGGCCCGGAAGCCATCGCTTTGTCGTGGGCTACGGTGGCATACCAAGGTCGAGTTGGGAGGCCCTCAATTTCCTCACATATTTTACTTCCACCGCGGGTAACGTGGGCCTCACCTTCATGGGCAACGTTGTCTGCGGTCAGGCCGACGAAGAGTCGGACGACGAAGAGTTCGACCGGGAAATGTTCATTCGGTGGCTGCAATTCGGCGTAGTCGGCCCGATCGTGATACTGCGGACCTTCCGAGGAAAGACACCCTGGATGGAGGATCCCGAAATGGTGGCGGCCACGGGCAGGATCCTCAGGACCAGGAAGGCATTTACACCCTATATTTACACGCTGGCCGCCCGAGCTCACCAACGGGGCCTGCCGATATGCCGGCCGATGTACATTCATAATCCAAACACAGACGAGGCTTACGAGTTTGGGCACCAGTACATGTTGGGCGGGGATTTTCTGGTGGCGCCAATGGCGCAGCCCGCCTCCGTAGACACCCTCAAGGCCACAAAACGGATATGGTTTCCCCCCGGCGAGTGGCACGATTTTCTGACCAACAGGATCATCGAAGGCCCGACCGTGCTCAACTACGGCGCATGGTTCGGCAACTTGCCCATTTTTGCCAGGATAGGATCGATCACTCCCCTCACCTGGGGGTTGCAGCCCGATGTACCCCGTCATGAAAGGCTGACGCTCGAAATCTCCGCAGGAGCATCGGGACAGTTCGAGCTGTACATGGACGATGGAATCACCCGGTCGTATTTGAAGGGCGACGGTGGCCGAGCGATGTGCGTTATCTCATACTTCGAAAGCGAAGAGACACGAATCCTCAGGATAGGCGAGATCGTCGGGGACTACGAAGGCAAGCCGTCGAGAAGAAGTTACGAGGTGCGACTCAATACGTTCCTGCCGGTCACCGGGGTGGTGGTCAACGGTGTTGTCATGCCGGAGCTACCGGCAGAAGAGGTAGAAACAGACAGCGACATGGGTGCCTGCTGTGCCGTTCGGCCGGGCTGGTATTATGACGTTGAGCGAATCCGGCTGGTTGTCAACACTTCGGCATTCGCGACGTCAGAGCCGGTGGAGGTCGTTTTTGTGGGCGAGTTCGCCGCCGAGAACAGAAGATTGGCGTATCGTGTCCGCGAGATTGTTTCACGGCTCGAGTCCGCGGCGATTCTCCTGACGCAGAGCAAGGCCCCCCCGGAGTTCGTCGAAAGAATCAGGGAAATAGAGAGAATGGCGGAAAAAGCCGCGCTTCGCTCCTACCGCGCCCCACTTGTGAGGGAAGATCTCGAAGCCGGCCTCGCCACGGTGAGGAAGGGGATCGTTGAACTTGTGAAAGCAGCCAACGAAGTGATAAAAAGCGACGTCGTGAAACTTCAGTTCATGAAATCGATAGTTGGCATCTCCATCAGCGGCCGGATAATCCCCTCGCCGTATCGCCAAGTTGTTCTGCGAAACGAAATACGCTTCCAGCCCTTCGGGTGGGGAGAAATCACAGGCACGATCAGGGTCGAAAACCACAGACCGCGACCGATTACACTCCTGAGGCCGAAGGACAATGTTTTCTTCGAGACACCTGTAGGTATCGACACCATACGACTCAAAGAGCTGACGTTTCGCGTGCGCGCAGACCTCACATGGAACGGCGTGCCGATTCAACTGGCGCTTGAAGAGACTTTCGATAATACTTTCATCAAGCAGTACTACTTGATCGGCCCGTTTGGCGACGGCAGTTACCGCAGGATAGCCGAAGTGAGCTTCCCCCCGGAACGCCGCATTCGGTTGGATGCCTCGTACGTCGGAAAGAAAAGGAAATCCGTGGACTGGAAGAAGCTTCCCTGGCAGGCGCCCGTGAAAAACCAATGGCTGCGCGGACGCTCCGAGCGAGACTTCCGCTTTGTGGACCTTGGGCTCAGCCTCGAGCGAATGCCGCCTGCCGCGGGGTACGCTGTCGCTCACGTATTCGTCCCACAGAATACCCCCGCAAAACTCCTGATCGGCAGTCAGGGCGGAATAGCGCTCTGGGTGAACGACATCGAGGTCTTCCGACAGGTCTACATGAGACGCGACAGGCCGGACGAGGCCGACATCGAAACTCAACTCGACCAAGGATGGAACGTCATACGAGTGAAAGTGCTCGACGAGGGGAACCTCTGGGGATTCTACCTCAGGCTCGTAGGCGCAGACGGCATGCCGATACCCGGCGCGAGATCGGGCTGGGGACCCGGCTTGTCTGAAATGTGAACACCGCCTCATCACACTTGCAATCACCGATCGACTTTGTATAATGTGCTGTCGCGCGGGAAAACCTTTCTGCAGACTGGGCTATATCGATCACTCCAGTGATCTACTATATCTTGGGTTAGGGTCCTGCACGCTTATCGAACATATGGGGTCTACTTGAGTCAAGTGCATAGCCCAGTCTGCCGAAAGGTATGTGTTTAGCGTGCGCACCACAGGTGTCTGACAGGCTGAATACCGCGGATGAACACAACGCCATACATCCGTAGCGCAACGCAAGAAAATGTGCATGGGCGCGGTAGGGGCAGGCTGCCCCGCCGGACGGCGGATAGGCCCCGTCGCGGGGCCGCGGCCCGCCGAGCGTAGTATCTGTTTAGCGTGGGTGCACACGTGCCTGGCCGGCGGAAT
>Ga0114922_10000608_pt1 | contig 34407 bp, 68 predicted proteins | sample AartaG_FD_100975 | JGI IMG/M metagenome (GOLD analysis project Ga0114922, IMG submission 100975) | Deep subsurface microbial communities from Aarhus Bay to uncover new lineages of life (NeLLi) - Aarhus_00045 metaG | ecosystem: Environmental > Aquatic > Marine > Oceanic > Sediment | place... | reverse complement strand
CTAGACGGAGGTAATAAAAATTTAGGAGGTTAAAATGGCAGAAATAATCATCACTATAGAGAATCTAAGAAAAATTATTCAAGGTCTCAAGGCTAAAGGCACAGACAAAGTTAGAGTTTCAATCATAGGTGAGTGGTTGTATGTTGAAGATTTAAAAACAGGGGAAAGAATCGATGTGCGGTCACAAGAGGCGGCCACTACGGAGAAGCCAAGTGTCGGCGCAGATTATAAATTCTGGAAGCGGTATTCATCACGAACGTATGGAAAGCCACAAATGACTAGACGGAGGTAATATGTTAACCAAAAAGGATTACAATGAGCTAGTTAGAATTATCAAGGATACCACACTTCGTAATAGATTCGCTGGCATAACCATGCAATCCCTAATAGCTATCCACGGCTTCAACCAAGAAAACTTAATTGATAAACGCGCCTTAATTACCAAAATCTGTGATTGGCTATATGAGGACAATCCTAACTTTGATGGAAGATGGTTTAGAGCGGCGCTAGGAATAGAAATTAATAGCGAAAAGCCACAAATGACTAAACGGAGGTAATTATGGCATACCCTAAATCAGATGTTGAGCGAGCCGCTACTCATTTTAATGTTCCTATAACTCGAGTCAGCGGAGAAATGGTCCGCCATGTTCAGGGAATACCAAGAGGTTCAGGGTTAGAAAGGCAAGAGGCTGAGAAAAATAAAGAGCTTCTGCTGGATGTTTTGGAACATCAAGCAGTCGGTAGTGGTAGAGTAATAGATCCTGCCCGTGCTGAAGCAACTCCCTGCACCGGATTCACTTTTGATTCAGAAACATACGCCTGGTCGCCTGGAATTCTAGGACTTATTTCTTCAAAGAAAAACCCCGAGCAATTAGAGAGATACTGTGCTTTGGGGATAGAACCGTCCGGAGGTAGTCTCGTAGACCGATTTCAGAAAATAAAGGGTGCTGTGCAAGAGGCCCACCAAGAATGGGAAAAGAGCGGGGACGGCCTGCCTGAATGGTGGGATGCTGTAGCCAAATCCCTAGAGAAGCATAAAATTGAACTCTAGTCTTTCCCGAACCAAGCCCTTTTCTGGCTATTCTCATAAGCAAGCAAGCTCTCTCGGAACCGCTTTAAAATATCGCTAGCCAAACCTTCCGGGGGCACAGGTTTACGAAAAACTTCAACCCCAACTGCAACTTGGTAATGGTCAAACCAATCCCGCACCTGCTTATCACTCACATTTAGACGCTTCACGATACCACAAAGTGTCTCCCAGTCTTGAAGTTCGGCATCAACAACAGTAGGGATTTCTGGCTCTAATTCAGGTGATGGGCCTGACGCTGAAGGTAATTGGTCAAACTCTTTAACATTCGCCTTAATGTTCTCCAGCTTCTTTATGGCATCCTCTAAAGTCTTACCACTATCCACCCAATCTTTAACACTTGCCACGCCTAAAATTGTGTGAACTTCCTCTTTATTTGTGTAGCCCATTTCAGCCAGTTTGGTCCAGAACTTATCCCAGGTAGGTTCGCCCTCTTTAAGAAAAGCTGAAGGCAGTGTTCCTTCTGGAATTTCCTCAAACTCTGCTTCAGTGGAAAGCTTAGCTAGTCGTGCTGCGAATGCTTCCTTCAGGCTGTGAGAAATCGCTACTTTGCGAATCATGTCCGGGCATTTATTATCGGACCAAAATTCTGTAGGCCTACCATCTCTGGTGTATTTTCGGTAGCCTTCAAGAGTAACGGCTGAATAAAAAGGTTTTGCCCGATCCTTGCGGTAAACTTTAGCCCAACCACCACGAAGCTTGCCCTTTTCTTCCGCTAGTAAAAAGGAGCCTTCTCGGAACTCCAGCTTGCCACCGCTATCCTGAACTATCACACCTGCCTCGAAGCCGTCAAAATGTTCATTCGTCTCTGCTGCCTTTAGAAAAGCATCAATAGAAATTACTATTTGCGCCGGTTTGTCCTTTTGATACTTGATTAAGTATATTTCCCTAGCAAATGGATTCAAGCCCTCAGTCTGGCATATTTTGAGAAATAACTTCACTTCATTGGGCGAAGCATCTGGGCATATATAATTCACGATGTCCTTCTCAGTTATAGTAATTTGTTCTGAAGCCTTCTTTTTGGATCTTGTTAAGGCCACCCCTTTTTCATTTCCTTTTTCTTGTTCTGCCATTATACCTCCTTGAATTCTCACTCAGATACATTATTGCTTGGTTATCCTCTAAAGCCCTTCGGAGTTGTCTATTTTCTACCTCTAGATTTCTAATCTTTTTCGCCATTTCTGGAATTATCTTCATATGCTTACCCACAGGCATAGCTATTAAGTTATCAGGCCTATTGTCTGACTTTATACCATTGAGATGGTGCACTACCCGATCTTTAGGTAAATACTGATTGTGTGTCTTTTCCCAAACCAAGATATGCTCAGCAACATAAAGCCGATTAACTGCTCTCGCCCTAGGATGATTTGGTGCATAAACACGAATATAGCCTTGGTTGCAATATCGCCCACCTCTCCAGTAGGGACTATCTTCACCTTTAGGCTGAAATGACCTACCTTTCCTGAAGCTTAAGCGAATTGCCTCTGATATAGGCCTAGCAATATTCATCCTTGTAATCGCAGAGGTTACAAGCCTTAGTCTTATATGAAGCTTTTCTGCTATTTCTGTGGATGCTAGTTGGCCTTCAAGATAGAGTTTGCTAATTTGTTTTTCTATTTGTGGCGAAATACTGGGAACCTTTTTACGAATAATTTTATTTGAACAAGGCTGGCACAAACCAGGGGTTGTCGCCTTTTTAACCCACCATAACTCAATCCACCGGCTTCTATTGCAGATTGGGCAAGAAAGCCAAATATATCGCGTGGTAGGAGTATTAAAACGCCCTATCTCTCGACCTTTTCTAATCTCACCTACTTCTGGCATCTTACCTCTTTACAAACTTGCCCAATTTGCCTTGTTTATACTTTTCAGGATCAATCTCCTTCTCCTTCTTGGCTTCTCTATAAGGCTTCTGCCTTTCGTATTCACTTTGATATTCCTTCCAATTAGTGACGTGAATACCATTGTCGTTCTCATGTATCCTACCTTCGTCTGCGCATTTTTTTAAGGTTCGTTCCAATAACTCAACCTCAATATTTAAGCGGTTGGCAATAAAGTCATGTGGATACGGCCTCTCATCTTTATCTGAAATGGTCCCCGGCTTAGCGCATATTGCCGCAAAATTAAGCAAATCATACCAAACACCACGCTCATCTGACTCAAGCTGGTAGCGAATGCTACCTTGAAGGCAATCTATTGGATAAAGTTTAATCCAAGGTCGCCTTCCTTGTGTCCTCATTGTAACCTGCTCTGTAACCTTTACTGCACTTTCTTTACAAGGTTAAGTAACTCATACTGCACTTTCCCTACTTCTCCTTCTACTTCTTCTTCTCCTTCTAATCTACTTCTGGGTTGTTAAGGGAATTTAAAAAGAATCTGGTCTTGTTGCTGGTGTATACTTCTTGGATATTAGGACTCCTGGAATATCGGTAATACCTGACTTCACCCTAGCTCGTATCTTGAGCATTGATGGCTCGCACAGGTCGCGAGGGACAAGGGCAGGGTCAACAATCTGGATATCGTAATCCTCTCGGTATGTTACCTTTCCCAGGTTGGTTCGTGACGTCTTGGGTAACTCCGGGGCAACCGGTTTATTTAACGGCTGTATAACTTCACCATTTTCTTTAGCCTCTGCGATCCGTGACGCTTCTTGGGCGAGCGCCGCTAACCTAGTGGCCTCTGCCTCTGCCACTTTTTCTGAATGGTAGTGGCGAAGTGCTCTATTGAGGGCGTCGATGCCGCCGCTGAGTTTGTCGACATAGGGCTTGAAAAGCTCAATAATTCTTTTCTTGGACTCGTCTAAAGGTCGCGTGAGTTCCTTCCGTTTCTCCTCTGCCTGTTTGAGAGCGAACCTGGCTGATATTAACAGGTCCTCGGCCTGTTTCTGTTCGGTATCGCTGGTGACTTGAGGATTATCAAGCCACCTTAAAAGAATCTCTTGCTGGGATTCTAGTTGTTTAACTGCGATTTGCGGGTTGTCTGCTAAATCTATCAATTACTTCCCTCCTTTACTCTTTCTTACCCTTTTTATTTCACTTTTAGGTATTACGGTTCTATTGCTCAATTTTATGCGGTTGATTTTGCCAGCTTTGAGCCAGCGGAAAATTGTCATTTCGCTGACCTTTAATAGCTTAGCAGCTTCAGGAATCGTGACTACCTCGTTTGTATTAACAAGTAACTTTGCCATGTTAGTGAGATACAACAATTATAACAGGCTGGCAAATCTTGTCAAGAGGGTAAATAATGAAGCCCCGCTGGGCGAAGGCGGGGCTGGTCGAATGAGAAAGGCACTCGAATAGCTAACTTATTAAGTATATAAAATTAGCTAGGGCTTGTCAACTACCAGCCTCTACGAGAACCTCTACGATGTGTTCCTTTACAATGAAGCCCATAAGCTCTGCCATGCTTATTACTCCGGGATTTCCATTGTCCGCGAGCGTATGGTATAGCCTCGTTTTTGCAGTAAGGGCAACCGCATTTTGTTTTGAACATATAATGACCTCCTAGTTAGCCATCATACATTCACCTCCTGTAGAGCGGTTCATAGATTTAAGAATAGGCTAAGGCTGGCAATTTGTCAACCTCATCAAAATAGAAATGCTGTTTACACATTAAGCAGGCATAGCCATCTTCAGTCCTGACAAGAAATTGACCATGGGGGCAATTCTCATGCTTCCGGATTACTAATTTAAGGGCTTCGGATCTATTGCGCTGAATACCCATACGGCGAACACAGGTTTTAACCGTAGCGACGGGCATATCAAGCAGTTTAGCAACCTCATAGGCTGAGTTTGTTTCATAAAGTTTTGCTATCTTGGCCATGATCTCCGGTGGCGTTTCGCGATACATGTGCTTGATGTGGGTGATATCTAATTTCTTCAGGGCGCGCTTTACTGTGGACCGGGAACAGCCTTTAATTTTGGCTATCGTAATGATAGTGTGTGAATCTGATAACTGCTTTAGGTCGGACCAGTCAATTTTTAGCATTTATTTCCACTCTTTAAGTTTGGCTTGCCTATCTGCTTCCCCGCCAATATCTACAAAGGGGCAATCTGGCAAATGAGTTCCTTTCTGCCAATAACCCCTGCCGTTATACCCGCAAAATATACAAGGTCCATCCAATGGGTTTTCATGCCTTGCTAGCCCTTTCTTAATACCTGCCTTGAATGAGATTTCAGCTTTATAACTTACCCAACGATTTACAAGGATTTTTACAGCTGCCATTTTGTTTTCATTGGTCGCTTGTGACTTGAATACCACTTCAAGATTCCCAAACAACTTGCGAAGTTCTTCATCACTCATCACCGTATCTTTTGCTTCCATATTCCTCCTTTTATTCTTGTGGAGCAGCCTGCCTTTTTATTCTATCCCTTCCTCAAAAGAGACAGATGAATTGGCTGGTCATAAAGGGTTACGACCTCACCCTTGACCTTCTCGCTCTCAATGAGGGTGGTAACGCTGTTTTCCTTCTCCACGATGTTACTCTCCTCCATTTTTGAGCCGAGAAGCTCTTTAAGGATTTGTTGTGCCTTCTCGGGGCGATACTCAAAAAGACCGCCTTTGTCTGAGGTGTTGGCGATACTGCCGGCCTCAGCTTTTACGATCCTCTCTCGTATTGCGTCCCAGGAGTCAGGGTGGTTGAAAAGGTCGAGAGCATCAAAGCCCTCCAGGGTAACAAGGCATAGGCCAACCTGGTTTTCAACCTTTGGCACTTTTTTAATAACAGCCTCGAACTTTTCTTCGGATTCCCGGACACGTCCATACAAGTCATCAGAAGGAGTTGTCCAGCTTGTGCTGACCGGTGCTGAGGTAGGGTCACTATTGGCCAGATAACTAGCAAAGCCGCTGCTAGCCTGTGCGGTGTAGGCAGAATAATTCTTTACACCACCCCATACCTCGCTTTGAATACCGGCAGTTAGCGTATAGCTAGTTCCGCCAATCCCGTAAGGGGAATAATAGACGTTATTAGCTACCGCACGTCTAACTGTAGTTGGGCAGAACTCCTCTGATATAACTTGCTGACCTGCCCGGATCCCTTTGCTTGAGTGAACGCATACCACATCGGCTACAAGCTTCTCCCTGGACATTATGAACTGAGATGCGGTGAATGTCCTTTCCTGAGTTGCCCCAGCAAGGATCTCACCGGCTTTCAGAAGCACAGGGAAGTCGCTTTTGTTCACTAGCTCCATTTTGTCGATGGAGCCGGTGTCCTTAATGCGGACCTCACCCTTTACCTCTGAAAGTAGCCTGTAGGCTCTTGGTAACTCGACCACTCGGGTGATGGGAATTACTGCGACCAGGGAGAACTCGGAAAAACGCCATGGCTTTCCGATTTTGTAATTATTCCCTCCTGTTGCAATGTCGAGCAGTAAATCAGTAGTTACCGACATATATTTACCTCCTTTTCGGCAGGCTGCTCCCTTGTTTATTTTTCAAGGCATTTCTCAATTAAATCTCCGATGCCATGCTTTTCCCAAGTTAAAGTCAATTTATTCAGGGAAACGAAATGTGCTGAAGGAATCATTCTCCAGTTTCGGCCACTTTTTCTCAAAGCCTAGTATTCTCATTAGTCATACACCTGTTCTGGGAAAGCCAGCATCATAGTGCTTGCAGTTCTGGCAAACTAACGCACTTCTGCCGGCAAGCGCTGAAATTAATCGCATTGCGCCACCTTGCGCGCGCCCAATGACATTTCCCTTCTTGCATTTTACTTTATCTCCGTCAACTATGGCGTTAAGGCAGTCGTAAGGTATGCGATGCTTTTGCCTTGCTACTATTCTCTTTTTGGCAAGTTCAGAAGCTTGAGGTTCGGTAAAGATGTAGTCGTTCATCATCAAGGTTTAAATTTTGGTATATTATCAAGGCTGGGCACTTCATCCCTTACCCATACTTTACCTGCCTCCCAATCCGCTACGAGTTTAGCTCTAGCCTCATTGGGGATTTTATGTTTAAGCCTTATACCTTCCCACCAAGCCTGTTCTTGCCTGAAAAGGCTACCTTCTGCTAGGGACAGGCTCTCTAGTATTCGCCTGAGCCCCACTGCACGATTGTTGAACTCTTTTAAGGCCAGACGTTCATCCGTAGTTAGTGTCCATTGTTTCGGTTCTTCTTTTTCCTTTGCCATCATTCCTCCTTTTCAATTATCTGAATGTTTAGGTGGCTGCTGAGCTATTTTCCTCATTTCATCATCGTATAATATCCAAGTTTGGGGCCCAAGTGTAGGATTCTCGCCGTTTATTGACGCATTACCATTTCTACCGCAATCCCGGCAAATGAGACGGAGATGTGCTGGAGCAGGTATTGCTAGATTAGCTGGCTGCCAGGATACTAATACATTTAGGCTTCCACAAGGACATCGAAAACGAATAGGTTCGTTCATTTAGCCTCCATTAAAGCCATAATAGGCACCCGATAAGCAGAAAAATAATTGTGGCAAAGTCAAGAACCATGTCTCGCCGTGTCAACGGTTTAATTTCATCTTTGGATAAAAGGACTAATTTAGCAATTGCTGCCCATGAAAGCAGCGCTACTAAAACCCAATAAAACCAACTCATCCCTCGCCCTCCATTTCAGATTTATTCTTGAATTCACGCGAGGCGAGTTCCAAGTCCTTTGCTATATCTTTGCTTTTAGCGCCCGGCTTTGGAATTACCAGGGTGCAAACGCCCTGGCGGATCTCTAATGTATCGGAATAACCATCGTCCTTCAAGTTTTCAGGCCAGTAAATTCTAATTGGCGGTTTTTCAGGTATGCTTATTCTTTGCATTTTAATCCTCTCTCTCCTGCCCTAATTGAAATTTTGTATCTAGCAGGTAAGAAGGGGCATTTATTCCTGCTCTTGTTCTGTGGGTTTTTCTTCGCTTGGTTCAGCCAGTTCCTCAATAATCTCGAATTCGCCTGCGTCAGCCCAAGTTTTCCCCAATTTGATATACTGCCCTGAAGGAGAAACTTCCTCAAGCTTAGCTTCAAATACACCTGCTTCCTCACTCAGAGTGTCTTTTACCAGCACTCTCTTACCAACGAAGTCTTTTAAATCAGCCATGTTTTACCTCCTTTTGTCCTTCATTTAAGTTTTATTCATTAGCTAGCTTAGCCATTAGTGCTGCCTTGCAGATAGCTTCAGGGGCAGTATCACACCAAACAACATCTTCAAGGGTAAAATCACCAACTACAGACTCTTGTTGACAGTATGCCGTCATTCCCCAGTGTTTTTCATCACTAAAGACGATACTAGGAGTGAAACCTTCACTAGCAAGTTTCTCCACTACTTGCCAAGCAGCCGAGATGTCTGTGGAATATCTTTTAACAGCAAATGTTTCGCCATCTTCCCTCCAAATCGCCAAAGTAGCTTTCCACTCAGGCGTATCAGGAGTTACATCGTCTTTAGCACAAGGTTCCCACCCGCTAGTGAATCTGGATTTACGTCGATAAAAACCCACTCCTTGATATCCCATAATCTCAGTCGCTATTAAAGCGTCCAATTCCCTTCCTGCTTCCATTGCCAAGATTTCTTCCTTAGTCATTTTCCACTTCCTTCAAATGTTTGAGCTAACCGCGCTAGTGCCTCTCCTCTTTCTATGTATTGAGAACACTCGTCATTATCAAGCCGAAGATTTATTTCTTTATGGGCGCAGTTCCCATTACGCCTGTATTCCTTACCAATATTCCAATAGCAACTATACCTAGAACACCTAACGATTATCCGTTTCATTGACTCTTTCCAACTTACTCACCCGTTTCTCAAATTCACTAAAGACAAAGTAAAGCAGAAGTAAACCACTAAAGAACCTCAATTCGTTAGGACTAGAATCAGGATCGCTCGCCTTTTTGGTAACTTTGTCCTTCATTTAGGATAATATAACACAAGAGTAAATCCTTTGTCAAGCCCTAAAAAAGTCTAAAAAGGGGTTGACAAAAGATTTAGGGTGGGTTAAAATATTACTTTGATAATGTTTTGAGGAGGTAAAAATGGCTGACATTCAAAAGGCAGATGAAAAAGATAGAGAACCCAAAATTTGCCCTATCTTAATGGCAGGGGCGATGATATATGAGATCCATACTCAAACTGACCATACTACAAGACATAAGGTTTACCACGACTCTGTTCTTTGCCTTGGCGATAAATGCGAGTGGTTTGATAATGGTTGCCCGGCTCATCCAGGGTTGGACGACCCGAAGTTTGTTTTAAGGCGTGATGAGCTTTTGGCAAAATTCAAGGCCAACCAAATTAGTAGACCGGAAGCTATAGAACTCAATGACATACTCGTTAAGGAGCAGAGGAATGCCCAAAAACGAGGGGACAACAGTGCTCTAGTTGTCATAGGTTTAGGTATGGCATTGTTGGCTTCTAAGCTATAAATACTACAAAGTAATATTTGGAGGCGAAACATGGCACTGCTGAGTGAGATAAAAATGAGAAAGGAAAAAGGGGGCGAGGTTTGGTATTTGGCCTATTTAGAGGAAACTACAATATGGCAGAGGTTGCATTCTGCTATCAAACTTATTGTAAAAACCTTAAATGGTATTCTAGGTAGGTAAAACACTACAATAGTAATATTTGAAGGAGGATGAAATGGCAAATAGGCGTGGAATATTTACTACAATACCTGCTTGGAATCTTAAAGACGAGGGTTACTTTAAGGACAAAGTGCGTGAGTTCTTTGATAGAGAGGCGCAAAAATATATGCCTTATGAATTTCACATTAGAGAACTTGAGGAAGGGGATATTAGCTTAGCGGATTGGAACCTACCGATCGGGCAAGAGATTAATTGGTCCGGCACGCCTTGGGTGAATCATCCGCTTACAATCCATGAGGCTGTTGTCATTTACGGGGTATCTTCACCCTCTGGTATATTGTCAGTAAGGAAGTTGATTTTCAAGAAAGGCTTTGGGTCAATGATAATTGGCCGCAATGACCTTTCAGAACTTAAAACATTGGAGCCAGCCTTAAAAGCTATAAAGGAATGCCGTGACCAAGAATGGCTGATGGAGACTTTTGGTAGGTCAGTATTTAAGGCTCGTATGGTAGGTTACTTTCAGGAACCTTATATTTGGCGTCCGCAGGATCATATTGGGATTGGTGTGGTATATGTCTCTGGTATGGGCATGGAGCCAAAAGAGTTAAAACTAATGGGATATATCGCCGAAGCTGTGGGTAAAAGTATCGCGTAAAATACTATTATGGTAATGTTTGAAGGAGGAATATGGATAAGGAACAGAAAGAAAAATTAATGGATGAAATCCTTGAAATGAATGAGATTATGGATGCCGCTGGTTTGCGTATTGATAGCATGGCCAAGGGATTCATTATGCTAGCCTTCGTGCAAGAAGCCTTCTCAGAGATTAAAGCCGAAGTTGCTCAAGAAAAGTTTGCATCTTCCATAGTGGGTGTTGTTCCTGTTACTCCGCCTCATTGTCCCTATATGGAAGGTTTGGCTTATGACAGGCAAACTAACGAATGGTCGGCTAAGTGTTCCATTACAGAGCGACCTTGTAATGTGGGTGAGTATGGCTTGGCAGTATATAGAGATTGCTTGTGCTATCGGGCTCATGAGGTTTCAGAAAAGACAAGCTCTCCACCTACACTTCCGCCTATGCCGTGGGCTAAAAATGAATAAAGAAATGTTGAAGCTAAACGACTTGGTTACTGTCAAAATCACCTCTGAGAAATATAAATGGTATAAGAATAAGCTCGGCACCGTCTGCCAGGTGCCGGCTCAATGTTTTGGTGCTTCTGAAGATGATGTCATAGTAGTTTTTGATGGGTTTGAGTGTTGCTTTAATAAGAATGAACTAGAGAAGGTATGAAATGTTTGAGCCTAAAGGTTATGTAATTGTAGATAAAGAACTGAAATATACGAAAGAGCCTGGGTTGGGGCCTGATGGGAAAGACTTGACCAAACCCTACTTTGATGCTCTCAAGTTGAAGATGGTCCCGGTTATGGACATTGCAGTTGATGGTAGTGAGTATCTTGTTTTAGGAGACTCACCGGAAGCAGGACGGTTCTTATGGTTTATGGATAAAAGGGATACGATAAGCGCGCTCATCCCCTACGATTTAGTCCGCCCTTCATTTATCTGTGAGGGGCTTGAGGGGCTTGAGGGGGTGGTGGACTTGGTTCAAAAGCTGGCGAAGGGGCAGGCTCTCTCTGATGAAGATGATAGGCTGCTACGCGAAATGTTGGCCGAGTGCCTTGGGGTGCACAAGAAATACTACTCTAATAGTGTTTGATGAAAGTGTTAGTAGCATGTGAATTTTCCCGGATAGTAGCCGAAGCGTTTGAAAAACGAGGGCACGATGTTACCAGTTGCGATTTGTTACCAGCGGAGCAACAAGGCAAACATTATCAGGGTGATGTTTTAACAATATTAGACGATGGCTGGGATTTGATGATAGCCTTCCCACCCTGCACACATCTGGCAGTAAGTGGAGCAAGATGGTTCAAGAATAAACAAAAAGAGCAAGCAGAAGCGCTCCTATTTGTCAGGAGACTTTTAGATGCACCTATTCCCAAGATTGCTTTGGAAAATCCTATTGGGGTAATTTCAACCCATATCCGAAAGCCTGACCAGATTATACAACCTTGGCAATTCGGGCATGGAGAAACCAAAGCAACGTGCCTCTGGCTTAAGGGGCTTCCGTTGTTAGTGCCTACAAGCATTGTAAATGGGCGCGAACACAGGATACACAGGGAGCCGCCATCTCCGGAACGTTGGGTAAATAGAAGCCGGACTTTTAGAGGGATAGCAAAAGCGATGGCGGAGCAATGGGGCAAGAGTTAAAACAGTATGGACATAGTGTTTGAAGGAGGTTGAATATGAAAAGAGGAGACATATTGAAATTAACAGAGGAAGGGTTAGATGTTATGTGTGGTGGGGATGAAGGCAAAAGGTTAATGCTGGCATCCCGTAGATTTGAATATAGATGCAAGGAGAAGAATCACCAAAATGCGCTAACCGTAAGGCGTTTATGGGGTAAACAATCATATACAGCCTACCACAGAAGTTTTCTTGAGCCAGCCTAAATACTATAGAGATAGTGTTTTGAGATAAGTTTGATGGAAAGCATGATTACTATTGACGATGTGGCAAGGCTATTGCATGTCCATAAGAATACGGTAAGGCTGTGGTCGGATAAAGGCCGATTCCCTGCCTATAAGTTTGGGGCAAGAGGAGACCGCAGGTTCAAGAGAAGGGAGATAAATAGGTTCATACGCAGTGCCCGAGTAGTGCCGAAAGGAGGTGTAACATCAACAAGACGCTAATAGAGTGGGTAAAGAACCCCGATGGGACACAGGGCTATACCTGGAATCCCATCACTGGTTGCCTGAACGGTTGTCCTTATTGCTACGCAAGGAAGCTGGCTAATGGGCGATTGAAGCAGCGGTATTTGGCTAATAAGAATTTTCACCATGTCATAAGCGCTGATGCCAGTCAAGATTTATTCTACAATCTCAAGCGTGAAACTGACCCCTTCTATCCTCGCTTCTGGAGTGCAAGGTTATGGGATACTTATACCAAGAAGCCTAAAGGCATTTTCGTCTGTGATATGGGGGAGCTATTCGGCGATTGGATACATCTCCACTGGCAAAAAGCTATATTTGAGAACTTTCGTTGTAACCCACAACACCGCTTCTATCTCCTCACCAAGCAACCACAGAACCTAATTAAATTCAGCCCCTTCCCTGAGAATGTTTACATTGGTGTATCGGTTACAAATCAACACCAATATAACCAAGCCTTGAAATACCTCAAAGATGTGGAGGCAAAAGTGAAGTTCCTATCCTTTGAACCACTACTGAATTACATTGACGTTGATGGGTAGGTGTGATATAATTAACCTATCTTAATAAGGAGGTAGGTTATGCCAAAAGTAGGAGATGTTATAAGTGCAGGACAACAAGGTGGTAAGCATAGGCGGATTTGGGTTATTTGCCCCGTCTGCAAGAATGGGCGTTGGGTTATCTTATCAGCAACCAAGCGGGAAGGCTTTACTGGGCGTTGCCACCAATGTAATGCCCGTCTGCGAGGAGGATATAGAATTAAAAAGGGTGGGCGTTATCAAACTCATGGCAAGACTGGTGGATATGTGTATATCTTGTTGCAGCCAGATGATTTCTTTTACTCAATGGCTAATACCGATGGTTATGTCCATGAGCATCGGTTGGTCATGGCAAAACATCTTGGGCGTTGTTTACACACATGGGAGATTGTGCATCACCACAATCACATCCGAAATGATAACCGCATTGAGAACCTTGAATTACTATCTGATATTGGTCATAGGCAACTCACAAGATTGGAGATGGAAATTATTAGGTTGCGCAAACAAAACAAGGAATTGAAGACGGAGATAATGAAATTGAAAGGAAGATTGAAATGTCAAAATTAAAGGATGCTGGTATCAACTGGGTAATCATTGGTGCTCAAACCAAACCATACAAGCCCCCGAAGATTGAATGGGTAGAAGAGATAGTAAAAGCGTGTGATAAGGCTGGGATACCAGTGTTTCTTAAAGACAACTTGAAGCCACTGCTTCAGCCACTTATGACAGCACCGAATATGTCTTGGTTTGGCAATACTTTTGGTTTAAGACAGGAGATGCCTAAATGACGGACTTAATAAGGATCCAAAAGTCACTTATAACAGAAAAGGGATTACTCCATTTGAATGTAGATGCCAGCAAAATAATGGCTTTGCTAAACACGAAGCATAGCAAGGACGTAATGATTCCTGAATGCAAGAATGGAGAAACTTGGGGGGCTCGCGATTTACTGAAAATAGACGCGTGGGTGTTAAAACGTAGCTATTCTCCGCTCACCACGATTGGTTATGAAATTAAATGTAGCCGCCAGGACTTTGAACAGGACCAGAAATGGACAAGCTATCTTGATTTATGCCATGAGTTTTACTTTGTCTGTCCTGCCGGCCTTATCCGGGCAACTGATTTACCTAACAGAGTCGGCCTCATTTGGGCATCTAAAGATAAACTCCACACGAAAAAGAAGGCACAAAGGGTTGAGCCTGATATTGAAAAACTTTCCCGTTTGTTGATATATGTGGTGATGTCTCGGTCAAAAATAGTGGATAATATGTATGAGCTTGATAGGCCCGAGCCTAAAGGGCAACTGCAACTGCTCAGAGAGACCACTGAAAAAGCGAATGAGCGCAAAGAGCTAGCTTCCTTTGTTAAGGGGCATGTGAGACAAATATACGAGCGAGCCAGAGACATGGATTTCAACCTGAAGAATCGGGAAGATGCTATCAAGAGATTTGAAAAACAACTGGCAGAACTCGGTATAGTGTGGGATTCTAAAGCTAACACGTGGCAGGATAATATGCGCATAGAGAATGAAATAAGGTTGCTCAAAAACCAGATATCGTTTAGGACATTAGAAGGAATGAAAAGGCTAGCACATACTCTTACGGATGTGGTAGAGGAGATAGAACAATATAGAAATGACAAAGGCTAAGAAAATATCTGAAAAAGCAATAAGCGTCAGACAACCCATTCCTAGACTGGGCATAGAACCGCTTTGTGGGCGTCAATGGCTGGCTCAAGCATTAGCTAGAGCGGCAACACAGCCTATTACGCAAACAATGACTATTATGTTTGATGGTGAAGCGATAGGCGGATTTGATAATTTCACAAAACGGGGCCAAATTAGGCGGTTAATGAAGAAAATAAAAGGCGAAATGAAATGACAAAGGATGAACTGCTAAACAAAGTTACTGAAGAGCTTGCTGGTTCAAACGAGCGGACCACCAAGCAATTCGTCACCATTATCAGCCGATTTTACACCTTTAGCGGTGGCGACTTTACCAAAAGGGCGGTTGTCAATTACATAAAGAAACTGGCAAGGGAAGGGTATTCTCCCGGGACCAACAAACTACATTACAGGATCTTGAAGCGCGCCTTTGAGATAGCCGGCAAGCTTGATGATTCAATTGAGTGGCCGTTCTCTAAAAGAGCACCGGCGGAAATTGAAAGCGCCATAACTGACATTCCTTGGTTGGAGAATAAGGTGGCTTTCTCCGATGATGAGGTTGAGCAAGTTATTCATACTGCCAAGGATGGTAGATTAGATGGAGTTTCATCGGCTCTGATCGCGCTATCAACAACTTACGGCTTACGGCGCATCGAGATGGCTGACTTAGATTCCGAGTCCTTAAATCTTAAAGATAAAACGCTTCATGTTTATACCAAACACGGCTCGAGGTTGCGGGCTCATGTCATTCCCGATCCTATCATTCCATTCCTTAAAGATTATCAGCCAGTCCGGTCCGAGTTTAAATTGTCTGAAATGTTTCACGATATTGAAACGTTGGCTGGAATACCAAAGCGGTATGGCACCGGTTGGCACAGTCTGAGGCGGTCCGTTGTTAATTCCCTAGTGGCTGCCGGCCTGGACAAACTTTATATTTATTCGTTTATGCGTTGGAAGCTGAGTATGAATTTCGGGATGCTCGGGACCTATTTTACTGTTCCTGATCTGGAAGTCGACAAAGTTGTGCTCGAGCAGCATCCATATTTGAAGGTTTGGGAAGAATGACTAGATTTCGCGCAATTTTAGCAATGTTCTTTATAATGGTAATGTTGGATGTCGTCACCACTCATCTAGCACTCAGTTTAGGTGCGGTTGAGGTAAATCCTATATGGGTATTTTGGTTGCAATATGGCTTGGTATTCAATCTCTTCCTAAAACTTGCTATAGCCGGGCTTATTACTCTTGTCATTATGAGGCTTGTGCCACTACGAATGCGTTTTAATATCTTGTTGATGTTGACGATAGGGATGGAGTGTGTAGTCGCTTGGAATTGTGGGGTGATAGCATTATTATGAAGGTGTTCTATGGAGCTTGAATTTAAAGTAGACACTAAAGAACGGAAGCAGTATTTTACTGCTGAATCATTTGCTCATCCCGCGAAGATGTCTCTGCCGTTGCAATTGTGGCTTATTGAGAAATATACAAAGCCTAGCGATGTTATCTTGGACCCCATGGCTGGCATTGGGACTATCCTTGTTGGTGCCACGCTTGGCAGAAATATTATCTGCGTGGAGCTCGAGGGAAAGTTCTGCAAAATGATGTGGGCTAATCGGGATAAGATAATGCAAAGGGGACCGCAGATGGGTTATGAAATGGGGCGTGTGGATATTATACAGGGCGATGCACGGAATTTAGAGGGGTTAGTGGACAAGATTATAACTAGCCCGCCTTTTGGTGAAGCCATGTCTGGTGGAGGTATTGCCCGTTACGGACATTTTACAGATCCTGAATTAGCACAACGAGCCTATAGTGCTGAGAATATGAATATCAAAAAGCAAATTAAACGAGTAGAGGAAGGGCGAGCTAAAATGAAACGTCCTGATGTCTTTACTAGTGAAGGAAATAAAGCAGCCAAAGGTTTCTTCGAAGGTAATTATTCTCGGGATCCGCAGAACATCGGCAATCTCCCTTATGGTCAGATAGACAAGATAGTTACCTCACCACCTTATGCTGAAAACCCTGGCACTCCTTCACTCGGTTCGGTTAATAAGGATGATTGGGGTAATGAAGGCAAGGATATAGTGGCAAGGCGGGGGTTAGAAAGAGGTTATTCAAGGGATACTAACGGGCAATTAGGCAACTTACCCTACGGCAACATAGACGCTGTAATTACCAGCCCACCGTATGAGGGGAGTTTGGAGGCATCATCAAGATATACTAAAGGCGGAATACCTGAAAGAGATAAGAAACTAGGGCAGACAGGAACTTATGCAGAACTAGATGAATCAATTTCTAGAATTAGACAACATCCCCGAACTGACACTAGTGGTGGCGGTGATTACGGGAAAAGCCTTGCCCATCCTTACTCAGGCAGCCATGATAACATCGGCAACTTAAAATCTCAATCCTACCTGGAAGCAATGCTCCAAGTCTATCAGCAATGCCATAAAGTCCTCCGCCTAGGCGGGCTGTTAATTTTAGTAACCAAGAACTTCATCCGCAACAAAGCAGTAATAAGATTAGACCTTGACACGATTAAACTATGTGAGCAAGCGGGCTTTAAATTAACCGAGCAGCATAAAAGAAAACTACCGTCTCAATCGTTTTGGCGCATCATTTATTATCAAAAACACCCGGAAGTAGAAAAAATTGAGTATGAGGATATTTTAGTGTTTGCAAAACGGGGTTAAAATTAGGTAACTTGATGTTTAGGTGGTGGTAAAGGGGAAACGACCGCTCTGAGCGATTTTTTAAGGGGGTTTCTCTGTGAAACTGCCAGACCGCTATTATAAATATGCTGGAATTAAAAAAGGAAGGAAGGTTAAAAGATGCCAAGAAAGTTAAGACCGCCAAGATCCCTAGAACCGGTAAGAGAGCGCAAGCCAAGAGAGGTAATACATAGTCTTTTCGTGTCCTGCCCTCTGTGCGCTATGTCCAGGAAGCTGGAGAAATCCGGAAGATTAGCAAAGTTACAGGGCAAGCCGTTAGATACTGTCAAAGGGCGAGTGCATTTTGGGACTTTTGACCTTGTGGATAGTTACCTGGTGCAGATAAGGGATTGTTCAGGTAGTAGAGGACACGGTTTCCCTATGGTGGGGGGCTATACTCTAAAGCAATTAAAGACAATGCCGGAGTTTGCCGAGATGCTGGCGGAGTTGAAAGCTACCTGTCAGAGTATAGTAGATAGCTTGTAACTCCTGAGGCGGTCACCACTATTTCCTAAAGCCAAATTAAATAATCATTGTCTGTTTCTCTCTCATATCTCCTGAGGTAAATTCAAAATGGTCACCACTACTTTCCACCAGGCATTTTAGCTATCAATTTAACTTGCCCAGCTACAACTTTCACCAGGCTACCAACTTTCTATCTAGGTGCATGAGGAAGCAATGGATCGTAAAATTTTGGATCGTCAAAATTTTGTAGCTATTTGTAACTAAAATCAATTTTTTTTCATTTTTTTTGCCCAAATCTATTGACAAGCCAAATTGGAATATGCTATTTTGAATGTATACCTTAAACATTATTCTAATAGTATTGGAATTGAACCTTAACAACTGAATATCCCGGGCTAGCGAAAGGGGGTAGTTTATGGCATATCGGAAAAAGACAATTCGACGAATGTCCCCGACTACTCGGAAGGTTGCCCGGCTCATAGGTGAATTGGAAAGCGTGGCCAGAAGGTTTAAGCACTTAGTCCCCGATATCCAACACCTAGAGCTTTCCGACGAAGCATTATTGAATATAAAGAAGTATAAAGGGGGTAAGCATGAAAGTAGCAGTCCGGAATGATCTAGGGGAAACTCTAGTAACTGCTGAGCTTAAGCCGAAAGCGTTTTCAACCGGCAGCAAAGGCGAACATGGTAATTTTAAGGTTGAAAACAACGGTAGGCGCTACCAAGTGAATGTCCTGGCGGTGGAAATAGGCTCAAAGCCTAAGAAGGGCTAATTTAAGCAAAATACGCAAGCTAGCCCGGGATATTCAGAGGTTAAGGGGGAAATAGAATAAGGAAATGGCACATACTAAAGTAACAGTTGAACGACTTCCTAAATGCGACTTTTGCGGAAGGATCGCAAGGTATGATGGAAGGACAAAAGATGGGCGATGGGCTTATATGTGTGAGGGTTGTTTTGCTATTCGTGGAATAGGGCTAGGGTTAGGGAAAGGACAAGAGCTAATTTTAGCATCAATAGGCGGTTTGGAGTTGGGCTTTGACATTGACAAGGCATTAGACGAAATAAGCTACAAGCCAAAGGGGGATCAATGAGCAGAAAGCACCATAAGAAACTGAAGGATCGCCACAATAGGCGAGATAAACCGAGAAAGACCAAACACACACCAAAGAAGGAGGGATAATGCCAGTAAACATAGCTACTAAATTTAAGCTAGGCAGGTTGGTAATGACTCGGGGAGTGAATGACCTGGTAGCAGAGGACAGCCAATTTAGCAAGTTTATGCTGGATAGCCTACGCCGGCACGCTAGGGGTGATTGGGGAGATATGACCAAAGAGGACAAAGACGAAAACGAGCTTGCTTTAAGGCAAGGCAATTTAAGGGTGTTTTCAGCATACGAAAGGAACGGATCTAAAATCTGGATTATAACCGAAGCGGATCATTCAGCAACAACGATACTATTCCCAGAGGAGTATTGAGAATGAGCGAGCAATTTGTTTTTGCAGTCAAAATGCGAAATCCTGATTTTATGGCTTGGTTAGGTTGTTTAGCTAAACGATTTGGCAACCGAAGCATAAGGCAGATTATAGCAGAGCAGAGATTAACCGGTATTAAACGAATTGAAAGGAGGTAAAGAATGGGGCAATTAAATGCTACCGAACTATGGGCAGAGATGGCAAGGCGCAAAGTCCAGTTTCACCCTGACGAAGAGTGGGACACAATAAAGTTGTGGGGTTTATTCAAATGGGGCGAGATAACACGCTACCTTAAAAGTGGCGAGCTCATAACTGATATGGTAAAGGAAAACGTTACAGTATGGGTAAGGCCGTCAAAAGAGGCGTGGGAAAAAGAAATCAAGCCACTCATTGACAAGCATGACCTAGATACCTTGACCACGATGGCAGGTTGGTAAGCTAAAATAAATGAGGGAGGCTTAGTGATGATAACTACTGAAATAACAATCAGACGCAGTAGTGGACTTTGGGGAGGTATTTCCCCCGACACAGTTCAACGCTACCAGCAAGAACTAGAGAAGCTAAAGAAAGAACTTCAGGACTTTGGCTTTATTTATGAGCATAGTCTATTGGGTAGCGAAGAGCTAATGAAATCCCTAAGAGCAGAAATAGACCAAGAAATTAAATACTGCCTATTCTATGATGAATACCGAAATCGAAGGGCAAGCGATTCAAACTTGGGGGAGTGGGTATTTACAAAGCAAGAGGACATCCCTCCAGAATACCACTGGAAAGAAGTGCCGGGAGAACAATGGACTAAGGCCAACGGTAGAATTAAGGCTATCATTCAGCTTGACAGAACAGGCATAATGGTAAAGATAACTCTGGAATATAAGAACGATAGCGAATGCCTCAAATTCTACGAGGATTCTTATTACAGGACGAAGCCACTATCTGCCCATGTGAAAAATGAGGACTCACTTAACGCCAAAGTCCAGGAGTTCCAAAATAAAGCTGATGCGTTCCTAGCAGATAACCTAAACCCACTATACAGCCAATACGAAGCTGATTTGCTAGAGCAATTATTACATCTAAAATAAGGGGGTGAATAATGAAATATAAGGTGGAGACATTTGAGCAGGAATACCGGCGCTATTACTTTGAAGTTGAGGCTGAGAATAAGGAAGATGCGGAAGAGCAAGTCCGGGCAGGTGATGTTGAAAATAGTGGGAACAAGTTTGTAAGCGGGGAAATTCTGGATGTGAAAGTTGAGGAGGTGAATAATGCCGACAGTAGAACAAGCAAAACATAGGTTTGACGGTATGAGTGATAACGAACACGTTGCTATTGCTATTTGGTGCGAAGATGATGTATTGGGGCGAGCTAAAGAGCTAGAGATTAAGTGTAGCCGGGAACAATCTCAGGATATTCTTGACAAGATGGACAATAAGCAGGACTGCTCAATGGGTATTTCCTGGGACACGATAGACTGTTATTTATGGGACTTGGAAGCAGAGGTTTGAAATGAAAGATGTATGCTTTGAGGTTGAAATAACTGGCTCGTTTGACAGTGAAGGCTCTGATCCTGAAGCGGAAATAAGGGAATGGTTCGAGGGCATTAAAAGCATAGCCTTAGACCATGGCATAAAGCTGGAAGATATTGACGTTGGGCTAACAAATATAATCGGGGTGAGCTTGAATTAAAGCAAAGGTATTTATTATAAGGGGGTGAAAATGAATTATACAAAGGGTGAATGGAAGGTTAGGAAAAATCTTGATGACCAACTGTTTATTTCTTGTGCGAACTACAGCAACCGTTACCCTTCCTTGAGTGAACAATATCCTATTGCAAGAATAGATATGCACCAGCAAGAGACTGAAGCCAATGCCAACCTTATAGCAGCGGCCCCAAAACTTGACAGGTATAGAGAGTATGTTGATGCCAAGATTGATATAGGCGAAATCCCATTGCGCTTTGATGAGTTTGAAGAGATTACCATAGCCAAAGCCAAAGGGGGTTAACAATGATTTACGAGAAGTATCGGCCATATCAATTCAGCCAGATCGTAGGGCAGGGCAAGATTATTTCTGTCTTACAGGCACAGTCAAAGCTAGGTGAATTTGCGCATAGCTATTTATTCTTTGGGCAAAGTGGTAGCGGTAAGACAAGCGTTGCCAGGATAATGGCTATGGCGATGAATTGCTCAAATATCCTGGACGGAACGGGTGAGCCTTGCGGTGAGTGCTAGGACTGCCGGAATATAAGAAAAAATAGCCATTGGGACGTCATGGAGATTGATGCCGGCAGATTTCGGGGAATAGATAGCATTAAGGAATTATGCTTTAAGGCGTATTATTCACCTATCTCCAAAAAGAAGGTTTATATCCTTGACGAAGCACAACAACTAACAGGCGAAGCGTGGGGTAGCCTATTGAAATTACTTGAAGAACCGCCACCGCATCTTTGCCTAATCCTTACCACGACGAACAGGCTTGATGACGGGAAGATACCGGAGACGGTAATATCCCGGTGCGAATTATATCCATTCGTGAAACTAGAACGTTCTGTTTTAGAGGCAAAGCTGAAGGCGATTAGCCAGAATGAGAGCGTAGAATTGCCTGATGATTGGTATAATTGGGTTAGTAGCTTTGCGGGTGGGAATTTAAGATTAGCCGAGTCTGAACTCGGGAAACAAATAGTTACAGTGAAAGCGAGGTAATTATGGATATAGACAAATATCTAGGGAATGAGACTGAAAAAGAAAAAGACACTCCAAAACCTTCAAAATGGGATGAGGTGGTTGTCCCGAAAGCATCGTATTTACTAACCGGAGACGTTGGGGCAGGGAAGAGCGCGGTGGCATATTTTATCTTGGAGCGGTATAGCGAGAAATACGGTTTAAGGCCAGCGGTTGTAGGCTTACCCCGGAGCAAGAGGGATCTATTGCCTGATAACTTTAAGTTTCTTGAGGACGTCATGGAGATAGCGTCAACCGAGAACTCCATAGTCTTTATCGACGAAGCCGACATTCAGTTACCTCTGGACAGCAACAAGGACAAAGAGGCGGTTATAAACTTTTTGAGCTTACCAAGACAACGCAAGCAGATATTTATCTTGGCTTACCACTTCCCGAGATTAGTCAAGGGGACATATCTGCCGTTTTTTAATGCCTTCCTGTTCAAGAGACCACCATATTTGCTTGAGTTTGCTACAAAGAAAGACTCTGGTGAAATGAAGGGGATGATGATCAAGGCCGGTGAGCGGTTTGACGAAATGCCCTCTGAAGATGAGGTATTGAAAAATACTTACATTGTGGCGCCAAGAATACGCTGGCAAGGATTATTGCAGAATGAATTACCTAGCTTTTGGAGCCAAGATTTATCAGAGATTTGGGCTGGCATTAGTGTTGAAGCACCACAGCAAGGTGAGGCACAGGCACAGGTGCAACAGCTTGAACTATCTCCGGAAGGGTTACGGAAGAAGATGAAAGATCAGGGGTTGGAAGATCCTTACTGGCATAATGTTAGCGAGCTTCGAGCGATGTGTGTTGAAAGAGGATTATCAACAACTGGGAGCAAAGACGAGTTAGTTTTGCGCTTATTTGGCTTCGGCTTGAACTAGGCGTTTATCTGCAACTCTCCAGCCTTTCCGTATCAACTCTTTGCACATCCAGATTTTACCACCAGCAATGCTTATCTTTTCAGCAATCGCCATTTGTTTCACTTCCTCATAGCTGAACGCCCAGAGACAGTGATTTATTTCGTCAATTATTGGCTCTAATTCCGCGATAAAGTCTTTGTAAATGCGCCACTTAATATCAAGAACCTCTCCAGGGACTCCGGGGAAATATTGTGCTTTAATTCTTTTGCGTGTGCCATGGCCAACGACAAAACCGCCACCATAGGGGATGGACCGTTTGCCGAGTTCATCTTCAATATGTTCGAGTTCCCACCTTGCCTGGTGCAACACATCTTTAATATCGTGTGCGGTTTGTATAAGCTGTAGGATCTCGTTTCTGGCTTCTTCTTCAGCTTCTTTGAGCCTTTTCTGGCTTATGGGATTCATTTTTTTGTTCTAAAAAAGTCTTCAACTACTCGCAGATTCTTTTGCATTTCTGGATCTCCTGCAAATTCCTTTTTAAGCCTTATTATACTTTCATATACTCTATGGATAGGAGTTTCCCAGACGCAAACTAAAGCATTTCTGAATTTCCCTTCTACGCAACGTTGCCAAGCTTCCTTTGGAGAAACCTCAAATTCAAATTTTTCTCCAGAGGGGAAGCTCCTACCTGTGGATTTATACCCCTTTTCTTTGCATTTCTGTGCCGCTTCAAAGCTAGCCAAGAAGTGTTTTCTCAACCAAGCAATATTAATTATTGGCTTGGCTTTAAGACGCTGGACTAAATCAGCTTTACTGCCCGAGTCAGATAAACCTCTTTTATGGCATTCTGCCTGAAGTTCTGGTATCGTCAGCCAAAATAAGTTCATGCGTCCACCCATATATGTTTGTCCGGGTCCCAAACCTGACCAAACTTTCGTGGGAAAGGTGGTTTAAGCCCTAGTCCGGGCTCAAGAAAGTCAATCAATTCTTTCTTATGATATCGTTTGGTGGGGTCAATTAAGCCCTGCCTGATACATTCATCGCGAAGTTGCTCTACGGTCCACCAGTAAAGGTTTTGTTTGGCGTTTGGCAATAGCTTCATTTCCTCCGGGACTGTGGTTTGCTCTTTGGCTGCCTTTAACTTCCCGTAGCTTCCAAACTCCATCTGCCCCGGAGTCCATGGGCGCTTTTGAGTATGAACCTTGCCGGGAACTCCAAGCATACCAGCCTGTTCGCCTTTTACTGAGCTTGTTTCTTGCCATCTATCTATCATTTCTTTGAAGTTTCGTTTAGCTTCACTTACTGAAGGGCAAGTCCAAGTTTCTTTACCGTATTTCTCCCACCAAACTTGGAGTATATGTTCTTTCCTGTATAGCGTTCCTGATCCTGTGGTTATTCCTCCAACTTTAGCTTTTTCGTCATAGTCGGCTCGTAAATCTATCTTGTAGGTAGCGAGCGCTGGTATCTTTTTCACTTAAACCTCGCTTATTATTTCATTCTCGGCAGGACAGTTAATTTCAACATTATAGTCGGAATATTTTATAGCGCATCGCTTGCCATCCTGATAAGCTGATGGGATTTCGGTTAACTCCATCTCAGCTACTTTAGGAAAGCCTTCCTCAGTCGCTACATCAATGACTTCGACATCATCGCCAAAACCGCCATTCTCAGCGATTTCCTTTAGTTCCTGTCCTGCATTTTCGCCGATAAAGATCTGTAGTTTTGCCATTTTAGTAATAAGGGGGCAGGCTCTCACCTACCCCCTTGACACCACTAATTTGGTTTGGGCTATTTCCTCATAGCCGGGCCCACACAGTCAATCATTTGGTGGACCAGTGTGCTCCTGCTCATACCCTTTGCAATACCACAGGATCTCGCAACATCCCTCACCCGGCGCTGTGGGGCGTTCAGAGGATACGGACGTGGGAGACGGGCAAGATAAAAGCCAGAATTCTGACGAGTCAGAATGTGCTCCAGACGATGCGGTGCAGGGCGCCTTTTCGGGTCAGAATAACCCATTAAAGATTTAAGTATCATCTATGCTCAACTCCTTATTTTTAGGGGTCTTGTGGCCGAATTAACCTGACAAAGGGTCTTTAGTGGCCGTGTGACCTGACTCGATTCTATTCTACTTATGTTCGTTCGGAATGTCAAGTGTAGTCCAACCTTTGCAATGCCGACATTTAATACGAAGCACCCCCTCTTTAATAGCTTCATAAGCTAAAAATCTTCCGCAGCCCGAGCAGTATATTGGGTTTGGTTCATCGGGTTTGCGTTTCTTGGTTATTTTGCGAGTCGTCAATTATCTTACCGCCGATATAGGAGGCCCATCACATTTTGGCCAAAGTTTTTTAACGAAGTATAATGATTTGACCCCCCTGTATAATCTCTATCGTCTTTAGCAGTTCTAATCAGAATATTGGAATGCCAATCATTAGGGAAATGTCGCACATCGCTTATTGAAAAATAGACATATTCACTGATTGGTGTTTCGCGCCAAGTGTGGTCAGGGGAATCACTTTGATAGCGAAAAAGTCCCGGACCACCGCGGATAAATCCAGACAAGTCATAGTGTCCTTTGGAAAAGTTCACCAGTTCGGCATCACGGTTCTTTAACTGCGCTTCAATTTCCTTCTTGAATAGCCTGGCAAAGACAGCGAAATCATCGCCGGTAGTTGGCCCTGATGTAAACTGCCATTTGAGGAATTTAAGTAATGTATCTGGAATGTCTTCCTCATACTCTATTATCCTTCTTCTAGCTATTTTAGCCATCTTCCCTCCTTATCTTCCTGCTCTCGAAACTCCAGCAATAATGCCTACGACAAGCATAATACCAACAACTTTGAATAGAGTTTTAGCCTCTTCTGTAGTCATGTTATCGTAACATCACCAGTATTTGCGTCACAGGTAGCTGTTTGTCCCTCTGCAAGAGTAAAGTCAAAAGTAAACGGTCCAATAAAGATGTTACAGCGTAGCCAAGGGGGTTGTGAAATTGTCTCCCATTCCTTGCATTCAGTAACTTCAACGAGATAATCTCCAGGTGAAACAGTAAGGGGAAATTTAAGCCCTCCCGAACCTGCATAGACTGCTTGGTAAACAACTTCTCCATTAACCATGGTTCTCCATAACCTACCATGTGGCATCTCCGAATCAATATAGTCTATCCAGCACTCTGCGGATGCTATCGGAGTTAAAGGAATATTAAACTCGTTTGGCCCTTCAATTAGCTCTATACTCATTATTTTACCCCTTATGGATGAAAACTTACCGTGTCCTCAATAGGTTGATAGCCTTCTTTAGCAAAGGTAATGGGATAGTCGTCACCTTCAATAATGCTGACAAACTGGCATTTCCCATTACTGCCCGTTACTAGGGCTGTTGTCCCGAGAGTAACGGTAACGCCTTGAAGCGGGTTGCCGGTATCAGCGTCAATCACAGTAAAGGTAACACTTGCCTCTGGGACCGCTATCGGGACTAATGAAATATCAACTGTGTTTGCGCCTTCCTGTAATTCTATTGTCATGGTTGCCTCCTTGTAGCCTGCCTTTGTGGCGCTTAATGTGTGTCGCCCAGCGCTAGCATCCGCAAACCCATAATAGCCTGTTGCGTCAGTAGTATATGCCAGGCTATTGAGTTTTACCAATACCCCTTCCAAGGCTATGCTTGTCGTTGCATCTTTTACCATGCCGGTAAGCGTAGCAACCTTTGCTTCCGCTCTTTTAAACCATAAAAGCAAGCCCAAAGCCGCGATGATTGCTCCAATTCCTGCTAGTTTCTTTTTATCAATGTTCATCACATCACCTCATTAAAACCAAACTGTGGTATTTGAGGAAGTGTTTTCCATTTTTGCTATATCGCCTTTACTAAAATGCTGTTTATGGTATGGGTTCAGCCAACCTCCAGGCGAAAGTGGATGCGGTAAAACAATTACAGCATAGTCAGCCACACGGGTTGCTTCATTCAGGGTGAATTGCCAATTATCCAGATGCTCGAGAACATGAGAGGCGAAAGTAACATCAAAAGTTTTATCACCAAAAGGTAGGGGGTTCTCTATATCCCACTGTATAAAGTTTGGTAGCCCGTCTGGAACAATATCTAAGTTAGCTCGCACCTCTGGAGACTTGGCAATTACATCAGCTAAAAGAGTTCTATGAGGGCCAGCGCCCAAGTTAATTATTCCCTTATCCCCAACAAGGCTTTTAGCATAATCGAAAGCTTGTTGTTTAGTTTCAATATGGTGGTTTACACTGATACCAGTGATAATTATGCCGATACCTGCTAATAACCACTTAATCATTTACTTTAAATTGGGAACAAGGTGATATCTCCACCGATTCCTTCCCCAGCTTTTAGCTCTATATTAAAACCGTAGGTTTGATAGCCTATTTTACTATGCTGAACTGTATGCAACCCAGGGGAAACATATAATATATAATATCCTTTCGCATTAGTGTAAGTGACTTTTCCATCTGGTGACTCCTCAACAAAGACATTCTTTAATGGAGCCCAAGTATAAGCATCCCTGACTGTGCCATAAATACGGGTTCTACTTTTGGGCAAATAAACCAGTAGCCCGATTATCCCAGCACAAGCTAAAAGCCCAACTAATATTTTTTTGTTCATTTCTTCACCACCTTTTTGGGCTTAGGAATGAGTAATAGCGCACCTAGAATAGCTGCACCACCGATAGCAAGCCATTGCCAGGAGATCTTCTTAACGCATTTACCATCTTTACATATAGACCCTTCCGGGCAGTCTGCATCAGTCCTGCATTCCACGCATACGCCACCAACACAGTAAGGAGTTGGCGCTTCACAATCTGCATCAGTTTCACATTCCGGGGGGACACCACAGGCTGGGTTCCATGTGTGATTTGTCCACAAGGCAACAACTTCGTCTCGTTGTGCCTCACTTATCTTTCCAAAGTTATAGTCGGCCACAGCATGCATAGCCTCACTCTGGCTTATATAGCAGTCACCATCTAGGTCATAATCCCAAGGATTAAACTCTGGTGCCACACAAGCCGGGTTCCTTGTATGGTTTTCCCATAGTGAAACAACCTCATCACGCAGTGATTCAGGTATCTTCCCCCAATTATAGTCAACCATCGCATACTGGGCTTCTTGGAAACTTATATAACAACTGCCATCGGCGTCGTAAGACCACGCGGTTACTGAGGGATCGTAGGTAACAATGGCTTGCATGGTTCTTTCATCTATCACAGCTCCATTAACAGTTAGTATGGCATGGAGTTCCCAAATCCCAGCCTTATTCAAGACAATATCCTTTGTTTCCCCTACTGCTTGGGTTCCGGGCGGAAGGAGAACAGTCCTGCTTTGCTGTGCTTGAGCATTCCCATCCGGGTCTATAAACTCAGATGTAATAGTAACCGTTATATCATAAGTAGCGTCAGTATAGGCCCGAGCCCCTGCATTAACCTTATGGCCAAAGGGAATTTCGATTGGCCAGCCGCCGGACCCATAAAGGTCGCCTGTAGTGAAATCATTGATATGCGCTTTAGCAAGATGCCCTACTATGTCATTGCAAGCTGGATTCTTCGTGCTCATTAGCCACAGGTTAACAACCTCGTTTGCGTTGGACATAGTTATGAGACCCATTTGCCAGTCGTGCACCGCTTCCATAGCCTCTGCTACATTTATGTAGCAATCACCGTCTGTATCGTAAACCCACGGGTCAAAGTTGCTTATTGCCTTAACAGTCATGGCGCTCTAACCTTCCTCTGGCTCTCATAAATAGCATAGCCCAAAAATCCCACTACGGCAATTCCAGCTATTACCATTATATTTACGGTAGTAGGCCCCACTACATCAGCGAAAAGCCGTAATTCGTGGACTATCCAGGCGATCCCGCCGATGGCTAAAACAACACAAATAGCTATGATAATCGGGACAACTGGAGAATACACCGTGCCATAGACGATAGCCTTATTCCAGCCAACGCTATGCACCTCAGTTATATCTACGCCACTACTCCACATCTTCTCAATTACCCATTCCATACCCCATAAATCAAATACTGGTGCGATTGGAAGCGTAGTCTTTATTTCCAATCTTATAGGCGTTCCAGACGGCAAATCAGAGATAGTAGGCGTTGCCTCTTTAAATTCATCAGGGGAACCACTAGCTAAAAGCTGCCACATATTACCTCTTTATTAGCTTAGCCCATACCAATGCCCCGGTGGCTATCAAGACAGAACCGCTTGAGATAATGACAAAGCCTATGTCTGCTTGCATAGTCGCTTCAACTGCTATTCCGGCAATGATTCCTATAACTCCTACAGTTTCAAGGGCAATGGCTAAATGGGTAACGCTTTTCATTTCACACCTCCTATTATGTGCCAATGAAGATGGTCCAAAATTTGGCGAGGCTTTTTTCGGAATTTTATATTCTTCCCAAAAAGTTCCTTCGCCACCATCTCCATGTGTCCAAGTTCAAAATTATTTGGATTCATTGTATGCCTCTTTAATACAATCATCCACTGTCCGTCTGTTTCGCATCGAGCTACCCATATTATCTTATCCTCATATTTCCATTCAGTCTTATGTTCCCGCCTGCATAATGGGCAATCCTTTTCCATTTTAATCTAGCAACAACGCCTCCTTGACATTCCTAACCTTATTTATTATGGCAATTGTATCGCTTCCAGCGAAAAGCAGTCCAACGACCTTATTATCTTCAGTTAGCACCGCGGAGCCAGAATCTCCACCTTGCGCCATTGGAGTTGAAGTAACAAGTTGATCTTCAAAAACAGCAGAGCCGGAACTATACCCAACATTAGCAACAGCATCAATTAGAGCTATCTCACTATGGTTAAGCCCCGTTGTCCTGCCACTCTTTTTTACTTTCATTCCTACGTCTGCTTCAGCTTCTCCAGAGGGCTTGCCAATCTCCAGGATGCTGGTTAGAACATCTTCATCCTTATTAGGCTTGGCTAAAGCACAATCAACTGTATTTACAGCAGTAGCCTTCGGTATCACAGCCTGTAATCTGGTTTTCCTGCCAAATACTCCAGCGATTAAATTAAGTGCTTTAATGGTAAAGTTTGCTATTGGGCAATCACTCGGCGGTGGAATTATTCCTCCATTAAACTCAATGGGGACGAAATCAGACAGCTTTGCTATTTCATCATCGGCAGTTCCGCCATCGTATGGCCCTGGCTGATAAATAGCGTCTCCTATCTCAGCTTTATTCTCATTAGCTAAAACATGGTTATTAGAGAGTATCTGAATTATGCCGTTCCTTTTCACCACCATCCCGAGTGTGCCACAGGTTATATCCTTGTGGCCAATAGATACACCTCCAGGCGCTGGTCTATACTTTATTTTATGGTCTGGAGCATCTTCCACATCTAAGGCTTTTATCTCTCCGACCTGAATTACATCCGTTTCGACGCCCTTTATCTTTTTAGGAACCACGTCCTTTCTGCTCAATGTTTGCACAGACACCTTTTTGGTTACACCAACTACTATTGCATAGCGTTGAGTATTAACGCCGGCGGTTATCTTTTTGCCCATACCTACAAGGACAACATTTTCCTTTTTAAGCAGTTTTTTGGTTACATCATTCATAGCACCCCCACTAATTTTAATATTACCATTACCACTCCACCAACACCAACACCCCAGAGAAAGCCCTTTATATCACTGTATGCCCCATTGCGAATATGCCAATCCTCATCCACTTCATAAATGAGAAAACCAGCGGTGAATATGACAGCCAGCCACCAGCCGACCCAGTAACCAAAAACAACGGCCAAAACTCCCAATGGCATATGGATTAACACTCTAGTTAGCTCTTGCCTGGATATTCTTAAAAGGCTTTTCATTTTATTTATAGGCGAGGTGCAAAACCCTCTCCGCGCACCAAGAGGGGAAGGAGACGGCTGAAAACCCTGGCCTCCCCAGGGAAAAGAACCGTTGCACCTCGCCCAACTGGCTATTCATATTTCTTCAAGTTTTTGATATAGGTATAAGCCTTGGGAATGTAGTGCCCGCCAAGTCCACTAATAATTACCGCTACCGTATAAGCTACAGACTCGACCTTTGTGAGAACGCCTAACACCGTCAGGCAGACCATCGCTACTACCGGGATTATTATCTCTTTCATGATACACCTCCTGTTTTATTGATTTCGGGATAACTAATATGATCTTCGCTCATAGTGAAATTATCTGGCTGTGGCGTGCTGATATTATTTGGCTGAGGGATTTCGTTGCCACACCGCAGGCAGAAACATTGATTACCTTTTCTTCTAGCCCAGGTAAGCTTGTTGCAATTTGGACAGGTCATAAATCTTCTACCCATTTTCTACCTCATAGATAAAAAGGCTGCCCATACTGGTCGGACATCATTCCTAAACAAGAATATGCGTATGCCTCTTGCATGGATACCCGTCCATCTCCATCAGTATCAGCCAGTCCCTTTACTATACCTTGTAACAAGAACTTATACCCCCATAGGGAATAGCGTTTATTATCGACTGACCATGTGCCAGGTTTAGCCGAGGACACTACTACTCGACCAGCACCTTCGAGGTCGTTAATGAAACTCCCAGAATAACACGCCTGTATAGCGATAAAAACTTTATGGGACTTTAGTGGTAGCAGTAAACTCCTCAGTTGTGCCGCAGTCAAGAAGCTATCCTTCAATGCCAGTTTGTCTGTCAAACCATGACCGCTGAAGAAAAACACCGCCTCATCATCCTCCGTAGCCGTTTGCACCAACCAATCAACCGCCTGCACTACTTTAGGTAGAGTAGCCTTCCTGTCTTTGAGCAGTTTAACGGTGGTAAAATCAGCCTTTTTGAGGATACGCCGTGCCATCAAAGTAGCATCGCCACTCCCTATCCCGATTACGACCGCATATTTGTTCACATTTTCCTCCTTTTCTTTCATCAGGTATAATCATTGACAGTGGAAGTAGCACTAGGGTGTACATCAACCTTGGCGGTTCCATAAATGTTTAGTGTCCCGCCAGTGCAATCGCCAGCTATATATACATGTGCATTTGCAAAAGTCAGATAGTGGGTTCCGCCTGTAAGATTCTGAATATCAAAATAGCCTGAAAAATTGACAACAGCAATCGTGACATTAGCGGCGGCCAGTATATAAGTTGCTGTTTCCTCCTCTGCATAACAGTTAAATAGGTATGCTTTTGCGTAAGCCGCAAGAAAAAGGTCATAGAAGCGGCAATTGTGAAAAAATCCCGACCCCGACATATCTTGAAAGTATATATGGCAGTCGTGAAATTCAGCTCCCCTACCACACGCTTCACCCGGACCTGTATCCACAACGGCGATACCCTCAAATACACTACCTTCGATAGACTGACCATTTATGTCTATTGAAACCAATTCTTTATTCGTCGCTGGCCCAATGACTCTGTAATACTCGAAATCGGCATCCAGCTCGTGTGTTCCGTATGGACTAACCACCCGTAAAAGATTAGTGTTATGTGCTGTTGCAATTGTTTTGGCGTCGGTTATGTTATCTACTGGCGCCCCCGGTGTCCCTATCGGCCAATCTGTTCCTGATACACCAACGACTGCATCTACATAAACGCCGTCAGGCATAGTCCGTTCCGCTACGCTCAAGAATCCCATTTTAGCTCTCCACTCCGATTACATGCACGGTCCCGTTCTGTCCGGCAGTTTCATTCTTGAAATACAGCGTTGAGATATCAATTTGAGTTATCCCAAAGCTGGAGCCAGCGGCTATTGGAAATGTCTGGCCATCGGCATCACCGAATAGCTGATTATTGGTCTCAACATAAATAACCATATCCCTCAATTTCTTGCTGCTGGTCTCAAACCTCCTGGCGCTATCATCGGTAGCGGTATCGCTATTAACATAAACTGCTCCACCGAAAGCCAGCCTTCCTTTTGAACTCGGGTGTAAATCCATTTCACTACAGTGACCCCATTCTGCTTAATACCTTACCTCTGTTTGGCTCGGTTGGATGAGTTGGATGATGCCGATGAGTAACTTCAGGGACAACTACGCACGGCTCAATATCCTCTGGTGTTCCTACCACTGGTTCAGGGTCAACATATTTACGAACAAACGCCCAATCAACTTCTATCCACGCAGCCAAAGGGTCTCCTCCACCTGTTTGCCCTGGTCGGGTCCAAAAGTCAAAGCCCATATCATCTGCGGGGACATTACTTTCTAGAGTATTGCACACTACACCCTCTATGGCGAACTTGACAGCAGAAGCTGTCCATCTTATTTCCGCGTAAACATAATCTGCAAAGAGATTCTCGATTCCTGCGTCTCTACCCTCCCATGTCTCAACTCCCTCTCTCTTTATACTACTAAATATGGAAGAGCTATTCCGTGCCCTATGCCAATGCTCAAAAGCTGCAGAATCTATCCCTCCACCCTCTACTCCTCCTCCATCACTTCGGTCACTTGCTGAAACTAAAAGAAAGCAAGTCTTATTCTCGTTGCACTTGACTCGCATACCGAAGGCTCTAGAGGGACCATGTTGGGTCTTGGCACCAATAGCTTCATATTTATTATATACTAAGCCTGAGTCTAGCGTCAGAATGGAATCAGCGATTGTATATGTGCCATCACTCTCATATTCAATCCACTTGTCTGTGTCTAAGCTACTGCCCAAGAAGTCACTAAAGAACGGGAAGGTATTCTCTCCATTATTAGGTGAAGCCGCGCCAGCTTTACCACAGTAGATATAAATGCTCTGGTTATTGTCTAAATTATCCTTAACCTCTATTAGCCAATGAGTAGGGTCGGCACCAGGGTTATGTTTGTCAAGGTTAAAGGGGTCAAGCTCTGTCACTCCATCATCGCCCGTGAACCTGAGGTCGTTTGGAAAGTCTTCACAAAGACCACCGAGATAAATAACGCCAGGACTGTTGGTGCCAGAACCACTGTGCACTGTTAGAGGAACTGGATAATTAGGACCAGCACCAGTAGCTCCCGTTATTTCTATCTTACTACTGTATCCCCATCCTGGTAGTGCCATCTTATTGCTCCACAATCCAAGTTATTCCTTCCCCGTCAACGCTGGAATTAATAAACACTAATTTGAGCGTGGTTATTTGAAGTGTTATGCTGTCTCCAGCTTCCAGCCTGTTAAAGTAAGTGCTTGAATCTTCGGCAGCCACTTTAGAAGCGCCTAAATAGATATAGCCGGTATTAGTCGGCTTCGCCATCACGACTACCTTGAAGCCATCGGGGATTACAACATCCGGTAATCGCACAGCGGTCCCGGCGGTAGTGACATTCTTCTGCCCGGTCATGAGAGCGGGCTTATTAGCTAATACCCCAATCTCTTTAGCCGCGATTTGGGCTAGATATTCATTATTAGTGCTAAGTAAAGCTAAAATATTAGCTAGAGCTTCCCGCGTTTCGTCGTCAAGATGGAAAATTACCTCGCCTGGTGGTGGCACCACGCCTTCTTTCTTTGCTAAAAGCGCATAGATTAGCGCGCCAACGCCACCTGCACCAACAACTAACGCTGCTTCTTTACCTTTATTATCTCCAGCCATATTTTTACACCCTTTTTACTTTAAGCTGCTCCCTTCCTACGAATAAATAGAGTGTTTTGCCCGCTTGAGCAGT
>Ga0114922_10000607_pt1 | contig 34407 bp, 24 predicted proteins | sample AartaG_FD_100975 | JGI IMG/M metagenome (GOLD analysis project Ga0114922, IMG submission 100975) | Deep subsurface microbial communities from Aarhus Bay to uncover new lineages of life (NeLLi) - Aarhus_00045 metaG | ecosystem: Environmental > Aquatic > Marine > Oceanic > Sediment | place... | reverse complement strand
GCCGCCACCACCCATGCCGCCGCCCCCGCGACCGCCGCCACCACCCATTGCCTGGAACTCACCCAGGCCACCGCCAAGGGGGCCGACCGCGCGCGGAGCCAGCGGCTGCATCAACGCCCCACCGAGGTCGCCGGCGCCAAGAGCCATGGGCCCCGGGTCATCGCATCCGCCGAAGAGATACGATACGTGCTGTGGCGGCAAGTACTGCAAAGTGTATGTCCGCCAGGTCTTCTCGGGCTCCCTGGACGCTGCCATTGCAGGTAGCGCAGCGGCTCTCGGGCGCGGCGCCGGCCGAGCCCCTGTAGACACGTAGTAGATGCCCTCGTCGTCGCGCCACCAGTAATAGCCCTTCGCATCGCAGATCTTCTCGAGCACGCGCTCTACCGGAACGTTATGCTCGTCCAGATCGATGCGGCCGCGCACGGAGGCGCCACAGACGATGCTGAAGCCGGAATCGCGGGCCATTTTCTGGAGAACGTCCGGGATCTCGGCGCCACGCACCGTCATCGTAACCAGCTCGGCCGTATCATCCGTCGAGGCCGCTGTCAGCACGATCGCGGTTGACAGCACAACCGCTAAGCTGCATAGTATCAGCGCGACGATACGTCGTCTCATCACATTCCTCCCACTCAACTCAGTGGCCCTGCGAGCACACTGCGCAACACGCATGTCGGGGAGACGCGGACTTGGTTCCCCTATCACAGCGACTTCTTCACGTTGCATCTACTGATGAGAGCCGTCCTCTAGCGACCGCCGCGACCGCCGCCACCGCGACCGCCGCCGCCACCGCCACCGCCTGTTGTACCGCCGAAACTGCCACCACCCAGGCTGCCGCCTGTTGTGCCGCCCAAACTGCCGCCGCCCAGGCTGCCGCCCGTCGTGCCGCCCAGGCCGCCGCCCGTCGTGCCGCCGAGGCCGCCGCCCGTCGTGCCGCCGAGGCCGCCACCCGTCATCCCGCCGCCGACGCCGCCGCCGACGCCGCCCCCGGCCTCAACTGCCCAGGGGACCAACCCAGTGGTGATCTGGTAGCCTCCGAACCACTGCGCCACCAGGCGGCAGTCGAGATACTGCAGCTCGTACCGCCCACCGGGGCCGAACCAGTAGATGTTCTGGCGCGGGGCAGGCTGGTATTCTTCAGGTGGCGGAGCAGGGGCAATATCCGGCAGTTCGCGGACAATGTGGTAGATATTCTCGTCCTTGCGATAGGTCAGGCTATGCATCTGCAGGATCGCCCGCAGCGCCTGACTGAAGGTCACATCGTTGAGCGTCAGGGTGACGGTGCCGGTCACGCCCGACTCGAGCGTGAAGCTGTAGGGGGTGTCCTTGAAGATCAGTCGGAGAGCGTCCTCCAAGCTGGCGTCCCGGAGCTCCAGGGTGATCAACCGATCCTCCGCCTGGCCCCAGACTCGATCCCCAATTGTGACGGCGCCCACCAGCGCCACCATCAGACCCACGACCATCAGCAGCAACCGCGTCCTGTTGGCAACCATAGCTTCACACCTCCTGCGCCGACGCCGCCCGCCTGCCGCGGGACACGCCGGGACGCGTATTCTACCACACAGCTACTAGATTGTTAAGGGTCCGCCTTTGTCTTCCGGGACAGAGCTTTCATGGTCAGGGCGCCGCCGGCGGCAGCTCCGGCATTCCGCCGAGGTAGGTCGCGTCGCTGGGGCGCATTTCGGCAGCGGGGCCGGTTCCTCGCAGAGGGACCTCCCAGCGTCTACCGTCGGGGTCAACGAGATAGATGGCTTCCCTTGCGATGGCGGTGATCTGGATGCCATCGACGATGTCGCCGGGCTTTACGACGAAGGTCTCTTCGTCTTCCTCCAGGATGGCCCAGGCCCGCTCGTTGAAGAGCACACCGGCCACGCGACGCCTGCCGATCATCGCCGCCCCCTCGGGCTGCGCAGGTCGCAGACCGCCGGGCTGCAGCACGATCACCGGCAGGGGCGTTACGAGTTCCGGGGGCGGCGGGGGCGTCTTCGGCACGAAAGTGAGGAACGGGTCCGTGCGCGACCCCTCGTCTACACCGCGACCCATCTGGACAACCCCCACCTTTGCAGGTGGCAGCTCGGCAACTTCTCCACCAGGCGCAGCCGGGGCCTCCGCCCCGGGCGGCACTGCGGCCCCCTCACCCTCTTCCCAGGTCTCCCCCGCGGTGTCCTGGAAGCCACCGGCGGTATCGACTTGCTGCCTCCCCCCGCGACCCCGCAGGACGAAGAAGACGATCACGATAACGGCGACGAGAGCAACGCCGCCTGCGATGAGTATCTTGTTTCGGTCTGCCGGATTCATTCGTCACTCCCCGGTACCGGTCATTACCGGACCTTCTTCGCCACTGCAGTCGAGTTACCTCGCGCTATGCTAACCGGCTGCCGGTCCTTCTTGTGCCGCCACACCACCAATCGGGCCCCCCACTAGCCCCGGCCGCCCATACCGCCGCGACCACCACGCATGCCGCCGCCCCTGCCACCGCGACCACCACGCATGCCGCCGCCCATACCCCCGCGACCACCACGCATGCCGCCGCCCCTGCCACCGCGACCACCACGCATGCCGCCGCCCATCCCCCCGCGGCCGCCACCGGCGCCTGCCGTCGCTGTCGCTGTCGGCGTTGCTCCCGCGGGAGGCTCCACCCCGGTCCACTGGTAGAGCGTTACGGGAACCGTGGCCTGCAGGGGATCGTCGGGCGAATGTGACCCCTGAATGGTGACGGACTGCATCACCATGAAGCGCGGCGCCTCCGGGATCTTCTGCAGCCACTCCAACAGCTTGGGGAAGTCCTTCACCTGGACGGTCAGGTTCCAGCTCTGAGGTTGAAGCATCACCATGTCGGAGGGCGGAAACGAACTGGGCATACCGGTGGGCCAGGTTGGGAAGCCGTAGCCGATTACCTGAGCGCCGCTGGAGTTGAACCACCTCGATACGACGTCCTGTTCTTCCTCGTACAGATCCCACATCCGGAGCGTCGCCGCAATCGGGTCGCTCAGGTCGATGTTTGGCATGCGAGTGTCGAGGATCTCCTGGTACTTCTCGGTGACTACCGCTCCCTGCTCGTGCGCGTCCAGCAAGTCTTGCTCCAACTTCGGGCGCCCGGCCGCTTCTGCCCGCCAATACTCCGTATCGTCCACGGCCTTTGAGATCGCGGCCCACTGGGGCCTGATGATGGAGAGGAGAAAGAGTATCGCAACACCAGCGATCAGGACCACACCCCCAATCAGAACCTGGATACGCGTGATCCGCTGTAAGTTCACCGCGCTAGTCCTCCCTGTTTCTCCCTACGACATCCAAGCCTGGCATAGACGACACATCACACATGCCCCTAGCCCCATCTGCCTCCTCGAGGCCCTCCGCCCCCGCCACCGCGTCGACCGCCACCCATACCACCGCGTCGACCGCCACCCATGCCGCCGCGACCACCACGCATGCCACCACGCATGCCGCCGCCACCGCCCATGCGCCCGCCGCCCGCGCTGGCTCGCCCGCCGCCCCTGCTGGCTCGCGCGCCGCCCGCGGCCGCTCCGCCCGGCGGAGCCGGCACCATCATGAGCACGTCCATGACTTCCTGTCGAAGCGCAACGCTCATGCCCACGGACAGCCGCATAGGATCAGCCGCCGTGCCCGGTCCGACCACGGCCCCTGTGCCGGGGTTGAAGACGACCGCGTTCGGGTCCGGCTGCACAATCTCGCTCCGGAGCATGTTCAGATACCACCGCACCCCTGCCATCATATCGCTGGTGGAGCCGCTGAGGTTGAGCCGGCCCCCGGAGGGCAGCTGAAGCCCGTGGATCACCACATCGGCCGGGATTGTCTCGCGGATGGCGCCGAGATAGGTGACCCACGCCTCGGGGACCCCGTCCGCCGCCTCGACCCAGCCAACCCAGGCTGCCTTGACCGCGTACCTGGCTTGGGCGGCCGCGATATCGGCCTTCAGTTGCTCGACCGCGTTCCACTCCTCCCAGGCGGCGTCCGAGTCGGCCTTGGCCACCGCCAGCTTGTGCTTCAGAGAAGGGAACGGCGCCGGCGCCCACACATAGGCGCCAAGCGCGAGCACCTCGAGGATCAGCAGTGCCACCAGGCCGATCACGACGGCCTTCACTCGTCGGCGCTCGATGATGTATCGGGGCAGCAGGTTGAGTCTGATCATGCGCTTTCTCCTGCCACTACCCCAGCATGTCCCGGACGGCCAGCCCCACCACTATCGGCATGTAGCAAGCATTGTCCTTGGTCATCTCGTCCGTCACGCTCGCCTGGTCCACCGTGAGGTATTGGAACGGGTTCGCCACTACCGTCTCCGTTCCCACCTCGTTGGCCACAAACTCGGCGAAGCTAGGCAGCCGCGCGGTTCCGCCGTAGAGCACGATTCGGTCCACGCGTGAGTCGGGGTATCGGTTGACGTAGTACTCGACGGAGCGGCGAATCTCCGTCACCATCTCCACCAGCGTCGGGAGCATCGCATCGTAGACCTGCCGCGCCGGAGAGCCGGCGACCGGCTTGTGGACAGCGGGCAAGGGCGGCGCCGATGGCTCCTCAGAAGGCGGCCGCTCGGTAGGCACAGTGTCTGCCCCAAGGTCGAATACCTTGGCTTCGCCGGCCTCCTCCACTGGCGGGACCGGGCGCTCCGGTGGTATCTCCGCCGGCTCGGCCGGCGCCGCATCTCGGGGAGCTTCCAGGGCGGGAGCGCCCTGAACATAGACGGTGCCATCCTCCAGCTTCGCCCGCTCCGCCTCGTGGAATTCGTATCCGAGCGCCTCCGCGATCGCGTTCGTGATATTGTCACCGGCAAGCGGGATCGGTCGCGTGAACGACAGCAGCCCCCCCTGCCTGAAGATGCTGAGGTCGGTGGTGTTCGCCCCGATGTTCAGCAGAGCATAGGTGCGCGTGTAGGCCCCCTGGTCCTGCTCGACATCTATCAGCGAGCGGCAGGCCGCCAGCGGCTCCACGTCGAGCGCCGCCGGATCGAGCCCCGCGGTGAACAGGGTTTCCACGTGCGCTTCGATCATGTCCTCCTGGGCAACCGCCAGCAGCACCTCCATGTTCTGAGCTTCCTCGGGGAGGTCCTCCGGTGCAACCAGGGGCTGGAAGTCCATCACCACCTCGTTCGCCGCGAACGGGATGTGGCGATCCACTTCCCACTGCATGGTGCTGGTCAACTCCTCCCGCGTCATCCGCGGCACCTCAATCGGCCGCACCACCAGGGAGGACTGGCTGGCGACCGAGCTCACGACGCTCTTCGTCCGCACGCCGTGCGCGGCCAGCAGGGTTCGCACCGCGGCCCCCAGCGCAGCCGTATCAACGATCACGCCATTCGCAATGGTGTCCCGCGGGGTAGCGCCGATCCCGGCGTTCACGATGACCGGCCCCGCGCGACCCATCCGCGCTTCCGCGAACTTGATGCTGTTGGTCCCGATGTCGAGACCGAGCACTGCCTTGTCAGCCATGGCTGCCCGTTCTTCTGTTGTCGGAAGGGCAAGGCTGTGGCCGCCCCATCCCGGCGGCCGCCCGCGGCTCACTCGCCCCCCGCAGTGTTAGATTATAGCACCACCCGTTTTGTTCCGCAAGCAACCGTAAAAGTGTTCCCCAGAGACCCCTCAAGTGCGCCTCAGCCTCCCGCCTGCCCGGTAACTCTCTCCCCCCAGATCAGCATGTCCGAGGTCATGGGGAGATTGGGGAACCGAGGAGCCCAGGTTTCGCTCGCCGGATCCCATCTCGGCCATCGCAGCAGCGGATCGTACTGGTAGCTCAGGAAGAGCTGATCTCCCTGCAAGTAGGGCCCGCCCCACTTGCTCGTCCACTCCGCCGCCGAGCCAACATCGGCCGGCATGTTCTCCGTGATCGCGCCGTACACCGAAATGCGGATGTTCAGCGGCTCCCGGTAGCCGGGATAGTCTATGGTGGACCGATCGACTCCCATCTGACCCGGGTCCTCGTTGAACCACGGCCCCGGGATCACGAACCACGATCCATTCTGCGCGTAGATCATCGCTTCAATCTCCACCGGCAGCGGCTCCGCCGCCCGCGGCGGCGCAATTGCGACGGGGCCGAGGAGGTAGGCGAGCTCGTCAGGGGCTACTGCCCATCCGACTGGGTCGCCCTCGTAGCGCTCCTCGATAGGCGTGACGCGCGAAGCAAACGTGATGATGTCGTTGCCGGACAGGTAGTCGGTGATGCCCAGATCACGCAGGAGCATGGACTGGTAGGTATTCGGCAGAAACTCCGCGTTGTCTGCATCCGTATACCAGTGGCCGGATTCATCGGCAGTGGAAGGCAAAGCCAGTTCCGAGCGCCGGAATGCGTAAGAAACGTCTTCGAAATCCCAGATGAAAGGCGTCGACCCTGACTCGCGCTCGATGGCGACCAGCACATCCACCGCGGCTTCATTGTCACCGGTCGTCTCGGACTGGGCCGGAGGCTCCTCCGGGTTTCCCGCTGTGCCGGTTGCCGCATACCAGCCCGAGTGTCCGATGATCAGCCGGAGGTCCGCCAGGTCCGCAGCCAGCGCCTCGTTTTGGAGGCGTACGTTCTGGTAGACGAACTCGACATGGGTGGGCTCGGTTTCCACGACGTAGCCAGGCCAGTCCCAGTTCGGATCGTCCTCTTCTCCCTGAAAGAGCAAGTATCGCGGGTGGCCGCCTTCGGGGTAGTACGGATACCAGTCGTTGTAGAAGTTCTCGACGTCTTCGTTCCCGACGATGTGGAACAGCTCCAGCGGCCTCGGGTTGAGCGCGGTGGTGTTGACACATACATAGTCCCGCGCCAGCAGGGCGAGGCGGGAGCCATAATAGCGGTCAATCGAGGGAGCCTCCCCGATCATACCTGCAGAGGCGGGGGTCAGCAGATCGCCCTCGATGTAGATCGTGCCACCAGATACGACTTGCAGGTCGAACCGCCGACTGCGCCCGTTTGCATCAGTCCACTCCCCGAAGTACGGCAGGTAGACGGCATCCTCCGCCGGCACCGCCTCGCCGATCCTGCCGCCATTGTCCCGAATCGGCGGCATAACCCCCCGGATGCGGACATTCCCCTCCGCATAGATCACCCCGTTCGCCGGGAACGGGAAGCGAGCCATCGCCCCCTCTATCCCTATCGGCAGACCGGTGCCCCTCGGCTGGCAAACGGTCTCGGGGCCGGCCCAGGGTGTGTAATCGTAGCTGATCGTAGGGGTGCCCTCGGGGCTCTTCCAGTAGTTGCCGTCCCCGTCCGGATCGTCCCTGAACATCTCGATGTACGGGCAGAGCGATTCCCCGTGCAGTACGATCTCCACCCCGGGCGGAGCGTAGTAGCGGCCCGTCGCGTCCCACCAGTCCGCGGGGCCGGTCGGAGGACCCTCAAGAGGGTCCCACCCGAGATCGTCATCTGGGCGCTCGTCGCCCGGTGTCTTGCCTATCGTGTCGTGGTGGCCCACGGATGCCAGCCAGTTCCCCCGAAGGAGGTCGAGGTCGTGCCCGTACTGGATGTCCGTGAAGTTATCGACGTAGATGCCGCCGAAGTTCGTCCACCCCCATCCATACTGACCTATGTTCTCGGGGCCATACAGCCCCTGCCGCCAGCTCCCCGACTCCCTGGTGAGCATGAGGTAGCGCTTCTTCTGGGTGTCCGGGTGGGCGGCATCGATCTCCGGCGGCTGCATCCGCGAAACCGCCAGCGCGGAGCCTGGCATCTCGTGCCCTTCGAGTGTCATGTAGCCCGGGAGATTGGCGAGCACTCTGCTGTTGGCGACCAGCAGGCTCCGCCACCAGTCCGGGAGGCCCGCCGCGTAGTCTGTTGCCTCCTCCTCGCTGACGGGCAGGAAGAGGTCGGCGATGCGGGGCGGCTCATTCTCGACATGGTTGACATACAGGGAGAGCCAGTCCTCCCGCGCCAGGCCCTGGACGGCTGGGTGGTTCGGATCAGGAAGAAGGTCCCCCGCCACCTCTATTCGATCATCCCGCAGGATCCTCAGGTCGGCCCAGGTGGACGCTCCCTCGGCCAGCTCGTCCCATGTGTGAAGATAGATCTCGGTCTGGCCATAGCCGGTCAAGTGCGTGTTGGAACGGATCGGCCCGTCTACGGAGAAGACGTAGTCGTCCAGCGGCCCCCGCGGCGCGCCCCCCAGCTCCAGCTCTGCGACGCCCAGCCGCGCCGGCCGGTTCGTCTCGTACCGGTCTGTGATGAACCTCGCGTAGTCCGTGAGGAGCAGGGGCTTGAGGCCGATCATGGTGTAGCGCAGGAAGGGGTTGTCCGGGAAGATCGCCGTGGACACCACTTGAACGAGCCGGCCCCTCTGCTGGCCGGGCGGCGGAGATGTTACGTCCAGGGGCGGCCAGTAGCTGACGCGCAGGTCGATGTGCCCGTCGGCGAAGAGATAACCCCTGCCGGGGGGACGCCAGTCGGCCCCCGCCATCGAGTAAGTGAGCTGCTCGTTCGCCAGCCACAGGCCGGCCTGAGCGATGTTTCGCAGCCGCACCACATCGCCGTGGCGGCTTACCTGCGCCAACTGCGTCCCGATGATGGCGGTGAAGAGCGCCGCCAGCGTCGCCACCGCGAAGAGCACCAGCACGGCGACGATCAGCGCCTGGCCGCGGCGGGACCGCCAACGGCCCCCAGCAGACAGTCTTCCCATTGAGGTACTCCTCAAGCTGCTCCTCAGGCTATTCCTCGGAATAGCGGACCCTGCGCAGGAGATTGTGGAGCTTCACCCGCCTGGTCATGTTCGCCGACTGCGCGATCCGGCGATCCAGCCGCTCGTTCGGATCGGCCCGGGTCACGGTGACGCCAATGTCGAGAATCGCCGCCGTGCGGTAGTAGGCCGAGATCAAGTCCCAGTAGTACTCCCCGCCATCCCCGGCATCATGCCAGACTCCGTTGTTGTGCCAGCGGAAGTCGACCCAGAAAGTATGGTCGTCGCTGAGCCCTCCGTCCGCAAGCGTCTCAGGCAGCCGTATCCAGCCGTAGTTCGGCGTCTCACCGCCGCTGCCGAGCGGATCGCCCGGCCCCTTGCTCGGCTCCACGCCGAGCTGGAACTGGTAGCTGAGCTCGCGGGGTGTGCAGCTAACCCTGGTTAGCAGCAGGTCCGGAATCATGGCGCCAGTCACGCTGTTCGTCCACACCTGCACCGTGTCGGGAATGAGGAAGGCTTCGAGCACGGCGTCCGCCGTATTCCTGTCGGCCCACAGAGGAAGCGGAGCGTCTGCCCTGGTTCCTTCGACAGCGGACGAGGGGACGAACCAGTCGTCGGGTATCTCGTAGATCTCCCCCATGTATGTGTCGGTCTCGGGCGGCGGGAAGTCGAAGCGCACCGATCCGTCGATCCAGTCCACACCGAAGGCGGTCCAGAATCTGTCCGTATCTACACTGCGAATGGGATAGTAGTAGGTGTCGTATATCGGGAAGATGGCATTCAGGTCCTCGCCGGAGCCCACCGCGATCCTCAGGTCTGCGAGGTCGATCACCTTCATCGTCCGGGAATCGGGATCGAACATGCCAATTGCGATCATTTCCTCGATCGTCCCCGTCCCGTCGTTGTGGCGGTAGCCATCGATGACCAGGAACGGGTCCCGGGCCCAGTCGGGGAACTCGACGGCGTACCCTTCGGCGAGCGCGGTCCACCCGGTGGAGGCGGTTCCCCGCCGCCAGAGCGGGTACTGGGCCTGGTAGACAGAGTGGTCGGCCTCTCCGAGGGTCTGAACCGGCCGCAGCCACTCACCCGAGACCGCCATGGGGTTGAACTCCAGGCGGGAGGCGTCGTACTCCACCGCGTTCGGCGTTAGTGCCACAACATAGTCGCGATACTCTCGTGCCGCGGCTCTCTCGCCAATCGTCCCCATTCTCAGCTTGTGCTGCACCTCTAGGTAGGGGAACCCGGGCTGCACGGTGACGTGTCGCAACTCCGCCCTCGCGTTGAGCGCATTCCAATCAATGTCGGAGTGCACCACCCGGCTGACCGCCGCCCAGGTCGTCTTGCTCTTGACCGCGGCGTTGTTCTGCCCCGTCTCCCAATCTGTGTTCCATCGGTTCCAGGCGTCGTCTGTGTAGGCGGGCGCGGGGATCACCGTGCGCGCCAGGAAGAAGGGATTCCCCGGCGCCAGATGGCCTCCCGGGTTGTAGTTCCTGGTGGGGTCGTGCAGCGCGCGCCAGTAGCGCACGGCGCTCGTCGGATCGGGCCGCGGCGGCATGAGCATGTTGCTGTTCGGATCGGCCGGGTCCTCGCGCAGGGGCAGCATGAAGGCGATCATCGAGTTGTCGTACATGTCGAGCTGGACGTACATCGCCTCCGTTAGCTCTCGCGCCATTGCGTCCAGCGCGATCCGCGCCGCGGACTGCGCGTCGGCGCGTGCGGTAGCGCTGCGGAAGTACCTGAAGCTGCCCCACATCGGGTACAGGAGCAGCCCCATCACCACCGCCAGCAACGCCACCGTGACCATCACCTCAACCAGGGTGAAGCCCAGGCGTCGCCTGACCGCCATCCCTATCCGGCGTCTGTCTTCGCTGTTGTATTCGTGAATGCTCATCGTGAAACGCAGACCCGGCTCAGATGGGCGACCGCGTCATGTAAGTGCTGATGATGACCTGGCGCCAGGTTTCATTCAACACCGGCGTGGGTCGACCCGGCTTGCGCTGCGATCCCACCTCTTGGTCCATTGCGCGGGTGAGCTCCTGCAGGGTGTAGTCCCGGCCGGGGGCGACCCACAGAGCACGAGCGCGCACGCCGATTCCGCGCACGGAGATGGGGCCCCACAGATTCGGCCTTTTATCGAGCTGCTCCGCGAGAGGGCAGGCCCACTGGCCCAGATCGGTTACGTTGGCGCCCGCAATGGTGTGGACCTCGCCGTCCACGTAGCTGTTGTCCTCGGCGTAGTAGCTGACCGCCACCGCCTGTCCCGCCTCCGAAAGTGGGAAGTACAACTGCCGCGGCCGGTCTGTATTCCAGGCATAGGTCAGGCCTCCCGCGGCCTCCTCCGCGCCCATCGGCGTGCGCCCGGGCCAGCGGTCGGCCGAACGCGCGTACTGCCTGGCCGTCACCATGAGCTGGACGGCCCAGTCGTTCTCCGCGCGGCAGAATACGCGATAAGTGCGGCCCGATCTATCCGGGGTGTCTATCTCCGGGTTGAAATCGTACACCCTGTCATCATAGTTGAAATAGAGGAATCCCGTACGGTAGTCAACGCGAAACCGCTTGCGCCGCTCATATCGGTTGGCGGGCCACTCCACGCCGTCGTGGTCCACCAGGATGTCGGCCGTCTGTCGGTCCACGGCCACCACGTAGGCCCACGTGGTCGGGTCCGTCACCGACCTGCCATCGTCTGTCCCGGTCCAGTCGTAGTAGCGCTTGATGCCTCGGGCGACTTCCTGGGGACGGGGCTGGCGGGGCGGGTTGGAGGAGGCCGGCCCCTTGAGATGGCCGACCGGCAAGCGAACCACGCCCCCCGGCGAAACTTCTATGTCGAAGACCAGGATGCCCCAGTCGGCAACCCGGTAGTCCACCTTGACGAGCTTGATGTCCTCCTCCCGCGGGGCGAGCTGCAGGGCCGGCGAGAACTGTATCTCACCACTGATCGTCGTCTCGGTATCTACGTAGTACGCGTTTCGAGGCCAGTTCGGCCAGTTGCCTTCGTCCGCGAACACCCGCCACTCGCTGTAGGAGAGCGGCGAGAGACGCTCCTTGACCTGCACCGTCCATGCGTCTACTGAGTTGGGCAGCGCCGGAACGCCAAGCGTATCGCTCGCCGCCACCGTCACGGTGAGCCCCAGCACCCGCAGGTTCGTCACCGAGTCCGTATAGTCCACCTTGAACTGACGGGCCTGCGCCGGCGGTGCGTCGCCGGGGCCGAAGTGGAGCGAGCCGGTCACGCCATCGAAGTGGAACTCGCGCTCCGCCAGCGCCGCCGCAGTTCGGTCCGGCCGGTATTGCCACGCCTCCGCGTCGTAGACGTCCACGTACACGGACAGACTCCGGTCCTGTGTGGGTGTGATGGGGTCATCCTCCCATCTGAGGACATCCAGCGGCGCGTGAGTGAGCAAATGGAACGGGACTCCCTCCCGCGTGAACCCGAGCCCCCGGATGTCGATGCGCTCCCCAATCACCGTGCGAGGGAGATACAGGCTGTTCGGCTGCCAGTTCGGGTGGAGGGTGTTGGGGCGGGGAACGGTCCGGTCGTGCCAGACCGCCAGCGCCGCGTCGAACTGGCTGGGCGTCATGTCCAGGGGATTGTAGATGAACGGCCGCGCGAAGAAATCCAGGTTCCCGACGTTTACCTGGGGCTTGGGCAGGTCCAGTACCTGGTAGTTCGTAGTCCCGGGTATCTGGGCGGCCAGCTCCCCGTAGACGAGCAGCTCTTGGAGCGTGTCCCTGTTATTTACGAGAGTCGCCGCCACCACGTTGCCCTCGTAGTCCGTTGCCACAATAGCGTCGGGCAGCGACTCCGGGTGCAGTCGCCAGCGCTCCAGTTCGGCCTCCGCGAGCTGTGCCGCCGTGGTGCGCTGTTGGCTGACTTCAATGGCAGAGAAGCCACGGGGGAAGACGCGCAGCATCGCATAGATGCCGATCATCAGCACGACCAGGGCGACGAGCAACTCGATCAGGGTGAACCCCTGGCGCCCGAACGCGGTGGCCGTTCCTGACCGCCACTCCGCCTCGGTTCGACTGGATGCTCCTACTCGCGCCATCTCTCTACCTGCCCCCGCTACATGATCGGGGCTTCAGGCCACCCGGCTCCGGGCGGCGGCTCCTCGTACATCCTATTCGACGGCTGGCTGGTCATGCGCCGGACGCTTCCGTCCACGAACAGCACCAGATCGTAGTCACCGGGCAGCACCTCGCTGGCGATGCCCGGGTATGCCGGGACGTTGGACTGCCGGTGGTACGGGCACCACATCACGGCCGTATCCGCGGGCGGATACGGTTGCAGCAGATGTCGCTTCTCGTACACGGGCTGTCCGTTCTCGTCGTAGCTCCGCACCGGCAGCAGCTCAGTGCCTTGGCTCCAGAAGTTCCGCCGGTAGTACATGTCGTAGTTATTCCAGCCCCGCAGGTACGGGACCCCCGGTACGGCGGGGAGCAGCTGGCGCCGCGCGAGGTCCTCCTCGTACGGCTCCGCTTCATTTGCAGGGCAGTGAAAGGCGCTCAGCTCATCGATATACGCCGCGCTCCTAAACCAGAGCAGGCCATTCAGGCCTTGTCCGCGTGCTGCCAGTTCCGCTCGCAGCTCGTCTCCGAGGCGCGGCTCCGAAGCGCTGGGCGGGAGCACTGCGGAGTAGACACCGAGATAGTAGAGAGTGTACAGCCCCATCCCGTGCACGCCGGTCTCGACCGGAAGCCCGAACTCGTCGTAGGCCGCATGGATCAGATCTCCGGCTACTTCCTCGTCATTCAAATCGGAGGGAACCCACAGGGATTCCGTGGCGTCGGGCGGGAAGCATTGATAGTCCTCGCGGAAGAGCGCGAGCGCCTGTCCGATCGCCTTCATGTTGGCGGCGCAGGAGGCGCGACGGTGCTGCGACGCCATAACCTGATAGCTCGGCACTATGATGGCCATGAGCGTCGCCATGATGGCGATGACTATCATCAGCTCCACCAGAGTGAAGCCGATGCTGGGCCGCCATCTCCCCGTGGTGAGACTCACGCTCCAGGTTGGCCTGTGCTTGGTCTCCCTCATGCCAAAGGGCGCCTTTGCTGAGGCGTCTGTCACCCGAACACGCTTCCGCTCAGGGGACTGCCCCTCTGCGCCGCGCATCGCGCCGGCGCGGCGACTTGTCACTGCGTCTGGCGTGGCTGCACAGCCCAGTCGTAGGCCTGCCCCGGCACCAGCTTGCAGCTGCCGTCCAGTCTCAGCACGATGTCCTTACTGGACTCGGGGCTCCCTGTGTATGCCCGGTGGTGCGAGCAACGCGTGATGATCGTGTTGTCCGGCGCGTTGCGATTTATCAGCCCGGGGAAGGCTGCGCTGGGAAGGCCGTAGGGCATGTAGTCGTAGGCGAATCTGTCCGGATTCCCGACATCCCACAGCGGCCGCCCCATGTTGTCGAGCAGCCGGGTGGGATGCAGACTCCCATACATCTCGTTGAAGTAGCCTCCCCAGTACACCTGCTGCGCGAGGTGATAGGCGAGGTATCTGTCTATGTCGGAGTACGCGCCGGCGCTGCTCCAGACGCCGAGGTAATTGTTCGGGTCCCAGCGGTGCCAGGAGTACCAGAAGGCGAGGTTGTCTCCGGGTCCGAGCTCCTGTTGTCTCAGGCCGCACAAGCTCATCACGTACCTGCTACTGATCTCCGCCTCGGTCTCGAACCTCTGCTCGCTCTCTATCCAGCCCCTCGTGAAGTACGCGTATCCACTCCAGTTATAGAGCTTGTTGTAGCTGGAGTAGTGCTCTACGAAGAACGCCGGGTCCCACGGAGCCTCCGTCATCCCCGCAGGCACCGGCGGATCCGGAACATCCCATCCCTTCCACAGGTACATGGTTTCGGCGCGCTCGAGCAGGTCTGCATAGTGCAAGTAGATCGGCGGGCCCGTCGCGCCCTGGACTCTGACAGTCTGGTTGATGTAGTCCTCGTTGGTAACGATCCGGTCGTCGGGACAGATCAGCGCCGCGCGGCTGTCGAGGTGAGTGGGATAGAGTGCGTTGAGTCCTCCCTGCCCCGTCGCTGGGTCATAGGGGCCGGGGTAATGACCGAAATCCATCGCATACATGCGGACGCTGATGGCGAGCTGCTGCAAGTTGGCCATACAGGCGGTCTGCCGGGCCTTTTCGCGCGCCCGCGTGAAGACCGGCAGCGCGATGGCAATGAGCACGGTGATGATCGCGATGACCACGAGCAGCTCGATAAGCGTGAACCCCGTCCGCCGGGCGCGGTGACGTCTCATCCTCTCACCTCTCCCATCGGCTCGTGCCGCACCGACAGCGGCCGCGCTGCGCCGCTGCCCGAGGACACTCTTCTAATACCCCCTGCGCCGCACCCCTCAAACCGCGGTCAGGGCGCGAAGGCCCCCGTCCACCGGAGGTAGCACTCCCTCGTCGCCGCCATCAGGAATCCGGGCGCCACCAGCGTCGCCAGCGCGGCCGCGGCCAGGAACGGCCCGAATGGCAGGTACTCCATCCGGCGCCGCACCCGCGTCACCAGCAACAGCACCCCCAGCACGGCCCCGGCCAGGATCGCCAGGCCGAAGCTCACCAGAGCCAAGGTCGGCCCGAGCATCGCGCCGATGGCCCCAGCCAATTTCACGTCCCCCAGCCCCATTCCCTCTCGCCGAAACAGAAGCTGACTGAAAGCTCGGATGAAGACAAATACCCCAAGACCCAGCAGTCCTCCTGCCAGCAGGCGCGGAACCATCAACTCGGTGCCGGGAAGTGACACCAGCAGCAGACCCGCCTCCCCCCTCGCCGCCACCAGCGCCTCGGCCACCAGCGCCGCTGCCAGGCCCGCCAGCACCAGCTTGTCCGGTATGATCATGTGGTCCAGGTCGGTGAACACGACTGCGATCACCACAGAGGCGAAGATCCAGCAGGGCACGACACTCGGTCCGGGACCACACGCCAGCCAAACGATCAGGAAGACCAGGCCGGTGATGAGCTCTACCGCGAAGTAGCGCCACGAGATGGCGCCGCCGCAGAAGCGGCACTTGCGCCCGAGGAACAGGAAGCTGGCCAGGGGAACCAAATCGACGGCCCGCAGCCGCCCCCCACACTGCGGACAGTGCGAAGGCGGCGACACGATGGATCGGTCGCGCGGCATGCGGTAGATGCAGACGTTCAGGAAGCTCCCGACCACACAGCCCAGAGCGAGGGCGGAAGCGCCCAGGATAAGAATGGCCCCCGGGGGCAGCACCCACAGGGCTCCTTAAGCCTGAGACTGCATCTGGCTGATGGCACTGATGAGCGGCATGAACATCGCGATCACGATGAAGCCCACGATGAACCCCAGGGTGACGATCATCAAAGGCTCCAGTGCCGCCGTCAGGCTCGCCAGCGTCGCATCCACCTCAGACTCGTAGAAGTCAGCGATCTTGGAGAGCATCGCGTCGAGGGAACCGGTCTCCTCGCCGATCGCCACCATCTGCACCACCATCGGCGGGAACATTCCGCTGCGCTGAAGCGGATCACCGATCTGCTCGCCCTCGCGGATGGCGGCGCGGGCGGCCATGATCGCGTCCGAGATGATCTCGTTGTCCACCGCTCCAGCCACCGTCTCCAGCGCCTGCAGGATTGGCACGCCGCTGACCAGCAGCGTGCTGAGCGTCCGCGCGAAGCGCGCAATCGCTATCTTATGGTTCAGCTTGCCGAAGACCGGCATCTTGAGCCTGACCCAGTCCCAGTGCCGTCGCCCGACTCGCGTGTGCGTGTATTGCGAGAAGGTCACGAACAACAGGAGCACGCCGGCGATCATCATGTACCACTTGTGAGTGAGGAAGTCGCTCAACCGCACCAGCAGTCGCGTCGGGGCTGGAAGGTCCTTCGAGATGCCCAGGTCCTCGAAGACCTGGACGAACTGCGGCAGGATGAAGGTCACCAGCCCGATCACCACCACTGTGGCAAATGTCAGGACCAGGGCCGGGTAAGTCATCGCCGACTTCACCTTCCGGCGCAGCCGTTCGTTCTCTTCCATGAAGATCGCCAGCCGGTTGAGCGTCTCGTCGAGAACACCGCCCACCTCGCCGGCTCGTATCAATCCCACGAACAGGTTGTTGAAGACCCGCGGCCATCGCGACAGCGCGCGGGAGAGCGTTTCGCCCGATTCCACCGCAGCCTGGATCTCGCGGATGATCTGCCGAAGCCGGGCGCTTCCGGTCTGCTCCTCCAACACGGCCAGACACCTCACCAGAGAGACGCCCGCGTCGATCATGGTGGCGAACTGGCGACAGAAAATCGCCAGGTCCCGTCCGCTCACCCGGCCGAACGACGCCAGCGCTCCTCCCCCGCTGGAGGCCCGAGCCTTAGGCCGCGCCGACGCTCGGGCGGAGTTCACCTTCTGAACCCAGTAGCCCTTCTCCCGGAGACGACGAACCAGTATCTGCTCATTTTCCGCCTCCGACGTCCCCGTGATCACCTTTCCCAGGGCATCTTTGGCCACATAGTTGTAGGTCGCCATCGCGTCGTCTCCTCAGAGAGGCTCGCTAGCTCTCTTCCCCCCGCGTGAACAGCATCTTCTTGAGCTCCTCTTGATTCATCGCGCGGCCCATCGCCTCCTCGTAAGTGATCAGGCCGCGCTGGTAGAGGTCCCGCAGGCACTGGTCCATCGTCTGCATCCCCAGATGCGCGCTGGTCTGAATGATGGAAGTGATCTGGTGCGCCTTCGCCTCTCGCACCAGGTTGCGGATCGCAGGAGACGCAATCATGATCTCCATCGCGGCGATTCGCCCCGGCGTCCCCGCGCGAGGCAGCAGCTGCTGCGACACCACCGCCTCCAGGGTGTTGGAGAGCTGAATCCGGATCTGCTCCTGCTGGCCGGGGGGGAAGACGTCCACGATCCGATCCACCGTCTGGGCGGCGCTGTTCGTGTGCACCGTCGAGAAAACCAAGTGCCCAGTCTCGGCCGCCGTGATCGCCAGCGCCATCGTCTCCAGGTCCCGCATCTCCCCCACCAGGATCACATCCGGGTCCTGCCGCAGAGCATGCCGCAGCGCCTGCGCGAAAGTGCGGGTATCGGCCCCCATCTCCCGCTGGTTCACCAGGCTCCGCCGGTGGGTATGCAGATACTCGATCGGGTCCTCGATGGTGATGATATGCTCGGACCGCTCGCTGTTGATCTGCCCGATCATCGCCGCCAGCGTCGTTGACTTCCCGGAACCGGTCGGGCCGGTCACCAGCACCAACCCACGCGGCCGCCGACTCAGATCCTCCAGCACCAGCGGCAGCCCCAACTCGCGGATAGTGGGAATCTTCGAGGGGATCACCCGAAAGGCCCCCGCCACCGCGCCGCGGTCCCGGTACACGTTCACGCGGAAGCGGGAGACATCCCTGAGCGCATAGGAGCAGTCCAGCTCGTACTCGGTTTCGAAAGCCCGGATCTGCTCGTCGGTGAGGACCGCATAGATCATCCGCTGCACTTCGAAATCCGACATCACATCGTAGTTGGTTGCCAGGAGGTTCCCATCGATGCGCAGCACCGGCGGCACGCCTGCCGCGAGATGCAGATCCGACCCCTTCTTCTCCACCACCAGCCGAAGCAGCTCGTCGACGTGAACCTCTTCTATGGGACGGGGCGCCGAGACCCGGGCCGTGGGCAGCCCTTGCGCGGCCACTTCGGTCAACTGGGCTTCGGATCCCTGGGCGTCGGACCCCGCTGCCTCTTTCGTCTCTGCCATGTCTTGCTCGCTCTTTCCGTGGGACTCGGTTCCCGCCAACCCAGCGATCCAGCGCTGCCGTGCTAGCCCGCCCCTGCCGTGAAGATAACCCGCATCACTTCTTCGACAGTCGTCATCCCCTCCAGCACCTTCTGGAACCCGTCCACCTTCAGAATCTTCATCCCATTCGCCAGCGCCGCGTTCCTGACCTCAGACAGCGGCGCTCGCTTCACGATCAGATCCGAAATATCCTCGGTCATCATCATCAACTCGAAGATGCCGATTCGTCCATAGTAGCCCGTGTGTCGGCACTGCTCGCAGCCGCGACCCCGGTAGAAGACCACTTCGTCCAGGCTATCGACCTTGAACCCCACGCGGTTAAGCGCATCCGCCGGCGGCTTGTAGGGCTCCTTGCAGTTTAGACAGATTTTCCGCCCGAGTCGCTGTGCCAGCACCGCGATCACCGACGCCGAGATCAGGAACGGCTCCACCCCCATGTCTACCATACGAGTTACCGCCGACGGCGCGTCGTTCGTGTGCAGCGTCGACAGCACCAAGTGCCCCGTCAGCGATGCCTGAACGGCCATCTCCGCCGTCTCCAGGTCCCGGATCTCACCCACCATGATGATGTCCGGGTCCTGCCGCACGAACGACCGCATCGCGTTTGCGAAGGTCAGACCCGCCTTCCTGTTGACGTGCACCTGGTTCAGCCCCGGCAGCTGATACTCCACCGGGTCCTCGATGGTAGTGATATTCTTCTCTACGGTGTTGATCTTGTTCAGCACCGAATACTGCGTTGTCGTCTTGCCCGAACCCGTCGGCCCTGTGGACAGGATCATGCCGTTCGGCTGCACGATGACGGACTCCAGTTCGGCCTGCGTTTCCGGGAACATCCCCAGCTTGTTGAGCCCGATCAACACGCTGCTCTGGTCGAGAATACGCATCACCACTTTCTCGCCGAACACCGTGGGAAGGCTCGAGACGCGCAGGTCGTAGTCCTTGCTTTCGTGCCTCACGTGGATGCGACCGTCCTGGGGCAGCCGCCGCTCCGCGATGTTCATGTCCACCATGATCTTGACGCGGGAGATGAGCGGCGCATGCACATACTTCGGCACCCGCATGACCTCGTGGAGGACGCCGTCAACCCGGTACCTGATGCGAACACCCCTCCGGTCCGGCTCCAGGTGGATGTCGCTCGCGCGGTCCTTGATCGCCTGCTGGATGATGACGTTCACCACCCGGATGATGGGGGCTTCGTCCTCCATCGCCTGCGCCCGGTCAACGTCCTCATCCACGCCCGCCGCGGCAATGTCCATCTCCTCCATGAGCCCCGACCCCATGTCGCCATCCAATGCCTGCAGCGCGGTTTGCAGCTCCTCCTGGGTGGCGCCTCCGTCGGAGCCGCTCAGCAGCGCGCCGATGTCGTCAGGCGCGGCCAACATCGGATCGATCTCGTATCCGGTGATGAGGCGGATGTCGTCCAGGGCAAACACGTTCGTGGGGTCGGCCATCGCAACCGTCAGACGGTTGCCGCTGCGCCGGATCGGAACTGCGTTGTACCGCTGTACGACGCTCTGGGGAATCGCCTTCGCCACATCTTCGTCGACGCTGGTGCGGTCCAGCTCGAGAAATGGTATCCCGAGCTGCTCGGCATGCGCGCGCAGCACATCGCGCTCCACAACATACCCGAGGTCGACGACGATGCGCCCGATCTGCTCGGTCGTGTTCTTCTGGATGCCCAGTGCTTCGTCGAGCTGCTCTTGGGTAACTAGACCCTTATCCAGAAGAATCTGGCCGAGCGGTTGTTTCGGTCCCTGTGGTGTCGCCATCCGGCTTTCCTCTCGCAATCACGCCCGAAGGCGAGCCGAAAACCTAAGTAGGATAAGTGCGGCGGGGCACCCCACTGGACCTCTCTGCTTTATACCATAATCATACCACAACTGGCCTGCCCTCACAATAGGTAATCAGAAGTCAGTCACGTCAGAGCCGTCTACACCACTATTATACCCGCGGCGCCCCAAACGTGGTCAACCGCCCGCTGACTACCCCTTCAATACCTCACCCTATCCCTCAGTCGGTCGAACCGGCACTTCTTGCCGCGCGTCAGTATCCTACTGTTAGCCGTCTTTGTCAATCTCCCCTGTCAATCGCCCGGAGTGCCTCTGCGATCACTGCGCAGAGATCATATCATACCCGGAACCCGATATCGCTGCCCCTCGCCATCCGCGTTCTTCAGGACCTGCTGCTGTCTCCCGTGTGCCGGGGCGCTCCCGGCCAGCCGCGATCAGGTTGCTCCTCTCGCGCCTGCTCCCGCGCCCATCGGCGACGCATCGGCCGCTCGACCAGCCGGATCACACGCGTATGCGGAGACTCCCGCTTGCTCAGCGGATCCACAAGTACAGTAGTCAGCCCCAGCCAGTTTGCCCCCAGCATGTCCGTAAAGAGCTGGTCGCCAATTGCGCAGGTAGCGCTCGCATCCGTCCCGAGTGCCGCCATCGCCCGCCGGAACGCGGCGGGGAACGGCTTCCCTGCGCGGGGCACCGCGCTGATGCCCAGCGTCTCCGCTGCTCGCATCACTCGGCCCCCGCGCACGGCGTTGCTCGTCACGCACAGCCTCATCCCCCGCGCCCGCGCTTCCTCCAGCCACGCTCGCACCTCGGGCCTGACTCGCGTCTCGTTCCAGTCCACCAGCGTGTTGTCCAGATCCAAGATGAGCCCTCGTATCCCGCGGCTGGCGAGCCATTCCAGATCGATCTTCCAGACCGCCTCTACCAGCCGCGCCGGTCTCAGTAAGTTGCGCACAGCATACCGCCGTCTGCTTCAACTAGCACCCCCATCTTATACCACATCAGCCGCTCAGCCCAACCTCCACTACGGTGTCCGCCACCGTCCGTCGCCCAGCCCTCGCCCCACCATCAGCATCCGCATCGCGCGCTCCGCGGCTGCCTGCAGCAGCTCCCCCGCGCGCTCCATTGCCTCTCCCTCCTCCATCGGCCCGGGCGAGATCGTCACCACACCGGCGATTCCCCGCTCGGCCAGCTCCTCCGGTTCCACCTCCAAGTTACCGGTGAAGGCGATCACCGGCACGCCGTGCTTCTCCGCCAGCAGCGCCACCCCGCTCATCGCCTTCCCGAACTCGAGCTGCCGATCCACTTTCCCCTCTCCCGTGAGTATGAGGTCGGCCGACTCCAGGTACTCCTCGAAGCGAAGCATCTCCAACACCAGATTCGGCCCCGAGCGAAGCTCCGCCCCACAGAAGGCCACCAACCCCGCTCCCAGGCCTCCCGCAGCCCCCGCGCCGGGCAGACCGCGGACATCCACCCCCAGGTCCTGCTCGACCACCTCCGCAAGCTTCGCCAGCGCCTTATCCAACATCGTCACCATCTGCTGGCTCGCCCCCTTCTGCGGACCGTACACGGCCGCCGCGCCCTCCGGCCCGCAGAGCGGGTTGCGCACATCCGAGGCCGCGTAGACCGCCGCTTTCGCGAGGCGCGGATCTCGCTTCGAGGCGTCGATGCGCTCCAGGCTCATCAGCGCCGCCGGCCCCCTTCCCAGCTCACGCTCGTCCGCCCCCAGCAGCTTCACCCCCACCGCCTGCGCCATTCCCGCTCCCCCGTCGCTGGTGGCGCTTCCACCCAGCCCCACGATCAGCCGCGTGCATCCTTCCTCCAGCGCCGCCAGCATGAGCTCCCCTACCCCATACGTCGTCGCCAGCAGCGGATTCCTCTTCTCCGGCGCGACCAGCGGCAGCCCCGCCGCCTCCGCCATCTCCACCACCCCGGTCACATCATCGCCCAGGACCCCGAAATTCGCCTCCACCGGGTCCCCCATCGGCCCGGTTACCTTCTGCTGCACCATCCGCCCGTTGGTCGCCAGCACCAGCGCCTGGGCGGTCCCTTCCCCGCCATCGGCCAGCGGGATCGAGACAATCTCCGACTCCGGCAGCACATCGCGCACCCCCTGCACGATTGCATCTGCCGCCTGCGCGGCGGTGAGACTTCCCTTGAAGCTGTCCGGCGCAACGATGATGTTCATGGCTCCGGCTCCCGGCCCCGGGCGAGCCTGGCTCGCGCCTTCCCGATCGCGCGGCCCGCCCGGCGCTCCGCCCGCTCCAGCGCGCTGAACTGACATCCGCAGTAGTTCTGTCGATAGAGTCCCATTTCCCGCGCCCGCTCGATGCTCTCCCTGTACCTTCCGCGGAGATCGGCGAACCGAAACTCGACGCCGTGCCGCTCCCCCGCCTCTCGGCCGATCTTGGCGATCGCCGCGGTGTCCTGGTATGGGCTGATCAGGAGCGTGGTGGAGAACGCATCGAACCCGCGCCCCGCCGCCTCCCTCGCCGTCGCGTCCAGGCGCAGCTCATAGCAGGCGCCACACCGCCTGCCCTCCCCCCGGGCCAACACCAACAGGAACTGCGCGAACCCCATCTCCTCCCCGCCGCGCACTCCGCCGTCGCCCTCCACCAGCGGCAGGCGCATTTTCCGAGCGGCCTCCGCCAGCGTTCGTTGGCGCCGCGCGCGCTCCTCCTCCGGGTGGATGTTCGGGTTGAAGGACCACCCCGCCACTTCGCATCCCAGGCCGCGGAAGTGATCCACAACCTCCGTCGCACAGGGGCCGCAGCAGCAGTGCAGGAGCAATCTCACGCGGCCTTAACCTAGCCCGGGCCCGACTGGGCGGAGGTCGCTCCTGAGCCCTCTCTCCCCAGCAGCGCCTCCCCGAGCAGATTCGCCTGCGCCCGCGCCTTGCGGGCGGCGGCCCGCAGCAGCTCCGCCCTTCGATGGCGATCCGGGTCCCCCGTGCGCAGGAACATCAGTGACTCGAAGTTCGACTCGTTCAGCAGATTGTACGCCAGCACCCGATAGCGATGCGCGGGATCGAGCTGCCGCGAGACCTCCATCCGTTCCGCCAGCGTCGCCAGTCGGTCCGACTCATCGTGCATCCGATCCATCTCCGAGTCGGCCTCTTCGTCGTCAAGCTCCCCGAGGGCGCGCCCCGCCAGCGTCATCTGCGCCGCCCGCCCGATCCCTTCTGCCTGCTCGTCCAGCGCGGGGAATATGTCGAGGTACTCCTCATCTTTGCACGGGCGGCTCTCTCCCGCATGATACCTCACCAGCGCATTGACCCCGGCCCGCATGTCGCCCGCCCGCAGGTAGACGCGGGCGACATGCAGCTCGACCTCCTCCGCCGGGATGTCCGTCAGGCGCACCGTGTCATCGGCCCGGCGCGCGAGGATGGATGCGAGAGATCTGTGGCTCGTAGGCGCGCCTATCATCCCTGGCTCCCGCCCGATCTCTCCGCTGCTCGGGCCGACGTAGCCCTCACCAACAGCGGCCAGGCCGAGCAGCCCCAGCAGCCGGTCGTAGTGCCGCTCCGAGCGCTCGAAGTCTCCCCGCGCCCGCGCCGATCGCGCCACCCCCTCCACCGCGCGCGCATCGTGCGGCGCGATCTCCCCGGCCCCCATGAAGGCCGCCTCCGCCTGCTCCGGCTCGCCCGCCAGTAGCGCCACGTCGCCCGATCTCAGCAGCGCCTCTGCGTTCTCGGGTTCCAGCGCCGCGAGGTAGCGCAGTCGCACCAGCGCGCTCTTGTAGTCCCCCTCCGCCGCCCTCGCCTCCGCCGCCCACCGCAGGTAATCAGGATTGTCCCACTCCCCCGCCAGCGCCGCCTCCAACTCCAGCACGGCATCCCCATACATCCCCGCCGCCAGCGCCGACCGGCCCGCCGCGTATCGCTCCACCGCGGCCGCCCGCCTCCCCCGTTCATCTGCTCCCGCCTCTGCCCAGGCCCCCTCGGCCAGCGCCGACGCCACCTGGCGCCCCAGGGACGGCGCCGCTGCCTCCGCCCCCCCGGCAGCCGGAGCGCTCACCTCGAACCTGGCCTCCCAACGCGATACCGCACCCCTCAGCGCCAGCCTCACGCTTATCTCGTCCTCGCTCTCCGTCAGTTCGCCCGTCAGCGACGCCGTCGCCCCGGCCGCTACTGCCAGCGTGTCCCGCGCTCCCTCCAGCGCCCTTCCCTCCAGGTCCCTCGCCTCCAGCCAGCCGTCAGCAACCGCCCGCCGGACCGCCGGAGACGTCCGGCTCGCCAGCACGACGCCGAACCCCGCCTCAGTCAGCGCCTGGGAAATGCCATTCGTGACAGACTCCGCCAGCGGCTCCGAGAGCCAGTGGCTGCGAAGGGGATAGAGCAGGACCGACTCGCGGTTCTCCCCCCGCGCGCTCCCCAGCGCGCATAGCAGCAGAGCTGCCGACACGAGCCTGATTGCGCTAGTTGTTCTCCAACGCCTGGACGGCGGACTCACAAGTGCGCGCCCCATGCTTGGCGGCCTCCACGTTGTGCCCCCTGCTCAGGTCCTCTCGGTACTGGCCGAGGGCGGTTCGGTACTCGCGTCTGGCGCTCCCATAGTCGCCGGACTCTACGTAGACCCAGGCCAGCTCCTCCCGCGGCGCCCCGCCGGCATTCGGATTCACCCTCAAGTAGCCCTTGTATGCCTCGATGGCCCGCTGATACTGTCCCTGTGCGTAATAGGCCTGAGCCACCCGCGGAGAGCCACCCCATCTCGCCTGGGACAGGCCGGAACCGTACCGCCCGCCAGGCGTCCGGATTGCCGGCGCTCTCGTCCCCGGCATCAGCACCGCCCCCTGCATCGGGACAGCAGCCTGCCGGCGCCGCCGGGCCCCCGCGGGCGGCCGCTGGTAGCCGCCTCCTCCCCCGCTCGGAAGTAGAAATGCGCCCGGAGCCACCCATTGGCCGAACCCATACTCGCGCTGCCAGGAACTCTCCCGGGGCCTCGCCGCCACTTGGCGCGGCAGCGTCGGTCTCGCCAGCATCGTCCGCCCAAGGCCGATCACCCGGGGAGGCGCCGCCATGCTCTGGGCGGCCGCGCCCGCCTCGGCCTGCTGTTGCGCCGCTCGCGCCGGCGGCCGCGCTCGCCCCTGACGAGGCGGCTCCCCCTGCTGGGTCGTGAACACGATCGCGCCCGCCAGCACGAGGGCCACCACGACGAAGCCACCCGTTACCGCCAGCCGTGCTGTCCGCGGCGATACCGCCACCGCCTCCGGCGCCGCGGGCACCCCCATCAGCTCATTCAGCCGGCGGCGCTCGGCCGTGCTCCCAGGGCTGAGCGTCAGCACCTGCTCGTACTCGCGAATGGCGCCGTCCCGATCGCCCGCCCGCTCGAAGAGAGTTCCCAGCAGCGAATGTGCCGAGGTAGAGGCGGGATTGAGGGTGATCGCCTGCTGACAGGCCCGGATGGACTGCTGGAGCTGGCCCGTCTCGCTCAGACGAAACGCGTCCTCCAGCAGCCGGCGCGCCCGATCCTCCGCCGGCGGCGGCCCCGCCGCTTCCGCCCCCGGCGCCGCCGCTCCGACCAGCCGCTCACCGCAGGCGCGGCAGAATCGGGCCTCCTCGGGACTCTCCTTCCCGCACTTCGGACACCGCACCACCGGCCTCCTCCTGCTCCACTCGAACTTGCCCGCTACGCTCGCCCCTCGCCTTCAGCTCAGGGAATAACCTTGTTCAGGGGATACTCGACGATCCCCTCCGCCCCGGCCCGGCGCAGCGCCGGGATCAAGTCGCGCGCCTCCCGCTCGTCCAACACCGTCTCTATCGCCACCCAATCCTCGTTGCTCAGGGGCGAGATGGTGGGCTGACGCAGCGCCGGAAGCAGCTTCATCACTTCGTCCAGGTTGGCGCGCGCCACATTCATCTTCAGCCCGACTTTCTCTGCCCCCATCAGCGCCCCCTGGATCAGTATCGACAGCGTCTGGATCTTCTGTCGCTTCCACGAATCGGCCCATGCCTCGCGGCTGGCGACCAGCTTCGTGTTCGTCTCCAGCACCGTGTCGATGATGCGCAGGTTGTTTGCCGCCAGCGAGGCGCCGGTCTCCGTAAGCTCCACGATCGCGTCCACCAGGTCCGGCACCTTCACCTCCGTCGCGCCCCAGGAGAACTCCACCTCCGCCTCGATCCCCTTCTCGGCGAGGTACTTCTCCGTTACCTTGACGACCTCCGTCGCGATACGTTTCCCCCCCAGCTCCTTCGGGGACTTCATCCCGCTATCTTGGGCCACCGCCAGCACCCACCGCGCGGGAACGCGGCTCGCCTTCGAGTACACCAGGTCGCATACCTCGACCACATCGGCATCGGTCTCGACGATCCAGTCCAGGCCGCTCAGGCCAGCGTCCAGCGCGCCCGCGCTCACATAGCGCGGGATCTCCTGCGCCCGCATCAGCACCGGCTCGATCTCCGCATCATCCATCGTCGGATAATACGAGCGGCTGTCCACGCTCACTTGATACCCGGCCCGCGCGAGGAGATCCAAGGTCGCCTTCTGCAAGCTCCCCTTCGGCAGGCCCAAGCGCAGCCTCAAATGCGTCCTCCCTTACGCCAATCTCAATCAACGCGAGTATATCCCTCACCACGAACCACTGTCAAGGAGAACCCCGCGCGACGGCTCGGCGATAGCTCGACGAACATCCCGCGGGCCGTGGACCAGTCACCACGAACCGCTCAACGCTCCCGATCTTTCTCCGTCCGCTTGGCGGCCCCGGCCGCCTTCCTTCGTTCCACCAGCGTCCGGAGAAAGTCCGGCCTCCCTGCCGCCCACAGCACCAGCGCCACCAGGTAGAGTGTCCCCATAACCACGACCGGTCCGAACGCCAGCAATACCACGGCCACCAAGAATAGATCAGCCACCAATAACCTCCGCGAATGACCTCCGCGGATAACCTCCGCGCGGCGCCAGCTACCTTCCTACGTCAGCGACAGTACAAGCAGCAATACAACCAGCAATACATCAGACTACCATTAAGTATAACAGGGCGGCCGGCACTCTCGCGCGAGCGCGTGCGGCCTTCTTGCCCCACGGCCGCAGAGGGCATCGGCTCGGCGCGGGAGGATGATGGTCTCTCGAAGGTGAACATAAGCGCTGACGCGCTGAGGGAGAGAGTGGAAGTTAGCTTAGTTCACATTCGTATGTCACCGCGGAATGATGCCCATCGCTCAGCGGCTGGGCGGCCAGGCCAATGAGACCTATGCGCGGCCCGGCTTCGCTCCCGGATAGGTGCTAGGCATGGCCCCACACCTGATACTGCTCCATCCTCCCAGCCTGTTCGATTCGCGCGAAATCGGCACCCGACACTCCCTCGCCACCGCCACCGTGGCCACCTCGCCGCTCTTCGAGTACTACCCCCTCGGATTCCTGACCCTTATGGAGTACCTTGCGCGCCACAACTTCGAGGTCCGCATCATCAATGTCGCCGTCAAGGTGGCCAAGAGCCGTCGCTTCGACCCGCCGCGGATGATCCGCAAGCTGCGTCCGCTGGTCTTCGGAATTGACCTCCACTGGCTGGTCCACGCCGACGGCGCCCTCGAGCTCGCGCGCATCTGCAAGCAAGAACATCCCGACATTCCGGTCCTGCTGGGCGGCCTAACCGCCTCCTACTACCACCAGGAGCTCATTCAGTCTCCCCACGTGGACTACGTTCTGCGGGGAGACTCCACCGAGCAGCCCGTCGTCGATCTGCTGCAAGCGCTCGAAGCCGGCCGCGATCCGGCCGACGTCGCCAACCTGACCTGGAAGCGCGACCGCGAGGTGGTCGTCAATCCTCTCACCTACCAGCCCGAGCTGCTGGATGTCAGGATCGACTACCGTCGCCTGATGAAGCACATGCTGCGGTACCGGGATCTCCGGGGCGGCCTGCTCACCGGCTATCAGTGGCCCGCCTATGCCTTCAACATGACGCTGTTCTGCCGGGGCTGCCAGATGAACTGCCTCACCTGCGGCGGCTCGAACTGGGCCCTGGGCCGGGCGCGGCTTGGCGTCAGGGACCCCGAGCTGCTCGCCGAGGAGATCGTCGCCACTCAGCAGCTTAGCCCCCATGGAGTCGGCATTGCCGGCGACATCCGCCAGCACGAACCCGACCGATTGATCGAGGCCCTGCGGCGTCGAAAGCCCACCCGCCCTCTCAGCTTCGAGCTCTACGGCCCGGCCGGCGATGACTTCCTCGACAAGCTGGCCGGCATCGGGCCTCCCCTCGACATCCACATGTCGCCGGAGAGCCACGACGAAGAGCTCCGCACCCGCTACGGCCGATGCTACTCAAATGAACGCCTGGAGGCCGACCTGGAGGGCATACTGAGCAGGGGCGGCAAGGCATTTCTGTTCTTCCTGATCGGCATTCCGGGTCAGACCCGCGTCTCCGTGATGGAGAGCGTCGCCTACGCTGAGAGGCTCCTCGATAGATTCAACGAGCGCTATCCAGGAAAGCTGGACGCTAATATGTCGCCGCCCCTTCCCTTCATCGACCCAGGCAGCCTCGCCTTCGAGCACCCGGAGCACTACGGATATCGGCTCTTCGCTCGCACCCTCGCCGAACACCGCTCCTTGATGCGGCACGCGGACCTCCGGGACGTGCTGAACTTCGAAACGGCGGCAATGTCTCGCGGTGAGATCATAGATGTCGCAATGGAGGCCATGGATAATATGATCGACCTGCGGCAGCGATGCGGGCTGCTGAAGGGCAAGTGGGTGAACAGGGAGCGAGAGCGGGTGCGGGAGGCCCGGAAGAGGAGCGCCGGGTGAGCGAAGCATATGAGCGGGAGGCGGAGAACTTCCTCGCCGCACTGGCCGAGGAGTACTACCAGAACGGGGCCGGCCTGAAGGAGACGCTGGACCTCTCCCCGATCTACGAGCAGCACGCTGCCCTCTTCACCCGGGCGAGCGTCGATGATCTTCTCGCTAAACGAGCAACGAAGGCAGACCGTCACATTGCCCAGTTCGCAGCCTTCGAGCACCTCGACAGCTCTGCCCGCGCGCTCACCGAGGAGATCACCAACGCGGAGACCCAGGCCACCTTGGAGTGGGACGCCAAGACCATCCCATATCGGCTGGGATCTTCGCTCCTGGGAAGGGAGCCGGATCGCTCCCGGCGACGGCAGTTACATCAGCGACTGCTAGCCATTACTGAGCAGCACAACCCGCGGCGAGCGGATCGGCTCGCACTGATGCACACCGAAGTAAAAGGGCTCGGCTTTGCCGGATACGAGCCCTTCTGCGACGAGCTTCTCGGCTTCGACCTGCCGCGGCTCGCCCGTCAGATGCAGGACTTGCTCGCGAGCACCAGCGCGCTGTGGGCGCAGGAGCTGCGCGCGGCTTTGGCGGAAGGCGCCGTACCGCCCGACGAAGCTGACGTCTCCGACCTGCGCTACCTCCTGGGGGCCCCCCAGTTCGACCCTCTCTTCCCCAAGGAGAACCTGCTCCCCGCCCTCGAGCAAACCCTCGCCGGCCTTGGAATCTCGCTGGAATCCCAGTCGAACCTCCATCTTGACACCGAGGAGCGCCCTCTCAAGTCCCCCCGCGCCTTCTGCGCCCCGGTCTGGGTGCCATCCGATGTCCGGCTGGTTATCATGCCCCGGGGAGGGCGGGAGGACTACATCTCTCTGCTGCACGAGGCGGGCCACGCCGAGCACTTCGCGCACGCCGACGCCGACGCGCCCTTCGCCTTCCGGTGTCTCGGTGACAACTCGGTCACTGAAGCATACGCCTTTATCCTAAATATGCTTCTGCGCAGCCCAACCTGGCTCGAGCAGGTAGCGGGCATCGAACCCGACGACGCCTATCTGCGTTTTGCCCGCTTCTACCAGATCTACTATCTCAGGCGCTATGCCGCCAAGCTCGCCTACGAGCAGGAGCTGCACGCCTCCGATCACCTGGGCCCGCACCTCGCCGCCCGCTATTCCCAACTGCTCGGGGAGGCGATGGGCGTAGACGTCCCCGCCGCCAGCTACCTCTCCGATGTGGACGACGGCTTCTACTGCGCCGGCTACCTGCGCGCGTGGATGCTCGAAGTGCACCTCCGGAAGGAACTGGTCGCGCAGTTCGGAGATTGCTGGTTCGCGACGCGCGGCGCGGGGGACTTCCTCAAGGATCTCTGGCGCCTCGGACAGGAACTCAACGCTGATGAGCTGGCACAGCGCCTCGGCTATCCCGGCCTCGACGTGAATCTCCTCATCGCCGACCTGCTCTCCCCGCCCCGGGCCTAACGGGCCGCCGCTCGGCAGCCTACGCCGCCTGCTCGGCCGTCCCCTCTGTGCTCTCGCCGGCCGGCTCTTCCGCCGACTCCGGCATCTCCACCACCCCTTGCTCCGCGGGCGGCTGCTGCTGCTCATCTCGCAGCCGCATTCCGATCAGCGTGCTCACCCCGGCCGCCTCCATCGTCACCCCGTACAGGATGTCGGCCGCCTCCATCGTCCCTTTGTTGTGCGTAATCACGATGAACTGCGATTCCCGCGCGAACTCCCGCAGCACATCGCAGTACCGCCCAATGTTCGAGTCGTCCAGCGGGGCGTCCACCTCATCCAGAATCACGAATGGCGACGGCTTCACCTTCAGCAGTGAAAACAGAATCGCCGCCGCAGTGAGAGCCCTCTCTCCCCCCGACAGCTGCAGCAGATCCCGCGTCTTCTTCCCCGGCACCGTCACCGTTACGTCGATCCCGCATTCCAGCACGTTCTCTCGGTCCGTAAGCGTCAGCTCCGCGCTGCCTCCCCCGAACAGCCGCTCGAAGAACCGCTGCAGCTCCTTCTGTATCCTCTCGAATCCGGCCAGGAAGCGCGCCGTCGCCTCCTTGTCGATCTCCGTGATCGCCTGCTGCAGATCCTCCCGCGCGCCCTCCAGATCGGCCCGCTGCCCCCCCAGGAACTCCAGCCGCTGCTTCACTCGCTCGTACTCTTCAATCGAGCCCAGATTCACCTCCCCCAGCCCCTCCACCCCGGCCTGCAGCTCCTTCACCCGCTGCTGCGCCGCCGTCCGGCTCTCGATCGGCCCCGCCTTCTGTTCCGCCTCCTCCAGGGTAATGCGGTACTCCTCCGCCAGCGTCCGCTCACAGAATCCGATCTCGCTCTGAAGCTGGGTGACCCGAAGCTCCAGCCGGTGCCTCCGGTTCTGCGCCGCCTCTATCTCCGCCCTCGTCTCCGCCGCCGCCTCCCGATTTGTCGCCAGAGACTCCAGCCTCTGGCTCCTCTCCTCCTGGCTCCGCACCAGCTCCTCCTCCGCCCGCCGGTGCGCCTCCCGCAGCCGCTCGCACTCCCCTCCCAGCTCCCCCAGGCTCTGCTCGGCATCTCCCTGCGCGGCCTCCGCCCGCTCCCTGAGAGACCCCTTATCGGCAATCCCCGCCTCCAGCATCTGGAGGCTCTGTCGCACCTTCTCCACCCGCGCCTCCAGCGCCCGCAAGTCCCCCTCCACCTCCGTCAGCCGAACTCGCATCTCGGACGTAGTTGTGGTCAGATCCTCCCGCGCGTCCCGACCCGCCGCCAGCGCCGACTCCGCCTCCGCCATCGCCGCCTCTGCCGCGCGCTTCCGTCCGTCCATCTCCTCCACTCGCGCGGCGGCTTCCCCGCGCTCCTGCTCAATCTCGCGGGACTCCTCCTCCAGCGCGCTCTCCTCTGCCAGCAGCGCCTCCTCCCGCTCCCCCTCCAGGCGCGCCTTCTCCGCCATCACGTCCGCCCCGCGCTCCGCCTCCGCCAGCGCCGCCCCCGCGCTCTCCAGCTCACGCCGCCGCGCCTTCGCCGACTCCCGCGCCTTCTCCGCGCGGCCCCTCACCTGGCGCATCTCGCTGGTGATCCTCTCCAGCTCCCCCTCCAGCTCCTTCCCCTCCGCCTCCAGCTCCTTGATCTCACGGCCCCGACCCAGCAGCCCCGCCCGCGCCGGCCGGCTCCCCCCGGTCACCGCGCCCCACGGCCGCACCACATCCCCCTCCCGCGTCACGATCGCCCGCCACCCTCCGCCGCTTCGGGACACCTCCAGCGCCGCCTCGAGCGAGTCCATCACCAGCACCCGCCCCAGCAGCTGCTCTACGATCTCCTCCGCACCGCGCTCGCACTCGACCAGATCCGCCGCCACCCCCAGGCAGCCCCCGCGCCGCGCCAGCTCGCCCATCCCCTCCGGCCGAGAACCGACCCGCACTCTCGACTTGGGAAGGAACGTCGCCCGGCCTCCCTTCGTCTCCTTGAGGAAGGCGATTGCGGCCGCCGCCTCTTTCTCCGTCGGCACCACCAGGTCTCCCATCGCGGGGCCCAGCGCCGCCTCGATCGCCGCTTCCAGCTCCTTCGACGCCCGCACCAGCTCCGCCACCGTTCGATACTCCCCCGCGAGCCGCCCCGACTCCGCCGCGGCCAGCACCGCGCGCGTCCCCGCCCTCAGCCCCTCCCGCGCCCGCTCCATCTCCTGCAGGGCGCGGTGCCGGGAACTCACCGCCGACAGCCGCTCCCGCAGCTTCAGCTCCTCCGCCGCCAGCTCTCCCCCGGCCGCCTCCGCCGTCTCCTCCTCCAGCCGAAGCGCCGCCAGCTCCCCTGCCTCCCGTTCCCGCCGCGCCCTCATCTCCGACACCGCCCGCGCCGCCTCCTCCGCCCGCGCCGTCAGCTCCGCCCGCTCCGACCGTAGCGCCTCCCGCTGCTCCTTCAGCCTGGCGATCCGCGCCCGCGCCGCCCCCAACAGCGACTCACACTGCCCCAGCCGGTTGCGCGCGTCCGCCAGCTCTCTCAGCGTATCCAGGTGCCCCGACCGCTGCTCCTCCGCGGACTCCCCCGTGCGCCGCAGCGTCCCCGTGTCCTCCCGCAGTCGCTGCTCCCGCGCCTCGATCTCCGCCCGAAGCTCCCGCGCCCGCGCCTCCAGCTCCGGCCGCTCTCGCTCCGCCGCCGCCAGCTCCTCCGCCGCCGCGCGCTGCTGGGTTTCGAGTTCCTTCAGCTCCTCCTCGGCCTGCGCGCGCTGGGACTTCAGGTCCTCGATCCGCTGCTTCGTCAGATTCAGCCGCCCCTCGGCCCGATCCGCCTCGCTCGCCAGCCGCCCCACCAGCGTCCGCGTCTCCTCCAGCCTCCCCTCCAGCTCCTGAAGCCGCGCCCGCAGCTCCACCTCCTCCCCCGCCAGTTGGTGCGAGCGCGTCTGCGCCGCCCCCATCTCCTGCTCCAGCTCCACCTCCCGGTCCCGCGCCCGCTCCAGGTTTTCCCGTAACGCCGCCCGCTGGTGCACCATCAAGCTCAGCTTCAGGTCGAACAGCTCTTTCGACAGCTCCTTGTACTGCCGCGCCGTCTCCGACTGCTGCGCCAGCGGCTCGACCTGGCTCTCCAGTTCGTGGATGATGTCGTTCACCCGCAGCAGGTTCGCGCATACCCGGTCCAGCTTCCGCCCCGCCTCGTTCTTCCGCTGCCGGTACCGCTGGATCCCGGCCGCCTGCTCGAATATCTCCCTCCGGTCCTCCGACCGCACCGACAAGATGCGGTCGATCTCCGTCTGGCTGATCATGGAGTAGGCGTGCTTGCCGATGCCCGTGTCGAGGAGAAGCTCGTGGATGTCCCGCAGCCGGCACGGCACGCGGTTGATGAAGTACTCCCCCTCCCCCGTTCGGAACACCCGTCGCGTGATCGTGATCTCCGCGAAATCCAGGGGAAGCGCGCCGTCGCCGTTGTCGAGGGTAAGGGAGACCTCCCCTGCCCCAGCGCGCCGCCGGCTCTCGCTCCCCGCGAATACCACATCATGCGCTCGCGCAGAGCGCAGTGACTTCATGCTCTGCTCGCCCAGGCACCACAGAATCGCGTCCGCGAGATTGCTCTTCCCGCTCCCGTTCGGCCCCACAATGCCAGTCACCCCAGGGCCGAACTCCAACGTGGTGGGATCAGCAAAGGTCTTGAAGCTGTTCAGCTCCAGGCGCTTGAGGTACACTCCGATTCCCTTTCTGCTATCGTGCTGCTACTCGTGCTGTGTCGTCTTGTAGGGCGGGCATGTCCCGATCCTACGAAGCCTTGGCGAAGTAGGACCCATGCCCGCCGGCCGTTGCTGTTGTGTTTCTGATTCAGTGCTGCACCGAGGTCAGATGTAGTGCCACAGCCTGACTGCCACCATCAACCTTGCAGCGCCCTGAGGCCATCGAAGACCGGCGGGCGGCATTGTACCACGCCGTCAGCATAAGTGGAAACGACCACTCCGAGAATACCACCCCCGCCCCGCCTTTCGCGACGGCTTACTGTAGGGCTTACTGTAGATACCGTCTTCAGTGTCAAGCCTTCAGGGGTTGATAGTTGAGAGAGTAGGTGGTCTGGTACCGGACCAGGGCGAAGCAGATACGGATCAGCTTATGGGCGACTGCGCAGAGGGCTTG